>Ga0172382_10000143_pt1 | contig 119457 bp, 109 predicted proteins | sample Leawel138RmetaG_FD_122245 | JGI IMG/M metagenome (GOLD analysis project Ga0172382, IMG submission 122245) | Leachate microbial communities from a municipal landfill in Southern Ontario, Canada - Leachate well 138R metaG | ecosystem: Engineered > Solid waste > Landfill > Unclassified | place... | reverse complement strand
CGCCGGGGGCCGGGGGCCGCTGCCCGGCGGCGCGTGCCGCGCCTTGATTCCGGGCGGAGAACACTGGTTGTGTGTCCTCCGCCCGGAAACGAACCCGGCACAGGCCCCCCGGAAACCCGCCCGGAAAACATATTCGTCAAAATAGGTGTAACCGGGCGGGATTCGCTTGAAATTCCGGCCGCTCTTCACGATATTCCCCCGCATGGGCGCCTGCCACGCGGTGGGCGGCTTTCGCCAGAAACTGACGGAGGCTATCAAATGGCAGAACATCAGACGATCCGCACGGCAGGCGTCGGGGCACGCGCCGCGCAGATCGACGAGGGCCTTCGCGCCCATATGAACAAGGTCTACGGCCTGATGTCGGTCGGCATGCTGCTGACCGCGGGCGTATCCTGGGCGGTGGGCACCACGCCCGAACTGCTCGCGATCTTCCGCGATCCGGTCACGCTCAGCCCGAATCTGCTGGGCTGGGTGGTGATGTTCGCGCCCTTGATCATGGTCTTCGCCTTCGGCGGGCTGATCAACCGCATCTCGGTCGCGGGGGCGCAGCTGTTCTTCTACGCCTTCGCGGCGGTCATGGGCCTGTCACTCTCGTGGATCTTCGCGGTGTTCACCGGGATCTCGATCGCGCAGACCTTCCTCGTCACCGCCATCGCCTTCGCGGGGCTGTCGCTTTACGGCTATACGACGAAGAAAGACCTGTCGGGCTGGGGCACCTTCCTGATGATGGGGGTGATCGGTCTTATCGTGGCGATGGTCATCAACATCTTCCTGCAATCGCCCGCGATCATGTTCGCGGTGTCGATCCTGGGCGTGCTGATCTTCGCCGGGCTGACCGCCTATGACACCCAGTCGATCAAGAACGAATACCTGCATCACACCATGCACGGCGACCAGGAATGGCTGGGCAAGTCGGCGATCATGGGCGCGCTGCGGCTCTACCTCGACTTCATCAACATGTTCATGTTCCTGCTGCAATTCATGGGCAGCCGGGAATAGCCCCGCAGGATACGGAAAACACGCGAAGGGCCGGGGTTTCCCGGCCCTTTTTCATTGGCCCTTTTTCGGTGCCCGGGCGGGTGGTCCGCCCCCCCCGCCCCGCAACGAAAAAGGCCGCCCAAGGGGCGGCCCGCTTCCGGTCCGGCAAGGCGATCCTACTTGATCTTGCCTTCCTTGTATTCGACATGCTGGCGCACCACCGGGTCGTATTTGCGCACGGTCATCTTCTCGGTCATGGTACGGGCGTTCTTCTTGGTCACGTAGAAGTGCCCGGTGCCCGCCGAGGAGTTCAGACGGATCTTGATCGTCGTCGGCTTCGCCATAGTCGTGTCTCCTGCATCGGGCGCCCGCGCGCCCGCGAAATCCTTGAAGCCCGCCTTTTAACCGCGGGCGGGGCGGAGTCAACTGCAAATGAGGCACGGGCGGCGGGCCGGGCTGGAAAAATGGGCAATATCCCGGCGCAACGAGACCGTGCTTCCCCCCCCTCCCCCGCACGCCGGCCGGTGCCCTCTGTTGCGACGGGATCGGAAGGTTCCGCCGCAGCAGGGCACCCCTGCCCTCAGCGCGGGCGTTTCGGGCCGGTGCGGGGGGCGGGTTTCGATATCTGCCGGGCTCCGGTTTTTGCGCCGGTTGGCCGCACTCCGGGTTTCGGCGCCGGTTTCGCCCCCGGCCTCGTCCCCGTGGCCGGGGGCCTGGCGCCGAGCCGGGTGGGCTGTTCCTGCGCGGGCGTCTCCGCCAGGCCCAACTGGTCGCGCAGCACCCTCGGCCGCACCTCCTCGACCGCGCCGGGGGCAAGTTCGCCCAGCCGGAACGGCCCGTAGCCGATGCGGATCAGCCGGTTGACCACCAGGCCCACCGCCTCCATCGTCCGGCGGATCTCGCGGTTCCTGCCCTCGCGCAGGCCGACGGTGAGCCAGGCGTTCGCGCCCTGCTGGCGGTCGAGCGTGACGGTCATCGGCTGGAACGTCTCGCCCTCGATCACGATTCCCTTGCGCAGGGGCGCAAGCTGGCTGTCGTCCGGCGTGCCCTTGACCCGCACCCGGTACTTGCGCAGCCAGCCGGTCGCGGGCAGTTCCAGCCGCCGCTTCAACCCGCCGTCGTTGGTCAGCAGCAGAAGCCCCTCGGAATTGAGGTCGAGCCGTCCGACCGGCATCACCCGCGGCAGCCCCTCGGGCAGGGAGTCGAACACCGTCGCCCGCCCCTTCTCGTCGCGGGCCGAGGTCACCAGCCCGGCGGGCTTGTGGTAGAGCCACAGCCGCGGCGGCTCGGCCGGGCCCACCGGCTGGCCATCGACCGTCACCCGGTCCTTCGGCCCCACGTTCAGCGCCGGGCTGTCGATCACGCGGCCGTTCACCGCGACGCGGCCCTCGGCGATCATCCGTTCGGCCTCGCGCCGCGAGGCGATCCCGGCGCGCGAGAGGGTCTTGGCGATGCGTTCGCCGGTCGGGGTGTCGGGCATGATTTCGGTCCGGGGAAGGGCGGCGAGCGCCGGGGGGCTGTCTGCCCCCCGGACCCCCCGAGAGTATTTCTAGCAAGATGAAGAGGATATTTGTATCGAGGCGAAAGGGCAAGCCGAGCTTGCGCGGGGCAAGAGGGGGCGATGGCGGGGTTTCGCACATATATGGATGCGGCGCTTTCCGAGGCGCGGGCGGCGGCGGCGCGCGGCGAGGTGCCGGTGGGCGCGGTGGTGGTGGCGCCGGGCGGGGAGGTCGTCGCGCGGGCCGGGAACCGGGTGCGCGAGCTTGCGGACCCTTCCGCCCATGCCGAGGTGCTGGCGATCCGCGCCGCCTGTGCCGTGGCCGGGTCGGAGCGGCTGGCGGGCCACGACCTTTACGTGACGCTGGAGCCCTGCGCCATGTGCGCGGCGCTGATCGGCCAGGCGCGGATCGCCCGGCTCTATTACGGCGCGGCCGATCCGAAGTCGGGCGGGGTGGCGCAGGGGGCGCGGGTCTTCGCCCATCCGCAGGCGCATCATGTGCCCGAGGTCTATGACGGCATCGGCGCCGAAGCGGCGGCGGCGCTGCTGCGGGAGTTCTTCGCCGCCCGGCGGTGATGGCGGGCGGAGTCGTCGGCGAAGAGGTGCGCTGAAGCGCACCCTACGGCCGCCCCGGCAGGGTGAGCGATTCCGCCCGCCATGCGGGCCGCGTCACAACTCGATCGCCGCCAGCACCTCGGGCTCGATCACATCGACGCCGGGCAGCGCGGCGACCATCGCCTCGGCCGACTGCTCCAGCAGCGGGAAGGTGCGGTAGTGGCAGGGGATCACCGTCTTGAAGCGGAAGAACTTCTTCGCCGCCCAGGCCGCGCGCTTCATGTCCATGGTGAAATGCCCCCCGGCGCAGAGGAGGCCGATCTCGGGCCGGTGCAGTTCCTCAAACAGCGCCATGTCGGCCATGACATCGGTGTCGCCCGAGAAATAGATCGTGCGCCCGTCGTGTTCGATCATGAAGCCCGCCTCGGCGCCCATGTAGACCGGCGCCCCGTCCGCCCCCGTCTGGGACGAGGAATGGGTGGCCGAGACCATGGTCACCGCCACATCCCCCAGCCGCACCGTGCCGCCGGTGTTGAAGCCCACGGTCTCCACCCCGTCGCGGGCGGCGAGGTAGCTGGTCAGGTCGTATTTGCCCACCACCGGCACGCCCGCCTCCCTGGCGATCCCGGCGGCGTCGCCCATGTGGTCGCCGTGGCCGTGGCTGACCAGCACCGCGGTGACGCCCGCCACCGCCTCGGCCCGGCGGTCCTCGGGGAACATCGGGTTGCCGGTCAGCCAGGGATCGACCAGCAGGCACTGGCCGCCGATCTCGATGCGAAAGCCGGAATGTCCCAGCCAGGTGATTTTCATCTGTTGCCTCCCCATGCCATGACTGGGAAAGTTGTATCACCCCGGACGAGGAAGGAAAACCGATGGGCTGGTTCGCCCCGATCAACGCCTATTGCGAACGCATCGGCCCCGGCTACTGGGACGAGCCTGTGAATGCCGTCACCAACGCCGCCTTCCTGATCGCAGCCTTCGTGATGTGGCTGCGGGTCCGGGGGCAGGGGCTGCCGCTGGCCATGGCGATGGTGGTGGTGCTGGCGGTGATCGGGGTGGGCTCCTACCTGTTCCACACCCATGCGAACCGGCTCACGGCGCTGATGGACACCACGCCGATCGCGCTGTTCATCCTGCTTTATGTCTTCGCCGCGACGCGCGACTATATCGGCCTGCCGTGGTGGGGGGCGGCACTGGTGACTCTGGGCTTCATTCCCTATTCCATGGCGCTGACGCCCGTCTTCCGGTCGCTGCCGTTCTTCGAGGTCTCGGCCTTCTACTGGCCGGTGCCGCTGCTCATTGCGATCTACGCCGCGATCCTGTGGCGCAGCGCGCCCGCCACCGCGCGCGGGCTGGCGCTGGGGGCGGCGATCCTGGCCGCGTCGCTGACGTTCCGCAGCATCGACCAGATCCTGTGCGACGTCTTTCCGCTGGGGACGCATTTCATGTGGCATGTCCTGAACGGCCTCATGCTGGGCTGGATGATCGAGGTTTACCGGCGACACATGCTGGCGGGATGAAGGGCGGGACAGGGGGCGGCAGCGGCCGTCATGCCGGAGGCACGTCTCCGGCATGACCGGGCACCCTTGCTGCTTGCGGCGCGGGCCGCGCCCGGCTAAACCGGCCCGCGACCCGCAGGACGGAGACCGAGATGGCGATCGACACCGAAACGGCGCGGATGGTGGCAAGGCTTGCCCGCATCCGGGTGGAGGAGGACGCGCTGCCCGCGCTGGCGGGTGAGCTTTCGGGCATCCTCGACTTCATGGAACAGTTGAACGAGGTCGATGTCGAGGGGGTGGAACCCATGGTCTCGGTCACGCCGATGCGGCTTGCCCGCCGCGAAGACGTGGTGACCGACGGCGACATCCAGGACAGTATCCTGAAGAACGCGCCCGACGCGCGCGAGGGGTTCTTTGCCGTGCCGAAGGTGGTGGAATGACGCTGAATTCGCTGACGATCGCCGAGGCGCGCGACCTGCTGCGCAAGCGCGAGATCACCGCCGTCGATCTGACGATGGCCTGTATGACGGCGATGGACGCGGCGGGGGAACTCAACGCCTTCGTCCATGCCACGCCCGAGATCGCGCTGGCACAGGCCCGGGCCGCCGACACAAGGCTGGCGGCGGGGGATGCCCCCGCCATGTGCGGCATCCCGCTGGGGATCAAGGATCTGTTCTGCACCAAGGGGGTGCCGTCGCAGGCGGCGTCGAACATCCTGCGGGGCTTCCGGCCGGAATACGAATCCACCGTGACCGGAAAGCTGTTCGACGCGGGCGCGGTGATGCTGGGCAAGCTGAACATGGACGAATTCGCCATGGGCTCCAGCAACGAGACCTCGTGCTACGGCAATGCGGTGAACCCGTGGCGGCGCGACGGGGACGAAACCCGGCTGACGCCCGGCGGGTCGTCGGGGGGGTCGGCCTCTGCGGTGGCGGCGGACCTGTGCCTTGGCGCGACCGCGACCGATACCGGCGGCTCGATCCGCCAGCCCGCGGCCTTCACCGGCACGGTGGGGATCAAGCCGACCTATGGCCGCGTCAGCCGCTGGGGGATCGTCGCCTTCGCCTCCTCGCTGGATCAGGCCGGGCCGCTGACCCGCTCGGTGCGCGACGGGGCGATCATGCTTCAGGCGATGGCCGGGCATGACCCCAGGGATTCCACCAGCGCCGACCTGCCGGTGCCGGATTTCGAGGCGGCGCTGACCGGCGATATCCGCGGCAGGAAGATCGGTATTCCGCGCGAATACCGCATGGAGGGGATGCCGGCCGAGATCGAAAGGCTCTGGTCCGACGGTATCGGGATGATGCGCGACGCGGGGGCCGTGATCGTCGATATCAGCCTGCCGCATACGAAATACGCGCTGCCGGTCTATTACGTGATCGGCCCGGCCGAGGCGTCCAGCAACCTCGCGCGTTACGACGGGGTGCGCTATGGCCACCGCGCCGTGCTGGCGCAGGGCGATGGCGTGACCGAACTCTATGAAAAGACCCGGGCCGAGGGTTTCGGCCCCGAGGTGCAGCGACGGGTGATGATCGGCACCTATGTGCTTTCGGCCGGGTTCTACGACGCCTATTACAACCGCGCCCGCAAGGTGCGCAGCCTGATCAAGCGCGACTTCGAGGCGGTGTTTGCCGAGGGCATCGACGCGATCCTGACCCCCGCCACCCCTTCGGCCGCCTTCGGGCTGGGCGAGATGGCGGATGCCGATCCGGTGAGGATGTATCTCAACGACGTGTTCACGGTGACGGTCAACCTTGCCGGCCTGCCGGGGGTCTCGGTGCCCGCGGGGCTCGACCGGCAGGGGCTGCCCCTGGGGCTGCAACTGATCGGCCGCCCGTGGGACGAGGCCGGGCTGCTGAATCACGCCCATGTGCTGGAACGTGCGGCGGGATTTGTTTCCAAACCGGCGAAATGGTGGTAATCGGCCCGCTGGAACAAGGACCGGGGATCGGACATGCGTCATGCACTGGTAGCGTTTTCGGCCACGGTGGCGCTGGCGGCCTGTGCGCCCGACCTGCCGGATTCCGGCGCGGGCGTGGGCTTTGGCAGCTACTCCGACTACCTGCGCGAGCATGAGCGCAACGCGATGCAGAACAATGCCCCCGCGCGGGCGAACCCGCCGATCAGTTCCGAACGTGTCGCCCCCGGTGCCACGTCTGCCATCACGTCTGCCGCCCCGGGCCGCGCCGACACCATGGCCGGGATCGCCCCGCAATCGGGCGAGTTGACCGGTTCGACCGGCGGCATCTCGGACGAGCAGGATTTCGACGCCGTGGCCTCGCGCGAGTCGATCGAAAGCGACCGGGAGCGGCTGGCACAGCAGCGCCAGCAATATGTGGTGATCGAACCCACCGCCCTGCCGCAGCGCAGCGGGGCGCAGGGCGCGAACATCGTCGAATTCGCGCTTTCGACCCGCCACGCCCCCGGCACGCAGATGTATCGCCGTTCGGGCATCCGCATCGGCTCGCCGGAACGGGCCTGCGGCCGCTACCCGTCCGCCGATCTGGCGCAGGAGGCGTTCCTCGACCGTGGCGGGCCGGATCGCGACCCGATGGGCCTCGACCCGGACGGCGACGGCTTTGCCTGCGGCTGGGATCCGCGCCCGTTCCGCACGGCGCTGCAATAGAGCATGTTGCAGAAAAATGGGAACCGGCTTTCTGCTTCTCGAACATGCGTCAACAATAGACTGGAACGTGTTGCGTGAATGCGAATGAAAGCGACACGCTCCAAAGTGCTGACCGACCCCTCACCCAATTTCGGCCCCCGCCGGGACGGGCTGCGGCCGGAACTGGTGGTGATCCACTACACCGCGATGAAAAGCTGCGCCGCCGCGCGTGACCGGCTGTGCGACCCGGCGGCCGAGGTCTCGGCCCATTACCTGATTTCCGAGGCAGGCGAGGTGCTGTCGCTGGTGCCCGAGGAAATGCGCGCCTGGCACGCGGGCGCGGGCGAATGGCGCGGGCGGGGCGACGTCAATTCCCGCTCGATCGGGATCGAACTGGCGAACAGCGGCGCGCATCCGTTCCCCGAGCCGCAGATGGCGGCGCTGGAGGCGCTGCTGGCCGGGGTCATGGCCCGCTGGGGGATCGCGCCCGCAGCGGTGATCGGCCATTCCGACATGGCGCCGGGGCGCAAGTCCGACCCCGGCCCGCGTTTCGACTGGCGCAGGCTGGCCCGCGCCGGGCTTGCGGTCTGGCCCGAGGCGGGCGCGGGCGATCCGGCGTGGTTTGCGGCCTGCGCCCGCACCTTCGGTTACCCGGATGCCGCGCCCGATACGCTGCTTGCGGCCTTCCGGCTGCGGTTCCGCCCTTGGGCGCGGGGGCCGCTGGATGCCACCGACGCCGGGCTTGCCGCCGATCTGGCCGGGCGTTTTCCGGCGGGTCAGGGGGTCTGACGGCTGCGGGCCTCCACCGCGCCGATCAGATCGGTCATCGACATTTCCAGCCCCTCGCTCAGCCCCCGGATCGTCGCCAGCGTGGGCTGGTGCTTGCAGGTCTCCAGCAGCGAGACGTAGCGCATCGACAGGCCCGCACGATGCGCGAGTTCCTCCTGCGTCAGGCCCAGTGCCCGGCGCCGTTCGCGCACCACCTGCGCGAGGGTTGTCAGCAGCGGATCCGCGTTCCCGTCCATACCACCGGCATTTCCGGGCTTTATGTATCCGTCTATGAAGGATACTATGAATTTGTGGCGGGGCCGCGAATTAACCAGTCTGCGGGCGGCGACCGTTCGCCTTTGCCATTGACGCGCGCCCCGCCCGTGCCTAGGTGCTGTCGGGCGCGGATGGCCGGATGGCCGCGTGGGGGGCGACCCCCGCGAGGAAAGTCCGGACTCCATGAGGCAAGGGTGCCGGGTAACGCCCGGCCGGGGCAACCCGAGGGAAAGCGCCGCAGAGAACAGACCGCCCGCGATTCGCGGGTAAGGGTGAAACGGTGGGGTAAGAGCCCACCGCGGGACGGGCAACCGGACCGGCACGGCAAGCCCCACCCGGAGCAATGCCGAATAGGGGCCTCGCGCGGGGCAGGTCGGGCGACCGATACCGCCGCAGGGACGTCTCAGCCCGAGAGGCCCGGGTTGGCAGCTTGACCCCTCCGGCAACGGCGGGGCCAGAGGAATGGCCGTCGAAGGGGCGCTTGCGCGTCCCGGAACAGAATCCGGCTTACAGGCCGTCCGCGCAGCCCGGGGCCGGTTGGTCCGGATCCGGCCCGGATCCCCCGCACAAGGCGAAACAGAGGGCGGGGGGCCCCACCATCCGCCCCTTCCGATGCTGCTGGCGCGGCGAAACGGCATCGCTTATAGTCGCCGCATTGGACCCTGCGCAGCCGGATGCGCGTCGGGGCAAGTGATGGAGACGGGTAATGGGTCGGGGCGGACTGCGGCATGTCGCGTTTCTGCTGCTGCTCGCGGTCATGGTCTATGCCGCCGTGACGGGGACAGCCTGATGGCGCAGCGATTCGGCGGCAAATACAGCCCTGCGGGCCCGGCCTCGGCCGGACGGCCCGCGGCGCCGCGCCCGTCGCGGGCCGGAGCGCGCGTGAACCTGCTGTTCGTCGTGCCCTTCGTCTTCGCCGTCACCGCCTTCTTTCAGGGCCCTGCCGGATTCGTGCCCGACCTTGCCGCCTTCGGCCTGCTGATCGGCGCCGCCTGGTTCACCCGCGAGGGCGAACGCGCGCATGAAGCCTATGACGCCCGCACCGTCGCCCGGCGCCCGGCGCTGCCGCGCAAGGGGATCGCCGGGGTGCTGACCGCCATCGGGATCGGCACCGGCGCATGGGCGGGCGACCCCTGGGCGGCCATCACGCTGGGCCTGATCGGAGGGGCGCTGCATTTCGCCGCCTTCGGCCCCGACCCGATGCGCGACAAGGGGATGGAGGGGGTGGACCGCTTCCAGACCGACCGGGTGGCCCGCGCGGTCGAGGAGGCCGAGCGCCATATCAAGGGAATGCGCGAGGCCATCGCCCGCACCCGCGACCGCGACCTTGCCGCAAGGGTCGATCGTTTCGCCGAGACCGCCCGCACCATGTTCCGCACCGTCGAAAGCGACCCGCGCGACCTGACGGCGGCGCGGCGCTACCTGTCGGTCTATCTTCAGGGCGCGCGCGATGCCACCACGCGCTTTGCCGAACTGCACGAGCGCGGCGCGAACGGACCCGAAGCCCGGGCCGAATATGCCGCGCTGCTCGACGACCTTGACAGCCGCTTCGCCCAGCGCACCGAGGTGCTTCTGGGCAACGACCGCACCGCGCTTGAGGTCGAGATCGAGGTGCTGCGCGACCGGCTGGTGCGCGATGCCCCCCGCGACACCCCCAAGAACACCGACTGACCCGCTCCAAAAGCCCCAAACCCGACCGAGGAGACCGAGACATGAGCGAAAGCACCCGCAGCGAGGCCATCGAGGCCCAGGCCGAGGTCGAGGAAGTGGCGGCCGTGGTCCTGCCCGAGCCTTCGGCCGACCTTCCCGCGCTGGCCGAAGCCCCGGCACCGCAGGCCGAGGCGATCCGCAGCCGCATGGCCGAGATCGACATGGGCAACAGCCAGTCGATCATCGGCTTCGGTTCCTCGGCCCAGTCGGAGTTGCAGGTCATCAGCCAGGAAATGCTGAGCGACGTACGCAACAAGGACACGGGCCCCGCGGGCGACGCGCTGGCGGGGATGGTCACGGCGATCCGCGGCTTTTCGGTCAGCGAACTCGACGTGCGCCGCAAGGCGAACCTGTGGGAACGGCTGACCGGCCGCGCCGCCCCCTTCGCCCGCTTCGTGGCGCGTTACGAGACCGTGCAGGGCCAGATCGACGGCATCACCCAGACGCTGCTGAACCACGAGCACCGGCTCTTGAAGGATATCGTCTCGCTCGACAAGCTTTACGGCAAGACGCTGGATTTCTACGACGAACTGGCGCTTTACATCGCGGCGGGGGATGCGAAGCTCGCCGATCTCGACGCCAGCGACATCCCCGCCAAGGAGGCCGAGGTCGCCGCCGCCCCCGAGGATCAGCAGGTCATCAAGGCGCAGGAGTTGCGCGACCTGCGCGCCGCGCGCGACGATCTGGAACGCCGGGTGCACGACCTGCGGCTGACCCGGCAGGTCACCATGCAGTCGCTGCCCTCAATCCGGCTGGTGCAGGAAAACGACAAGTCGCTGGTCACCAAGATCAACTCGACGCTGGTCAACACCGTGCCGCTGTGGGAAACCCAGCTTGCTCAGGCCGTGACCATCCAGCGGTCGCGCGAGGCCGCCGAGGCGGTGAAGAAGGCCAGCGACCTGACCAACGAGCTGCTGACCGCCAATGCCGAGAACCTGCAACAGGCCAACCGCGTGGTGCGGCAGGAGATGGAGCGCGGCGTCTTCGACATCGAGGCGGTGAAGAAGGCAAACGACTCGCTGATCGCCACCATCGAGGAAAGCCTTGCCATTGCCGACGAGGGCAAGGCCCGCCGCGCCAGCGCCGAGGCGGAGTTGCAGAAGATGGAAGCCGAGTTGCGCGACACGCTGGCCTCCGCGCGGGCGCGCGGCACCGGCACCGGCACGGCCTGACGGGGGCACGGGTGCGCGCCGCCCTCCTTCCCGCCTGGATCGCGGCGCTGGCCGCGGCGCTCGTGCTGGCGGGCTGCGAGATGGCGCCCCCGCCCGACGAACCCGCAGTGCGGCGGCCGCAACCCCGCGCCGCCCTGCCCGAACCGTCCTCGGAACAAAGCGAGGCGGTGCGGCGCCACTTCGCCCGGGTCGAGGCCGATCTGCGCGGGCGCGGGCTGCTGCGCACCGACGGCGGCGGGCCGGACACGCCGTTCAACGCCCGGCAACTGACCGAAGCCTTCGTCCGCGTCGCGCTCTACGACGAATACACCTCGGTCGGCGGGCGGCTGGTGGCGCGGCAGACCCCTTCACATCTGCGGCGCTGGGAACAGCCGGTGCGGGTGGCGCTGCGCTTCGGCGCCTCGGTCCCGCCCGCACAGCGCAGCCGCGACCGGGCCACCGTGGCGGGCTATCTCGCCCGGCTGTCGCGGGTCTCGGGCCATCCGGTCCGGCTGAGCGAGGCCAGCCCGAATTACTGGCTCTATATCGTGTCCGAGGACGAACGCCCTCGGCTCGGCGCCGAATGGGCGGCGCTGTTCCCCGGGCTCGACGAACAGGATCTCGCGCCGGTCACGGGCATGGGCATGTCCACCTTCTGCATGGTGCTGGCGATCTCGGACGGGGAAAGCCCGGTCTATACCGGCGCGCTGGCCGTGGTGCGGGCGGAACTGCCGGACCTGTTGCGGCTTTCCTGCCTGCACGAGGAACTGGCGCAGGGGCTGGGGCTTGCGAACGACCACCCCTCGGCCCGGCCCTCGATCTTCAACGACGACGAGGAATTCGCCCTGCTGACCCGGCATGACGAGTTCTTGCTGAAAATTCTCTACGATACCCGCCTGCCCCCCGGCATCCGCGAGACCGAGGCCCGCCCCATCGTGCGCGGCATCGTCGCGGAGCTGATGGGCGGCGAAAGCTGAACCGACACGATTGCGGCGAAGGAGACCGACATGGTGCTGAATTTCATCCGCGGACAGTTCATCGACGTCATCCACTGGGTGGACGACACCCGCGACACGATGGTCTGGCGGTTCGAGCGTCACGGCCACAACATCATGTATGGCGCCAAGCTGACGGTGCGCGAGGGGCAGGCGGCGGTCTTCGTCCACGAAGGCCAGCTTGCCGACGTGTTCGGCCCCGGCCTCTACCTGCTGGAAACCAACAACATGCCGGTGATGACCGCGCTCCAGCACTGGGATCACGGCTTTTCCTCGCCCTTCAAGTCCGAGGTCTATTTCGTCAACACCACCCGCTTCACCGGCCAGAAATGGGGCACCCGCAACCCGATCATCTGCCGCGACCCCGAATTCGGCGCGGTGCGGCTGCGGGCCTTCGGCACCTATACCATGCGGGTCGCGGACCCCGGCCGGTTCATGACCGAGATCGTCGGCACCGACGGCGAGTTCACCACGGGTGAGATCAACGACCAGATCCGCAACATCATCGTGCAGGAGTTCTCGCGCACCGTGGCGGGATCGGGCATCGCCGTGCTGGACATGGCGGCGAACACCGATGACCTGGGGCGGCTGGTGGCGCAGGCCATTGCCCCGGTGCTGGAAGGCTACGGGCTGTCGCTGCCCGAATTCTATATCGAGAACATCTCGATGCCCGAGGACGTGGAGGCCGCGCTCGACAAGCGGACCTCGATGGGGATCGTCGGCGACCTGAGCCGCTACACCCAGTTCGCCGCCGCCGAGGCGATGGGCAAGGCCGCGGGCGCGGGCGACAGCGGCATGGGGGCCGGGCTGGGCATGGGGATGGGCATGGCGATGGCGCAGCAGATGGCGGGCGCGATGAACCCCGCCGCGGGCGCCGCCCCTGCCCCGGCCGCTGTTGCAGCCGCGCCGCCCCCGCCGCCGCCTGCGGAGACGCAATGGCACATCGCCGAGGGGGGCGAGACGAAAGGGCCGTTCGGGCAGGCGCAGCTTGGCGCGATGGTGACTGCCGGGGCGCTCACGCGCGCCACGATGGTCTGGACCGCCGGGCAGGAGGGCTGGAAGCCCGCGGGCGAGATCCCGGCGCTTTCGGCCCTGTTCGCCGCCATTCCGCCGCCGCCGCCGCCCGCCTGAGCCCATGTCCACCCCCGAGCAGCACCACTGGCCTTGCGAGGCTTGCGGCGCCGATCTGGCCTTTTCCCCCGGCCAGCGGCACCTGACCTGCGGCCATTGCGGCCACGAACAGGACATCCCCGAGGCGCCCCGGCCCGACAAGGCCCGCGCGCTTCAGGAACTCGACCTGCACGCCGCGCTCGCGGATGCGCTGCCCGCCTCGGACACCGAGGAGGTGCGGCTGGTGCGCTGCCCCTCCTGCGGGGCCGAGACCGAATTCGACGGCGTGACCCATGCCGCAAGCTGCCCGTTCTGCGCCTCTCCGGTCGTGACCGACACCGGGACCGAACGGCATTTCAAGCCGCAGGCCCTGATCCCGTTCCAACTGGCCGAATCCGAGGCACGGGCGGCAATGGGAAGATGGCTCAAGGGCCTGTGGTTCGCCCCCTCGGGGTTGAAGCAATACGCCCGGCAGGAACGGGGGATGGACGGCATCTACGTGCCGTGGTGGACCTTCGACGCCGCCACCCGCTCGCGCTACAGCGGCCAGCGCGGGACGTATTACTACGAGACCCGGACCCGCACGGTCACCGTGAACGGCAAGCGGCAGACCCGCAACGAACAGGTGCGCAAGGTGCGCTGGACGCCGGTTTCCGGGCGGGTGGCGCGGTTCTTCGACGACGTGCTGGTGCTGGCGTCGCGCAGCCTGCCCCGGCGCTATACCGACGCGCTCGCCCCGTGGGGGCTGGAGGCCCTGACCCCCTACCGGCCCGACTTCCTTTCGGGGTTCCGGGCCGAGGGCTATACCGTACCGCTGGACGAGGGCCACGGGCTTGCCCGGCAGCAGATGGAAACCATGATCCACGCCGACGTGCGCCGGGCGATCGGCGGCGACGAACAGCGGATCGGCTCGGTCCACACGATCTACAGCGACGAGACCTTCAAGCACATCCTGTTGCCGGTCTGGATGGCCGCCTACCGCTACCGGGGCAAAAGCTACCGCTTTGTGGTCAACGGCCAGTCGGGCAAGGTGCGGGGCGAACGACCGTGGTCGGTGTGGAAGATCGGTTTCGCGGTGCTGGTTGCCGCCGCGCTGGCCGTGGCTGTCGTGGCGCTGACCGAGGGCTGAGGGGCGAAAGCATACTGCGCAACAAAGGGCAGCGTTCGGCCGCTGCCCGGCGGCGCGTGCCGCGCCTTGGGTCCGGGCAAGGGTTGCGCTTCAGCCCTCGACCCATTCGCCCTTGCGGAACACCGGCACCCGGCTGCCGTCGGCGCGGATGCCGTCGATATCGGTCTGGCCCGAACCGATCATCCAGTCGATATGGATCAGGCTGCTGTTGCCGCCCTGCGCCGCGATCTGCTCGGGCGTCAGATCCGCGCCGCCGAGGAAGCATTTCGAATAGCACTGGCCCAGCGCGATATGGCAGGCGGCGTTCTCGTCGAACAGGGTGTTGTAGAACAGCAGCCCCGATTGCGAGATCGGCGAGGAATGCGGCACCAGCGCCACCTCGCCCAGCCGCCGCGCGCCCTCGTCGGTGTCGAGCACCTTCAGCAACACCTCTTCGCCCCGGTCGGCCTTCGCCTCGGTGATCCGGCCCTGCTCGAACCGCACCCGGATGCCGTCGATCAGCGTCCCCTGATGCGACAGCGGCTTGCTGGCTGCCACATGGCCTTCCACCCGCAGCGCGTGGGGGGTGGTGAAGACCTCCTCGGTCGGGATGTTGGGGTTGCAGATGATGCCGTTCTTCGCCTCCGAGGCGCCGCCGTGCCATTCGTGGCCGTCCGCCAGCCCGACGGTCAGGTCGGTGTCGGGGCCGGTGAAATGCAGCGCCGCGAACCGCTGGCCGTTCAGCCAGCCCGAGCGCGCGGCCAGCGCCGCGTTATGCGCCTGCCAGGCCGCGACCGGATCGGGGTCATCGACACGCGAGGCGGCGAAGATCGCCTCCGCCAGCCGCGCCACCGCCTCATCCTCGGGCAGGTCGGGGAACACCTGCCGCGCCCAGGACGGGTTCGGGTAGGAGACGATGTTCCAGTTGATGTCGAAATTCGCGATCTTTTCCAGCGCGGGCCGATAGGCGGCGGAATTGGCCTTGTTGGCCCGCGCGACCCTGCCCGGATCCTGTTCCGCCAGTAGCATCGGGTTGTCGCCCGCTATGGCCAGCCGCGCGGTATTGTCGTCGAAGGCCGCCGCCATGCCCGCGTAAAGCCAGCCCGCCGCACGGTCGAAACTTTCATCCCGCGCGTGGCGATAGCGGGCCAGCGCGATTTCCTCGTCGGCGAGAAACGGCGTCACCAGCCCGGCCCCGGCGGCATAGGCGTGAACCGCGATCCGCCGCACCAGCGGCAGCGCCGCCACCGGCGCGGTCACCAGCAGGTCCTGCCCCGGTTCCAGCCGCAGCCCGACCTTGACGGCGACCTCGGCCAGACGGTCGAGCTTTGCGGGGTCGATGGGGGCGGGATCGGTCATGGTCGCTCTCGTCTTTTGGGTCCGGCCCGACCATAGCCGCCACGTCGGCGGGGTCAACGGCGGGCGGTGGCGGGTGCCCGCAGCAGAAGGCAGCGCCCGGCCGCGGATGGGCGCCGCGACGATTGTGGTTGGCAGTTTATGGTGCCGCGTCATCGAACGCCGGTGCACGCCGCAACGTCGAAGAAGCGCCCGCCCGAGCGGGCGGACGGGCGCTGCCCGGGCCGCATCCGGCCGGTCATGGCTTTGCCGCAGGGTGCACTTCAGCGCACCACCCTCGCCCGCACAAAAAAGCCCGGTCCCCGCGCGGGGACCGGGCCATATCGCGCAACCGAAGCGCCGCCTATTCGCCGCCGCCAAGCCCGTGGACATAGACCGCAACGGCGCGGACGTCGGCTTCGCTCAGCCGGGCGCCCCAGTTCGGCATCACGCCGAAGCGCGAGAAACGCACCGTGTGGGTCAGCGACTCCACGTCGCCGCCATAGAGCCAGATCGCATCGGTCAGGTCCGGCGCGCCCTGGAAACGGTCGCCGGTGCCGTCCTCGGCGTGGCAGACGGCGCATTGGTCCACGAAGACCTCCTCGCCCGCCGCCGCGAGTTCGGCATCATGCCCCTGCCCCGAAATCTGCCGCACATATTGCACCACCGAGTCGATTTCATCACGCTCCAGGAACTCGCCGAAGGCGGGCATTTCCGACCAGCGGGTGTCGGGGTCGGCCTCGAACCGGATCCCGTGGGCGACGGTGTGGTGGATATCCTCGATCTCACCGCCCCAGAGCCAGTCATCGTCCAGCAGGTTCGGATAGCCCGAAGCCTGCACCCCGGCCGCGCCGGCGCCGTGGCACTGGGCACACCAGGTGCGGAACACCGCCGCGCCCGCCTGGTTGGCGAATTGCAGCAGGTCGGGCTCATCCGCGATCGCGGTCAGATCGACCACCTCCAGCCGGGCGCGCATCGGCGCGTTGGCCGCGTCGAAACGCTCGATCTCGGTCGCCACCTCGGCGCGGGTCGAATAGCCCAGCAGGCCGGGCGTCGCGCTGGAGACGAGCGGCCAGGCCGGATAGGCGATGCTGTAAAGCAGCGCCCAGATGATCGTGGCGTAGAAGGTCCAGAGCCACCAGCGCGGCATCGGGTTGTCGTATTCCTCGATCCCGTCCCAGGTATGGCCGGTGGTCTGCACCTCGCCCGGAACCTTCTTGTCCAGCACCGCCTTCGGGTCGGGATACTGCCTCTCGGGCGGCACCACCTTGTTTTCGGGCACCCGGTCCTTTTCATCCACCATTGGAATCTCTCCCCGTTTCGGGCTGGAACCGCCCCTCGGCGCCCGTGGCCGGGCGGGTGTCGTTGCGGAAGATCATGCCCGCGGCCTCGTCATGCAGCTTGCGGCTGCCGGGGCGGAAGGCCCAGATCACGACACCGATGAACACCAGCGTCATGAACAGCAGCATCCAGCTGTCGGCAAAGGCGCGAAGCCAGGTGTAGGTTTCCATCCTGCTGCCCCCTCCTTACCGGCTGGCATCGGGGATGAAGGTCGAGAAATCGACCAGCGTCCCGAGCATCTGCATATAGGCGATGATCGCATCCATCTCGGTCAGTTGCGGCTGGCCGTCGAAGTTGCGGGTCTGCGCCCCCGGATAGCGTTCGAGCAGCCCGGAATGATCCGCGTCCGGGTCGGCCTGGGCAAGGAAGTCGGCCCGGGCGTTCTCGATCATCTCGTCGCTGTAGGGCACGCCGATGAAACGGTGGGTGCGCAACAGGTCGTCGATATAGCGGCCGTCGATATTGGTCCGCGCCAGGAAGGCATAGGGCGGCATCAGCGATTCCGGTACCACCGACTTGGGCGAGATCAGGTGATCCACATGCCATTCGTCGGAATAGCGCCCGCCCACCCGGGCAAGGTCCGGCCCGGTCCGCTTCGACCCCCACTGGAACGGATGGTCATACATCGACTCCGCCGCCAGCGAGTAATGGCCGTAGCGTTCCACCTCGTCGCGCATCGGCCGGATCATCTGGCTGTGGCAGGTATAACAGCCCTCGCGCACATAGATGTCACGCCCCGTAAGCTCCAGCGGGCTGTAGGGCCGCACGCCCTCGACCTTTTCGATGGTGTTCTCCAGGTAGAACAGCGGCACGATCTGCACCAGCCCGCCGATGGTCACCACAAGAAAGCTGAGGACCAGCAGCAACGTGGCGTGGGTTTCGATCTTCTTGTGTCTGTCAAGGATGCTCATGATATCCCTCCGTCACTCGGCCGGGATCGCGGCACGGGCGACGGGAGAGCGTTCCCCCACCGACGTGACGGTCTTCCAGAGGTTGTAGCACATGATGATGCCGCCCAGCAGGAACAGCCCGCCGCCCAGCGCCCGCACCACGTACATCGGGAACTTGGCGGATACCGTGTCGGCGAAGGCGTTGACGAGGAAGCCGTTCGCATCGACCTCGCGCCACATCAGCCCTTCCATGATCCCCGTCACCCACAGCGAAGCCGCATAGAGCACGATGCCGATGGTCGCGAGCCAGAAATGCCAGTTGACCAGCGACAGCGAATAGAGCCGCTCGCGGTTCCACAGCCGGGGCACAAGGAAGTAAAGCGCGCCGAAGGTGATCATCCCGTTCCAGCCCAGCGCGCCGGAATGGACGTGGCCGATGGTCCAGTCGGTATAGTGCGACAGCGCGTTCACGGCCTTGATCGACATCACCGGCCCCTCGAAGGTGGCCATGCCGTAAAAGCCGATCGCCACCACCATCATCCGGATCACCGGGTCGGTGCGCAGCTTGTCCCAGGCGCCCGAAAGCGTCATCAGCCCGTTGATCATGCCGCCCCAGCTGGGCATCCACAGCATGATCGAGAACACCATGCCCAGCGTCTGCGCCCAGTCGGGCAGCGCCGTATAGTGCAGGTGGTGCGGACCGGCCCAGATATAAAGGAAGATCAGCGCCCAGAAGTGGATGATCGACAGCTTGTAGCTGTAGACCGGCCGTTCCGCCTGTTTCGGCACGAAGTAATACATCATCCCGAGGAAACCGGCGGTCAGGAAAAAGCCCACCGCGTTGTGGCCGTACCACCACTGCACCATGGCATCCTGCACGCCCGAGAACACCTGCACCGATTTCGAACCCAGGAACGAGACCGGAACCGACAGGTTGTTCACCACATGCAGCATCGCCACCGTGACGATGAACGACAGGTAGAACCAGTTGGCCACGTAGATATGCGGCTCTTTCCGGCGCATGATGGTACCGAGGAACACGATCAGGTAGGTGACCCAGACCACGGTCAGCAGCCAGTCCACATACCATTCCGGCTCGGCGTATTCCTTGGACTGGGTGGCGCCCAGCACATAGCCGGTCGCGGCAAGCACGATGAAAAGCTGATAGCCCCAGAACACGAACCACCCGGCATTGCCGCCCCAGAGCCGCGCCGCCGAAGTCCGCTGCACCACGTAGAACGAGGTCGCGATCAGTGCGTTGCCGCCGAAGGCAAAGATCACCGCCGAGGTGTGCAGCGGCCGCAGCCGGCCGAAGTTCAGATAGGGCTGGGCCCAGTCGAAGTTCAGTTGCGGCCAGGCCAGTTGCAGCGCGATGACCAGACCGACCAGAAAGCCGACCACCCCCCAGAAGGCGGTGGCGATCACCCCGGCGCGCACCACGCCGTCCATGTATTCGTTCCGCGATACGGGGGCCTTCACCTCCCCCATCCCGCGCAGAACCCATACGAACATGACGCCCGCGACCAGCATCACGGTGAATGCGTTGACCTGATAAGCAAGGTCGCGTCCGAAATTCGTGGCCATCGCGGCGAAAAGCGCGATCAGGCCGAGCACGACCAGCTTGACGTAATCCAACATTGACTGTCCCCCGTCCATTCCAGGCGGTTGCACCCGGTCATCACCAGACCGTGTGCTTCTTGCCGTAAGAATTACCCATTGCCTTGATCCATGTCAAAATGCCCCGGGCACGGCGGTCTCGAATCAGGTTCCGCCCTCTCTGCCTTGTCCAATTCGGTTTGATCGAGGTCAATGCGCATTGCACTACGATGCGAAAGGCTGCGATGATCCCGGACCGAAGGAGCGCGAGGAGTTTCCCCATGGCCTACAAAAGCCTGATGACGATCGTCACCGTGACCGGCGACGCCGACCGACGCAACCGCCTGCTCGACGCCGCCGTGGCGCTGGCACGGCGCGAGGATGCGCATCTCGAAGTTCTGGCGATGGGCATCGACCGCACCCAGATCGGCTATTTCTACGCGGGCGCCAGCGCGCTGATCTATCAGGAGACGCTGGAACGCGCCCAGGCCGAGGCGGCGGAACTTGAGGCCGAAATCCGCGACCGGCTCGGGCGGCAGGATATCCGCTGGTCGGTCGAGACCGTGGTGGCGCAGCTTGGCGGCATGTCGGCGCTGGTGGCGCAGCGGGCATGGTTCGCCGATCTGGTGGTGCTCGCCCGCCCCTATGGCGAGGGCTGCGGCCCCGAGGACGAGGCGGTGATCGAAGCCGCGATGTTCGACGGCCAGGCCCCGGTGCTCGTGCTGCCCCACGACGTGCCCGACGTGGCGCTGCGCGGCACGCGGGTCGTGGTGGCGTGGAACCAGTCGTCGGAATCGCTTTCGGCGATCCGCAAGGCGCTGCCGATCCTGGCCCGGGCCGATCTGGTCAACATCTGCATCGTCGATCCGCCGCAGCACGGCGCGGAACGCTCGGACCCCGGCGGCACGCTGTCGCAATGGCTGTCGCGCCACGGGATCCGCAGCGAGGTGTCGGTGCTGGCCAAGACCCTGCCGCGGCTCTCGGACGTGCTGGCCCGACACATGCGCGACCAGAACGCCGACCTGCTGGTGATGGGCGCCTACGGCCATTCGCGCTTCCGCGAGGCGATCCTCGGCGGCACCACGCGCAACACGCTGGAACAGACCGAAGTGCCGGTCTTCATGGCGCATTGACGGGGGGCGGGGCGCACAGGCGCCCTGCCCTTCTGGAAAAGAGGTGATTCCTGTCGTCCGTGCCGGTCGGGCTTCGCAACAAAGGGCAGCGGCCGGCCGCGGGTGGCCGCTGCAACGACTGTGATCTGGCAGTTTATGGTGCCGGATAGCCCGACATATGCGCATGTCGAAACGTTGCAGGAGCGGCGGCGCGTGCCGCGCCTTGCTTCCGGGCGGGGCATTCGGGGCAAAAGTCACGCCCTGACCGCCCTGCCCTACCGACAAGGATCAGATGAGAAACCCGCCGTCGCTGTCGTCGCCCGCTTCCTCGACCAGCCGGCCGAAATCGGGCACCGTCACCCGGCGCTTGCCGTCCAGCACGATCACCCCGTCGCGGCGCAGGGCCGAAATCTGGCGGCTCACGGTTTCCAGCGTCAGCCCGAGATAGTCGGCCATCGCCTCGCGCGTCAGCGGCAGGTCGAACACCATCGGCCCGCTGCCGTTGCCCAGTTTCAGCGTGACATCGCGCCGGGCGATGATGCCCAGCAGGCTGGCGATCTTTTCCCGCGCGGTCTTGCGGCCAAGCAGCAACATCCACTCCCGCGCGGCGTCAAGCTCGTCCAGCGTCATCTCCAGAAGCCGCTGGGCGATACGCGGGGTCGAGAGCATCAGCTCCTCGAACGGCTTCCTGCGAAAGCAGCACATCACCAGATCGCTGGTGGCGGTCACGTCATAGGCCGCCGAATCACGCCCCGGACGCCCGACGAAATCCGACGGCAGCAGCAGGCCGACCACCTGGCGGCGCCCGTCCTCCATCGTCTGGGTCAGCGTGGCGATGCCCGAAACCACCGAACCCACGAAGTCCATCCGGTCGCCCGACCAGACCACCGTCTGCCCGGCCTGAAAGCTGCGATAATATTTGACCTTTTCCAGAACGGCCAGTTCGTCCACCTCGCACCGGGCGCAGACCGCGCGATGTCGGATCGGGCAGTTGCCACATTCGGGCACAACTGGAGCAGTGGAATTTTTCACGAGCATCCGGCTTGTTACACTTGATCTGCGTCAAGGCCAACGCCTGTCGCTACGGCGATATTACCGGAATGGACACGGAATCGCAATTCGCCCGGCTCGGACTCTTTGACGCGCGCGTACCGCGTTATACGAGCTACCCCACCGCACCGCATTTCGGCGCTTCGGTGGATCCCGCCCGATTCGAAGGCTGGCTGTCGGAGATCCCGGCCGGTTCGACGATATCGCTTTATCTTCATGTGCCGTTCTGCCGTCGGCTGTGCTGGTTCTGCGCCTGCCGGACGCAGGGCACCAGTTCCGACGCGCCGGTGCGCGCCTATGTCGAGACGCTGAAGGCCGAACTCGGTCTCCTGCGTTCCCGGCTCGCGCCCGGGGTGCGGCTGTCGCGGCTGCACTGGGGCGGCGGCACGCCGACGCTGCTGGCCCCCGACATGATCCGCGACCTCGCGGATACGGTGTTCGAGACCGTGCCGCTTGATGACGCGGGCGAGTTCTCGGTCGAGATCGACCCGAACGAGATCGACGGACCCCGGCTCGACGCGCTTGCCGCGGCGGGAATGACCCGCGCCTCGATCGGGGTGCAGGATTTCGACCCGATGATCCAGAAATGCATCGGCCGCGAACAGAGCTACGAGGAAACGAAGGCCGCCGCCGACGCGATCCGCGAACGCGGGGTGGAAAGCCTGAACGCCGATATCCTCTACGGCCTGCCGCACCAGACACAGGAACGCATCGTGCAGTCGGTGCAGAAGCTCTTGACGCTGAACCCCGACCGGGTGGCGCTTTACGGCTACGCGCATGTGCCCTGGATGTCACGGCGCCAGCAGCTGATCCCCTCGGACGCGATCCCCAGCCCCGAGGAACGGCTGAAACTGTTCGACACCGCCCGGCGGCTGTTCGTCTGGGACGGCTACGAGGAAATCGGCATCGACCACTTCGCCCGGCCCGAAGACGGTCTGGCCCGGGCCCGGCGCGGCGGCGTGCTGCGGCGCAACTTCCAGGGCTATACCGACGATCAGGCCCCGGTGCTGGTCGGGCTCGGCGCCTCGTCGATCTCGCGCTTTCCGCAGGGCTATGCCCAGAACGCCCCCGGCACCGCCGATTACACCCGCGCGGTGCGCGAAGGCCGCTTCGCCACCGTACGCGGCCATGTCTTCGGCGGCGAAGACCTGCTCAGGGCGCGGATCATCGAGGCGCTGATGTGCGACTTCCGGGTAAGCCGGGGCGAACTGCTGGAACGCTTCGCGGTAAGCGAGGCGCGGCTCGATGAGATGTTCGCCGTGGCGACCGGCCGCTTCCCCGGCATGACGGTCCCCGGCCCCGAAGGGCTGGCGATTCCGCCCCGGGCCCGGCCGCTGACCCGCATGATCGCCCGCGCCTTCGACGCCTACGACCTGTCGAAGGCGGGCCACAGCAGCGCGGTCTGACCCCCGGCGGGCAGCACGGGCGGAGAGAGGGAGAAAGGGGGGCTGTCTGCCCCCTCTTGCTTCGCAATTCACCCCCCGAGAGTATTTCCGGCAAGATGAAGATCATCAGGAGTTTTGATCTTCTTCTGTCCGAAAATATCCCCGCCGGAGGCAGCGTCCCGGGAACGTGCCGACGGAAGGTTCCAGCCGCCCCGGATCGCCGCGCGCAAGCGCGGCGCCGGGCCCAACGCCTTGTCGCGCGGCGAGCCGCGCCATAAGGGGGTGGGAGGCTCCCCGCCGGGGCTCAGCGGCCCGAAGCGCCGAGGCGTTCGACGAATTCGACCAGTCGCGGCAGGCAGACGGTGCGCTGGTCGTATTGCCCGACCGCGGTTTCCCGCGCAGCCCGGCGCAGCGGGTCGAAGCGGGCGGAGTCGGCCAGCGCCGCGATCAGTGCCGCCGACCAGCCCGGCACGTCGAAGAAATCCACCAGCGTCCCGTTTTCGCCGTCGCGGATCACCTCATCGACCGGGGCGGTGCGCGAGGCGACCACATGGGCGCCCGCCGCCATCGCCTCGATCATCGACCACGACAGCACGAAGGGATAGGTCAGGTAGGCGTGGACCCGCGTCACCTGTAGCAGCCGCACGAAATCCGCATAGGGCAGGCGGCCGGTGAAATGCACGCGGGCCGGGTCGATCCGGTCCTTCACCTCGTCGAGGATGCGCTGCTTCCAGCTCTGCCCGCCCGGGGGCGCGGTGCCGTAGCTCACCTCGTCGCCGCCGACGATCACCACCTGCGCCTCGGGCCGGGCGGCCAGCACTTCGGGCAGCGCGCGCATGAAGATGTGGTAGCCACGGTAAGGTTCGAGGTTGCGGTTGACGAAGCTCAGCACCTCCTCGCCCGCCCGCAGCACCCGGCCGCCGGGCAGGGTCAGCGTGGCCGCCGGGTCGGGGGCCAGGAGGCCGGTGTCCACCCCGTCGTGGATCACCTCGATCATCGGTTGCAGCGCGGCGGGAAAGGTGCCTGCCTGCCAGCGGGTCGGGGCCAGCGCCGCATCGGCCTGCAACATCGCCAGCCCCAGATGCCCGGTGCGGGTCACGGTCAGCATTGCCTGATCGAGCGTGGGGGTGCTGAACTCGGGGTCGAAGCCGGTGTCACGGCCCCGCGCGCCGTAGTAGAATTCGGCATAGATGATCTGCCGCGCCTCGGGCCAGACCTCGCGCAGGAACAGCGTCTCGCCCCAGCCGGAATGGCCGAAGATCACGTCGGGCACGAACCCGTGCCGGTCGCGCAGCACCGCCGCGGCACGGGCCACGCTGATGCCGCGGTCGGTCATCTCGACATATGTCCGGCCCTGACGGCAGGCCGCCGAGTCGGGGGACGGGGCGTCGTGACGGTAACGCAGGGTCCGGACGGTGGAGCCGCGCCGGTTGCCCTCGGCCGTGAGCGCGAGACATTCATGGCCGCGCCGGGCAAGCTCGGGGGCGAGGTGCAGGAACTGGCCGGGGAAATTCTGGTGGACGAACAATATCTTCATGCAATCCCCCCGCCCGGGCCGGTCAGCCTGTTCCCGTGCGTTTCTCGAAGGCGGCGGCCATCAACTCGCGGGTGTAGTCGGTCGCCGGGGCGTCGAACACCTGTTCGGCCGGGCCCTGCTCCACCACATCGCCCGCCTTCATCACGATCACCTTGTGCGCCAGCGCCCGCACCACCCGCAGATCGTGGCTGATGAACAGATAGGCCAGCCCCCATTTGCGCTGAAGCTCGCGCAACAGATCGACGATCTGCACCTGCACCGTCATGTCGAGCGCCGAAGTGGGCTCATCGAGCACCAAGAGCCGCGGCCGCAGGATCATCGCCCTTGCAATCGCGATCCGCTGGCGCTGGCCGCCCGAGAACTCATGCGGGTAGCGGCCCATCATGGCCGGGTCGAGGCCCACTTCGGTCATGATCCCGGCCACCATCTCGCGCGGCTTGCGGCCGGGTTCCGTACCATGGACCCAGAGCCCCTCGCTGATGATCTGCTCGATGGTCATGCGGGGGCTGAGGCTGCCGTAGGGATCCTGGAACACGATCTGCATCTCGCGCCGCAGCCCGCGCAACTGGCGCGAGGACCAGCCCTGCACGTTCCGGCCCATGAACACCACCGGCCCTTCGGAGGAGATCAGCCGCATGATCCCCAGCGCGAGCGTGGTCTTGCCCGACCCGCTTTCGCCGACGATCCCCATGGTCTCGCCCGCCCGGACCGAGACGGTGGCGGCGTTCACCGCCTTGACGTGCCCCACGGTGCGGCGCAGGAAGCCCCGGGTGATCGGGAACCAGACGCGCAGCGCATCGGTGCGCACCACCTCCTCGGCGCCCTTGGGCACCGGGTCGGGGGTGCCCTTCGGTTCGGCCGCCAGCAGTTTGCGGGTGTAGGGGTTCTGCGGGTCCGCGAACACCTGCGCGGTCGGACCCTGCTCGACGATCCTTCCGCCCTGCATGACGCAAACCCGATCCGCGATCCGCCGCACGATGCCCAGGTCGTGGGTGATGAACAGCAGGCTCAGCCCCTCGCGCCGCTTGAGGTCCGCGAGCAGGTCGAGGATCTGCGCCTGAATGGTCACATCGAGCGCGGTGGTGGGCTCGTCCGCAATCAGCAGGTCGGGGTCGTTCGCCAGCGCCATGGCGATCATCACCCGCTGGCGCTGGCCGCCGGAAAGCTGGTGCGGATAGGCGCCGAGCCGGCTTTCGGCCTCGCGGATGCCGACCTTCTCCAAGAGTTCCAGTATCCGCCCCCGCGCCTTCTCGCCCGCGATCCCCTGATGCAGCGCGAGACTTTCACCGATCTGCTTCTCGATGGTGTGCAAGGGGTTGAGCGAGGTCATCGGCTCCTGAAAGATGAAGCTGATGTCGTTGCCGCGCATCCTGCGCAGGGTCGCGGGGCTTGCCCCCACCATCTCCTGCCCCAGATAGCGCACCGATCCGGTGACCTCGGCGCTGTCGGGCAGAAGGCCCACGGTGGAAAGTGCCGTGACCGACTTGCCCGAGCCGGATTCGCCGACCAGCGCCACCGTCTCGCCCTTGGCGACATGGAACGAGGCCGCCGCGACCGCCTCGGTCACGCGGCCGTCCTGACGGAAGCGGACCGTCAGGTCCTGAACCTCAAGCACCCTCACCGGAAGGTCTTTCGCGGGTCGAAGGCATCGCGCACGCCCTCGAAGATGAACACCAGGAGCGACAGCATGATCGCGAAGGTGAAGAAGGCGGTGAAACCCAGCCACGGCGCCTGAAGGTTCTGCTTGGCCTGCAAGGTAAGCTCCCCGAGCGAGGGCGACGAGGACTGGAGCCCGAAGCCGAGGAAGTCGAGCGCGGCCAGCCCGGCGATGGTGCCGGTGATGATGAACGGCAGCATCGTGAGCGTCGCGACCATGGCGTTCGGGAGCACATGGCGGAACATGATCACCGGGTTCGACACGCCCAAGGCGCGGGCGGCGCGGACGTATTCGAAATTCCGCGCCCGCAGGAATTCGGCCCTGACCACGCCGACAAGCGCGGTCCAGCCGAATATCGTCATCAGTACGACCAATAGCCAGAAATCCATCTGCCAGATCGCAGCGACGATGATGATCACGTAGAGCGTGGGCGTCGATCCCCACAGTTCGATCACCCGCTGGAACAGCAGGTCCAGAAGCCCGCCGAAATAGCCCTGCACCGCGCCCGCCGCGATGCCGATCACCGAGGTGGTGACGGTCACGATCAGCGCGAAGGCCACCGACAGCCGGAAACCGTAGATCACCCGGGCCAGCACGTCGCGCGCGGTGTCGTCGGTGCCCAGCCAGTGCCGCGCGTCGGGGGCCGAGGGCGCGGCGGTGCCGATGTCGTTCACCGTGCGGTAGGAATAGGGAATCAGCGGCCAGACCATCCAGCCCGGCTCCACTGCCTGCCCGGCGACCATGCCGGTTTCCTCCAGTTCCGCGAACACGCCCTCGGGGTCGTCGAGGCAGTCCTCGATGCCGCCCGAGCGGATCAGGCATTGCACCTCGGGGTCGCGGTAGACGGCCTCGGTCTGGAAGTCGCCGCCGAAGGCGGTTTCGGGGTAGAAGCTCAGGATCGGAGTGTAGTATTCGCCCTGGTATTTCACCAGCAGCGGCCGGTCGTTGGCGATGAACTCGGCGAACAGCGACAGGCCGAACAGCACTGAGAAGATGATCAGCGACCAGAAGGCCCGGCGGTTGGCCTTGAAGTTGCGCCAGCGGCGCTGGTTGAGCGGGGAGAGCGCCATCAGGGTCAGGTCTCCCGTGTCTCGAAGTCGATCCTCGGGTCGATCCAGACATACATCAGGTCCGACAGGATGCCGACGATCAGCCCCATCAGCCCGAAGACGTAAAGCGTGCCGAAGATCACCGGATAATCGCGCGCCACCGCCGCCTCGAACCCCAGCCGCCCGAGCCCGTCGAGCGAGAAGATGGTCTCGATGATCAGTGAGCCGCCGAAGAACACGCTCACGAACACCGCGGGGAACCCGGCGACGACGATCAGCATGGCGTTGCGGAACACATGGCCGTAAAGGACGCGGTTCTCGGCCAGCCCCTTGGCGCGGGCGGTCATCACGTATTGCTTGCGGATCTCGTCGAGAAAGCTGTTCTTGGTCAAGAGCGTCAGCGTGGCGAAGGCCGAGATGGTCGAGGCCAGCACCGGCAGGGTGATGTGCCACAGGTAATCGAGGATCTTCCCCATCAGCGACAGGTCGGCGAAATTGTCGGATGTCAGCCCCCGCAGCGGGAATATCCGCCAGTATGACCCCCCGGCGAACAGCACCAGAAGCAGGATCGCAAACAGGAAGCCTGGGATCGCATAGCCGACGATCACCGCCCCCGATGTCCATGTGTCGAAGGGCGTGCCGTCCTTCACCGCCTTGCGGATGCCGAGCGGGATCGACACCAGATAGGCGATCAGCGTGGACCACAGCCCGAGCGTGATCGACACCGGCATCTTCTCGATCACGAGGTCGATCACCGAGATCGAGCGGAAATAGCTTTCGCCGAAGTCGAAGCGGGCATAGTTCCACAGCATCGTCAGGAACCGTTCCAGCGGCGGCTTGTCGAAACCGAACTGGCGTTCCAGCTCCTCGATGAACTCGGCCGGCAGGCCCCGGCCGCCGAGGTAGCGGTCGTCGCCCATCGCCTGCATCCCGGCATCGCCGCCGCCGGCGATGTTCTGGAACACGTCACCCGCGCCTTCCATCCGGGCGATGATCTGTTCGACCGGGCCGCCGGGCACAAACTGGGTCAGGGTGAAATTGATGACCATGATCCCGATCAGCGTCGGAACGATCAGCAACAACCGGCGGAGGATATAGGCAGTCATGCGGCGGTTCCGCCCCCATCATCCATCATGCTATCGCAACGCGCCCGCGGCCCTCAGCGCCGCGCCCTTTTCGGCGTTATACCACCAGAAATCAAGCTCTCCACGGGCATAGGGGGGCAGCGGGTCGGGATATTCGTACATGTCGTAATAGGCGACGGTATGGGTGGCCTTGAACCATTGCGGCACGCGGAAATGATAGGCGCGCAGCACCCGGTCGAGTGCGCGGGTGGCGTGGGTCATCTCTTCGCGGGTTTCGGCGGCCAGCACGATCTCGATCAGCCGGTCCACCGCCTCGGAGCGCAGCCCCATCAGGTTGCGGGTCGAGATATCGGCGGTTTCCGAGCCGAAGAACTGCATCAGCGCCGACCCCGGCAGGAAGGACATCGGCAGTTGCGCCGTGGTGATGTCGAAATCATAGGCGCGTTCGCGGTTCACCGACTGGGCATGATCGACGCGGGTGTGGATCGCGTCGATGCCCGCGCGGCGCAGGTTCTCGACATAGGGGTTGATCACCCGGTCGAAGGTCTGGCTGTCGTTGAGGAATTCGAGCCGCAGCGTCTGCCCGGCGGCGTTGCGCCGCAGCCCGTCGCCGCCCACCGGCCAGCCCGCCTCGTCCAGCAGCGCCGAGGCCCGGCGCAGGTTGCCGCGGTCGAGCTGGCGCGTGGCCGATGATTCGGAGGCCCCGACCGCCGGTTCGTCCAGCACGCCCGGCGGCAGCAGCCCGGCCAGCGGCTCCAGGATCGCCAGTTCCTCGGGCGTGGGCAGGCCGGTTGCCGCCAACTCGCTGTTTTCCCAAAGCGAGGTGGTGCGGGCGTAAAGCCCGTAGAACAGGGTTTCGTTCGACCATTCGAAGTTGAACATCAGCCCGATCGCCTCGCGCACGCGCGGATCCTGCAACTGCGGGCGGCGCAGGTTCAGCACGAAGGCCTGGCCGGTGGCAAGGTTGCCGTTCGGCAGTTCGGCACGCACCACATGGCCCTCGGTCACGGCGGGAAAGTCGTAGCCCGTCGCCCAGATGATCGACGACGCCTCGTCGCGAAAGGTGTAGCTGCCTCCCTTGAAGCCTTCGAAGGCGGCGTTGTAATCGGCGTAGTATTCCACCCGGATCGCGTCGAAATTCGCCCGCCCCTGCATGATTGGCAGGTGCCAGCCCCAATAGTCGGGGTTGCGCCAGTAGACCAGCGTCTGCCCGACATTGGCCCGTCCCAGGATATAGGGGCCTGAACCGAGGAAGGGCTGCATCGACCCTTCTTCCAGATCGCGCCCGTTCTCCTCGTAATGCGCCTTCGAGAACACCGGCAGCCCGCCGATCATGGCGGGCAGATCGCGGGTCGGCCAGCCTTCCTTGAAGGTGAAGCGCACCCGGAGTTCGTCCAGAACCTCGGCGCTTTCGACCTGCTGGCCCAGCACGGCGCGGAAGTCGGGCAGGCCCTTGTCGCGGAAGGTCTCGTAGGTGAAGACGACATCCTCGGCGGTCAGCGGGCTTCCGTCGGAAAACCGCGCCTCGGGCCGAAGGTTGAAGATCACCCAGGAACGGTCCTCGGGGTATTCCATGCTTTCGCACAGCAGGCAGTAGGCGGCGCCCTGTTCGTCGGCGGTGCCGTCAAGGATGGATTCGTAGAAGATCGACGCCAGCGCGCCCGCCCGGCCCCGGATCGTGTAGGGGTTCATCGAATCGAAGCCGCCGAAGGTCCAGACCGAAATCTCGCCGCCCTTGGGGGCCTCGGGGTTCACATAGGCCAGATGCGGGAAATCGGCCGGGTATTCCAGATCGCCGAAGGTGGAAATGCCGTGGGCACGGATGGTGTTTGCGCCCTCGCCCTCTCCCGCCCCCCATGCCGCCGCGGCCCCGAACGCAAGGGCAAGCACGGCCCCCATGGCTCCCGTCAAGGCTCCAGCCATGACCGCCGGGGCCGGTCCCTGCCGCCGCGCATCCGCCGCGATCGCCCTTGCGCCTGTGCCTGCGGCTTTCCTGTGCATCCGGCCCGTCCTCCTGTCGTCTCCGCCCGCGTGCGGGGTTTGCGTTCATCGGGCGCTTGCCCCCGGGCCGGGCGCGCCTGCCCGCCACCGCCCGGCGACTATATGCTAGTTTCCCGACCTCCGGACCCGCAAGTTGCGATTGCGTGAGGAAAATCCGCCGCAGCCGCGCCCGCCCGGCCCGCAGGCATGAAAAAGCCGCCCGAAAGGGCGGCTTCCGGCGGGTGCCACGCACCCGCCCCTGCCCTTGCGCAGCCGGATCAGTCGCCGTGGGTGGCAAGATAGGCGATCAGGTTGGCCCGGTCTTCGGCATCGCGCATCCCGGCATAGGCCATGCTGGTGCCCGGCGCATAACCGCGCGGGTTCTCGATGAAGGCCGACAGGTTCTCGGGGGTCCAGATCTCGTCGCTGCCGCTCATCACCGCGGAATAGCGGAAACCTTCGGACTGGGCCTTCTGCCTGCCGACGACACCGTAAAGCGACGGGCCCGCGCCGTTGCGGCCTTCTTCCAGCGAGTGGCAGGCGGCGCAGACGCGGAAACCGCGCTGGCCCTGATCGGGATCGGCGGCGGCAAGCAGTGCGGCGAAGTCATCTTCCCCGGCGGCCTCGTCTTCGTCCCCGGCCGCCTCGATATCATCATCCGCGCCGGTGTCGATGATATAGGCCTGCTGGTCGCCATATCCCGAGGTGGAATAGATTTCCTCGGCGGCCCATTTGCCCAGAAGGAAGATCAGCAGCGCGCCGCAGCCCGCGCCCACCACCTTGGTCATCGTCATCGTGTCGAACATGTCGCGTCCTACCCTGGCATCTCGCTTGCGGCTTTCTATCCGCTTCCCCCGGCAGGTTTCAAGGTGTAGTAGCGCGACTAATCGCCCGAACGGGGCGAATTCAGCACGGAGCCAGCCGGAATGAACGCTCGCATCGCCTTTCAGGGGGAACCCGGGGCCTATTCGCATCAGGCATGCCGCGAAACCTACCCCGGAATGGAGGCCGTGCCCTGCCGCACCTTCGAGGACGCGATGGAGATGGTGCGCGCGGGCGAGGCCGGGCTTGCGATGCTGCCGGTCGAGAACTCGACCTACGGCCGGGTGGCCGACATGCACACGCTGCTGCCGGACAGCGGGCTTTACATCGTGGACGAAGCCTTCGTGCGGGTTCACATCAACCTGCTCGGGGTGCCGGGCACGCCCTTGCCGCGCATCGAGGCGGCGATGAGCCATACGGTCCTGCTGGGCCAGTGCCGGGCCTTCCTGCGCGAACACGGCATCCGCCCGGTCACCGGCGCCGACACCGCCGGATCGGCGCGCCATGTCGCCGAACAGGGCGATCCGGCGCTGGCGGCGCTGGCGTCCGAGCTGGCGGGCGAGATCTACGGGCTCGACGTGCTGGCACGGCATATCGAGGACCAGTCGAACAACACCACCCGCTTCGTCGCCATGTCGCGCGACCTCGACACGAGCCGCCGGGGCGACAGGCCGATGAAGACCGCCTTCACCTTCCGGGTGCGCAACATCCCGGCGGCGCTCTACAAGGCGATGGGCGGGTTCGCGACCAACGGCGTCAACATGACCAAGCTGGAAAGCTACATGGTCGGCGGCTCGTTCACCGCCACCCAGTTCCTGGCCGAGATCGACGGCCACCCCGACGACCGCAACGTGCAGCTTGCGATGGAGGAACTGCGCTATTTCACCTCGACCATGGCGCTGCTCGGGGTCTATCCGGCGGCACGGGTCGGGGAATAGCCGGGCCTGTCAGGCGAAGGGATCGGCGGGATAATCGACCCCGCACAGGTAAAGCCCCTGCGGCGGGCAGACCGGGCCGCAGGCGGCGCGGTCGCGGGCCTCCAGCGCCCTGCGCACATCCCCGGGGGCCCAAGCCCCTGCCCCCACCCGCTCCAGCGTGCCGACGATGGAACGCACCTGATTGTGCAGGAAGCTGCGCGCGCGAAGCGCGAAGCGGTATTCGGTGCCGTGCGGCACTGCGACGGCCTCGATCCCGATCACATCCAGCGTCTTGACCGGCGAGGCCGCCTGGCAGATCGACGACCGGAAGGTGGTGAAGTCATGATGCCCGACCAGATGCGCCGCCCCCGCCCGCATCGCCTCAAGGTCGAGCGGATGGCGCACCTGCCAGACCCGGCCCCGGTCATGGGTCGCGGGCGCGCGGCGCGACAGCAGCCGGAACAGGTAGTGCCTGCGGATCGCCGAGAACCGGGCGTGGAAATCGTCCGGCACCACGGCGGCCGCAAGCACCGCGACCGGCGCGGGCCGCAGATGGTGGTTGAGCGCCTCCATCAGCCGGAACGGCGCCCACTCGCGGGCAAGGTCGCAATGGGCGACCTGCGCGGCGGCATGGACCCCGGCATCGGTGCGGCCCGCAGCAGCAATGCCGGGCGCGTCGGGCTCCAGCCTGCGCAGGGCCGCTTCGACCGCCGCCTGAACCGAAGGCTGGCCCGCCGCCTGCCGCTGCCAGCCATGGAACGGGGTGCCGTCGTATTCGATCTTCAGCGCGTAGCGGGGCATATGCGGCCGGGGTGTGTTGCCCGGCGGAGTCGCCGGTTGCAAGGACGGAGCCTCCGGCGGGAGTATTTGGGGCAAGATGAAGCCGGGGCGGTTTTCCGGGGCTGTAGCCCGGCGCGGCCCGCGGGGCAAGGGGCACTACCATTCGCGGAGCGGCGCGTCTATCTTGACCCGGAACCGCCCGGAACCGGGAAAGTGGAGCATCGCCTTGCGGCTGGCCGATATCGCCGACGACCTGACGCGCAGCGCCGAGGCACGCCTCGACGCCGCCCGTTCGGCGCTGTTCGAACCGGTGATCCGCCTTGGCGTCACCGGACTGGCGCGGGCGGGCAAGACGGTATTCATCACCTCACTGGTGTCGAACCTGACCGACCGGGGCCGGATGCCGGGGCTGCGGGCCGAGGCCGGGGGCCGGATCGAGGCGGTCTGGCTGCGGCCCCAGCCCGACATGACCGTGCCGCGTTTCGACTATGAAACGCACCGGGCCGCCCTGACCGCCGACGACCCGCACTGGCCCGGCTCCACCCGCTCGGTCTCGGAACTGCGGCTGTCGTTCCGGCTGCGCCCCGGCGGACTGCGGGGGCTGACGGGGGCGCGGCGGCTGCATCTGGATATCGTCGATTACCCGGGCGAGTGGCTCCTGGACCTCGGGCTGATGGGCCGCAGCTACCGCAACTGGGCCGAAGAGACGCTGGCCCGGATCGGGGCGATGGCGGGGGACGCGGCGGCCGGGGCCTTCCTCACGGCGGCGCGCGAAACCGACCCCGCCGCACCGCTGGACGAGTCACGGGCGCAGGCGCTTGCCGCCGCCTATACCGAATGGCTGGCCGAAGCGCGGGCGGCCGGGGTCTCGCGGCTCACGCCGGGGCGGTTCCTGCTGCCGGGCGATCTCGCGGGCTCGCCGGTGCTGACCTTCGCGCCGCTGCCGCGCCCCGGGGCCACCCCGCGCGGCAGCCTGTGGCGCGAGATGGAACGCCGCTACGACGCCTACCGGGCCGAGGTCGTGCGCCCGTTCTTCCGCGACCATTTCGCGCGGATCGACCGGCAGGTGGTGCTGGTCGATGTGCTGGGGGCGCTGGAACGCGGGCCGCAGGCGTTCGAGGACATGCGCGCCACGCTGGCCGATCTGCTGACGGCGTTCCGGCCCGGGCGCGGCGGGCCGCTGGCGGCGCTGCTGGGCGGGCGGCGGGTCGGGCGCATCCTGTTCGCCGCCACCCGCGCCGACCACCTGCACCACAGCCAGCATCCGCGGCTGGCGGCGCTGCTCGCGGCGCTCTTGCGCGAGGCGAAGGACCGCGCCGATTACGCCGGCGCGGGCACCGCCGCCATGGCCATCGCCAGCCTGCGCGCCACCACCGAGGCGCAGGCCAACGTCGGCGGGCAGGAGATGGGCGCGGTGCGCGGGCGGCTGACGGACGGGCGGCAGGTGGTCAGCCACCCCGGCGAACTGCCAGCCGACCCGGCCCGGCTGCTCGGCGCGGCGCGCGCGGGTGCCGCCGACTGGCCCGGCGGCGCTTTCGCCGCGGTGGATTTCGCCCCGGCCCGGATCACGCTGCGCCCGGGCGAGGGGCTGCCGCATATCGGCCTCGACCGCGCGGCGGAATTCCTGATCGGGGACCGGCTATGAACGAGCGAAGGACAGGCCCGGTGATGATCGAGGTCGAGGGCGAAACCCCCTCTCCCGCCGAGGCGCCGCCCCTGCCCGAGGCCGGGGCGCCCCCGGCGATGGAGCGGGCGATCCGGGCGCAGGCCGCGACGGGCGCGGGCACGGGTACGGGCGCGGGGGGCTGGGCGCTGCGGGCGCTGGGCGCGCTGCTGACGCTGGCGCTTTCGGTCGCGGCCTGGGATTTCGTCACCGGGCTGCTGGCCCGCAACGCCGTGCTCGGCGGGCTCGCCGCCGGGCTCGCGGGGGTCGCGCTGCTGGCCCTGCTGGTCTTCGCCCTGCGCGAGATCGGCGCGATCCGCAGGCTGACGCGGGTCGAGGGGCTGCGCGACGGGGCCGGGGCGGCGCGGACCACCGGCGATGCCGGGGCGGCGCGGGCGGTGGTGGCGCGGCTTCGCAGTCTCTACGCCGGGCGGGCGGACATGGACTGGGCGCTGGCGCGGATGCGGGAACGGGCCGCCGACACGGCGGATGCCGAAGGGCTGCTGGCCATGGCCGAGACCGAACTGATGCCCGCGCTCGACCGCGCCGCCACGGCCGAGGTCGAGGCCGCGGCCCGGCAGGTGGCGGCGGTCACGGCGCTGATGCCGCTGGCGCTCGCGGATGTGGCGGTGGCGCTGGCGGCGAACCTGCGGATGATCCGCCGCGTCGCCACGATCTACGGCGGGCGCACCGGCGGCTACGGCAGCCTGCGGCTGATGCGCCGGGTGTTCGCGCATCTGATCGCCACCGGGGCGGTGGCGGTGGGCGACGACATGATCGGCTCGGTCGCGGGCGGCGGACTGATGTCGAAACTCTCGCGCCGCTTCGGCGAAGGGGTGGTGAACGGCGCGCTGACCGCACGGGTCGGCGTGGCCGCGATCGAGGTCTGCCGCCCGCTGCCGTTCCACGCCCTGCCGCGCCCCCGGGTCCACACCCTGCTGAGCGGCGCGGTCACCGGCCTGTTCTCCGCCCGGCCGGGCGGGTAAGGGGACGCCCCCGGCGTTGCGTTGCGTCACGTTGGGGAGCCTCCGGCGGGAGTATTTTTGGCAAGATGAAGGGCAAGAGGTGCGGTCAATGATCTTCGCCTTGCCCCAAATACCCCCGCGCGGCGCGCACCCGCATGAAGCGCGCAGCGCGGAATGCCAGAGGGAATGCGCCGCAGGCGCTCCGCATGAAAACCGCCCGCCACGGGCAACCCCGCCGGGGCCTCTGGACCGTCCCCCTCCACGCGCCTATAAGGCGGGCCATGACCTGTTCCGCGCGACCCCGGCGAATTACCGGCCCGGCGCTCTGAGCCCCAGAGCCGCCGGGAACATGCCTTTGCGGCACCCGTGCCGCCCGCCCCGTTCTGCTCCCTCTCCCGCGACCACCGACCTGACCCGAGGACCGCCAGCGATGTGCGCCGATACGCCCGACTACAAGGACACGCTGTTCCTGCCCGAGACCGAATTTCCCATGCGCGCGGGCCTGCCCGGCCGCGAACCCGGCTGGCTGGAGCACTGGGCGCGGATCGGCGTCTACGACCGGCTGCGCGACAAGGCCACGGCGGTCGCCGCCGCAGGCACCCCGCGCCCGCCCTTCACCCTGCATGACGGCCCGCCCTATGCCAACGGCCACCTGCACATCGGCCATGCGCTGAACAAGATCCTCAAGGACATGGTGGTGCGCAGCCAGCAGGGCATGGGCCGCGATGCCCGCTACGTGCCGGGCTGGGACTGCCACGGGTTGCCGATCGAATGGAAGATCGAGGAACAATACCGGGCCAAGGGCCTCGACAAGGACGCGGTCGATACCGTCGCCTTCCGCCAGGAATGCCGCCGCTTCGCCGAACACTGGGTCGATATCCAGCGCGAAGAATTCAAGCGTCTCGGCATCACCGGCAACTGGCCCGACCCCTACCTGACCATGGACTACCACGCCGAGGCGGTGATCGCGGCCGAGTTCATGAAGTTCCTGATGAACGGCACGCTCTACCAGGGCTCGAAACCCGTCATGTGGTCGCCGGTCGAAAAGACCGCGCTGGCCGAGGCCGAGGTCGAATACCACGACCACACCTCGCATCAGGTCTGGGTGCGGTTCCCGGTCGCGGAACTCACGGGCGACGCCGCGATGGGGCCCAAGGCGATGCTGGAACTGGCCGAAGCCTTCGCCGATATCTCGGTGCTGATCTGGACCACGACCCCCTGGACCCTGCCGCAGAACCGGGCGGTCGCCTTCAACCCCGAAATCGCCTACGGCCTCTACGAGGTGACGGCGGTGGCCGAGGGCGGCCAGGCGAAGCCGGGCGAGCGGCTCCTGCTGGCCGACAACCTGGCCGAGGAAGTGTTCCGCGCCGCGAAGGTCGAGGGGTTCGAGAAACGCCGGACGGTGACGGCGGCGGAACTCGGCGGGCTGGTGCTGGCGCATCCGTTCCGGGGCGTCGAGGGCGCCAATGGCGAATGGGACCACGACGTGCCGATGCTGCCGGGCGATCACGTCACCGACGAGGCGGGCACGGGCTTTGTCCATACCGCGCCCAGCCATGGCGACGACGACTATCAGCTGGCCCTGAAACACGGCCTTGCGATGACGTATAACGTGCTGGAGGACGGCAGCTACCGCCCCGACCTGCCGCTGTTCGGCGGCCAGGCGATCCTGACGCCCGAGGGCAAGGAAGGCCCGGCCAACGTCAGCGTCATCAAGCAACTGGCTTATGCGGGGGCGCTGTTCGCCAAGGGCAGGCTGCGGCACAGCTACCCGCACAGCTGGCGCTCGAAGGCGCCCTTGATCTACCGCAACACGCCGCAATGGTTCGTGGCGATCGACAAGCCCCTGGACGACGGCATGGGCACGCATGGCGACACCATCCGCGCCCGCGCGCTGAAATCCATCGACAGCCTGGTGCAATGGACCCCGCCTTCCGGGCGCAACCGGCTTCATTCGATGATCGAGGCCCGGCCCGACTGGGTGCTGTCGCGGCAACGCGCCTGGGGGGTGCCGCTGACCTGCTTCGTGAAAAAGGGCGCGAAACCCGACGACCCCGATTTCCTGCTGAAGAACCCCGAGGTCAACGCCCGCATCGTGGCCGCCTTCGAGGCCGAAGGCGCGGATGTCTGGTATGTGCAAGGATTCAAGGAAAAAACCCTCGCCGGGATTGCCGATCCGTCGGATTATGAACAGGTGTTCGACGTGCTCGACGTGTGGTTCGACTCGGGCTCGACCCATGCCTTCGTGCTGCGCGACCGGCCGGACGGCACCGCGGACGGGATCGCCGATCTCTATCTGGAGGGCACCGACCAGCACCGGGGCTGGTTCCATTCCTCGATGCTGCAAGCCTGTGCGACCCTGGGCCGCGCGCCTTACCGGGGCGTGCTGACCCACGGCTTCACCCTCGACGAGAAGGGCATGAAGATGTCCAAGTCGCTGGGCAACACCGTCGCGCCGCAGGAGGTGACCGCCGAATACGGCGCCGATATCCTGCGGCTCTGGGTGGCGCAGTCGGACTATACCGCCGACCTGCGGATCGGGAAGGAAATCCTCAAGGGCGTGGCCGACAGCTACCGGCGGCTGCGCAACACCATGCGCTTCCTGCTGGGGAACCTCGCCGGGTTCGACGACTCCGAACGGGTGGCCCCGGCGGACATGCCGGAGCTGGAACAATGGGTGCTGCACCGGCTGGCGGAACTGGATACGCAGGTGCGCAAGGGCTATGCCGCCTACGACTTCCAGGGGGTGTTCCAGAAACTGTTCACCTTCTGCACCTCGGACCTCTCGGCCTTCTACTTCGACATCCGCAAGGACGCGCTTTACTGCGACGCGGCGGACAGTACGCGGCGGCGGGCGGCGCGGACCGTGCTCGACATCCTGTTCCACCGGCTGACGACCTGGCTGGCGCCGATCCTCGTCTTCACCATGGAGGACGTCTGGCTGGCGCGCTTCCCCGGCGCGGAGTCCTCGGTTCACCTCCGGGACATGCCCGGGACGCCCGCCGACTGGCTCAACGAGCCGCTGGCGGCGAAATGGGCGGGTATGCGGCAGGTGCGCCGGGTGGTGACGGCGGCGCTTGAGGTGCAGCGCACCGCCAAGGTGATCGGGGCAAGCCTGGAGGCCGCGCCGGTCGTCCATGTGCGCGACGCCGAGGTGCTCAAGGCGCTGAAATCGGCCGGGTTCGCCGATCTCTGCATCACCTCCGACATGGTGCTGACCGGCGATCCGGTCCCGGCCGAAGCATTCCGCCTGCCCGAAGTGCCCGGCGTCGGCGTGGTGTTCGAACCGGCCGAGGGCAGGAAATGCGGCCGCTGCTGGAAGATCCTGCCCGATGTCGGCAGCCACCCCCACCCCGACACCTGCGCCCGCTGCAACGACGCGCTGGGGTAAGCGGCGGGCGGCCCCCTGCGGGGCCGCCGGTCCGCGTCTAGCGGTGGAAGGTTTCCATCTGCAACGTCGCCCGGCAGGTCGAGGGCCCGTAGGTGCCGACCCAGACATCCAGCCATCCGTCCGAGGGCCGGGTCAGCGTGATCTTCGGGTCCAGGTCGCCACCGTCGTCATCGTCGTAATACCAGTTGGCCTGGCTGGTGTTGACCAGAAGCACGGTGTCGCAATCGCTGCGGGCGCTGATCTCCAGCCGGTATGACCCCATCCTGCTCAGCGAGAAGGTGAAGTCAGGCGTCTGCGCCACATAGCCGTCGCCGCGGTCGGTCTGTAGCGGGATATGGCAGCGCTCGATACTGTGGTTCCCGCCGGCGATGACGTCGAAGCTGTGCGGTGCGTAGAGATCGGTGCCGGAGAGGTGATAGGTCTCGCCGCTCTGCCGGTAGTCGGGGCAGGCCATGGCCGCCGTCGAAAAACCTGCGATGCCGAGGGCGATCGCCACGGCCTGGATCATGGTATTCACATTGGGTCTCCCCGACTCGATTGCGTTCCGGCCGAGAGGAGGCCAGACGCCGGGGAAAAACAAGCGGGAATCTGCCGATCCCGGAGGCGCGGGCGCGGAAACCACCCGGCCCCCTCAACCCTGAAGCGTGCGCACGCCGATTTCGCCTTCCTCGCGGGCCTTCATCGCGGCGACGGCGGCGATGCTGGCGCTCGCGGTGGTGAAATAGGGAATGCGGTCGTAAAGCGCCACGGCGCGGATGTCGCGGCTGTCGGAGATCGCCTGCGTGCCCTCGGTGGTGTTGAACACCAGCCCGATCTCGCCGTTCTTAAGCCGGTCGACGATGTTCGGGCGGCCCTCATAGACCTTGAGAACCGGATCGCAGGCCACACCCGCCTCTTTCAGGAAACCCGCCGTGCCGCTGGTCGCCACCAGGTCGAAGCCCATCGCCACCAGATCGCGCGCGGCCCCGGCCATGGCCGGGGTCTTGTCGGCGTCGCGGATCGAGACGAACACCCGTCCGGCGGTGGGCAGCATGTTCCCCGCCCCCATCTGCGCCTTGAGGAACGCCAGCGCGAAGGTGCGGTCCCAGCCCATCACCTCGCCGGTCGAGCGCATCTCGGGGCCCAAGAGCGTATCGACCCCGGGGAAGCGGGCGAAGGGCAGCACCGCCTCCTTGACCGAGAACCACGGCGTCATCGGGTCTGCCAGCGTCAGCGGATCGGCCAGCGGCAGCGGCGTGTCGGGATCGACCCCCTGCGCATAGGGCGGGCGCATCGGGAAGGCCGACAGCTTCTCGCCCGCCATCAGCCGGGCGGCGATGCTGGCGATGGCCGAATCGGTCGCCTTGGCGACGAAGGGCACGGTGCGGCTGGCACGGGGGTTCACCTCCAGCACGAAGATATCGCCGTCCTTGATCGCGAACTGCACGTTCATCAGCCCGACCACGCCCAGCGCCCGCGCCATTGCCGCGGTCTGGCGGTTCAACTCCTCGACCGTGGCGGCGGTCAGCGAATGCGGCGGCAGGCAGCAGGCAGAATCGCCCGAATGGACCCCGGCCTCCTCGATATGCTCCATGATCCCGGCGACATGCACCGCCTCGCCGTCGCTCAGCGCGTCCACGTCCACCTCGATCGCGCCCGAAAGATAGCTGTCGAGCAGCACCGGGCTGTCGCCCGAGACATGCACCGCCTCGCGGATGTAGCGTTCAAGCTGGGCGTCGTCGCGCACGATCTCCATCGCCCGGCCGCCCAGCACGTAGGAGGGCCGGATCACCAGCGGATAGCCCACCCGCGCGGCGATCTCGAACGCCTCGTCGCGGCTGGCGGCGATGCCGTTGACCGGCTGCTTCAGCCCGAGTTCGTGCAGCAGCTTCTGGAACCGCTCGCGGTCCTCGGCAAGGTCGATGGCATCGGGGGTGGTGCCGAGGATCGGGATCCCCTCGTCCTTCAGCGCCTGCGCCAGCTTCAAGGGCGTCTGGCCGCCGAACTGCACGATCACCCCGTGCAGGGTGCCGTTCTCCTGCTCGACCCGCAGGATCTCCAGCACATGTTCCAGCGTCAGCGGTTCGAAATAAAGCCGGTCCGAGGTGTCGTAGTCGGTCGAGACCGTCTCGGGGTTGCAGTTGACCATGATGGTCTCGTAGCCTGCGTCGGTCAGCGCGAAACAGGCGTGGCAGCAGCAGTAATCGAACTCGATCCCCTGCCCGATCCGGTTCGGCCCGCCGCCGAGGATCACGACCTTCTTGCGGTCCGTGGGCCGGGCCTCGCATTCCACCTCGCCCATGACGGGGTGTTCGTAGGTGGAATACATGTAGGGGGTCTGCGCCTCGAACTCGGCCGCGCAGGTGTCGATACGCTTGAACACCGCCGTGACGCCGAGGTTGCGGCGCGCGCGCCGGACCTGCGCCTCGTCGCGGCCGGTCAGTTTCGCCAGCCGCGCGTCGGAAAACCCGAGCATCTTGAGCCGCCGCAGCCCCGCTTCGGTCACCGGCAGGCCGTCGCGACGGATTTCGGCCTCATGTTCGATAATCTCTCGAATCCGGGCCAGAAACCACGGGTCGAAGGCGGTTGCATGTCGGATTTCGTCATCCGTAAGCCCGTGGCGCATCGCCTGGGCGATCAGTTGCATCCGGTCGGGGGTCCGGGCCGAGATCGCCTTGACGATCGCGGCCTTGTCGGGCGCGCCGGGGATCTCGATCTCGTCGAAGCCGGTCAGGCCGGTCTCCATCGAGGCAAGCGCCTTCTGCACCGATTCATGGAAACTGCGGCCGATGGCCATGACCTCGCCCACCGATTTCATCGCGGTGGTAAGCTCGGGTTTCGAGCCGGGGAACTTCTCGAAGGCGAAGCGGGGGATTTTCGTCACCACATAGTCGATGGCCGGTTCGAACGACGCGGGGGTGACGCGGGTGATGTCGTTGTCCAGCTCATCCAGCGTGTAGCCCACCGCCAGCTTGGCGGCGATCTTGGCGATGGGAAAGCCGGTGGCCTTGGACGCCAGCGCCGAAGACCGCGACACCCGCGGGTTCATCTCGATCACCACCATTCGGCCGTCCGCCGGGTTGACCGCCCATTGCACGTTCGAGCCCCCGGTCTCCACCCCGATCTCGCGCAGGACCGCGATCGAGGCGGACCGCATCCGCTGGTATTCCTTGTCGGTCAGCGTAAGCGCGGGCGCGACGGTGATCGAATCGCCGGTATGCACCCCCATCGGATCGACGTTCTCGATGGAACAGACGATGATGGCGTTGTCGGCGCGGTCGCGCACCACCTCCATCTCGTATTCCTTCCAGCCGAGCAGCGACTCGTCGATCAGCACCTGCGCCATGGGCGAGGCGTCGAGGCCCGAGCGCACGATCCGCTCGAACGCCTCGCGGTTGTAGGCGACCCCGCCGCCGGTGCCGCCAAGCGTGAAGGCCGGGCGGATGATCGCCGGAAGGCCCACCTCGTCCAGCACCCCGAGTGCCTCGGCCACCCCGGCGTTGATGTCGTAGCGCCCGTCCGCGCGTTTCGGCGCGGCGATGATGGCGGCTTTCGGGTTTTCCAGCCCGATCCGGTCCATCGCCTCGCGGAACAGCTTGCGGTCCTCGGCCTTCTCGATGGCCGCGCGATTGGCGCCGATCAGTTCGACCCGGAACCGGTCCAGCACCCCCATATCGGCCAGCGCCAGCGCGGTGTTCAGCCCGGTCTGCCCGCCCATGGTCGGCAAAAGCGCGTCGGGCCGCTCGACCTCGATGATCTTCGCCACCACTTCGGGGGTGATCGGCTCGATATAGGTGGCGTCGGCAAGCTCCGGGTCGGTCATGATCGTCGCCGGGTTCGAGTTGACCAGGATGACCCGGTAACCCTCTTCCCGCAGCGCCTTGCAGGCTTGCGCCCCGGAGTAGTCGAACTCGCAGGCTTGACCGATGACGATAGGCCCGGCACCGATGATCATGATCGACTGGATATCGGTTCTCTTCGGCATCGCCCGGACCTCGCATGCGCAAATTCCCCGGGGTTATAGCCGGGGCGCGCGGAGGCGCAACCCCCGAAGGCGGGGGCGGGGCACGGCAAGGCCCGCCGTGCTTCGCTTTCGGGTGCGGAGAGGGCGCGCGACCAAGGGCAGCGGCCGATCGCGGGGGGCATTCGCGGCTGTTCGGGGCAAGGGGGAAAGGATGACCCGGTTCGGCACCCGCCCCTATGCAGAAGACTGAATCCTGCCCGGCCATCTCCCCCGCTTCGCCGGGCAAACCGGCACAACCCCGCCTGCTCACATCCCTGTCATCGGCTTCCCCGGCGGAAGGGGCTGGGATCGGCCCGGCCCGGCCCCATATAACGCGGGTGCGCGGCATGGCAGGGGCGGCATGGCAGGAACGGCGGGCAGGATGAAGACGGCGGCGATCGGGCAGGACAGAACGCGCGCCCGGCTCTGGGCGGAGTTCGTGACGATCTTCGGGCTGGCGCCGGTGGCGGTGGCGGTGGCGCTGCCCGCCTCGGCGATGTTTCCGGCGCTGGCGGCGGTCACGGCGCTGGGGCTTTACCTGCTCTGGCGCACGCCGGGGTTCCGCTGGGCCGGGCTGCTGCGCGGGCGGGTGCGCTGGGGCGAGGTGGCGCTGTTCGCCGCGCTCTGCATGGCGGTGTCCTGGGCGGTGGTGCAGGCGACCGCGCCAAGGGCGCTGTTCGGCCTGATCCATTACGACACCATGCTCTGGCTCATGGTGATGGCCTTCTACCCGATCCTCTCGGCGCTGCCGCAGGAACTGGTGTTCCGGCCGCTGTTCTTCCGCCGCTACGGGCAGTTGCTGCCGGGGCAACGGGCGGCGGTGGTGCTGAACGCGGCGCTCTTCTCGCTCGCCCACCTGATGTACTGGAACTGGATCGTCGCGGTGATGACCTTCTTCGGCGGGCTCGCCTTCGCCCACGCCTACGAGGTGCGCCGGTCGTTCCCGCAGGCGGTGGTGATGCACGCGGTCGCGGGCTGGGTGCTGTTCAGCATCGGGCTGGGGATGTTCTTCTATACCGGCAACGTGACGCGCCCCTTCTAGACTTGACTTCACCCCCCCGGCGGGGTGTATCCGGCCCGTCACGCCGGAGCCGAGGGAACCCCATGTCGATCTATCGCAGCCACACCTGCGCGGAGCTGAACCGCGATCACGTCGGGCAGACCATCCGGCTTTCGGGCTGGGTCCACCGGGTGCGCGACCACGGCGGCGTGCTGTTCATCGACCTGCGCGACCATTACGGCATGACCCAGGTGCTGGCCGACGGCGACAGCCCGGCCTTCGCCGCGATGGAAGCGGTGCGGGCGGAATACTGCATCCGCATCGACGGCGTGGTGAAGGCCCGCCACGAAAGCCTGGTGAACCCGAAGATCCCCACCGGCGCGATCGAGGTCTATGTACAGGCGCTCACCGTGCTGGGCGCGGCGGGGGAACTGCCCTTGCCGGTGTTCGGCGAACCCGACTACCCCGAGGAAACCCGGCTGACCTACCGTTTCCTCGACCTGCGGCGCGAGACGCTGCACGGCAACATGATGCTGCGCTCGAACGTGGTGCGGTCCTTGCGCAACCGGATGTGGGACGCCGAATTCACCGAATTCCAGACCCCGATCATCACCGCATCCTCGCCCGAGGGCGCGCGCGACTTCCTCGTGCCGTCGCGGCTGCATCCGGGCAGGTTCTACGCCCTGCCGCAGGCGCCGCAGCAGTTCAAGCAGCTGATCATGGTCGCGGGCTTCGACAGGTATTTCCAGATTGCACCCTGCTTCCGCGACGAGGATCCGCGCGCCGACCGCTCGCCCACCGATTTCTACCAGCTGGACGTGGAGATGAGCTTCGTCGAGCAGGAAGAGGTGTTCGCCGCGATCCAGCCGGTGATTCAGGGCGTGTTCGAGGAATTCGGCGGCGGCAAGCCGGTGGATACGGTCTGGCCGCGCATCACCTTTGCCGAGGCGATGCTGAAATACGGCACCGACAAGCCCGACCTGCGCTGCCCGATCGAGATGCAGGTGGTCTCCGACCACTTCCGCGGCTCGGGCTTCGCGATCTTCGCGAAACTCTTGGAGAACGAGGGCACCGAGATCCGCGCGATCCCCGCGCCCACGGGCGGCTCGCGAAAGTTCTGCGACCGGATGAACGCCTTCGCCCAGGCGCAGGGACTGCCGGGGATGGGGTATATCTTCTGGCGCAAGGGCGGCGACGGGGCGATGGAGGCCGCCGGGCCGCTGGCCAAGAACATCGGCCCCGAGCGCACCGAGGCGATCCGGCAGCAACTGGGCCTGGGCGAAGGCGACGCGGCCTTCTTCCTCGGCGGCAGGCCCGAGACCTTCGAGGCGGTCGCGGCCAAGGCGCGGGTCGAGATCGGCCGGGAGCTGGGGCTTTCGGAGGAGGACAGCTTCCGCTTCGCCTGGATCGTCGATTTCCCGATGTATGAAAAGGACGACGAGGGCCGGATCGACTTCTCGCACAACCCGTTTTCCATGCCGCAGGGCGGGCTTGCCGCGCTCGACGGCGATCCGCTGGCGGTCAAGGGCTATCAATACGACCTCGCCTGCAACGGCTACGAACTGGTTTCGGGCGCGATCCGCAACCACGAGCCCGAGATCATGTTCCGCGCCTTCGAGCTGGCGGGCTACGGCCGCGACGAGGTGGAGCGCCGGTTCGGCGGCATGGTCAAGGCGTTCCGCTACGGCGCCCCCCCGCACGGCGGCTGCGCCGCGGGGATCGACCGGATCGTGATGCTGCTTGCCGGAACGACGAACATCCGCGAAGTCATCATGTTCCCGATGAACCAGCGCGGCGAAGACCTGATGATGGGCGCGCCGTCGGAGCCCTCGAACGAGCAGTTGCGCGAATTGCGCCTGCGGGTGTTGCCGAAGGAGCAGTGATGTTCAGCACGCTTCGGGATCGCGGCTTCGACATCGAGACCCGCAACCATGCCGAAGCCATCCTGTCGGTCGATTTTCCCGCCGAAACGGCGGAACTGGTTGCCGCGCTGCAATCCTTTTCCATCACCACGACCGAGATCATCGGCAGCGGCGGCGGCGAGGCGAAATCCACCCAGCGGCTGCGCCGCGTGCTGAGCGAGGCGGGCTGGGACAAGCACAACTTCCGCATCCAGACCACGGTGGACGGCCAGCCGCTGGGCAGCGGCACCAGCCACCAGATCGACCATGTGCGCCGTGGCGCCGCCGGGGTGCTCGCGCTTGAGATCGAGTGGAACAACAAGGATCCGTTCTTCGACCGGGATCTGGAGAATTTCCAGCGCCTGCATGCGCAGTCGGTCATCAGCCTCGGCATCGTCGTCACCCGAGGCCAGACCATGCAGGCGGCGCTCGGCGGGCTGGTCGAGGATTTCCTGCGCCTGCGCGGGATCGGCGACGAGGCGGCGCTGCGGGAGTTCGGCATGAAGGACCGCACCGAGCGGCAGCGCCGGTCGGTCGCGCGGGCGATGGGCGCGGGGCTCGGTTTCGCCGCCGCCTTCGCACGCCAGTTCACCGCCGACAAATACGGCATGGCGACGACGCATTGGAACAAACTGACCGAACGCACCGCGCGCGGCGTCGGCAACCCCTGCCCGTTGCTGCTGATCGGCCTGCCCCTGTCGGCGGTGGCCGCCGATTCTCCCGCCTATTCGGCCGCCAGCCCCGAGTTGTAGGCGTAGGTCTTCCAGTCGGGCTTGTAGTCTGCATCGGCCTGGTTGCCCCAGACCGTCCAGCCCTCACGCACGCCGCGGCCGAAGAGTTCGAGGTAAGGCCCCCAGGAGCAGGATTCGATGATCCCGTATTGCTCATCGGGTTTGCGGGAATGTTCGCGCTTGCGGGTCGAGAGGAAATTGACCTGCCGCCGCCCCGGCGCCAGGGTGCGGACATTGCGGCCGCGGGTGCCGAACAGGATGACCTCGGTCACGTTGCGGAAATAGAAGCCGACGCCGCGTCCGTCCGAACCGCCGTCCTTGCGCTCCTTGTGCCAGATCAGATTCGACTTGTAGTCGAAACCCCAGGCCGAGAGCACGGCAAGCCCGTCGGGCAGCAGCGCATTGGGCACCCAGAGGTAGCAATGTGCCCGTTCTTCCATGTGTTCGGCCACCGGCAGGGCGCAGATCTCGTCGAGCGTGAGCGTGGGATAACGCGACAGCCGCCGGTGTTCCGGCGCGACCTTGCCGGTGCGGTTGGTGAAGCGCCACGGCGGGTCGGCCAGCACGCAGCCAAAACGTGCGCCGTTCAGGAATTCGGACAGGTCTTGTGCGGCAGTACTGGACATGCGCAGCATATTGCGGCCTCCGGGCTGGAGTAGCAAGGGGGCTTCGGCTCCGACGGCAGAAAGATAACAGGGCGGGGGCTTCGGACCGGCAAGACGTTGCGACAGGCGGGCGGGCCGGTTGCCAGGGCCATCGGCCCCGCACGGAACAACCCCTTGCCGCCGCCGCACCTGCGGCTATCCTGCGCGGGACAGGGGTGCGGGAGGGCGCGGCATGGGCGCGGCGGACGGCGAACGGCTGGGGCTTCCGGTGCCGGGCTGGCGGCCCCCGCCCGCGCCGGGGCCGATGGTGCTGGAGGGGCGGCTGATCCGGCTGGAACCGCTGTCGGTGCGCCATACCGGGGACCTGCACGAGGCGACCCGGCACGACGACAGTCTCTGGGACTATATGGGCCACGGCCCCTTCGCCTCGGCCGAGGGGATGCGCGACTGGGTGCGGCAGGTCGAGGCCGGCCCGGACCCGCTGTTCTTCGCGCTCTGCGACCCGGCCAGCGGCCGGGCGCAGGGGGTGGCCTCCTACCTGCGGATCGCGCCCGGGGCGGGGTCGATCGAGGTCGGCTGGATCACCTTCGGCAGCGCCCTGCAACGCAGCCCGGCGGCGACCGAGGCCATGTTCCTGATGATGGGCTGGGCCTTCGGCGCGGGTTACCGGCGCTATGAGTGGAAATGCAACGCGCTCAACCTGCCGTCGCGGCGGGCGGCGGAGCGGCTGGGGCTGAGCTACGAGGGCACCTTCCGGCAGGCGCTGGTGGTCAAGGGCCGCAACCGCGATACCGCATGGTTCGCGGCCATCGACAAGGAATGGCCCCTGCTGGAAGCGGCGTTCCGCCGCTGGCTCGACCCCGGGAACTTCGACGCCGGGGGGCGGCAGCGCATACGGCTGTCCGACCTGACCCGGCCGGTGCTGGTGACGCGCGACCCGATGCTGGCGAAATGACATCTATCGCCCCGGCGGCGCGGCAAAGGGCGCGGGGGCGTGGCGCAGGCGCCGGGCCACCAGTGCCGCGGCCCGCTTGCGCGCCCCGGCCTCACCGGCGGCAAGCGCCCCGGCCGCACGTTCCAGCGGTGCGTCGCGGGCGCAGCGCGCCACCCCGCCGAGGAAACGGCCGAGCCAGAGCCGTTCTTCCCCCACCGGTTCCGCCGCCAGCACCCGCGCCGCCCGCATCAGGTCATCATGCAGCGCCAGCGGGTCCGGGCGCTGGGTGCCCGCCCCGGCCTCTCCCGCCGAAACGGGCGGCCCCGGCAGGTGCCGCAGCAGCAGCGACCGGAAGGCCGCCAGCCCGGCCACCGGCTTGGGCAGCCAGTCCGCCGCCCCCGCCGCCATCGCCTTTTCCCGCGCGCTGTCATCGCCCGACGAGGCGATCACCACCGGCCGCCCCGTCCCGGCCAGTTCGCCGATCAGCGCCAGCCCCGAACCATCCGGCAGACCGATATCCACGATCGCCACATCGGGCCGGTAAAGCGCAAGATGCCGTCGTGCCTCGGCCAGCGTCCCGGCCCGGCGCATCCGCGCACCCGAGCGGCGCACGAGCAGGCGCAGGGCATCGCAGGCATGACGGCTGTCCTCGACCGCAAGGATGGTCAGGCCATGCAGCGGCAGCACCTGACCGGCGGCAACCGGCGAATCGGGAACGGGCATCGGCACCTCCTGCGCTTTGTCCCATTCCACCCGCAAAAGGCTAAGGCCCGGTTAAGCCCGGCAGGCCAATGACCGGACCCGTGGCCTTCCGCATCTTGTGTCGCGCGTCCGGGCCGCGCATAAGGGCAGCCGCAACCAGGGAGGCCCCGATGATCGGTCGTCTTAATCATGTCGCCATCGCCGTTCCCGATCTTGAGGCGGCGGCGGAACAGTACCGCTCGACCCTCGGCGCGAAGGTCGGCGCCCCGCAGGATGAACCCGACCACGGTGTGACCGTGGTGTTCATCGAACTGCCGAACACCAAGATCGAACTGCTGTATCCGCTGGGCGGGAACTCTCCCATCGCCGGGTTTCTCGCCAAGAATCCGGCGGGCGGCATCCACCATATCTGCTACGAGGTCGAGGATATCCTTGCCGCCCGCGACCGGCTGAAGGCCGCGGGCGCGCGGGTGCTGGGCGACGGAGAGCCGAAGATCGGCGCGCATGGCAAGCCGGTGCTGTTCCTGCACCCCAAGGATTTCAACGGCTGCCTCGTGGAACTGGAGCAGGTCTGAGCCATGAGCATCTCCGCCGCCTTCGTCCTGTTCGCCATGACCTGGTTTCTGGTGCTGTTCGTGGTGCTGCCCCTGCGCATCACCACCCAGGATGAGGACGGCAAGGTGGTACCCGGCACGCCCCCCGGCGCGCCCGCGGGCTTTGTCATGCGCCGCAAGCTGCGCCAGACCACGGTGGCGGCGGTGATCGTCTGGGCGGTGCTGAGCGGGATCATCCTGTCGGGCGCGATCTCGGTACGCGACTTCGACTTCATGGGGCGGCTGCCGGAGCGGCCCGCGATCACCGGCCAGCCGGCGGAAATCACCGCACCTGCGCCTGCAACCGATGAAACAGATGGGTGAAGGTCGCGGCCCCGAGCGCCGGGATCACGAGGTTGACGAGCGGCACCGATAGCGGCCCCGCCATCGCCATGCCCGCCAGCCAGACCGTAACGCGATGCCGGCGCCGGAGCACCCGGGCGGCGTCGCGCCCCAGCCTGCGGCCGGCGATCAGGGTGAAATACTCGCGTCCCAGGAGGTAGCCGTTCAGCGCCCAGAAGATCAGCGGCGCGAACCAGCCCACCGCGGCATAGAGCAGCACCGCCAACAGGTTCACCAGCATCAGCACAGCCACGAAGTTCACGCTGTCCACCACCGACTGGTAGAGCGAGGGCCGCGGCAGCGCGGCTTGGGGGAGCCCGCCTGCGGCCTCCGCCGCCTCGGCCATGTCCTCGATGAACAGCCCGGCGAACAGCGCCGCGACCGGCATCATCAGGAACACCGAAAGGCCCAGCATGAACAGGATCGACATCGGTGAGAACAGCGCCCCGAGCCCGGTGATCGGCCCGGCGAAGGGGGCCTCGACCACCTCGGGCGCCCAGGTGTCGAACACCGCCAGAACCACGGCATAGACCGCGACCAGCAGCGCCAGCGCCAGCACGGTGCCAAGCCCCAGCGCCTTGCGGAACCGCCGGTCGCGCCCCGCCGCGAGCGCGCGGCCGAAACAGGAAAGGATCAGTCCGATATCCATGTGGTGATCGCCGCCACGTCGGGGCGCGGCCGGTCGGGCGGCGCGGTGGTGGCGGTGCCGATATGCACGATCCCGGCGACGAATTCGCCTTCGCCAAGGCCGAAGGCGGGTTCCGCGAAGGCGCGGTCGTGGGCGGGCCAGCCGGTCAGCCAGTTCGCCCCCCAGCCCGCCGCCAGCGCCGCGTTCAACAGCGACAGGCAGACCGCGCCCGCCGACAGCACCTGTTCGATCTGCGGCACCTTGTCCGATTCCTTCGGGCTTGCCACCACCACCACGGAAAGGGGAGAATGCTCATAGACCTCGCGCTCCTTCGCGGTGCGCTCGGGGGGGTCGCCAAGGAATTCGGCCCGCGCCGTGAGCTCGGCGGCCAGCCGCCGTAGTGCCGGGGCTTCGAGCACGACAAAGCGCCATGGCTCCAGCTTGCCGTGATCGGGGCTGCGGGCGGCGGCGGTCAGCAGCAGTTCCACCGCCGCCCGGTCGGGCGCGGGCTCATCGAGCAGCCGGAAAGGCCGTGAACGGCGGCTGAGCAGGAAATCGAGAACCGGATTGTCGGTCATGGCGGGGCCCTTTCGGAAAGCGCCGTGGCGTCGGGCGGGATGGTTGCGGGGTCAGGCGGGGGGCGCGGCGGGCGCGGCGGCGAACAGGGTGGCCAGCGCGTCGATCCGCGCGCTTACGAAAGCGTCGAAATCCGGGCCGGGCTGGCGCTTGCGCAGGGTCTCGGCCAGCGGGTCGGGGGCGTGACGGGCGCTGCCGGACATCTCTTCCAGCACCGCATGACCGCAGAACGGCACATGCATTTCCGAATAGCCGCCCTCATGCACCATTGCCAGCCGCCCGCCACACAGCCTGTCGGCCGCATCCATCACCCGGCGGGTCATCTCGCGGAAGGTTCCGGCGGTGGCGAGCATCCGCCCCAGCGGATCGACCGCCGAGGCGTCGTAGCCGCAGGCGATGACGATAGCGTCCGGCCGGTAGGTATCAAGCGCGGGCAGGATCAGCCGGTCCATCGCCTCCAAGTAGCCTTTGTGCCCCGTTCCCGGCGGCAGCGGGATGTTGATGTTGTGGCCGAGCCCTGCCCCCCGGCCCCGGTCCCCGGCCTCGCCCGTGTCCAGCGGATAGTTGCGTTCCTGATGCACCGAGATGGTCAGCACGTCGTCGCGGTCGTAATAGATCGCCTCGGTGCCATTGCCGTGATGCACGTCCCAGTCGATCACCGCGACCCGGCGGACCAGTCCGGCGGCGCGGGCGGCCTCGATCGCGATGGCGATATTCGCCAGCAGGCAGAAGCCGTTGGGAAAATCGGGCAGGCAGTGGTGCCCCGGCGGGCGCGACAGCGCATAGGCGTTGCGCGCGCGCCCCTCCAGCACCGCGAACAACGCCGCCCTGGCCAGCCCGGCCGAAAGCGCGGCGATCTCGAACCCGCCGGGACCGAAGGGGGTGCGCAGCCCCAGTTCGCCGCCGCTGCCGTCCGACAGGGTGCGGAACCCGGTCAGGTAGCTTTCGGGATGCACCCGGGCAAGGTCTTCCCATGTGGCCTCGGGGGCCGAGGCGACATCAAGATCCTGCACCAGCCCCGAAACCTCGATCAGGTTGCGCAGGCGCCGCTTGGTCTCCGGCCCCTCGGGCAGGCCCGCGGGCAGCGGCTGGACATGGCCGCCCACCGGCACGGTCAGCGCGTAATTGCCGCCGCCGTGCCAGAAACACCGCTCATCCGTGAAGAATGCCGTCGCCATGCCGCGCTCCATTGCCCTCGATGCAGAGCCTGCGCTAAGCGGGCAGCGGAGGCAACCCATGGCAGACCCGGAACTTGCCGCACTCGCGCGGCCCGGCGCGGAGATCGCGGTGCGCGTCACCCCGCGCGCGGGGCGCGCGGCCCTGCGCTACGAGGGCGGGGTGGTGCATGTCCGCGTGACTGCGCCGCCCGAGGACGGCAAGGCCAATGCGGCGGTGGTCAAGCTGCTGGCCAAGGCGCTGGGGGTGGCGAAAACCCGCCTGACGCTGGTGCGCGGCGCCACATCGCGCGACAAGCTGTTCCGGGTGGAGTGAGGCTCAGCCCCCCGCCTCGCCCTGCCGCACCCGGCGATAGACCCCTTCGGGCAGGTCGAGCGCGGCGGCAAGGTCGCGCAATTGCACAAGCGAGAGCGTGACGCGCTGCACCGTCTCGCTGCGCGGGTCGAGTTGCTCGACGGTGACGCATTCCTCGAAGGTCTGGATCACCACATCCTCCTCCAGATGCGGGCCGCCCTCATCGACGAGGGTGATGACCGTCGCATCGAATTCATGCTCGATCGAGAACATCGCGCGCCTCCGGGGTTGTTTGTCGGGCAGCATGGCACGGCGGCGGCGGAAGGCAAGGGGGGGTGCCCGTGGCATGGGCGGAACAGAGGGCAGCGGCCGCCTGTGCGGGCGGTCGGCCGCTGCCCGGGCCGCTGGCGCGGCTGTTCCGGACAAGGGGAAAGGATGTCCCGGTCCGGGCCCTGTAGGGTGCACTCACGCACACCGCCCCGGCCACCCGGTCAGTCCCCGCGCGGCCCGCCCAGCACCGCGAAATCGCCGCCGCTGGGGTTCTGGAACACCCGCAGGCCGAACTCGGGCAGTACCGCGTAAAGGTGGTCGAAGATATCGGCCTGCGTCCCCTCGTAGCCCACCCAGGCGGTGGTGCTGGTGAAGCAGTAAAGCTCCAGCGGCAGGCCGTCGGGCGTGGGGGCAAGCTGGCGCACCATCAGGATCATGCCCTGATGCACCCCGGGATGGTTGCGCAGGTAGTTGTTCACATAGGCGCGGAAAGTGCCGATATTGGTCATCTGCCGCCGGTTCGCCGCCACTTCGGCGCGGGGGCCAAGCTCGGCGTTCCACGCCTGCAACTCCTGCGCCTTCTCCTCCATGTAGCGTTCCAGCGGCGCGAAGCGGGCCAGCCGGTCGCGCTCCTCCTCGGTCAGGAAACGGATGCTGGTCTGGTCGAGATACAGGGACCGCTTGATCCGCCGCCCGCCCGATTCGAACATGCCGCGCCAGTTCTTCACCGGGTCCGACACCAGCCGCCGCGTGGGGATGGTGGTCACGGTGCGGTCCCAGTTCTGCACCTTGACGGTGTGCAGCGCGATCTCGATCACGTCGCCGTCGGCATTGAGCGCGGGCATCTCGATCCAGTCGCCGACCTTCACGATATCGGTCGAGGAGATCTGCACCGAAGCGACCAGCGACAGCAGCGTGTCCTGGAACACCAGGATCAGCACGGCGGTCAGCGCACCGAGGCCCGACAGCAGGATCAGGGGCGAGCGGTCGATGATCGCGGCGATCATCAGGATCGCGGCGATGCCGAAGACCGCGATCTTGACGATCTGGATATAGCCCTTGGCCGAACGCCCGGCCATCGTCGGTCTGCGGTGCCAGATCGTATCGAACAGGTTGAGCGCGGCCGAGATCGCCATGGCGATCACCAGGATGATCACCGCCGTGGCGACGTTGCGCACCACCAGCGCCACCGCTTCGGGCAGGCCGGGCACCAGCATGATCCCCGAGGAAATCACCATGGCCGGGAATGCGTTGGCAAGCCGCGCGATCACGCCCGAGCGGACGACCTCCGGCCCCTGAAGCGCGGCGATGCCGCCGATGATGCGGTTCAGCAGCCGCACCAGCACGACCTTGACCACGAAGTTGACAAAGCCCGCGACCAGCGCCAGCGCCAGAAGACCCAGCAGGGTCGCAATCCAGGGGTGGTCGGTCACCAGTTCCCGGTAGAATTCCATTGTCCCGTCCCCGTTCCTGTCCGGGTGCCGCCTATACAGGGTTTCGGGCAGGGATAAAACCGGCAGGGCGGGGTTTGGCTGCGGGGGCGGTGCGGTGCGCTGAAGCGCATCCTACGAGGCGCGCAGGGCACAAGGCCGGACCGGGGTGGCACGCAACAGCGGATGCGGGCACCCTTCGCCCGGAATCAAGGCGCGGCACGCGCCGCCGGGCAGCGGCCGACCGCCCGGACGGGCGGCCGCTCCTGCGACGTTTCGACATGCACAGAGGTCAGGGTATTCGGCACCATAAACTGCCAGACCACCACCGTTGCAGCGGCCACCCGCGGTCGGCCGCTGCCCTCTGTTTCGCAGGGTTTCAGCCGGGGGGCGGCAGGGGGGCGGTGCGCTGAAGCGCACCGCGCCTGCCGTAGGGTGCGCTTCAGCGCATCGCGCGCACCACCGTTGGGGGAGGCGGCACCATAAAACGCAGACCACAATCGTCTCAGCGCCCACCCGACGGCCGGGCGCCGCCCTCTGTTCCGCCTGTGCCAAGGACTGCGAGCCCCCCCGCAACGAGAACCCCCTCCCGGCGGGCCGGGAGGGGGCGGCGCCCTTCGGGCGCGAAGCCGCTGTGGCGGGGTTCAGTCGATCATGGGCAGGAGGCCGTCGAGCGACTTCTTGGCGTCGCCGTAGAACATCCGCGTGTTCTCCTTGTAGAACAGCGGGTTCTCGATGCCGGAATAGCCGGTGCCCTGGCCGCGCTTCGACACGAACACCTGTTTCGCCTTCCAGACCTCCAGCACCGGCATCCCGGCGATGGGGGAGTTCGGATCCTCCTGCGCCGCCGGGTTCACGATGTCGTTCGAGCCGATGACGATGGCCACATCGGTCTCGGGGAAGTCGTCGTTGATCTCGTCCATTTCCAGAACGATGTCATAGGGCACCTTGGCCTCGGCGAGCAGCACGTTCATGTGGCCGGGCAGCCGCCCCGCCACCGGATGGATCGCGAAACGCACGGTCTTGCCGCGCGCCCGCAGCTTGCGGGTGAGTTCGCTGACCGATTGCTGCGCCTGCGCCACCGCCATGCCGTAGCCGGGGATGATGACCACCGAATCGGCATCGTTCAGCGCCGCCGCCACGCCGTCGGCGTCGATGGCGATCTGCTCGCCCTCGATCGCCTGTGCTGGGCCGGTGGTGCCGCCGAAACCGCCGAGGATCACCGAGATGAACGAACGGTTCATCGCCTTGCACATGATGTAGCTGAGGATCGCGCCCGACGATCCCACCAGCGCGCCGGTGACGATCAGCAGGTCATTGCCGAGGCTGAAGCCGATCGCCGCCGCCGCCCAGCCCGAATAGGAGTTGAGCATCGAGACAACCACCGGCATGTCGGCCCCGCCGATGCCCATGATCAGGTGATAACCGATAAAGAGCGCCAGCGCGGTGAGCAGAAGAAGCGTCCAGATGCCCCAGCCCTGCAGATAGAGGATTGCCAGCAGGAGCGACAGGAGCGCCGCACCGGCATTGAGCATGTGCCCGCCCGGCAGCTTCCTGGCAATCGAATCGACCCGTCCCGCCAGCTTGCCATAGGCGATGACCGAGCCGGTGAAGGTCACCGCACCGATCCAGATGCCCAGAACCAGCTCGATCCGCAGGATACCGACCTCGACCGCCGTTTTCTTGCCCAGGAGTGCCGCGAAATTCGACAGCGTGCCCAGAAGCCCATAGGCGGCGGTGCTCAGGGGGCCGTCGGGCTGCGGGAAGGGCAGGCCGGCCTCGGTGAAGGTCTGCCCCACGCGCACCAGTTCGAGATGGGCGTTGAACCCCACGAACACCGCCGCAAGGCCGACAAGGCTGTGCATGATCGCCACAAGCTCGGGCATCTGCGTCATCTGCACCCGGGTGGCGAGTTGATACCCCACCAGCGCCCCCGCGGCGATCAGGACCAGCGACAGGCCCCACATCCCCGCGCCCGGTCCGATCAGCGTGGCGACAATTGCAATCGCCATGCCGACGATACCATACCAGACCGCCCGTTTTGCGCTTTCCTGCCCCGAGAGACCGCCCAGCGACAGGATGAAAAGCACGCCCGCGACCGCGTAAGCCGCAATGGTAAAACCGAAATCCATGTTTTCTACCTCTGCCCGCTTACGATTTCTGGAACATGGCGAGCATCCGCCGCGTCACCAGAAAACCGCCGAAGATGTTGATCGCCGCCATGAAGATGGCAAGGGCGGCAAGGATCGCGATCAGCCCCGAACCGGAGCCGATCTGTATCAGCGCGCCCAGAATGATAATCGACGAGATCGCGTTCGTGACGGCCATCAGCGGGGTGTGCAGCGCATGCGCCACGTTCCAGATGACCTGGAAGCCGATGAAGACCGACAGCACGAAAACGATGAAATGCTGCATGAAGCTGGCCGGTGCGATCAGCCCGGCCCCCAGCACCAGCGCCCCGCCGACGGCCAGAAGTGTGACCTGTCGTCTGGTCTGCGCACGGAACTCGGCCAGTTCCCTGGCGCGCTTCTCCTCGGGCGTCAGTTCCTTCGGCTTTTCCTTGGGTTTCGCGGCGGCGATGGCCTGCACCTTGGGCGGCGGCGGCGGGAAGGTGATGGCGCCGTCATGGGTGACGGTCGCGCCGCGGATCACGTCATCCTCCATGTCATGCACGACCTGGCCGTCCCTGGCCGGGGTGAGGTCGGCCATCATGTGGCGGATGTTGTTGGAATAAAGCGTCGAGGACTGCGCCGCCATACGGCTGGGGAAATCGGTGTAACCGACGATGGTCACGCCGTTCTCGGTGACGATCTTCTCGTCCGGCACCGTGAGGTCGCAGTTGCCGCCGCGCTCGGCCGCAAGATCGACGATCACCGATCCGGGCTTCATTGCCCGCACCATGTCCTCGGTCCAGAGCTTGGGCGCCGGGCGGCCGGGGATCAGCGCGGTGGTGATGACGATATCCATCTCGGGCGCCAGTTCGCGGAACTTGGCAAGCTGCTTTTCGCGGAACTCGGGCGACGACGGCGCGGCATAGCCGCCGGTGGCGGCGCCATCCTGCGCCTCCTCGAATTCGAGGAAGACGAACTCCGCCCCCATCGATTCGATCTGCTCGGCCACCTCGGGGCGGACGTCGAAGGCATGGGTGATCGCGCCGAGGCTGGTCGCGGTGCCGATGGCGGCAAGCCCGGCCACGCCCGCGCCCACGACCAGCACCTTGGCGGGCGGCACCTTGCCCGCCGCCGTCACCTGCCCGGTGAAGAAGCGGCCGAAGTTGTTCCCGGCCTCGATCACCGCGCGGTAACCGGCGATATTGGCCATGGACGACAGCGCATCCATCTTCTGCGCACGCGAGATCCGCGGCACCATGTCCATGGCGACGACCGTGGCGCCCCTGGCCCGGCAGGCTTCCAGCAGGTCGGCGTTCTGCGCGGGCCAGAAGAACGAGATCAGCGTCTGGCCCGGGCGCAGCCGCTCGGCCTCCCCGGGTTCGGGGCCGCGCACCTTGACCACGATGTCGGATGCGGCCCAGAGCGCATCGGCATCGGCCAGAACCTCGACCCCGGCGGCCGCGTAGGCATCGTCGGAAAAGCCCGCCTTCAGCCCCGCGCCAGACTGAATCGCGCAGTCATGGCCCAGCTTGCGAAGCTGCACCGCCGAGTCGGGCGTCATCGCCACCCGCGCCTCGCCCTCGAAAATCTCCGTCGGAGCACCGATCTTCACGCTTGCGTCCCCCTTTGTCGTTCTCTGCCGGCGGTCCGGGCCGGAATCCTTGCGGGATTGCATAGCATCACGCAAGAATATTTCACAAGCCCGCACCAAGGCATCCCGAGGTGCCGCCTTGCCACAGGTACAGCCCCCGAGACCACATCCCGGCCCGGGCGTCCGCCTTTATCCCATATCCGCCTTCTGCAACAGTGCGGAAAAACCGGGGGGACCGGCCCTGAAGGAGAACGCCGGTGTGCCGGGATCGTCGGGGCAGGTACGGGAACGGGCGATATCCGCAGGCCGTATCGGTCGGCAAGGGGCAAGGCGGCTGGGGCGCACCTTCGCCCCGGTCGGTCACTACCCTCTGCTGCGAAACCGGCCGGCACGATCGACAGGTACCGCCAAACCATGATTTCAGGCTTGAACCCCCTCACACCCCATGGTCTGTGATCACAAACCGGAGGAGGAGCCCATGCCGACCGATTTCGCCGCCACCCGCGCCCTGTTCCACCTGCCCGAAGGGATGATCTATCTCGACGGCAATTCGCTTGGCCCCCTGCCCCGGGCGGCGGCGGCGCGGCTTGCCCGCACGGTCGAACAGGAGTGGGGCGGGATGCTGATCACCGCCTGGAACCGCGCGGGCTGGATGGAGATGCCCGCGCGGGTGGGCGACCGGATCGGCCGACTGATCGGCGCGGCGCCGGGCACGGTGGTCACGGGCGACACGCTGTCGATCAAGGTCTATCAGGCGCTTGCCTCGGCTTTGGAACTGAACCCGGGCCGCAAGGTGATCCTGTCGGATACCGGCAACTTCCCCTCGGATCTCTACATGGCCGAGGGGCTGTGCCGCACGCTGGGCGATGGCTACCGGCTGAAGACCGTGGCACCGGAGGAGGTCGGGGACGCCATCGACGAGACCGTGGCGGTGCTGATGCTGACCGAAGTCGATTACCGCACCGGGCGGCTCCATGACATGGCCGCGCTCACTGCCCGCGCCCATGCGGCGGGGGCGCTCGCGGTCTGGGATCTTGCCCATTCCGCGGGCGCGCTGCCGGTCGATGTGGCCGGGGCGGATGCGGATTTCGCCGTGGGCTGCACCTACAAATACCTGAACTCCGGCCCCGGCGGCCCGGCCTTCATCTACATCGCCCCCCGCCATGCCGAGGCCGCGCGCCCGGCTCTGTCGGGCTGGCTCGGCCACGAATCGCCCTTTGCCTTCGACCTCGACTACCGCCCCGGTCGCGGGGTCGAACGGATGCGGGTCGGCACGCCGCCGATCCTGCAACTCGCCGCGCTGGAGGCCGCGCTCGACATCTGGGACATGGCCGACATGGCCGAGGTCCGGGCGCGGTCGATCGAACTGTCGGAGGCTTTCATCGCCGGGGTCGAATCCGCCTGCCCCGGCCTGACCCTCGCCTCGCCGCGCGATCCCTCGCGGCGCGGCAGCCAAGTCAGCTTTCGCCACCCCGAGGGCTACGCCATCATGCAGGCGCTGATCGACCGGGGCGTGGTGGGCGATTTCCGCGCCCCTGACATCCTGCGCTTCGGCTTCACCCCGCTCTATATCGGCCCCGGGGATGTCGCTGCCGCCGTGGCCATCCTGTCCGAGGTCATGCGCGACCGGCTGTGGGACCGGCCCGGATACAAGGCCCGCGCCCGGGTCACCTGAAACCGCCATGGCGGGAAAGGCCCCGCCCGGCCCTTACACCAGGGCGGCCCAGAAGCGGTAACGCCCCTGCCCGGTCACCTCGCGGATCAGGCCCCGGGCCTCGAACCAGGCCAGATTGCGCTGCACCGCCGCCCGGCTTGCCCCGGTGATTTCCCCGGCCATCGGTGCCGAAAGCAGGGGCCAGTCGGCCAGCGCGTCCAGCAGCAGGGGCGGGGTGCGGCCGGACAGCCCCGACGCCGCCGCCCCGGCACGGGCGCGCCAGCCCTCCACCGCCTCGATCTGGCGCAGGGCGGCAAGGGTCGCGGCCTCGGCCCCCGCATACCAGCGCCGCAGCCGCGCTTCGGGGTCGCCTGCCGCGCGCAGCCCCCCGCCGCCGCCGAGCCCGAGCGGCAGGAACACCGCCCCCGCGCCCTCTGCGGCTGCGATCCGCGCCGCCGTCACCGCCGCCTCAAGCTGCGCCCCGGGGCCGCGATCCAGCCCGGCCAGCGACCAGAGGTGAAACCCCAGCGCCGCGCGGGTGAACGGGTGCAGCGCCCCGGCCTGCGCCATCGCCCCGGCCCAGCCCCCGGCGCGGTCGGCTAACCCTTCCTCGCCCCCGGCCTCCTGCCGCCCGAGGAAGGCGGCCAGCCCCGCCTCGGGCCCCGGCCCGCCGGTGAGCCGCCGCACCGCCCAGGCCACCCGGCCCAGCGCCTGCGCATCGGCCTGCACGCCGCCCAGCCGCAGCGCCAGCCACAGCGCCAGCCGGTCGGCGCCGATCCGGTCCCCGGCAAGCCAGCCCAGTTCCGCCGCTTCCATCAGTGCAAGCCGCTGCCGCCACCCCGCGGGCCCCCGTGCCAGCCGGTCATCGAGCGCGCCGAACCGCTGCGCCAGCCGGGCCAGCGCCCGGGCATTCGCGGCCTCGGCCCGGGACCATCCGGCGACCACGCCGCCCTCCACTTCCGCACGGGGCAGGGGCGGGGCGTCGTCATCCTCGACCGGGCCGGGCAGGAACCACAGATCGGCCTCGTCGGGTCCGTCGGGATATGGAGAGGGCTTGCGGCTCATCCGCGCAGAATAGCCGGATTGCGCGCATTGCACAGCCGGACATGCGAAGGGCGCGGGCGATTCCCCGCCCGCGCCCGCAACCTAAACGGAAAAGGGGGTCAGATCACCCCTTCGATCCAGCTTTGCAGCGCCGCCTTGGGGGCCGCGCCGACCTTGTTCGACACCACTTCGCCGCCCTTGAACAGGAACAGCGCCGGAATCCCCCGCACCCCGAGTTGCGACGGTGCCGAGGGGTTTTCGTCCACGTTCACCTTGACGATCTTGACCTTGCCCGCGAATTCCTCGGACAGCTCTTCAAGCGCCGGGCCGATCTGGCGGCAGGGACCGCACCACTCGGCCCAGAAATCCACCACGACGGGGATATCGGCATTGCGGACTTCGGCATCGAAGGTGGCATCGGTAACGGCGACGGTGGCCATGGGAATCTCCTCAAGGGGGAACGTGTCGGCCCTGAACCTATGAACGCCACCGGGTGAGGTCAAGGCGCGGCCTCGGCCACGGCGCGGGCCAGCGCGGCGGCGGTGAGGTCGGCGGGCAGCGGCATCAGCCGCGCGGCGCGGGTCCACAGGATCGCGGTCTCGACCTTGCGGCCGGGCCAGATCGCCGCCAGCGCCGCCGCATAGGCCCCCATCTGACGCAAAAGCCCCTCGGGCACCTGCTCGGGGCTGTCGGGGACCACGGCGTTCGACTTGTAATCGACCGCTAGCACCCGTTCGGGAGTGACGACAAGCCGGTCGATCACGCCCATCAGCGGCCGACCGGCGATTTCGGCTGTCACGGGGACTTCCGCAAGGCTGCCCGGCGCGAACAGGGGCGCGAGTCCGGGCGCGTCGAGCACCGCCGCCGCCTCGGGCAGCAGCGCCGCGCCCTCCGCCCCCAAGAGCCGGCCCGCCAGCGCCGCCCGGTCCGCCGCGCCCGGCAGGTGTTCCAGCAGCAGGTGCAGCGCCGTGCCGCGACGTTTCGCCGCTTCCTCGTCCAGCGCCCCCTCGCCCGGCAGCGCCTTGGCCCCGCCGAGATCCGAGGGCGACAGGGGTTGCGGCGCCCGCGCCAGTTCCGGCGCCGGGGCCAGCGCCCAGCCGGGCAAGGCGGGGCGCGCGTCCTCCGCCACCGCCTCGGCCACGACAGCCTCTGGCCAGTCGCCATGCGAAAGCCGCAGCCCCGGCCCGGTCGGCGTGTCCAGCGCCCCGGCCCCCGCCGCCGCCAGCCCCGCGCGGACGCGGTTGTGCCATGCCTCGGGCGTCTCGACCTTGCCCGCCGCCGCCACGATCAGCCAGTATTCCGCCCGGGTCATGGCGACATACAGGAGCCGCAGCCCCTCGGCCTCCCGCGCCGCGCGGGCCTCCTCGCGCGCCTCGGCGATGGCGGCGGGGCTGTCGTCGGCGGGTGTCCGCCAGACCGGCGCGCCGCCCGGCAGGGTCAGGATCTCGCCGCGCTCCATCACCCGACGGTCGGCGGTATCGGGCAGGATCACCACCGGCGCCTCCAGCCCCTTGGCGCCGTGGACGGTCATCACCCGGATGCGCCCGCCCGCACTGTCGGCCTGGCGCCGCACCTCGATATCGTCGGTCTTCAGCCAGCCGAGAAAGCCGGTGAGGCTCGGCACCTCCAGCCGTTCGTAGGCCAGCGCCTGCGAAAGCAGCTGGTCGATACCGTCCTCGGCCTCCTGCCCCAGCCGGGCGACCAGCCGGTGGCGGCCGCCGTGGCGGGTCAGCATCCGTTCGATCAACTCGTAGGGGCGCAGGAAATCAGCATTGTCGCGCAGGTCGGCAAGCATGGCATGGGTCGGCCCGAACACCGCCGCCCGCGCCCGCAGCGCCTGCCAGAGATAGCCGTCGCGCCCATGGGCGAGGTCGTAAAGCTGCCCCTCCGTCCAGCCGAACAGCGGCGAACGCAGCGCGGCGGCAAGCGACAGATCGTCCTCGGGCGTGGCGAGGAACGACAGCAGCGCGGCGAGGTCCTTGACCGCAAGTTCGCCGCCCAGCCGGAGCCGGTCGGCCCCGGCGATGGGCAGGCCCGCGGCCTTGCAGGCGCGGATGATCTCGTGAAACAGCGCCGAGCGCCGCTGGACGAGGATCAGCACGTCGCCCGCCGTCATCGGCCGGTCGCGGCCCGGCAGCCGGGTGCCCGCACCGATCATCCGGGCGATCTCCGCCGCCACGGTCTCGGCCAGTTGCACCGCATGGTGGCGCGGCGCGGGCAGGTCCACCGGGTCGGCCCAGTCGCCAGGGTCCGGGTCCTCGGCCGGCTCGATCGCGGGCCAGAGGTCGACCCGGCCCGGCATCGCCTGATGAAAGGCGATGTGCTTGACCGCGCCGCCCAGATCGGCCCCCGCGCGTTCATCGAACGTAAGGTCCACCGCCCGCAGGATCGCGGGCGACGACCGGAACGAATGTTCCAAGACCAGATCGCGCAGCGCATGGCCGGATTGGGCCAGGTTGGTGTCGAAATGGCGCTGCATCGCCTCGAACTTGCGCAGGTCGGCGCCCTGGAAGGAATAGATCGACTGCTTCTTGTCGCCGACGACGAAGATGGTCCGGTCGCTGCCGCGCGCGCCCTCGCCCGCGGTGAACTCCTGCGCCAGCAGTTCGATCACCTTCCACTGTTCCGGCCCGGTATCCTGCGCCTCGTCGATCAGGATATGGTCGATGCCGCCGTCGAGCCGGTAGAGCACCCATTGCGCCACCGACGGGTCGGTCAGCAACTGCCGCGCCTTCAGGATCAGGTCGTCGAAGTCGAGCCAGCCGCGCGCCGCCTTGCGCGCCTCATAGGCGGGCAGGAAGCGCGCGGCGAAGCGGTGCAGCGCCAGCGTGCGTTCGGCCGCCATCAGCGCCACCCGCGCCTCGCGCGCGGTCTCGACCCGGCGCATGAGGTCGTTGAGCGGGTCAAGCAGGGGGCCGAGCGCGGCCTGCGTGGCCTTGGTCGGCAGGCTGCCGATCTTGGCGGCGAAGGGGGATTTGGTCTTGGCGCCGGAGAGCAGAATCGTCTCTAACCCGGCCAAAACGGCCAGATCCGGCGCCTGCAATGCCGGGACCAGCGCCAGCAGTTTCTCGGCATTGCGAATGTCGGTGGTGGAGCCCGCGGCCATCACCCCGGCCACCTGCGCCACCAGCCCGGCCTCGCCGCCGGTGAACACCCCGCGCAGGATGTCGCCCGCCTGCACCCCCGGCGCCAGCCCGAAGGCGGCCATCGACCCCGCGCGGTCGAGCGGCGGCAGGAACCCGGCCCGGTTGCGGGCGATCTCCTCGGTCAGGCCGGTGAAATCCTCGCCGGTATACAGCCCGGCCAGCGCGCCCACCAGATCGGGCGCGTCCTGCGCCATCTCCTCGACGATCTCGGCGCGGGCCAGCGCGGCGGTGCGGTCGTCCATCTCGGCGAAGCCGGGGGCTACCCCCGCCTCCAGCGGAAACCGCCGGAGCAGGGACGCGCAGAAGCTGTGGATGGTCTGGATGCGCAACCCGCCCGGGGTCTCGATCGCGCGGGCGAACAGCCTGCGGGCGTCGCGCAGCACTTCCGCATCCACCGGCCCGGCGGCGCCCAGCGCCTCCAGCTGTTGCCGCAGATCGGCCTCGGCCAGCATCGCCCATTGGCCGAGACGGCGGAACAGCCGGTTCTGCATCTCGCTCGCCGCCGCCTTGGTGTAGGTCAGGCAGAGGATGCGCTGCGGCTCGGTTCCCGCCAGCAGCAGCCGCGCCACCCGGTCGGTCAGCACGCGGGTCTTGCCCGACCCGGCGTTGGCGGAAAGCCAGGTCGAGGCACCGGGGTCGGCCGCCTGCACCTGCCGTTCGCTGGCCGCGTCGCGCCTCATCCCACGTCCTCCGGGGCCGGGTCATCGCTGACCTCCCATTCGCCATGCCGCGCCAGATGGTCGTAATCGCCCGCGAACCGCGACTGGAACACCGCGCGCCGGGCGGTATAACCCCGCTCGCGCCGTGCATAGGCGGCCAGCAGTGCCTCCAGCCCGGCCCAGACCTGCGCCAGCAGTTCGGGGGTGATCTCGGTCGCCTCCACCTTCGGCGCGGCGCCAAGGCCGACATAGCTGATCCGCGCCACCCCGGACGGTCCGGCGGCGGCAAAGCCCCCGCGTTCGGCCATCGCGGCTTGCAGCAGAAGCTGCTTGTCGAACAGTTCCTGCATCTTCTTCGTCGGCGGGCTGCCGGTCTTGTAGTCGAGGATATGCAGCCGCCCGTCGGCCAGCCGGTCGATCCGGTCGGGCCGGGCGGTCAGGGTGAAACCGGCCTTTTCCAGCGTGACCGCGCCCTTTTCCTCGACCATCAGCGGGCTGCCAGGCTGCGCCGTGTCGAAGGCCGCAAACCAGCCCGCCACCCGTTCGAGCCGGGCAAGCCACAGCAGACGCGCCGCGGGCCAGGGCACTTCCTCGGTCAGCACCGCGCGGGCCGCCGCCATCAGCCGGGCGCGGGCCTCCTCCGCGCTGCCGTCGCCCCGGCTGCGGGCGTATTCTTCCATCACCCGGTGCAGGACCGAGCCGCGCAGCCGCGCGTCGGGCATGGGCCGCAGCGGGTCGAGCGGGTAGAGCCGCAGGATGTCGCGGGCGTAGACCGTATAGGGATCGCGGATCAGGGTCGAAATCCGCGTCACCGGCAGTTCCCGTGGCCGCGCCGCCACCGGCGGCCGGGGCGAGGGGCGGCGGGCGCGCGGCACCTCGGCCTCGGGCAGGTCGAGCGCACGGGCGAGGTTGAGCCAGTAGCGCCCGCGCGCGCGCATGGCATCCAGCGCCTGCGCCCCGCCCCGCTCCGGCAAGCCCGCCATCAGGTTCATCAGCCGGTTGAGCCAGCGCGAGGGCACCGTCTCGGCCTCGGCATCGCGCAGGGCGCGGGTCAGCAGCACCTCGGGCGCGGCGATCGCCTGCTGGTAGTCGTGCGCGGCGAGGCCGATGCGGCGTTCCGGCAGCAACAGACCCGAGTCCAGCCGCATCCGGCGGTTGAGCCACGGGTCGGGCGGCGGCGACTGCGGCCAGCTTCCGTCGTTCAGACCGCCAAGGATCACCAGATCGGCGCCTTGCACCCGCGCCTCCAGCGTGCCCCAGATCATGATGCGGGGATGCGGCAGCACCGTCTCGCGCACCTCGCGGGCGTTCAGGATCGCGGCGAACAGGTCGGCGTAATCGGCGGGGGCCATCTCGCCGCCATGCGGGGCCTCGGCCTCCAGTTCGGTGACGGCGGCCAGCGCCTCCTCCCCCGCCTCGCGCCGCCACAGCTCGCCGCCGCCGATGATGCCGGGGCCGCCCGCCAGCGCCTCGGCCAGCGTGCGGTGCCGGGTCACGTGATCGGCCAGCGGGCCGGTGCCGATGGGTGCGAATGCGTCGATCAGCGGCGCGAGCCAGTCCGCCCAGGCCACCGCATCGCCCCGCGCAGAGGCCCAGCACCGCAGCGCCTCGCCATCGGGGAAGGGCGGGCCGTGGCGGCGCAGATGAAGCTCCAGATCGCGGGTGTGGCGCAGATGCTCGCCCCGGTCGGCGCCGGAGTGGGTGAGCGGATGCTTGAGCAGCGCCAGCAGCGCCTCGGCCCTGGTTTTCCGCCCGAACTGGGCCGAAACCTGTCGCAGGAACCGCCCCGGTGCCGAGAGCGCGAGCGGCCGCCCGGCGCTGTCGTCGGGCATGATCCCCCAGCGGTCGAGCGCCGCCGTCACCTGCCGGGTCAGCCCCCGGTCGGGCGAGATCAGCGCCGCGACCTGCCCGTCCTCGGCTGCCTTGCGCAGCCGCAGCGCGATGGCCAAAGCCTCGTCACGCGGGGCCGGGGCCTCGATCAGCGTCACGGCGCGGGTGGCGGCGGGCAGGTCGGGCAGGTCCTGCCCCTCGACCAGCCACTGGTCGGTGACCGGCGCGGGCCGCAGCGACAGCGACACCAGCCGGTTGCGCGCCGGGTCGGGCGGGTCGGCGCGGTGCCATTCCGCGACCGCCTCGGGGCCGATCCCCAGCGCGTCCATCAGCTTGCGGAAACGGAACTGCGGGTGGTCCTCGGCCGTGAGCGCGTTGTCGAGCCCCTGCCAGACCCCGGCGGGCAGGTCGAAATCGAAACCGGGCAGCACCACGGCGCCCTGGGGCAGCCGCGCCACCGCCTGCATCAGAAGCGCGGTGGCGCCGCGCGAGCCGGTGGACCCGGCGACGATCACCGGGCCTTCGGGCGGCTGCGCCTGCCAGCGTTCCGCCAGCCATTCGGCGGCGCGGCGCTGGCGGGCCTCGGGGTCGGGCGGCGCGTCCCCGGCGAAGAAGGGCGCGACGATCGACAGGAAGTCCCGCGTCCGCCGCCAATGCGCCGAATGGTCCGACACGTCGAGACCGGCGACGGTTTCGGGCGACACCCCCTCGCCCTGCATCTCGTCCATCAGCGCGGCGAGGCTGTCGGCCAGGTCGTAGATCGCGGCGCGGGGCGCGAGGTCGGGCTGGGCATCGAGCAGCCGCGCCACCAGCCGGGCGAGTTCGAGCCTGCGGCGCAGGGGCGGCACCGGCGGCGGCAGATGTGCAAGGCCGGGGTCGCGGGCGAGGTCGGTCACCAGCCGGAGGCGGGGCAGGATCGCCGGGCCGCCCTCGGCAAGGATCGCGGCGATCCGGCGCTGCATCCGCCGCGTGTTGACAAAAAGCGTGACACGGGCCATCGCCTCGGGCGGCTGGCCCGCCATCCGCGCCCGCAGCCCGGCGACCAGCGCGTGGGGGAAATCCACGCCGGGCGCGAGGCCGTAGAGGCGCGGCTCAGCCATGCCCGGCCTCGCGCAGCATCGATTCGGCCTCGGCGATGCCCGCCGGGTGGCCGACGTCGCACCATAGCCCGTTGTGGATCGTGCCGAAGGCGGTGCCCGCCGCGATCATCGCATCCCACAGGCGGTTGAGCGAGAACACGGGGTCGGGGATCGCCGCCAGCCCCCCGGGCCGGAGGATCTGCGCGCCGAGATAGACGAAATCGCCGCCCCGGCTTATGCGCCCGTCGGGGGCAAGCGCGAAATCGCCGGGGCCCTCGCGGCCCCGCACCCGCGCCGAGGGGGCGAGCAGCAGGAGTGCCGCCATCCGCGTCCCGTCCCATGCGGCGCGCAGTTCGGCAAGCGGGTTCGCCCCGGTCCAGACCGCGTCGCTGTTCAGCGTGAATACCGGGCCGGGGCCCAGGAGCGGCAGCGCCGCCCGCAGCCCGCCGCCGGTGTCCAGAAGCTCCTCCTCCCGCGACAGGGCGATGCCGGGACGGGGGGCCAGATGGGCCTCGATCTGCCCGCCGAGATGGTGCAGGTTCACCACCCGGCAGGCGATCCCGGCTTCGTCCGCCAGCGCCAGCGCATGGTCGATCAGCGCCCGGCCGCCGACCTCGATCAGCGGCTTCGGCCGGGTGGCGGTCAGCGCGCCCATCCGCGTGCCGCGCCCGGCGGCGAACAGCATCAGGGCTTCGGGATCGTGCCGCATTGCGCCGTGATCCTCGCCAGTGCCTCGGGGGTGGGGTCGGGGAGCCCTTCGCAGGCCGCGCGCAGCCCGGCCAGTGCCGGGTGGGCGAGATTACGCATGAGCAGCCCCCAGACGCGGGGCATCATCCGCACGTAACCCGGCTTGCCGTCGCGCAGGCAGAGCCGGGCGAACACCCCGAGGATGCGCAGCGCCCGCTGCGCCCCTAGCGCGGCATAACCGGCGGCGAACCCCGCCGGGTCAGAGCCTGTTTCTGCCGCGAAGCGCGCGACCATCGCCGCCTCGGTGGCCAGGTCCACATCGCGGCGGGCGTCCTGCAACAGCGAGACCAGATCGTAACCCGGCTGGCCGAGTTCGGCGTTCTGGAAGTCGAGCAGTCCGACCCGCGCCAGCCCCTCGCGCTCCGGCAGCCAGAGCAGGTTTTCGGCGTGATAGTCGCGCAACACGATGACCGGCGGGGCCTCGGCGTGGGCGGCGAGCGGGGCGGCCACGGCGGCGCGCAGCTCGTCGCCGCCCCCGGCGTCGCCGGTGATCGCGCGGCGATACCATTCGGTGGCCAGCGTCGCGGCCTCGGCCATGGCGGCGGTGTCGTAAGCCTTGATGCCAGCGGGCGCGGGGTGGCGCTGGAGCGCCACCAGCAGGTCGGTTGCGGCGGTATAGAGACTGTTTTCCAGCGCCGGGTCGCGTTCCAACACCCGCGCGTAAAGATCGTCGCCGAGGTCTTCGAGCAGCAGGAAGCCATGGGTTTCGTCCGCCGCCAGCACCTTGGGCGCGCTGAGCCCGAGCGCGGTCAGGTGCCGGGCGATGCGCAGGAACTCCCCCACGTCCTCGCCCTTTTCCGGCGGGGCGTCCATCAGCACCGCCCGGCCCTGCGGGCCGGTCAGCCGGTCGTAGCTGCGGTTCGAGGCATCGCCCGCAAGGAAGCCGCGCGCCGCATCGGCCCAGCCCGCGCGGGCGAGGAAGGCGCGGGAAAGCGCGGCGCGGGTGGTCGTTGCCATGTCACTCATCCTCCCAGCCTCCCGCCAGCATCGCCGCGATCACCCCGGCCCAGCACGGCCCGCCGGCAGGCTCGACCCTGCGGCCCTCGCCCTCAGGGGAAAACCGCAGGGTCAGCGCGACTTCAGGTCGCAGCACCCCCAGCCGGTCGGGCCATTCCACCAGACAGATCGCGGACTCGAATGCCTCGTCCAGACCCAGTTCGATCAACTCGTCCGGGTGCGACAGGCGGTAGAGATCGGCGTGCCAGACCTCGGCCGGTCCGGCGGCATAGGTCTGAACCAGCGTGAAGGTGGGCGAGGGGATGTCCTCCTTCACCCCCAGCGCCCGGATCAGCGCCCGCGCCAGATGGGTCTTGCCCGCGCCGACCGGACCGTCGAGCAGGACGGTATCGCCCGCACGCAGACGCGGCGCGAGCCAGCGACCCAGCCGGTCGGTGGCATCGGGGCCGGGCAGGTGCAGGCCGGGGGCGGGTGAGGGCGTGTCCATCGCCCGATGTGTAGCCGCCGGGGCGCGGCGGGGGCAAGCCGGATCACGCCCGGCGGCGCATCGGCCGGGCCGGGTCGGGCAGCGGCAGGGCCGCCACCTCTCCGGCCCGGAACCCGGCCAGCGTCGCGCCCCCGGCCAGCGCCTTGAACCGGCAGGCGAGCGCGCGGCCGTCGGCCAGCCGCACCGTGCCCGCCCAGTCCTCGCGCGCCCCCGGCCCGGCGATGAACGCCTCGGCCCGGTCCCAGAGCGGGTCGGGCGCGGCGCGGGCCCGCCAATGCGCCACGGTCGCCGCCGCGCCGCCCTCGGCCAGCGAGGCGCCGGGGTCGTGCGACCACAAAGCGGCATAGGCGGCGTTCGACATGACCAGCGTGCCGCCGGGGGCAAACACCGCGATCGCCTCGTCCATGGCGTCGATCACCGACTGGCCCAGCTCCAGATCGGCGCGATAGCGGCGGGTGCGGGTCACCTCGTCGCTGATGTCCTGGAACAGCAGCGCCAGCGCCCCCTCGGGATGCGGCCGCCCGATCACCCGGTAGGTGAGCCCGCCGGGCAGGGCCCATGTCTCCTCGAAGCCCTCGGGCTGCGACGGGTCCATCGAGGCGATCTTCAGCCGCCATGTCTTGTAGTCGCGCGGCTCGGGCAGCATGTGCCGGTCGCGCAACGCATCCAGAAAGGCGTAGAGCACGGGCCGGGCCGAAAGGAAATCGACCGGCAGCGAGGTGAGATCGGTCAGCGCCGGGTTGAACATCTGAAGCTGCCGCCGCCGGTCGAAGATCGCCAGCCCGATCGGCAGATGCGCGAAGGTCTTGGCCAGGGTCTGCATGAAGGAGCGCAGCGAGACCTCGGCCCGCACGGCGATATCGGCGGGCAGGGCAAAGACCAGCCGTTCCTCGCCCCGCCGGGTCACCAGCCGGTCGAACCAGTGTTCACCATCCGGCAGCGTCAGGCAGAGCCGCCGGGTGCCCCCGTCGCCGGTGGGGGCAAAGAGCCGGGGCAGCGGCCAGGACAGGCCGCCGGTGTCCTCGTCGCGCTGCGCGGCCAGTGCCAGATAGGCGCTGTTGGCCCAGACCACGCCATGCCCGGCGTTCTCGCGCCAGATCGGGAAGGGGGCGCCGTCGGCGGTCTCGCGCAGGGCCTGCAACTCCTCGTCCTGCGCGCGCTGCGAGAGCGAGTCGATCATCGGCACCTGCCCCTCGACATGCGGGTCGAGGATGGCGATGCGCCGCAGCCCGCCGCGCCATTCGGCGATCAGCGTCAAGGGCTCCGCCCCCGGCGAGACGATGGTGACCCGGCCGGTGGCGGGCAGGTTCTCGATCCGGGTCTCGAAATCGACGAAGCGCGGCCCGGCAAAGGCCAGAAGCCGGTCCCACGGGGTGCCGGTTCCGGGGCTGGTCGCCAGCAGCGCCCGCGCGCTTTCGGTGGCATCGACCAGCGTGTCGTCATCGAACAGGAAGACCGTGCCGCCGGGCACATCGGCAAACAGCGTCGAGGCGGCCGGCCGGCCGGGCCGGGCCAGCGCGAACAGCCACAGTGCCGCGATGGCCGCCAGGAACGACGCCAGAAACAAGCCGAAACCGAGACTCCAGTCCACCGATTCCCCTTTCGATCAGCCGCCCTTCCCGACTGCAACCTTTGGGTAAATTGATTAACCGACGGTTAATGCCCCCGGTGATCGGGGAAATTTCCACGAAGCGCGGTTGGCAGTGTTGCCGGACAAGGCGGACAGCCCGCGCAACACAGGGCAGCTGGCGCGGCGGTTCCGGGCAAGGGGGAAAGCCTCCCCGCAGGGGCGGGTCAGCCGGTCATCTGCCGGTTCTCCCCCAGCGGCCCGCCGGTCGCACCGATCCGGTCGCGCGGCCAGATCACCTCGACGATGGCGCCCGAACGCTCCGGGCGTTCGCTTTCGAGCAGGAACGGGTCGGCGCCATTGGCGAAGCTGAGCTCCGCCCCCGAACGTTCCAGCAGCGTCTTGGCGATGAACAGGCCAAGCCCCATCCCCTCATACCCCGGCCGGGCGGAATTGCCCCCCCGGCGGCGGCTGCGCACGAAAGGTTCGCCGATCCGGCCGATCACATGCGCCGGGTAGCCCGGCCCGTCGTCGATCACCCGCACCGAGATGGTGGAGGGTGTCCAGATCCCGTCGATCCAGACATTCCCCGAGGCGAAATCGACCGCGTTCTGGATCAGGTTGCGCAGCCCGTGAAGCACCTCGGGGCTGCGGAGCACCGCCGGTTGCGGCCCTGTTCCGCCCGGGCCGGGGCGCAGGTCGAAATGCACCGCCTTGCCGCGGGCCAGATGCGGCTCGGCCGCGTCGCGCAGCATCGTCTCAAGGGGCGCGCTGTGCAGATGACGGTCGTCCTTCCCGGCCCGCCCCATCGAGCGCAGGATATCGCGGCACCGATCGGTCTGCTGGCGGATCAGGCTCAGGTCGTCGCGCAACTCGGGGTGGTCGGCGTATTCCTCGGCCAGTTCCGTGCTCACCAGCTTGATGGTCGCCAGCGGCGTGCCCAGCTCATGCGCCGCCGCCGCCACCACCCCGCCCAGCGCGGTCAGCTTCTGTTCCCGCGCCAGCGCCATCTGGGTTGCAAGCAGCGCGTCGGACATCGAGCCGATCTCGGACGACACCCGCCTTGCATAAAGCGACAGGAACCCCACCCCGATCACGATCGACAGCCAGAACCCGGCCTCGAACAGCGGCGGCACCGACAGCACCTGCCCCGAGGCATCGCGCAGCGGCAGATGCCAGAAAGCCGCAAGCGTCACCAGCACCACCGCCGCCAGCGCCAGGATCACCGTCGGGCGCAGATGCAGTGCCGTGGCCGAAATCGTCACCGGCGCGATGATCAGCAACGCAAAGGGGTTGTTCAGCCCGCCGGTGAGGCTGAGCAGAACCGCAAGCTGCACCAGGTCGAACAGCAGCACGGTGAGCAGTTCGCTTCCCGACAGGCGGCGGTTTTCGGGAAAGACGAAGGACGCGACCAGATTGAAGACGACCGAGATCCCGACCGCCATGAAACACAGCCCCAGCGGAAGCTGCATCCCCAGGTAGTGATGCGCCACCGTGATCGCCGCAACCTGCCCGAGGATCGCCATCCAGCGCAGCACGATCAGCGTGCGCAGCCGCACCCAGTTGCTGCGGGCACCGGGGCCGGGCAGGACGGACAGGGGGGCAGGGTCGGAAACAGCCATCACGAAGTCGCCATGTCGCAGGGGGTGGGTTTTCTATTGTTAGTGGCGCCGGGATGGGGGATCAATGCGCCGGATCGGTGGAAATGCGGCGGTTCGGTGGAAAGGACAGACAGATGACGAAACTCTATGCGGGATCGGCGGCGGCGGCGGTGATCGCGCTCGTGGCGGCAACGGCGTGGTTCGTCTTCATGCGCGCCCCCGACGACCCCTTCGCCCAGTGCCGCGGCAGCACGGTGGCGGGCGGGGTGGCGGAAATCGGCGGTCCGTTCACGCTTGTCGATCACACCGGCGCCACCGTGACCGACCGCGATGTGATCACCCGGCCCACGCTGGTCTATTTCGGCTATACTTTCTGCCCCGATGTCTGCCCGCTCGACGTGGCGCGCAATGCCGAGGCGGTCGATATTCTCGACGAAATGGGATATGAGACGGTGCCGGTCTTCATTTCCGTGGACCCCGCCCGCGATACGCCCGAAGTGCTTGAAGGCTACGCCGGCCTGATGCACCCGCGGATGATCGGCCTGACCGGAACCCCCGACCAGATCCGGGCCGCCGCCAATGCCTACAAAGCCTATTACAACGCGCAGACGGGCGATGACGACTACTATCTTGTCGATCACACCACCTTCACCTACCTGGTATTCCCGGAGACCGGCTTTGCCGAATTCTTCCGCCGTGACGAAACCTCGGACCAGATCGCCGAACGGGTGGCCTGTTTCATCGACGCCTCCTGACCGGGAACCCCGCCCGGAAAATCGTCGGGTAAAAATTGACCACCGGCAGCGTTCGCTCTAGAACGATTCTGGAACGGACGCACCGGAAAGGCACGGCATGACGCAGGAACTACTGGCGAAGATCGGCAAGGACCGTTCCCTGCTTCTGGTGGATGATGACGAACCCTTCCTGAAGCGCCTCGCCCGGGCGATGGAAAAGCGCGGGTTCGTGACCGAAACCGCCGAAAGCGTGGCCTGCGGCAAGGCCATCGCCCAGACCCGCCCGCCCGCCTATGCGGTGGTAGACCTGCGGCTTGAGGACGGCAACGGCCTTGACGTGGTCGAGGCGCTGCGCAACCGGCGCCCCGATTGCCGAATCGTGGTCCTGACCGGATATGGCGCCATCGCCACCGCGGTCGCGGCGGTCAAGATCGGCGCCATCGATTATCTGTCCAAGCCCGCCGACGCCAACGACGTGACCAACGCGCTGCTGGCCAATGGAGAGGCCCTGCCGCCCCCCCCGGAAAACCCGATGTCGGCCGACCGTGTGCGGTGGGAACATATCCAGCGGGTGTATGAACTTTGCGACCGCAACGTGTCGGAAACGGCCCGGCGGCTCAACATGCACCGCCGCACGCTTCAGCGTATTCTGGCAAAGCGAAGCCCGAAATAACCGGGCTTCCGCCACTTTCGAATTGATGATACGCGAATTACATGCGGGTTCTTGATTGAATCCGTTTTTGGTTTTAATGGTCATGAACACTTAATTCGCGGAGAGAGATATTATGTCATTCGAACTCGGCCAGATGTCGCTACAGGAACTCAAGGATCTGCGCACCCGTGTGGACAAGGCGATCAACGGCTATAAAGAACGCAAAAGGAAAGAAGCCCTTGCGGAACTCGAAGAAAAGGCCCGGGCGCTGGGCTTTACATTCGAGGAACTGACCGGGGTTCCCATTCCGCGCAAGCGTTCGCCGGTCGCGCCGAAATACGCCAATCCGGCCAATCCTGCGGAAACATGGTCGGGCCGCGGTCGCAAGCCGCGCTGGTTCGAGGCCGCGCTGGCCTCCGGCAAGACCCGCGAAGATCTGGAGATCTGAGCGGCCAGCCTTTCAGCGCCCGTCCATCGCCCGCAACAGTTCGGCATGGCGGGCGCAATAGGCGGCGCGCACCTCGACAGGCGGGCGCAGCACGATATCGAATCCCCTGGCCGATGCCGACTGCCGTCCGAACAGCCGGGTCGCCTCGGTCTGGGTGAACCCCGCGATCTGCACCGCCTCCAGCCAGGCCGATACCCGGTCGGCCCGCTTGATCGCCGCCTTGATCTGCGCGGGCAGAACCGCGGGCAGGCCGAAGCGCAGGTGGATCGCCGCCGAAAGCCGCCGGTCCAGTTCGCCATAGCCGGGGCCGACCGCCGCCTTCACCGGGCTGATCATGTCACCGATCACATATTCCGGCGCGTCGTGCAGCAGCGCCGCCAACCGCCAGCGCGCGGGGGCGCCCGGGTTGGCGCGGGCAAAGATCGCCTCGACCAGCAGCGAATGTTCCGCCACCGAATAGGCCCAGTCGCCCCGGGTCTGGCCGTTCCAGCGCGCAACGAAGGCAAGGCCGTGGGCGATATCGACAATCTCGATATCCACCGGCGTCGGATCGAGCAGGTCGAGCCTTCGGCCCGAAAGCATCCTCTGCCATGCGCGCGGCTGATTCATCCCGGCCTCCTGCCCGCCCCTACCGGATTTCCGTCACTGGCATTCCCGTCACCGGCATTCCGGGTGGCACCTTGCCCGCTGCCGGGCAGCCCCGCCCCGGTGCCGCATCGCGCGCGGCCCCGAAGCGTGTCGTGCCCGTTCACATTCGCGCGACACGCCCTGATCCGATGCTGACGCGCGTTACGGATGCGGAAAACCGGTTCCCACTTTTCTGCAACATGCTTTAGCCCCGGCCCGGCGGCACCGCAACCTGCCCGGTCGGCATCCCGAACACGAACAACCATCCGGACGGCCACCGGAACCGCGACAGTTCCAGGGACACGGCGGAAGGCCCCGCTTCCGGGCAGCGCGCGGCCACGTCCCTGCAAAGGATATGCCCCCGAAGGCCGCGGCAATCCGCCGCCCACCAGGCCGGGGCCCTGCGGACACCGGCCAGGGTTTGAGCGCCAGAATCACAGGATCCCCCGACGCGGCCTCACAACGGTCGGCGCAAGGCCGTCACCGCGCTTGCGGGCAGGCTTGCCCCGCCGTCGGTGAGCAACGTCACCTCACCCCCCGCCGGGGCGCTGCGGGCCTCGCGCACCAGCGCGTAATGTTCGACCGGCGTGGTGGCCAGCAACTGCCCGGCGGCGTGGCTTTCGACCACGAATGTGTAAAGCCCCGACGCCAGCGGCAGGTCGGCGGCATCGGTCCCGGCCCAGTCCATTTCCCCGCCCGCCACCGGAACCGGCACGCGCGCCACCTCGGCCCCGATCGCGTTGCGCACCACCAGAACCGCACTGTCGGCGGTCGCTTCCGGTTCCGGCACCAGCCGCACCGGGGCACCATCGAACCGGACCGGGGCATCGCTGCGCACCTCCATCCCGATCCAGCCCGAAAGCTGCGCCATCCCGAGCAGCCCCATCCGTTCACCAAGCGTGCCCAGCAGACGATTCGTGAGCATCTGCTGTTCCACCCCCGAAAAGGTCGCAAGCTGCGAGGCAAGATCCCCCGGGTCCATCGGCCTGGTCGGATCCTGATGCCGCAACTGGGTCGTGAGCATCCTGAGGAAGGTCTCGAAATCCGTGTCCGCCCCATTCGCCGCAGCCGGGGCCGTCCCCGTCACCCCCGCACCCGGCGGGGCCATCATCACCGCGTCCATCCTTGCCTCCTATATCCGCAGATCGAGCCCGGCGACCGTGACCGGCCCCATGGTCGCGCCCGGAACGGGCACCCCTTCCACAGGTTCCGGTCCGGCCCCGTTGTCATCCGGCCGCCCCCGCCCTTCCTGCCCGCCGCCGTGCCCGAAGCTGAACCGCACCCCGCCGAAGCCCAGCGCCCGGAACTCGGCCACCAGATCGGCACCATGGCGGCGCAGCAGATCGAAGGTCTCGGCCCGGTCGGCGAGAATCGCCACCCGGATCGAATCGCCCTCGGGCGTCAACGTCATGCGCAGCACCCCGAGTTCCTCGGGCCAGAGCCGCAACTCCAACGTCCGGCCGGTCGCGGTGAGCGCGGCATCGGCGATAACCCGCAGCGGAAGCGGCGGGGGCTGCGGGGGGGACGGCACGGGGGCGAAGCGCGGCGGCACGGCGGCAGCCCCGACAGGCGGGGGCAGAGCTGCCGGGGCCGGGTCGGCATCGACGGGCGGCGCCCCCTCGGCCATCGCGGCGGGCGGGGCTGCCTGCCCCTCCGGCCGGAGGGGCGACGGCGACGCACCGCCCCCCGTGGCGTCCGGTTCCGCCCGGGCGCCCGCAGTCTCCAGACCCGGCCGGGTCGTCCGGTCGGCATCCGGCGCCCCGCGGGGCCGCCCCCCCTCATGCACCGCCCCGGCATCATCGCCCGAATCACCGGGAGGTGCAGCCAGCGCATGCCCGCCCGGCACAAGGTTCGGCGCCCCGTCCGGCGCGGCTTCCGCCGGAGGTCCGGCACCGTCGCCCGGCACCGCCCCGGCCTTGTCGGCGGGCGATTCGTCACCTGCCCCTTCCTCCGGCCCGGGCGCGGTCTGCCGGGCCAGTTCGCGCAGAAAACCCCCGTCGCCGGGGGCCCCGGGCATGATCGGCGCCACACCCGTCCCGGCCCCGGATCGCTGGAATATCGCCTCGATCATCGTCGCACCTTCTACCGCTTTCGCCGCAGCATCCCGCAAACTGCTTACCAATCATTTACCGCCGCCGGTGCAGGATCGGGAAAATCCGACCGAAAGGACCGACCATGACCGATCTGATCCATTCCACCTTGCCGCCACGGCCCGCGCAGCCCGATCCGCTGCGCGTGAAAGCGGTGCAGCTTGAGGGGCTTTTTCTTGCCCAGATGCTGGAACATGCCGGGCTGGGGCAGGCGCCCGACAGCTTCGGCGGCGGGGTTGGCGAGGCGCAGTTCGCCTCGTTCCTGCGCGCGGCCCAGGCCGATGCGATGGCGCGGCGCGGCGGCATCGGCCTGGCCGAACACCTGTTCAACGCGATGAAGGGGCGGGCCGATGCCGCGCAATGACCCGCCAGACGCGATTCTCGACGCGATGCACCGGGCAGTGCGGGCGGGCGATCTGGCCGCGCTCGCGCCGCTGTGCGACGCGCTGGAAACGGCGCTCGACGAATCGCCCGGCCGGGCCGTGCCCGACGGGCTGCGGGCGCGGGCCGAGCGCAACCTGGCCTGTCTCGATGCCGCCGCGCGCGGGCTGCGCGCCGCCCGCAGGCGGGTCGAGGAAGTGACCGCCGCCGCCCGCGGCCTCGATACCTATGACGCGGGCGGGCGCCGCCGCCCGATCCGGCCCGAAGGCACGGTGCTGCACCGGCGTGCATAGGGCATTTGAATCAAATCCGGCACACAGAACCACACGGGGTTAGGAGACTTTTAGAACTTCGCCGTCCAGAATGGGCCCGCATCCCGAACGGGGTGGCGCGGCGGGCCGAAACCCGGCGCAACGGCCAGAATGCCGCCATCACCGCCCGCGACGGGCGGGAACCGGATGCCGGGCGGGAAACGCTCGGCCCAGACAAGGAAACGAAACATGTCGTCCATTCTGACCAACACCAGCGCGATGGTGGCCCTTCAGACCCTGAAGAACGTCAGCCAGAGCCTGAACAAGACCCAGGCCGAAATCTCGACCGGCAAGTCGGTCGCCACCGCGCGCGACAACGCCGCGATCTGGGCGATCTCGAAAGTGATGGAATCCGACGTCAAGGGATTCCACGCCATCTCGTCGAGCCTCGATCTCGGCACCGCCACCGTGGGGGTCGCCCGCAACGCGGCCGAAAAGGCGACCGAACTTCTGACCGAGATGAAGCGGCTGATCGTCGACGCCCAGGGCGAGAACGTCGACCGCAACAAGCTCCAGACCGACGTGAGCTTCTACCGCGAACAGATCGCCACCGTGGTGGGCGCGGCGCAGTATAACGGGCTCAATCTCGTCAACGGCTCGACCGGCAGCATGGAGGTGCTCGCCTCGCTCGACCGGGAGATGGACGGGACGGTCACGACCTCCTTCATCTCGGTCACGGCGCAGAACCTCGGCCTCGGGGCCGATCCGGCCCCGGCCGGGGCTTTCGGGGCAGGCACCGGCGGGGTCTCCGGCGACGGCACCGCCGCGGCTGTGGCGATCGACGAGGCCGGCAGCGCCGACCTCCAGATCGACAGCACCAACCTGTCGGCGGGCGACCGCTACGTGATCACCATCGGCGACCGGCAGGTGGCCTATACCGTGACGCAGCAGGACATGGACGCGACCGGGGCCGACGGCGCCATCGCGGCCGGGGTGCGCAGCGCGCTGGAAGGCATGGGGATCGAGGGGCTGGCGATCGACATCGACAGCGACACGATCACCATCGCCAACACGACCGGGGCCGACATCACCCTGACCGCACGGGCCGAAGCCGCCGGGACCGGCGGCCTCTCGGCGCTGTCCGGGCTCGACGTGACCTCGACGGCCGGGGCGCAGGCGGCGCTCGCGGACATCGAGACCATGATCCAGCTTGCCATCGACGCCGCCGCCTCCTTCGGCTCGGCCCAGGGGCGGATCGACATCCAGAACGATTTCGTCAGCAGCCTGAGCGATTCGCTGCGGGCCGGGATCGGGGCGATGGTCGATGCCGACATGGAGGAGGCCTCGGCCCGGCTCCAGGCCTTGCAGGTGCAGCAGCAGCTTGGCATCCAGGCGCTGTCGATCGCCAACCAGGCGCCGCAGAACATCCTGTCGCTGTTCCGCTGATCCTGACCTCAAGGGGCCCCCTGTCATGGGGGGCCCGCCTTCCCGACGGCCGGACGGGTCAACAACAATGCGGCCCCCTTCCCGGGGTGCCGACCGTCCGCTTGTCCGCGCCCCCCACTTCGAGGATACCCGATGAACGCCATCGACACCGCCCGCTCCGCCTACGGCCAGCCGCACAGCGCGGCCCGATCGCCGCGCGGCATCGAATACGACCTGTTCGCCCGTATCACCGGACGGCTGAGCCGCGCGTGGGAGACGCGGCAGGATGACTTCCCCGCCCTCGCCGCCGCCCTGCACGACAACAGCCAACTGTGGGCGGTGCTGGCCGGCGATGTCGCCGACGACGGCAACGGGCTGCCCGCGCCGCTGCGGGCACGGCTGTTCTACCTGTACGAATTCACCACCCATCACAGCCGCGCCGTGCTGTCCGGCACGGCCGGGGCCGGGGTTCTGATCGAGATCAACACCGCCGTCATGCGCGGCCTGCGCGGCAACGGAGCAGCGGCATGACCGGGCTGGTGCTGAAACTGGGCCCGCACGAACGGGTGCTGATCAACGGCGCGGTGATCGAGAACGGCGACCGCCGCGCCCGGTTCGCCATAGTAACGCGCAACGCCAATATCCTGCGGCTGCGCGACGCGATCCACCCCGGCGAGGTCACGACCCCGGTCCGCCGGGTCTGCTACATCGCACAGCTCGTGCTCTCGGGCGACGCCGGGGCCCAAGAGGCGCGGATGCAGCTTCTGCGCGGCATCGAACAACTCAGCCAGGTGTTCTGCGACCATGACAGCCGCGAACGTCTGGCCGAGGCGACCGACTCGGTGCTGGCCGACCACCACTACCAGGCGCTGCGGGCGCTCCGCTGCCTGCTGCCGAGGGAGGAGCGGCTGATGGCGGCCGCGGCAAGGGCATGAGTTTCGCCCCGGTCCTGCCGCTCGGGGGCTATGCGGGCTGGGCCTTTCTCAACCGCACCCTGCCCCGGCAGCAAGCGGCCTTCGAGGCCGCCCCCGCGCTGGCACGGGACGAGGCGTATTTCCGTGAACGGATCGGCAAAGTCACCAGTGCCGGGGAACTGGTGGCCGACCGGCGCCTCCTGAAGGTGGCGCTTGGCGCCTTCGGGCTTGAAGGCGATATCGACAACCGTTTCTTCATCCGCAAGGTGTTCGAAAGCCCGACCGACGATCCCGGGGCGCTGGCCGGGCGGCTGGCCGACAAGCGGTATCAGCAGATGGCCACCACTTTCGGCTTTGGCGATGGCCTGCCGCACAGCGACGGACCCGGTTTCGCCGATCGGCTGCTGGGTGCGTGGCGCGAACGCTCCTTCGAAGCGGCGGTGGGCGAACAGGATGAGAATCTGCGCCTTGCGCTCAACACCCGGCGGGAACTGGCGGAACTCGCCGCGGACCCGGGCAGCGCCGATGTCAAATGGTTCACGGTCATGGGCACGCCGCCCCTGCGCAAGGTGTTCGAGACCGCCTTCGGCCTGCCCACCGCCTTCGGCGCGCTGGATATCGACCGGCAGCACGAGACCCTGCGCGACAAGGCGCGGGACATGTTCGGTGCCGAAGGCATCGGGCAGTTCACCGACCCGGAACGGGTGGAGGACCTGATCCGCCGCTTTCTGCTGCGCGCCGATATCGCCGCGGCGACCGGCCCGATGCTCACCAGCGGGGCCGCAACGGCACTGACGCTGTTGCAATCGGCCCCGGGGCTGCGCTGAGCCATGGGACCGGCGGCGGAATACGGCCAGACCATGGACCGGCGCGGCCACGGCAGATCGGGGAGTTTGCCGAAAGGCAGAAGCCCGGGGTCGGGCCCGGCACCTGCCGCAGCGCAGGCCAGTCAGGGCGGTGCCACGACGGCCCCGGCCACTGCGCCCCTCCTCTCAGCCTTCCTCCGCCGCGCGGATCGCGTCGAGGAAAGCCGTCCCGAACCGTTCGGCCTTCTGCGGGCCCATCCCGCCGATCCGTTCCAGTGCCGCGAGGGTCCGGGGCCGGGTCTCGGCGATCTTGCGCAGGGTGCCGGCAGAGCAGGACAGCGGCTTGCCGGTGCCGTCCCCGCCCCGCGCCAGCCCGGCCTGAAGCCCTGCCAGACGGTCGAACAGTTCCCCTTCGGGCCGCCCGGCCAGCTTCATCCGCCCGGGGTGCAGCCCGGCTGCCGCACCCTCGCCCGCGATCACTTCAAGAAAGGCCACACCGTAGCTTTCCAGCTTTTTCGCGCCAACTCCGGTGATCCCGGCCATGGCGTCCAGTGTCGCGGGCCGCACCGCCGCCATCTCGATCAAGGTCCGGTCGGGAAAGACCACATAGGCCGGAACCCCCGCCGCCTCGGCCAGCGCCCGGCGCTTTGCCTTGAGCGCGGACAAGAGCGGCGCATCCTCCTCGGGCACCAGCGCCTGCACCCGTGGCCGCGCCTCGGCCCGCAGCGCATCGCGCCGCAGCCGGACCGGTTCCTCGCCGCGCAGGATCGGCCGGGCCACCTCGGTCATCCGCAGCGCGCCGTGGCGCTCCGGGTCGGGGCGGACCAGATCACGGCCCATCATCTGCCGGAACACCGCGCCCCAGACCGCCTTGGTGAACTCGCGCCCCACGGCGAAGGTGGGCAGCCGGTCATGGCCGCGGGCGCGCACCTTTTCGGTCGCGTTGCCGGTCAGGATGTCGGTCAGATGCCCGACGCCGAAGGATTCGCCCGTCCGCAGGATCGCCGAGAGTGCCTTGCGCACCGCCTCGGTGGCGTCGAAACTTTCCGGAGGATGGTCGCAGAGGTCGCAGTTGCCGCAAGGCGCGCAGTCCTCGTCGAAATAGCCCAGCAGCACCCGGCGGCGACACTCCATCGCCTCGGCCAGCCCGAGCAGCGTGTTCAGCCGGGCGTGATCGGCGGCCTTGCGTTCGGGCGGCGCCAGCCCCTCGTCGATCTGGGCCCGGCGCAGGCGGATGTCGTCGGGGCCGAACAGCGTCAGCGTGTCGGCCGGGGCGCCGTCGCGCCCGGCCCGGCCGATCTCCTGATAATAGCCCTCGATCGACTTCGGCAGGTCGGCGTGGGCGACCCAGCGGATGTCGGGCTTGTCGATTCCCATGCCGAAGGCCACGGTGGCGACGACGACCAGCCCGTCCTCGCGCTGGAAACGCTCCTCGACCGCGCGGCGCTCGCCCGCCTCCATGCCGCCGTGATAGTGGCAGGCCGCATGCCCGGCCTCGCGCAGCGCGGCGGAAAGGGTCTCGGTCCGGGCGCGGGTAGCGCAATAGACGATGCCGGGCCGCCCGCGCCGGGCGGCAACGAACTCCAGCAACTGCCGCCGCGGCTGGTCCTTGGGCGCGAAGGCGAGATGGATGTTCGGACGGTCGAAGCCGCGCAGGAAGGTCTCGGGCGCCTGCCCGTCGAACAGCCGGGCGACGATCTCGGCCCGGGTCTCGGCGTCGGCGGTGGCGGTGAAGGCGGCCAGCGGAACGCCCAGCACGCGGCGCAATTCACCGATCCGCAGGTAGTCGGGCCGGAAGTCGTGCCCCCATTGCGAGACGCAGTGCGCCTCGTCGACCGCGATCATCCCGCAGCCGATCCGGCGCAGGAAACCGGGCATCCCGGCCGAGGCCAGCCGCTCGGGCGCCATGTAGAGCAGCCGCAACCGGCCCTCGTCCAGCGCCCGGAACACCTCTTCGGTCTCTTCCCCGGTATTGCCCGAGGTCAGCGCCCCCGCCGCCACCCCGGCCGCCCGCAAGGCCCGCACCTGGTCGCGCATCAGCGCGATCAGCGGCGAGATGACCAGCGTCACCCCGGGCCGGCACAGTGCGGGCAGCTGGTAACACAGCGACTTGCCGCCGCCCGTGGGCATGATCGCCAGCGTGTTGCGCCCGGCGGCGACGGCCGCGACGATTTCGGCCTGGCCGGGACGAAATTCCGGAAAGCCGAAGACCGAAGCCAAAAGCCGTTCCGGCGTATCCTGCGGGATGGAAATGGGCGATGCATCGGTCATGGCCCCTTATCCCGGACCGGGGCGGGAATGACAATATCCTGCCGTCCCGCAGCCGGACACTACCAGATACGGGGGCAGATACGGGACAGATATGGGGGGATCAGTAGAAAGCGGCCTGGTTGTTGATCAGCACGATCCGAAGCCCGAAGATGACGAGCAGCACGATCAGCGGCGCAAAGTCGATGCCGCCCATATGCGGCAGAAAGCTGCGTATGCGGCCATAGACCGGTTCCAGCAGCCGGTTCAGCCCGTCCCAGATCTGCGCGACCAGCGGTTGGCGCAGGTTCAGCACCTGGAAATTGATCAGCCAGCTCATCACGATATGCACGAGCACGATGAACTGCGCGACCTGAAGGATCAGCAGCAGGAATTGCAGCAGTGAGGTCATGGCGGGCTCCCGGTGGCTGACCGCTTCAACAGGTATCGCCCGCGGCGGCGAAGGGCAACCCGCCACGGCGGATTGATGCGGATGCCGCGAAACCTGGGTGGGCGGGCGCCACGCCGGATCTGTTCCGGGTTGCCTGCCGCCCCGGGGCGCCCGTTCGCGGCCGGAACCTTCCGCCGGGAGGTTCCCGGGACGCCGCTCACCCTCCGGCGGGAAGGGTTGCGGACGGAAGAAGGTGAAACGCTCCTGTCTTCATGTTCCTTCCCCGTGAAAGAAATATCCTCGGGGGTGAGCCGCGTTAAGAAAACCTTCCAGTGGAAGGTTTTCAGCGGTGAACAATTGAACGCGGCACGCGACCAGGAGGGGGCAGACGGCCCCCCTTTCCATCCCCCGCCCGCGCCGCCGCGGCGGCCCGCTTGACATCGCCGCCCCTGCGCGTCACCCGGTGCGGCAGGAGGTGCCGATGTATCCGATCTTTCGCTTTGCCGCCGAATTGCTGCGTGTGCGGCGGATGCCGCCCTGCGGGCTGCTTGATGCGCATGTATCGCATCACATCTGCCTGCCCTTCGATATCGACCCGTGGCGGGAGCTGAACAACGGCCGGACGCTGACGCTCTACGATCTTGGCCGGGTGCCCTTCGCGCTGCGCTGCGGGCTGGCGGCGGCGCTGCGCAAGTCCGGCTGGGGCATGACCGTGGCCGGGGTGTCGGTGCGCTACCGCCGCCGGATCCGGGCCTTCGACCGTTTCACCACCGTCACCCGCTGCCTCGGCTGGGACGCACGTTTCATCTATCTGGAGCAAAGCATGTGGCGCAGGGGCGAATGCACCAACCAGATGCTGCTGCGCTCGGCCATCACCGACGGCAAGGGGATCGTCGCACCCGCCCGGCTGCTTGAGGCGATGGACCACCCGACCGAAAGCCCGGCACTGCCCGGCTGGGCCGCCGCCTGGATCGCCGCCGAGACCGGACGCCCCTGGCCGCCCGAGGCCGGGCGGTTTCTCTGACCCGCCTTCCGCGAGAACGGGAAGGTCCGCCGAAACGGCTTGCCGGACAGATACAGATATCGTTATGTTTATTCAAATATAATGAATCGGGAATATGCCCCATGCGCGCCGCCCTGACTGCCCTTGTGCTTCTGGCCATGGCCGCGATCACGGCCGCCGCGGCCGAGATCCGCGCCCTGCCCGAGGCGAAACAGGCCCCGACCGGCCTGCGGGCCGCGCTTGCACCGGGTGGGGTTTGCCTGTCTTATCCCCCGCAGGTGGCAAGGGCAGGAACATGGCAGAACCCGGGACAGAAGGACCATCGCTGAAAAAGCGGGTCTGGGGTTGGTATTTCTTCGACTGGGCCAGCCAGCCCTATTCCACGCTGCTGCTGACCTTCATCTTCTCGCCCTATTTCGCCGCCGTGGTCGGCGACCCGACCCGGGCGCAGGAGCTTTGGGGGATCGGCCTTGCCATCGCGGGCATCATCATCGCCGTACTTGCCCCGGTGCTGGGCGCGGTCGCGGATACCGCCGGGCGGCGGATGCCGTGGATCGCGTTCTTCTCGGTGCTCTATGTCGCGGGCGCGGCGGCGCTGTGGTTCGCGGTGCCGGGGGCCGGACAGGTGGGCCCGATCCTGATCGCCTTCGGGATCGGGCTGATCGGCATGGAGTTCGCCACCATCTTCACCAACGCGCTGTTGCCCAGCCTGGGCCCCAGGGAGGAAACCGGGCGCTTCTCCGGCTCGGGCTTCGCCTTCGGCTACTGGGGCGGCGTGCTGTCGCTGGCCATCATGCTCCTGTTCTTCGTCGAGCAGGACAGCGGCCGCACCCTGATCGGCCTTGCCCCCGCCTTCGGGCTCGACCCGGAAATGCGCGAGGGCACCCGTTTCGTCGGCCCGCTCACGGCACTTTGGTATGTGGTCTTCATGGTGCCCTTCTTCCTGTGGGTCCGCGAGCCGCGCACCATCGCCGCCGCCCAGGCCCGCACCAGCCTGCGCGCGGCGCTGTCCGACCTGATGCGGTCGCTGAGGTCGCTGCTGCATCGGCCCAGCCTTGCCGCCTATCTGGGTTCGTCGATGTTCTACCGCGATGCGCTGAACGGGCTTTACGGGTTCGGCGGCATCTATGCGGTGGGGGTGCTGGGCTGGTCGGTGATGCAGATCGGCATCTTCGGCGTGGCGGGCGCGGTGGCGGCGGCGGTCTGTTCGTGGCTGGGCGGCCGCGCCGACCGGCGCTGGGGGCCGAAGCCGGTGATCGTGGCCTGCGCGCTGGTGCTGATCGCGGTCTGTTCGCTCATTGTCGGCATGTCTCGCGACAGCCTGTTCGGCCTGCCGCTGGCGCCGGAGTCGCGGTTGCCGGACGTGCTGTTCTACCTCTGCGGCGCGGTGATCGGCGGCACCGGCGGTGCGCTTCAGGCGGCAAGCCGTACCATGATGGTGCACCACACCGACCCGATGCGCCCGACCGAGGCTTTCGGCCTCTATGCGCTCTCGGGCAAGGCCACCGCCTTCCTGGCACCCGCGCTGATCGCGCTGGCGACGGCGGCGACGCAAAGCCAGCAATGGGGCGTGTCCCCGCTGATCGAGCTGTTTGTGCTGGGCCTCGTTCTGCTAGTCTGGGTCGAACCTGACGGAGAGATGTCGAAATGGTCCGCAGTCTCGCGCTGATCCTCGTGCTTCTGGCCCTGCCCGCGGCGGCGGATGCCCAGCAGCTTGCCAACCAGCTTTTCGGCGCGCGCACCGCGCCCTCGGCCCAGCCGCCCGCGCCGATCGGCAGCTATGCGCGGGGCTGCGCCGCCGGGCTGGTGCAACTGCCCGAGACCGGGCCGACCTGGCAGGCGATGCGGCTGTCGCGCAACCGCAACTGGGGCCATCCCGAGATGATCGACTTCCTGACCGGCCTCTCGCGCGAGGCCACGCGCCACGGCTGGCCCGGCCTTTATATCGGCGACATCAGCCAGCCGCGCGGCGGGCCGATGACCTCGGGCCATACCTCGCACCAGATCGGGCTGGATGCCGATATCTGGATGCTGCCGCCGCAGCGGCTGAACCTGACCCGGCGCGAGCGCGAGAACATCAGTTCGATCACCGTCCGCAGCGCCGACCAGCGCAGGGTGACGCGGGACTGGAGCCCGGCGCATCACGCGATCATGCGGGCAGCGGCCTCGGACCCGCGGGTGGACCGCATCTTCGTGGCCGCGGCGGTCAAGGTCGAGATGTGCAGGACCGCGACCCGGGCCGATACGCCGTGGCTCCAGAAGATCCGGCCGTTCCACGGCCACGACACCCATTTCCACGTGCGGCTGAAATGCCCCTCGGGCGCACGGCACTGCCAGCCCCAGACCCCCACGGTGGCCAAGCTGTCGAACGGCGGCAACGGCTGCGACGACACGCTGACATGGTGGGTGACCGACTACCTGAACCCGCCCCGGCGCGACCCGAACGCGGCGCCGCAGCCGCGCCAGCCCCGCCCGCCGCATCCGCGCGAATTCACCATGGCCGACCTGCCCGGCCAATGCGCCGCCGTGCTGTCCTCGGACTGACCGCCGGGGTCGAGGTGGCCGGGGTGGCCGCTCACCAGGCCGGGGCGAAGGGCATGAATTCCAGCACGTCGCCCTTGCTGATCCGGTCGGCCCCGGCCGGGATCAGCGCCAGACCGTCGGCGGCGGCAAGCAGCGCGGTGCGGTGGGAAAAACCCAGCGGGCCGATTTCCAGCACCTGCGCCCCGCTGGCGTCATAGCCGCCGATCCGGGCGGGGCGGAACTCGCACCGGCCGGGGCGGCGGATCAGGTCGAAGCCGGCGCGGGCCAGAACCCGGCGCGGGCCAGTGCCCGCGATCCCCGCCAGCGCCTCGGCGATGCGGGCGCCGAACACGGTCCAGCCGACGAAGGTCGCCACCGGATTGCCCGGCAGCCCGAGAACCAGCGCGCTGCCGAGACGGCCGATCAGCAGCGGCTTGCCCGGCTTGATCGCCAGCCGCATCGCCTTCACCTCGCCGCCGATGCCGCGCAGCACGGCGGGCATGTGGTCTTCGTCCCCCACCGAGACGCCGCCGGTGGTGACCACCAGATCGGACCGTTCGGCGGCGGTGCGCAGCATATGCGCCAGATGGTCGGGCCGGTCCGAAACGATGCCGAGGTCAGAAAGCGTGATCCACGGCCGGGTCAGCGCCGCGCACAACTGGTAGCGGTTGCAGTTCCAGATCTGCCCCGGAGCCAGCGCCTGCCCGGGCTCCGCAAGCTCCGATCCGGTCGAGAGGATCGTCACCCGCAGCCGCCGCCGCACCCGTACCGCCGCCATCCCCGCCGCCGCGATCGCCGCGGCCTCGCGTACACCGACAAGCCGCCCGGCGGGCAGCAGTTCGGCACCCGCGGCCATGTCCTCACCCGCGCGGCGGATGTGCTGGCCGGGTTCGGGCCGGGCGGTCAGGGTGATCGTGTCGCCTTCGCGCGTCACGTGTTCCTGCATCACCACCGCGTCGCAGCCCGCGGGCAGCGGGGCGCCGGTCAGGATGCGCAGCGCGGCAAGGGCGGGCTGGCGCGGGGGCGCGTCGCCTGCCGCCACCCGGCCCCTGACCGGCAGTTGCCACGGCCCCGGCCCCTTCAGTGCCGCCAGCCGGATCGCGTAGCCGTCCATCGCCGAAGCGTCGAACGGCGGCATGTCCGCCTGTGCCGAGACCGGTTCGGCCAGCGCCCGGCCCGTGACCCCGGCCAGCGGCAGGGACTCGACCCCGGCCACCGGGCGGGCCATGGCCAGCACGGCGGCCAGCGCCTCATCGACCGGGATCAGCCCTTCGTCGGCATCCCCGGCATCGCAGCCACAGGCGCCGGAGGTGGCCTCTGCAAGCGTGATCATGGCGGGACTCCTTGCGGTTGCAGGCTGATGCCGGTGATCTCGGCCCCCTCGGCCAGCCTGGCGGCGAAGGCGCGGCTGGCACGGGTCCACGCGGCCTTTTGCGCCGCCTCGCGCAGTCGGGGCAACACGGCGTCGAAGGGCAGTATCGCGCCCTCGGCCCGGGCATCAAGCCGGATCAGATGAAAGCCGTAGCGGGTTTCCACCGGCTCGGGCGCGATGGCGCCTTCGGGCAGGGCGACCAGCACGGCCTCGAACTCGGGCACGGTGTCGCCGCTGCTGATCTGCCCCAGCGCGCCGCCGTTCGCGGCCGAGGAACAGGCGCTGTATTCGCGCGCCAGTGCCCCGAACCGGCCCGGATCGGCGCGCAACTCATCGAGCAACGCATCGGCCCTTGCCCGCGCCTCGGCCCGGTCGGTGCCCGGCGGGGTGGCGATCAGGATATGCGCGGCCTCGTAAAGCGCGGGGGCGCGGAAGCGGTCGGGCCGGGCCTCGTAGCGGGCGCGCAGCTCGGGGTCGCCGGGCGGTTCCGGCGTGACGGCGGCTTCCAGAAGCTGGCGGATCAGCGCCTCCTCCTCGGTTTCCAGCTGGCCGGGGGCAAGTTCCACAGGGGCCGGGGCGATTTCACGCGCCCGGGCCTCCTGCAACAGCAGTTCACGCATCGCCAGCGCCCGCGCCGCCGCCTGCCAGGCATGGCCCGGCTTGCCCTTCGGCGCGGGGTGCATCTGGGCTTCGGCCGCGATGCGGGCGGCGCTGATCTCCACCCCGTTCACGGTGACCGGCGGCAGGAGCGGACGGGCCTGCATCGGCGTCACTCCGTCCGCGCGCGGCGCGAGCGCACGATCTGGAACCCGGGCCGCCAGATGTAACGCACCGGGGCCGAGACGATATGCACCAGCCGGGTGAAGGGGAAAACGGCGAAGATCAGCAGGCCAAGGAAGATGTGCGTCTTGAAGATCCAGCTCACATCGACGATCTGCGCGGCCGCCCCGGCACGGAAATAGACGATCCCCTGCGCCCAGGCCATGAACTTGAGCATCTCGGAGCCGTCGAGATGGCCCAGCGTCGGGATGATCGTCCCCAGCCCCAGCAGCAGTTGCAGCACCAGAATGGCAAGGATCGCGGTATCGCCGAAGCTGGAATTGGCGCGGATGCGCGGGTCAGTCACCCGGCGGTGCAGCAGGATCGCCCCGCCCGCCAGCGCCATCACCCCGGCGATACCGCCTACCGTGACCGCCATGACCTGCTTGAAGCCCGAACTGATGCCGAAGGCGTAGAACAGCCCGGCGGGCAGCAACAGGCCGGCGGCGTGGCCGACAAGGATCACCAGCACGCCGACATGGAACAGCACCGAACCCAGTACGAACTGCCGCTTGCGCAGGATCTGGCTGGATTTGCTTTTCCAGGTGAAGGGGTCGCGCTCGTACCGCGCGATACTGCCCAGGATCATGATGGTCAGGGCGATGTAGGGAAAGATTCCGAAAACGAAGTTATGCATGGTCGGGGTCCTTCTCACTCGGCGGCGGCGGGGGGCATGGCGATCCGGCCGAGCATGTCGCGCGCGACCGGGCACCCGGCGTTGGGATCGGGGCCGAAGGTGACCTGCGCCTCGGTCCAGACGGCATCGAGGGCAACAAGGTCTTCGGGGTCGTCGTCGGCTTCGGCCAGCAGCGCCCGCGCCTCTTCGGTGGTGGAACTGATGGCGGCGATGGTCACCAGCGCATCGAGAACCGCGGCATAGGGGGTTTCGCGCCGGGCCAGCCGTTCGGCCAGCGCGACGAGGATATGCCCGGCATCGGCCAGCAGCCCGATTGCCTCGGGCAGGGGTCGGGTCGAAAGATATTCGAGCAGCACCGGCAGGTGGTCGGGCAGTTCCGGCCCGACCAGGTCGTAGCCGCCCGCCCGGTAGGTCTCCAGCAGATCGACCATTGCCCCGCCCCGGTCGCGGCTTTCGCCGTGGACGTGTTCGAACAGGTTCAGGCTGAGGCTGCGCGAGCGGTCGAACAGCAGGACATAGCGTTCCTGAAGATCGTAGAGATCGCCCTCGGCCAGTTCACGGGCCAGCCGCTCGATATCGCCGATGCGGTTCGGCCCGATCAGCCCTTCTTCTCGCAGAAGCGCGGCGATCGCCGGGGCCGCCTGCTGCAAATCGGCGCCGGGATAGGTCAGGAGCGCGGAGAGAGCCTTGAAGGTCTTCATGCGATGAACTCCTGCGGGCTGCGGAACTTCTTGCCTCCGAACAGCGACTTGCCGGAGGTGCCGGTGGAGCAGCCGTTGCCGTCGGTGAAACCGCAACCGCCGCGCAGGTCGTAGGCGTCTTCCACAAGTTCGCGGTGGGTGGTGGGGATGACGAAACGATCCTCGTAATTGGCGATCGCCATCAGGTGATACATCTCGTCGATCTGGTGCGGCGTCAGGCCCACGCGCTTGGCCACGCCGATGTTGACCACCCCGTCGACGGTCTTCGATCGCATGTAGGCGCGCATCGCCAGCATCCGTTCCAGCGCGGAAACCACCGGCGCCTCGTCCCCCGCCGTCAGCATGTTGGCAAGGTAGCGCACCGGGATGCGCAGCGACTGCACGTCGGGCATGTCGTCCTGCGCGGCGATCTTGCCGCCCTCGGCCGCGTTCTGGATCGGCGACAGCGGCGGCACATACCAGACCATCGGCAGGGTGCGGTATTCCGGGTGCAGCGGGAAGGCGATCTTCCATTCCATCGCCATCTTCCAGATCGGCGAATTCTGCGCGCCCCTGATCCAGTCCTCGGGAATGCCCTCGGCCCGCGCCGCCGCGATCACCTCGGGGTCGTTCGGGTCGAGGAACACGCCAAGCTGGGCGTCGTAGAGGTTCTTCTCATCCTCGACCCCGGCCGCATCGGCGATCTTGTCGGCATCGTAGAGCATGACGCCGAGATAGCGGATCCGGCCGACGCAGGTTTCGGAACAGACCGTGGGCTGGCCCGATTCCAGCCGCGGATAGCACAGCGTGCATTTCTCGGATTTGCCGGATGACCAGTTGTAATAGATCTTCTTGTAGGGGCAGCCCGAGACGCACATCCGCCAGCCCCGGCATTTCTCCTGGTCGATCAGCACCACCCCGTCTTCCTCGCGCTTGTAGATCGCGCCCGAGGGGCACGACGCGACGCAGGCCGGGTTGAGGCAATGCTCGCACAGCCGCGGCAGATACATCATGAAGGTGTTTTCATACTCGCCGTAGATTTCCTTCTGGATGCCCTCGAAGTTGTAGTCCTGCGACCGCTTGGCGAACTCCCCGCCCAGGATTTCCTCCCAGTTCGGGCCCCATTCGATCTTTTCGATCCGCTCGCCCGAGACCAGCGAACGCGGCCGGGCGGTCGGGAACGCCTCCATCTCGGGGGCGGATTTCAGATGGTCGTAGTCGAAGGTGAACGGCTCGTAGAAGTCGTCGATCTCGGGCAGGTCGGGGTTGGCGAACAGGTTTGCCAGGATCCGCCACTTGCCGCCCTGTTTCGGGATCAGGTTGCCCGAAGAGGTCCGGGCCCAGCCGCCGTTCCAGCGTTTCTGGTTTTCCCAGTCCTTCGGATAGCCGATGCCGGGCTTGGTCTCCACGTTGTTGAACCAGGCGTATTCGACGCCTTCGCGGCTGGTCCAGACGTTCTTGCAGGTCACCGAACAGGTATGACACCCGATGCATTTGTCGAGGTTCAGCACCATTCCGATCTGAGCACGAATTTTCATCGCTCACGCCTCCTTCCGGGGCTGGTCCAGCCAGTCCACCTTGTCCATCCTGCGGACGATCACGAACTCGTCGCGGTTGCTGCCCACGGTGCCGTAGTAGTTGAAACCATAGGACAGCTGCGCATAGCCGCCGATCATATGGGTCGGTTTCAGCACCGTGCGCGTGACCGAGTTGTGGATGCCGCCGCGCTTGCCGGTGATCTGCGACCCCGGCGTGTTCACGATCTTTTCCTGTGCGTGATACATGAACAGCGTGCCGTCCTTCATCCGCTGGCTGACCACCGCGCGGGCGGTGATGACGCCGTTGGTGTTGAACACCTCCACCCAGTCGTTGTCGGCGATATCGGCCTTGGCCGCATCGTTCTCGGACAGCCAGACCACCGGCCCGCCACGGTTGAGCGTGAGCATCAGCAGGTTGTCGGTATAGGTCGAGTGAATGCCCCATTTCTGGTGCGGCGTGATGAAGTTCAGCACCACGTGCTTTTCGGTCGAGCCGAGCGCGCGGGTCGCCGCCGGGGCGATGGTCTTGAGATCGACCGGCGGGCGCCACGTCACGAAACCTTCGCCGAAGGCACGCATCCATTCGTGGTCCTGGTAAAGCTGCTGCCGACCCGACAGCGTGCGCCACGGGATCAGCTCATGCACGTTGGTCCATCCGGCGTTGTAGCAGACCTCCTCGCTTTCGATCCCCGACCATGTGGGGGACGAGATGATCTTGCGCGGCTGAGCGGCGATGTCGCGGAAGCGGATCTTCTCGTCCTCCTTGACCTCGGCAAGGTGCTTGTGGTCGCGGCCGGTGGCCTTGCCCAGCGCCTCCCATGCCTTCACGGCCACCTCGCCGTTGGTCTCGGGCGCCAGCATCAGCACCACCTCGGCCGCGTCGATGGCGGTCTCGATCTTCGCCATGCCGCGGGTCGGGCCATCGCCGGTGTGGGTGCCGTTGAGCGCCTTGAGGTGATGCACCTCCACCTCGGTGTTCCAGCTTATGCCCTTGCCGCCGTTGCCGGCCTTTTCCATCAGCGGCCCCAGCGCGGTGAAGCGGGCGTAGAGGTTCGGGTAATCGCGTTCGATCGCGATATAGGCGGGCGCGGTCTTGCCGGGGATCAGATCGCACTCGCCCTTCTTCCAGTCGCGCACAACGGGTTGGGCGATCTCCATCGCGCTGTCGTGCTGCAACGGCAGTTGCACCACATCGGTCTCGACCCCGAGGATCTCCGGCGCGACTTCCGAGAACTTGCGGGCGATGCCCTTGAAGATCTCCCAGTCGGTCCGGCTTTCATAGGCCGGGTCCACCGCCGCTTGCAGCGGGTGGATGAACGGGTGCATGTCGCTGGTGTTGAGGTCGTCCTTCTCATACCAGCTTGCGGTCGGCAGCACGATATCGGCATAGACCGCCGTGGTGGACATGCGGAAGTCGATGCAGACCAGCAGGTCCAGCTTGCCCTCGGGCGCCTCGTCGTGCCAGCGGGCCTCCACCGGCTTCGCCCGGCCTTCCTCGCCCAGATCCTTGCCCAGCACGCCGTGATCGGTGCCCAGCAGGTGCTTGAGGAAATATTCATGCCCCTTGCCCGAGGAACCGAGCAGGTTCGACCGCCAGACGAACAGGTTGCGCGGCCAGTTTTCCGGCGCGTCCGGGTCTTCGCAGGACATTTCCAGCTCGCCCGATTTCAGCCGTTCGGCCACGTAGTCCCTGGCCTCCTGCCCTGCCGCCTTCGCCGCGCGGCCCACCTCCAGCGGGTTGGTTTTCAACTGCGGCGCCGAGGGCAGCCAGCCCATGCGTTCGGCGCGGATGTTGCAGTCGATCAGGCTCAGGCTCTGCCAATCGCCTTCCGGCGCGACCGGCGACAGGATTTCCCCGGCCGTCACCGTCTCGTAGCGCCACTGGTCGGTATGGGCATACCAGGCGCTGGTCGAGTTCATGTGCCGCGGCGGCCGTGACCAGTCCAGCGCGAAGGCCAGCGCGGTCCAGCCGGTCTGCGGCCGCAGCTTTTCCTGGCCCACGTAATGCGCCCAGCCGCCGCCCGACTGGCCGACGCAGCCGCACATCACCAGCATGTTGATGACCGCGCGGTAGTTCATGTCCATGTGGAACCAGTGGTTCATCGCCGCGCCGATGATGACCATCGACTTGCCGCGGGTCTTTTCGGCATTGGCGGCGAATTCGCGGGCCACATGCACGATACGGTCGCGCGGCACGCCGGTGATGCGTTCGGCCCATGCCGGGGTGAAGGGTACGTCGGCGTCGTAATCGGCCGCGACGTGATCGCCGCCAAGGCCCCGGTCAAGGCTGTAGTTCGCGCACAGCAGGTCGAAGACGGTGGCGACATAGTGTTCCTTGCCGTCGGCCAGCCTGACGCGCTTGACCGGCACGTTGCGCACCAGCACTTCGCCGCGCGGATCGTTTTCCCAGCCGTTGGTGGCCTCGGCCCCGAACCACGGGAAGGCCACGCCCATCACCTCGTCGCGGTCTTCCTCCAGGATCAGGCTCATCTTCAGCCTGACCTCCTTGCCCCCGGCCTTCTCCTCAAGGTTCCAGCAGCCGGTTTCGGGGTCTTTCTCGCCCGCTTCCCCGGCCGGGGCGGCGGCCCCCGCCGCGCTCCAGCGGAACCCGACCGATCCGTTCGGGACCACCGGCTTGCCGGTGGCATCGTCCAGCGCCACGGTCTTCCATTCCGGGTTGGCCTTCTGCCCCAGCCCGCCCTCGAAATCCGAGGCGCGCAGCTGATGGCCGGGGACCAGCGTCCCGTCGCGGTCTTCCAGCTTGACCAGCATCGGCATGTCGGAATAGCGGCGGCAGTAGTCCTCGAAATAGGGCACCTGCCGGTCAAGGTGGAACTCGCGCAGGATCACATGGCCGAAGGCCATCCCCAGCGCCGCGTCACTGCCCTGTTTCGCGTTCAGCCAGATGTCGCCAAACTTGGCCGCCTCGGAATAGTCGGGGCAGATCACCGCCGACTTGGTGCCGCGATAGCGCGCTTCGGTGTAGAAATGCGCATCCGGAGTGCGGGTCTGCGGCACGTTCGAGCCCCAGATCAGCAGATACCCGGCATTGTACCAGTCGGCCGATTCCGGCACGTCGGTCTGTTCGCCCCATGTCTGCGGGCTGGCCGGCGGCAGGTCGCAATACCAGTCGTAGAACGACATGCAGGTGCCGCCCAGGAGCGACAGGTAGCGCGTGCCTGCGGCATAGGAGATCATCGACATCGCCGGGATGGGCGAAAAGCCGAACACCCGGTCGGGGCCGTATTTCCTTGCCGTGTAAGCGTTGGCGGCGGCCGTGATCTCGTTCGCCTCTTCCCAGTTCGCGCGCACGAACCCGCCCGAGCCGCGCTTGCGGGTATAGCTGGCCCGCGCCTCCGGGTCGGACTGGATCGCCTCCCACGCCTGAATCGGCGTCATGGTCTTGCGCTTTTCGCGCCAAAGCTTCATCAGCCGGCCCCGCACCAAGGGCGTCTTCACCCGGTTGGCGGAATAGAGATACCACGAATAGCTGGCCCCCCGGGCGCAGCCGCGCGGTTCGTGGTTCGGCAGGTCGGGGCGGGTGCGCGGGTAGTCGGTCTGCTGGGTTTCCCATGTGACGATGCCGGACTTGACATAGATCTTCCACGAGCAGGAGCCGGTGCAGTTCACCCCATGGGTCGAGCGCACGATCTTGTCGTGCCGCCAGCGGTTGCGATAGGTGTCTTCCCAGTCGCGGTTCTCGATGGTGGTCTGGCCGTGGCCCCCGGAAAACACGTCCTTGCGGGTGGTTTTCAGAAAGTTCAATCGGTCGAGAAGATGGCTCATCTGCTGTCTCCGTCAGGTCAGGCGGGTTGGACGCCGGCCGGGGTGCGGCCGCGCTCGATATCGTAAAGCAGGCCACCCGGGCGGGTGTAGAACACCCAGGTGACGGCAAGGCAGGCAACATAGAAAATCAGGAAGCCCCAGAGCGCGCCCAGCGGCGATCCCATCATCGCGATGGACGAGCCGTAGGCTTTCGGGATGAAGAACCCGCCATAGGCACCGACCGCGCTGGAAAAGGCGATGATCGCCGCGCTTTCGCGCTCGGACTGACGGCGGGTCTCGTCGGGGGAAAGGTCGGGCATCAGCCGCGGCACCTCGCGCCGCATGATGACCGGGATCATCTGGAAGGTCGAGGCATTGCCCACCCCGGTAAAGAAGAACAGCGCCATGAAGCCCGCGAAGAAACCCGCGAAGGACAGCGCCTGCAACGAGACGATCACCAGCGCGACCGACACGATCATGCCGGCGAACACCCAGAAGGTGACGCGCCCGCCGCCGACCCTGTCCGCCAGCCAGCCCGAGCCGGCCCGCGACAGCGCGCCGACCAGCGGGCCGAGGAACACGTATTGCAGGGCGTTCACCTCGGGGAAGGCGATGCCGGTCAGCAGCGGGAACCCGGCGGAATAGCCGATGAAGCTGCCGAAGGTGCCGATGTAGAGGAAGCACATCACCCAGTTGTGCTTCCGCTGGAAGATGACCGCCTGTTCGCGGAAACTGGCCTTTGCATCGGTGATGTCGTTCATGCCCAGCCACGCCGCCACGGTCGCGGCGATGATGAACGGCACCCAGACGAAGCCCGCGTTCTGCATCCACAACTGCCCGCCGTCGGACAGTTGCTGCGGGGCGCCGCCCATGACGCCGAACACACCCATGGTGATGACGATCGGCACGATGAACTGCATCAGCGACACGCCCAGATTGCCCAGCCCCGCGTTCAGCCCCATCGCGTTGCCCTTTTCCGACTTGGGGAAGAAGAAGCTGATATTGGCCATGGACGAGGCGAAGTTCGCACCGCCCAGCCCGCACAGCAACGCCAGGGCGATGAAGATCAGATAGGGCGTCGTCGGATCCTGCACCGCATAGCCGATCCCCATCGCCGGAAGCAGCAGCGAGGCGGTCGAAAGCGTCGTCCACAGCCGCCCGCCGAAGATCGGCACCATGAAACTGTAGAAGATCCGCAAGGTCGCCCCCGACAGCGCGGGCAGCGCCGCCAGCCAGAACAGCTGATCCTGCGAGAAGGCGAAGCCGATCGAGGGCAGCCGGGCCACCACGACCGACCAGACCATCCAGACCGAGAAGGCCAGCGTCAGCGCCGGGATGGATATCCACAGGTTGCGCCGCGCCACCGCCTTGCCCTTCTGCTCCCAGAAATCGGGATCCTCGGGGCGCCAGTCGTCGATGATGCGCGGCATGACGGTGCGCTCGGGGTCGTGCACCTCGCTCAGTTCGGGGAAGGCCGGCAGGTTCTCCAGCACCTCGCCCTGGGCCGCCCGCTCCATCGAGCGGACCGACAGGTGCATCCAGCCAAGCGAAACGGCGACGACCACGAACAGCAGCGCAAAGGTCGAAGTCCAGATGCCGGTCAGGTCCAGCAGCGCACCGAACACGATCGGCAGGACAAAGCCGCCCAGCCCGCCGATCATGCCGACAAGCCCGCCGACCGATCCGACATGATTCGGGTAATAGACCGGGATATGCTTGAACACCGCCGCCTTGCCCAGGCTCATGAAGAAGCCCAGCGCGAACAGCGTCAGCACGAAGGGCCACAGGCCCATTTCCGTGTGGAAGGAGATGGGGCCGTCCTTGCCGCGGATCACGTATTCCGTGGGCGGGTAGGACAGCATGAACAGGAAGATCATGCTGAACCCGAAGGTCCAGTACATCACCGTCCGCGCCCCGAACCGGTCCGACAGCACGCCGCCATAGGCGCGGAAGATCGAGGCCGACAGCGAAAAGGCCGCCGCCGCCATGCCCGCGACCATGATATCGACGCCGTAAACCTCGGTCAGGTAGTAGGGCATCCACAGCGCCAGCGCGACGAAGGCGCCGAACACGAAGAAATAGTAAAGCGAGAACCGCCAGACCTGCAACTGCCGCAGCGGCGCGAACTGTTCGGCAAGGCTTTCCGCCTTGACGCCCCGGGCGCGGCGGGCGGTAAAGTCGGGGTCGTCCTTGGCCAGGAACCAGAAGGCCACGCCCATCAGCGCGATCCCCACGGCCCAGACATGCGCCACGCCTTCCCAGCCCCAGGCCACCATGACGAAGGGGGCAAGGAACTTGGTCACCGCCGCGCCGACGTTGCCCATGCCGAAGATGCCCAGCGCGGTGCCCTGCTTTTGCTGCGGATACCATTTCGACACATAGGCAACGCCGATGATGAACGACCCGCCTGCCAGCCCGACGCCCAGCGCGGCGATCAGGTAGCTGGTGTAGGACTCGGCCCAGGTCAGCCCCCATGTGGCGGCGCCGGTCAGGATCATCTGGATCGAGAACACCAGGCGGCCGCCATAGCGTTCCGTCCAGACCCCGAGGATAAGCCGGATGACCGATCCGGTCAGGATCGGTGTCGCGATCAGCAGGCCGTACTGGAATTCCGTCAGGCCGAGATCGCGGCGGATCTCGATGCCGATGATGGAAAAGATCGTCCAGACGGCAAAGCAGAGCGTAAAGGCGATGGTGCTCAGCCAGAGCGCGCGATTCTGCTCGGCGGCGGTCGGCTGGGGGTGGTCCCGGGCAAGGTCCGGCATGTTCGATCTCCGGTTCGGATGGCGCGACTGATGCGCGACTGACCAGCAGCGACCACGCCCAGAATGGAGATTATTTGATGCAGATCAACCATAAGCGGAGCATCCCGGGAAATCGGCCCTGATTTGCTATCGGTCATACCTGACAAGGAAAGCAAGCGGATCGCCGCGCAAAAAGCTTGTGGTCGGGTGGCAAAGGATGCCGGGGCATGACATGATAATCATCAAGTACCATTCTGAGGCCGGAGTCCGATTCGTGCGTGAACAGGAAAAACCCGATATCCGCCGCCTGCCACTGTTCCGCGACATGGCGACCGCGAATTTCGAGACGCTGATGCAGGTCGCCTACTCCCAGAACTTTCCGCCGCAGCTTGACCTGCTCCGGCAGGGGGAGCCGGCGGATTTCCTGCATATCGTCGTCGAGGGCATGGTGGAGTTGCGGGCCGAATGGGGCGGCCGCGAGACGACGATGGCCGTGGTCGGGCCGATCTCGACCTTCGTCCTTGCGGCCTGCATCAAGGACACCGCCTATCTCATGTCCGCGCGCACGCTGGAAAAATCGCGGATCGTCATGGTGCCCGCGGTCGATCTGCGCGCCGCCTTCCGCCGCGATCCCGATTTTGCCATGGCGGTGATCGTGGATCTGGCAGGCAGTTACCGCAGCATGGTGCGCCATGCCAAGAACCTGAAACTGCGCAACTCCCGCGAACGGCTGGCGGCCTTTGTGCTGCGGCAGTCGGCCCTGAACGGGCAGGCGCCGGGCTTTGTGCTGCCGGTGGAAAAACGCCTGCTGGCCTCCTACCTCGGGATGACGCCCGAGAACCTGTCGCGCACCATGCGCCAGCTTGAATCCGAGGGGCTGAAGGTCGATGGCCAGCGGCTCATCATCACCGACCGCGCGGCGCTGACGGCACTGGCGCAGCCCGATCCGCTGATCGACGGGCCGGACACCGAACTCACCGCCGAGGAACTGGGCCTGCCCCGGGCGAATGCGGTGGGCTGAAGGGCCTGCCCTGCCCTTCCCCTGCCCGGAATCAAGGCGCGGCACACGCCCCGGGCAAGCGGTCGTCCACTTGCCCTCTGTCGCGCCTGAGGCACACGTGAAAACCTAAAGAAACTTCAGGAAAAGTTGACAGGTTTTTTCGGTTCGAAATTACGAAAAAGCAATGACCCCAAGCGTTTCGGCCGCATCGGCGAATGGCCGAAACGCTTTAGTCCGGCTGCGCTCCGGCGATCAGTTGCCGCAGGCCGAACATCGCCCCGGCGGCCATCGCCGCCAGCGTGACCGGGGCCGACCACGCCAGTGTGGCGAAGGCCGTCACCCCCTGCCCGACCGAGCAGCCCATGGCGATCACCCCGCCGATCCCCATCAGCGCCGCCCCGCCGACCTGCCGACCCAGTTCGCGCGGATCCTCGCAGGCTTCCCAGCGGAACATGCCGCGCAGCATCGACCCGGCGAAGGCCCCGGCCAGCACGCCCGCGACCGAACCGACCGAGAAACTCAGCCCCCCGGCGGTCGAGGTCATCAGGAAGATCAGCGTCCGGCCGATCGGCGCGGTGAACGAAGGCCCCTCGGGCGTGACCGCGCCAAGGCTGATCTCCCCCAGCCAGCTTGTGGCGGCAAAGGCCCAGACCACGGCAAGCCCGGCGATCGCCCCCCAGCCGACCATGCCCCAATGGCCGCGCAAGGGCGGGTAGGACAGCGCCCAGACGATCAGCCCCGCGCCCAGCACCAGCGCCAGCACAAGCGGCGGCAGGCCGGTTGCCATGGTGAAAAAGACCCCCGCCCCCTGCGGCCCCGCCGCGTCCACCTGCGGAAACAGCGCCACCCGCAGGGGCGCCAGCGGCCCCGACAGGGCCACGAAACCGAAGATCGCCATCACGACGACAACCACCAGCGAACGCATGTCGCCGCTGCCGAACCGCACCAGCGCGCCGAAACCGCAGTTCCCGGCCATCGCCATGCCGTAGCCGAAGATCAGCCCGCCGAAGATGCTGGCCAGCGGATTCCAGGCGATCTGGTGGTAGAAGGTGCCCGCCACGTCGATATGCCCGGTAGCGGCCAGCATCCAGGTGCCGATCAGCGCCACCCCCAGCACGATGCCCCACAGCCGCAACCGCCGCTGGTCCTCGCCGTAAAGCGCGGTTTCCAATGCGCCCAGCGTGCAGAAATCGCCCAGTCTCGCGGCAAAGCCCAGCAGCAGGCCGGACCCCAGCCCGGCCGCGGCGGCAAGCATGCCGACGGGGATCTGATCCATACGACCCTCCCGCCCGGACCGGGGGTCCGGGGTTTCGCGTTTCCTTCGGGGCGTCTTGCGCGCCCTTGTTCACCCGCGCCTGTTCCGCACGGGCCTGTTCCAGATGGGCCGCCCCTGTCAGGACGGTTGTTCGCAGAACATCTCGTAAAGCAGCCCGACGGTGCGGACCACCCGCGGGTCGCCCAGCGAATAGTAGATCGCCTTGCCCTCGCGCCGGCATGTCACCAGCCCTTCCAGCCGCAGCCGCGCAAGCTGCTGGCTGACCGCCGCCTGCCGCGAATCAAGCAGGTTTTCCAGTTCCGTCACCGATTTCTCGCCCGAGACGAGGTGGCACAGGATCATCAGCCGCCCCTCATGCGCGAGCGCCTTGAGAAAACCCGACGCGGCCTGTGCCTGATCCATCATGTCCTCGACCCACAGATCAAGGGGCGGTGCCTCGGCGGTCTCGTCCCCCGGGATGATCACCGTCACTTCCGCGCCGGAGGGTTGGGCGGAAAGCGTGTTGAGGCGTCCCAGCGGCCATTCCATCGTGTCGCACCTTCGTCCTTGACCGTCAACGACCCGTTTCCCCGCCTGTTTCCCGGCCGGGCCGACCTGTTCCGCGCGTACATGGTGCGGCGACCGGCCGGTTTCGTCAATGCCCGTCAATACCCGTCAATACCCATGGCCCGGACAAATGCGAATATGTCAGATCTCCGGGGGCGTATAGTCGGCCCCGGCTTCCTTCAGCATCCGTCCGATCAGGCCCCAGAAGAAATCCGCGCCCGGATAGCCTTCGATCCGGCTTTCCTCCCGCCCGTCCTTCAGCAGGACGAAGGTCGGCGTATAGGCGGCGGGCCGGTTCAGCGTGATGCCCTCGGGCAGCGGATCCTTGATCCAGGCGCGCAGCAGCGGCGCGGCCTGCCCCTCGGGCGACTGCGGATAGGCCTGGCCGACCTCGCGGTCCCACTGCATGCAGAAGGTGCAGCCGGGCCGCTCGAACATCAGCAGTTGCAGGTCCGCCACCGCCGGGGTGGCAGGCAATGCCGCTGTCAGGGCTAGGGCCACGGCCCGGAACCGGGTGGCAAGCATCGGATGGCCTCTTGACTTACATATGAATATTGTAATGTGTTTGGGGGGACGCGCAACCCTTCCGCCGCAGGCCCCGCCTGCGGCCAGGTGACGCGGCTGGCCGGAGCCGGGGAGGGGTTCGGATGTTCGACATCGGTTACGGGGGCGCGGCGCTGGCGGGGATGCTTTCGTTCCTGTCGCCCTGCATCCTGCCCATCGTGCCCTTCTACCTGTGCTACATGGCCGGGATCTCGATGCAGGAGTTGCGCGAGGACGGCGCGGTCCGGGCGGGCGCGCAGGGGCGGCTGATGGTCTCGGCCTCGGCCTTCGCGCTGGGGGTGACGACGATCTTCGTCCTCCTCGGCCTCGGGGCCACGGCGCTGGGTTCGGCCTTCATCCAGTGGAAGAACCAGCTTGCCTATGTCGCGGCCGGGGTGCTTTTGCTGTTCGGCCTGCATTTCCTGGGCATCCTGCGGATTCCGTTCCTGTATCGCGAGGCGCGGATCGAGGCGAAGACCGAACCCACCACGCTGGCGGGCGCCTATGTGATGGGGCTGGCCTTCGGCTTCGGCTGGACGCCCTGCGTCGGCCCGGCGCTGGCGGCGATCCTGTTCATGGCCTCGGCCACCGGCGATCTGTGGCACGGCGGCAGCCTGCTGCTGGTCTACGGGCTGGCGATGACGCTGCCCTTCGTGATCGCGGCCGCCTTCGCCCGGCCGTTCCTCGGCTGGGTCGGGCGCAACCGGCGCTATCTGGGCTATGTGGAAAAGGCGATGGGGGTCATGCTGATCGTCTTCGCCGTGCTGATCGCCACCGATTCGATCTCATACATCGCCGAGGCGATGCTGCGGAACTTCTCGTGGGATGCCACGCTGCGTTGACGGACCCGAATGCCGACAGACCAAGACAGGGAGGAAGCCATGCGACGACTGCCAGCCATCATTGCCGCCTGTGCCGCGATCTTGCTTGCGGCGCTGCCTGCCCGGGCGGTGGAACTGGGCGACGACGGGCTGCACAAGCCCGACTGGATGCAGGTCACGTTCCGCGACATGGCCGAGGATCTGGCCGACGCCAATGCCGCGGGCAAGCGCCTGCTGGTGATCTTCGAGCAGCGCGGCTGCATCTATTGCCGCAAGATGCACGAGGAGGTGTTCCCGCTTCCCGAGATCGAGACCCTGCTGCGCGAGCATTACTTCGTCGTGCAGATGAACCTGTTCGGCGATGTCGAGGTCACGGACTTCGACGGCACGGTGCGGGCGGAAAAGGACATGGCGACCCGCTGGGGTGTGGTATTCACGCCGACGCTGATGTTCATGCCTGAGGACGTGCCCGAGGGCATGACCGCCGGACAGGCCGCCGTGGTCACCATGCCGGGCGCCTTCGGGCCGGGCACCACGCGGGCGCTGCTCGAATGGGTGCGCGACAAGGGCTACGAGGGCGACGAGCATTTCCAGAAATACGTCGCGCGGGTGGTGGGCGGCGGGAATTGATCCTGTCCGGGGTGGTGCGCTGAAGCGCACCCTACGGGTCGCGCGGGCAAAAAAGGATGACAGGAGTCCGACACCGTTCCGACGGGGCCGGACGGGACAGAAAGGAAGGCGTGCGTGCCGGGATTGTGGATACTGGTCACCATTCAGGCGGCGGTGGCGGCGGCAAGCCTCGTGGTCGAGATCGTCGCCGGGCGGATGCTCGCGCCCTATGTGGGGATGTCGCTCTACACCTGGACCTCGGTGATCGCCGTGGTGCTGGCCGGGTTCTCGGCCGGGCACTGGGCCGGGGGGCGGCTGGCGGAATGGCCTGCCGCGCGGGCGCTGCGGGCGAACGGCTGGGCCATGGTGCTGGCGGCGCTGACCACCGCGGGGGCGGTCTTCGTGCTGCGGCTCGCCGCGCCGCCGGTCATCACCGCGCTGCACGATCCGGTGGCCTCGATCGTCGCGCTGACCATGGCGGCCTTCTTCCTGCCCTCGTTCTTCGCGGGCATCCCGGCGCCGATCCTTGCCCAGATCGCCGTGATGGGCCAGCCGGAGAAATCCGGCCGGGCGCTGGGGGCGATGTTCGCGGCGGGGGCGGTGGGGGCCATCGCCGGCACGCTGCTTGCCGGGTTCGTGTTCATCTCGTGGCTCGGATCGGTCGGCACCCTGACCGTGGTGACACTGGTCTACGCCGCGCTCGCCGCGCAGAGCTTTGTCTCCGGGCGGCAGGTCGCGCGCTTTGCCCTTGCCCCCGGGCTGGTCGCGCTGCTGCTGCCGCTCGGCCTTGCCGGTGCGGCGCTGATGCAGCCCGACCCCTGCACCGAGGAAAGCGATTATTTCTGCATCCGGGTGGTCGATGTCTCGCCCACGCCCGACGATCCGGTGCGGCTGATGGTGCTCGACCATCTGGTGCACGGGATCGCCGACGGGGCGGACCCTTTCGCCATGCTGACCCCGCACGGCATGATGCAGGACGGGCTGTCGCGGATGCGGATGGAGGACCGGCCGCGCTGGTCGGGCTTCGTGATCGGCGGCGGCAGCTATACCGTGCCCCGGTCATGGGCCGAACGCGGCGGCATCGACGTGACCGTGGCCGAGATCGACCCGGTGGTGACCGAAGTGGCCGCCCGCGACTTCTGGTTCGACCCGGAACAGGCGCGGGTGGTCCATGCCGACGCCCGCATCGTGCTGACGCGCGAGGACACCCGCTACGACCTGATCCTCGGCGATGCCTTCACCGATATCGCCGCCCCGCCGCATCTGATCACGCATGAATTCTTCGCACTGGTTCAGGCCCGGCTGAACCCCGGCGGGGCCTATGTGATGACCGTGATCGACCATATGGAGCGGCTCGATGTGCTGGCCGCACTGGTGCGGACACTGGACAGCCTGTTCCCCTCGGTCGAGGTCTGGGCCGACCCGGGCCACGATCCGGCCGAATCGCGCCGGGTGTTCATGATCATCGCGGGCGAGACGCCCTCACCCGTGTCGCGGATCGAACATCACGGCCCGGCCCCGCGCGAGGCGATCCGGGTTGCGGCGGCCTCGGTCGCCGCCATCATCGCCGACCGGGATCCGCCGGTGCTGACCGACGATTACGCCCCCATCGACCGGCTTCTGGGCCGGGGAAGCTGAAGACGGGGGCCGGGACACGCGGCAGAGGGCAGCGGCGCACCCCGAACCGCCCTGCCCCCGGCCGACGGAATCGGCTTGCGGACCCGCCGGTTTTCGGCAACAAATTCATTTATGCAAAAAATTGAATTTCTTCTTGCAGCTGCGACCTTTTGTCGCTTATCCTCGACTCGGGAACGGGTGCGGGGAGGCAACCCGCCCCGACAGGACCGAGGGAGGATTTTGGATGACGGCACGTCTGCTGCTTGGCGCGACCTGCGCGTTTTGGGCCGCAACCGCGGCTTCGGGCGACATCGCCCCGGAGGATATCGTCTGGAACGGCAGCAGCATCGCCGAGTCGCTGACCGGCGTTCCGGGCGATGCGGACGAGGGGTTCAACGTGTTCTCCTCGCGCTCGATCGGGAATTGCGTCGCCTGCCACGAGATCATGTCGATGCCGCATATCGACTGGCCCGGCGATGTGGGCCCGCCGCTTGACGGCGCGGCCGAACGCTGGACCGAGGCAGAGCTGCGCGGCCTCGTCGTCGATGCCAAGCGGACCTACGAAGGGTCGATGATGATCTCGTTCTACAAGAGGAGCGGCTACATCCGCCCGGGCGAGGCCTACACCGGCCGCGCCCCCGAAGGCGGCGAAAGCGGGCTTTCGACCCTGCTTACCGCGCAGCAGGTCGAGGATGTCGTGGCCTTCCTTCAGACGCTGACCTGGGACGACTGAACCGGGCGCACCCGTCACCGGGGCCCCGTCCAGGGGCATAGGCCACCAAGATACGAAGGAGACAGCAAATGAAGTTTTCAAGACGCGAAGCCCTCGTGCTGGCGCTGGGCAGCGCCGCCGCGGCGGCGATCCCGCTGCCCGCGCTGGCGGCGGTGGAGCAGGCGATCGCCGATTTCACCGGCGGCGCGGCGGTGGCCGAAGGGGGGATCACCCTGACCACGCCCGAGATCGCCGAGAACGGCAACACGGTGCCGATCTCGGTCGAGGCCCCGGGCGCGGTGGCGATCATGGTTGTCGCGGCCGGGAACCCGACCCCGGGCGTGTGCAGGGCCACCTTCGGCGACCAGGCCGGGGCGCAGATGTTCGGCGCGCGCATCCGTCTTGCGGGGACGCAGGACGTCGTTGCCATCGCGCAGATGGCCGACGGCAGTTTTGTCCGCGCCTCGAACGAGGTGAAGGTGACCATCGGCGGCTGCGGCGGCTGAAGACAGGAAGGAGACCCAGAAATGTCCGATATCAGACCCCGCGTCCGCGTCCCCAGAACCGCCTCGGCCGGTGAATCGGTCCTGCTCAAGACGCTGATCAGCCACCCGATGGAAACCGGCCAGCGCCGCGACGGTTCGGGCAACGTGATCCCGCGCTGGATCATCAACCGCTTCACCTGCGAATTCAACGGCAGGAACGTGATCGACATGGCGCTCGACCCGGCGATCTCGACCAACCCCTATATCGAATTCGAGGCGGTGGTGGACGAGACGGGCGAGTTCACCTTCACCTGGCATGACGACAACGGCGACGTCTATACCGACACCCAATCCATCGAAGTCGCCTGAGCGACGACAGCGCAAGCCGCATCGGCCGGGCCCCGTCAAGGTGGCCGGGCCACCACGGTCAGGGAGGAGACAGAATGAAGCAGCGCAGGCTCGGGCCGCTGGCGGCCGCTACCGCCGCACTTGCCCTCGGCGCGCTTTCCAGCGCATCGTTGGCCGATCCGCACCCGGATGCGGAGCTTGTCATCGACGGCGAATTGCATCTGGTGACGCGGGCGCCCGCACCGGAACACGTGGCACATGTGTTCGATACCGTCAAATCCGGCTGGCTCTACCGCACGGATGAGACGCGGGCACTCCAGATGGACGATTTCGACAACCCCGGAATGCTGTACGTCGATCGCGGGCAGGATCTATGGGACACGGCGGAGGGCACGGCGGATGCGTCCTGCGCCTCGTGCCACGGCGATGTCGAAACGATGCGCGGCGTGCGCGCGACCATGCCCAGGGTCAACGACAACGGCGAGCTGTGGGCATTGGAGAACTACATCAACGACTGCCGGACCGAACGCATGGGCGCCGAGCCCTGGGGCTGGACCAGCGACGGCATGAAGTCCATGACCGCGCTGATCTCGCTGCAATCGCGCGGCCTGCCGATGTCGGTGCAGATCGACGGCCCCGCCGCCGAATACTGGGAGCAGGGCAAGGAGATGTACTACACCCGCTACGGCCAGCTCGAACTGTCCTGCGCCAACTGCCACGAGGACAACAACGGCCGCATGATCCGCGCCGACCACCTCAGCCAGGGGATGGTCAACGGCTTTCCCACCTACCGGCTGAAGAACGCCGGGATCGTGCCGATGCACCAGCGGTTCCGCGGCTGCATCCGCGATACGCGGGGCGAAACCTTCGCCGAAGGCTCGCCCGAGTTCATCGCGCTGGAACTCTATGTCGCGTCGCGCGGCAACGGGCTGTCGATCGAAGGCGTATCGGTGCGGCAGTAACCAGTAAGGGGCGCGCGCTTCGGGGCGCGCCCCCGCTTCCCCCCTCGCGGGGACAATCAACGATGGCGGCGGCGGTCCGGCGCCCCCTTCCGGGGCGGGCGGCGGCGCATTGGCCGCGAAAAAGGAGAAGACGGGCATGATCTCGCGGCGCGAGTTCCTTCAGGCTTCGGTGGCGGTATCGGCGATCTACGGGGCTTCGGGCATCGGCAACTGGTCGAAGCTGGCGGCGCAACAGGCGCTGACCCAGGGGCAGTTGCTGGATTTCGACACGTTCGGCAATGTGACGCTGATCCACATCACCGACGTCCATGCGCAACTCAAGCCGATCTGGTTCCGCGAACCGGAATGGAACCTCGGCGTCGGCGAGGCGAAGGGCAAGCCGCCGCATGTGGTGGGGCGCGACTTCATCCGCATGTTCGGCCTCACCCCCGGCTCGGCGGAATCCTATGCGCTGACCCATGCCGATTTCACCAGCCTCGGCCGGGTTTATGGCCGGATGGGCGGGATGGACCGGGTGGCGACGGCGGTCAAGGCGATCCGCGCCGACCGGCCCGACGCGCTGCTGCTGGACGGCGGCGACACCTGGCACGGGTCGATGACCTCGCATCTGACCCACGGTCAGGACATGGTGAACGTGATGAACGCACTGGGGGTCGAGGCGATGACCTCGCATTGGGAATGGACCTTCGGCACCGACCGCGTGAACGAGATCGTCGATGCGCTGCCCTTCCCCTTCCTCGGCCAGAACATCTTCGACGCCGAATGGGATGAACCCGCCTTCGAGCCCTATCATTTCTTCGAGCGCGGCGGGGTCAACATCGCCGTCATCGGCCAGGCGTTCCCCTATACCCCCATCGCCAACCCGAACTGGATGTTCCCCGGCCTCAGCTTCGGCATCCGCGACGCGCGGATGCAGGAGATGGTCGATGAGGTGCGCGCCAAGGGCGCCGATCTGGTGGTGGTGCTGTCGCACAACGGCTTCGACGTGGACCGCAAGATGGCCGGCCGCGTGCAGGGCATCGACGTGATCCTGACCGGCCACACCCATGACGCGCTGCCGGAACCCGTGCTGGTCGGAGAGACGATCCTGATCGCCTCGGGCTCGCACGGAAAATTCGTCTCGCGCGTCGATCTGGATGTGCGCGACGGGCGGATGATCGGTTTCAGGCACAAGCTGATCCCGATCTTCTCCGACGTCATCAGGCCCGACGCCGAGATGGCCGCCCTGATCGACGCCGAACGCGCGCCCTACAAGGACCGGCTGGAGGAGCAGATCGGCACCACCGAAAGCCTGCTCTACCGCCGGGGCAATTTCAACGGCACCTGGGACGACCTTATCTGCGAGGCGATGCTGTCCGAGCGCGACGCCCAGATCGCCATGTCGCCCGGCGTGCGCTGGGGCGCCAGCCTGCTTCCGGGCGACGCCATCACCCGCGAGGATATCTTCAACGTCACCGCGATGAGCTATCCGCAGTGCTACCGCATGGAGATGACCGGCGAGTTCATCGGCGTGGTGCTGGAGGACGTGGCCGACAACATCTTCAACCCCGATCCCTATTACCAGCAGGGCGGCGACATGGTGCGGGTGGGCGGCCTCGGCTACCGCATCGACGTGTCGAAACCCATCGGCCACCGGATCACCGACATGACGCTGCTGGCCACCGGCGAGACGATAGACCCGGCGAAGTCCTATGTCGTCGCCGGCTGGGCCAGCGTCAACGAGGGCACCGAGGGCCCGGCGATCTGGGACGTGGTGGAAGATCACGTCCGCAGGACCGGCACCGTGAAACTTGCGCCCAACACCTCGGTCGAGGTCACCGGCATCTGAATGATGGCGCCGCCCCGCAGGGGCGGCAGGACGGCAATACAGTAACGAAGGAGGAACCTGTCATGTCAGGCAGTTCCGGCAAGGGAACCACCCGCCGCGGCTTCATGCGCGCAGGCATGGCCGCGGGCGGCGCCTTAGTCGCCGCCACCGCCGCACGCGCGACCGGCGCAGGCCCCGACCCGCTCATCACCGAGGTGCAGGACTGGGCCAGCGGTTTCGGCGATCCGGTCGATGCCACGCCCTACGGGCTGCCGACCGAACATGAAGCCCACGTGGTGCGGCGCAATGTAGAATGGCTGACCGAAGGGCCGGTCTCGTCGATCAACTTCACCCCCATTCATGCGCTGGAAGGCACGATCACCCCGCAGGGCTGCGCTTTCGAGCGGCACCACTCGGGCGCCATCAACCTGACCAAGCAGGACTACCGGCTGATGATCAACGGGCTGGTGGACCGGCCTTTGGTGTTCACCTACGAAGATCTGACCCGCTTCCCGCGCCATGTGCTGACGGCCTTTTGCGAATGCGCGGCCAATGGCGGCATGGAATGGGGCGGCGCCCAGCTTGAGGGCTGCCAGTTCACCCAGGGCATGATCCACAACATGGAATACACCGGCGTCATGCTGCGCGATCTGCTGGCCGAAGCGGGTGTGCAGCCCGAAGGCAAGTGGATCTATGTCGAAGGGGCGGATGCCTCGTCCAACGGCCGCTCGCTGCCGCTGGAAAAGGCGCTGGATGACGTGATGGTCGCCTTCTACGCGAATGGCGAGGCGCTGCGCAAGGAACACGGCTATCCGGTCCGGCTGGTGGTGCCGGGCTGGGAAGGCAACATGTGGGTCAAGTGGCTGCGCCGCATCGGGGTTTACGATCAGGCGGTGGAAAGCCGCGAAGAGACATCGAAATACACCGATCTGATGCCGGACGGGCGGGCGCGCAAATGGACCTGGGTGATGGATGCGAAATCCGTCATCACCTCGCCCTCGCCGCAGGTGCCGATCCGTCACGGCAAGGGCCCCCTGGTCATCACCGGGCTGGCGTGGTCGGGCAACGGGCGGGTGACGCGGGTCGATGTCTCGCTCGACGGCGGCCGGAACTGGCAGGAGGCGCGGATCTCGGGCGACGCGAAATCCAAGGCGCTGACGCGGTTCCATCTGGATATCGACTGGGACGGGTCCGAGATGCTGCTGCAATCGCGCGCCATCGACGAAACCGGCTATGTCCAGCCGACCAAGGACGCGCTGCGGGCGATCCGCGGCACCAACAACGTCTATCACAACAACGGCATCCAGACCTGGTGGGTGCGCGCCGACGGGGAGGTCGAGAATGTCGAGGTTGCCTGAGACGCTGACCGCCGCCCTGCTGGCCACCGCCTTCGCCCTGCCCGCGGCGGCCCAGCCGCTGGGCCTCGGCCGTGCCGCCCTGCCCGAGGAAATCGCCGCATGGGACGTGGCCGTCCTGCCCGACGGGCAGGGGCTGCGCCCCGGTTCGGGCAACGTGCTGGACGGCGAGGAAGTCTATATCGAGATGTGCGCCGTCTGCCATGGCGACTTTGCCGAAGGTATCGACAACTGGCCGGTGCTGGCGGGCGGGGGCGGCACGCTGGCCGATGATCGCCCGGTCAAGACCATCGGTTCCTACTGGCCGTATCTTTCGACGGTGTGGGATTACGTCCACCGCTCCATGCCGTTCGGGACGGCGCAGACGGTGACGGTCGATGACACCTATGCGATCACCGCCTATCTGCTTTATTCCAACAACATGGTCGATGACGATTTCGTGCTAACGCACGAGAACTTCACCGAAGTCGTGATGCCGAACGCGGATGGTTTCTACATCGACGACCGGGCCGAAACGGAATACCCGCTGTTCACGGCGGAACCCTGCATGACCGATTGCGCGGCCTCGGTCGAGATCACCAGACGCGCCGTCGATCTGGGCGTCACCCCGATGGAGGACGGCCGCCCGGCGGGCACGCTGCCGCCGCTCACCCTCGCCTCGGCCGATACCGCTGGCGCTGCGGAGACGGAGGCGGAGGCGGAACCCGCCGCAGAGGCCGAGGCCGAACCCGAGCCGGAGGCGACCGCCGCCGCCGACCATGACCCGGAACTGGTCGCGAAAGGCCAGCGGGTGTTCCGCCAGTGCGCCGCCTGCCATCAGGTCGGCGACACCGCGCGCAACACCACCGGCCCGCAGTTGAACGGCGTCTACGGCGCCCCGGCCGGGCAGGTCGAGGGCTTCCGCTATTCGAACCCGATGACGACGGCGGGCAAGGACGGGCTGGTCTGGACCGATACCGAACTGCACGCCTATCTGGAAAGCCCCCGCGCCTACATGCGCGGCAACCGCATGGCCTTCAACGGGCTGCGGTCCGAAGACGACCGGGCGGCGGTGATCGCCTATCTTGCGACCTTCGCCGACTGACATGCGGCGGGCGGCGATCATATCCGCGGGCCTTCTGGCCACCGGGGCGTCCCCTGCCCCGGCGGCGGAAGAGTTCGGTGATCGCGTCCGGGGCGAGCTGCTGTTCACCCGCCAGTGCTCGGCCTGCCACATGGTCGGCGAAGATGCGTTCAACCGGATCGGCCCGCATCTGAACGGGCTGTTCGGCCGCGCCGCCGGATCGCTTGCGGACGTCAGCTATTCGGCCCCCATGCGGCAGATGGGGGAAAACGGGCTGCGCTGGACACCCGACACGCTGGACGGCTATATCGCCGCCCCGCAGGCCACGGTGCCGGGCACGCGGATGAACTATCGCGGCATGGCCGACCCCGAGGCGCGCGGCGCGCTGATCGCATGGCTGCGCGACTTTTCCGACATGCCGCAGAACATCCCGGAATCGCCCCCCACCGCGCGGCGGGTGCCGGAGGGGATCGACCCGGCGGTGCTGGAGATCGCGGGCGATGCGGAATACGGCGAATACCTCGCCTCGGAATGCACCACCTGCCACCAGCGCGACGGATCGGACCGGGGCCTGCCCTCGATCACCGGCTGGCCGACCGAGGATTTCGCGATCGCCATGCACGCCTACAAGGCCGACCTGCGCGACCATGCGGTGATGCAGATGATGGCCAAACGGCTGGACGACGAGGAGATCGCCGCGCTGGCCGCATGGTTCGCGACGCTGGACTGACGCAGGATGCAACGACGGCAACCAAGGGGAGGACAGGAAGATGACAATCCACAGACGGACCTTCATCGGCGCGGTCGCCGCCGGGGCGGCCGCACTGTCGGCACCGATGGTGCTGGGGCAGGCGCGGCCACGGGTGGTGGTGATCGGCGGCGGCTGCGGCGGGGCGACCGCCGCGCGCTACATCGCCAAGGACAGCGCGGGCGCCGTCGATGTGGTGCTGATCGAACCCTCGCGGGTCTATTACACCTGTTTCTTCTCGAACCTCTATCTGGGCGATTTCTGGGAGCTTGAGAACACCGCCTTCACCTATGCCAGGCTGGCGGCGGATTACGGCGTCAACGTGATCCACGACCTTGCCGCCGGGGTCGATCGCGACGCGCGCAGCGTGGCGCTGGCCTCGGGCGGGCGGGTCTCCTACGACCGGCTGGTGATCGCGCCGGGGATCGACTTCGTGGAGGGCTCGATCGAGGGCTGGTCGCCGGATGCGCAGACCGCGATGCCCCACGCCTACAAGGGCGGCACCCAGGCCGCGCTGCTGAAGGCGCAGCTTGCCGCGATGCCCGAAGGCGGACGCTTTGCCATGGTCGCCCCGCCGAACCCGTTCCGCTGCCCGCCGGGGCCGTATGAACGGATCTCGATGGTGGCGCATTTCCTCACGACCCATAACCCCACCGCCAAGATCCTCGTGCTCGACCCCAAGGAGAATTTCTCGAAACAGACCCTGTTCGAGAACGGCTGGGAACAGCACTACCCCGGCATGGTCGAGCGCATCGGCCCGGACTTCGGCGGCGACAACGTGCAGGTGCGGCCCGACACGATGGAGGTCGTGGTTGATGGCACGGTCGAAAAGGTCGATGTCTGCAACGTCATCCCCGGCCAGCGGGCGGGGAATATCGCGGCTCTGGCCGGGCTGACCGACGACAGCGGCTGGGCGCCGGTAAGCCCCGACGACATGCGGTCCCGGGCGGACGGGAACATCTGGGTGCTGGGCGATGCCTCGGCCCAGGGCGACATGCCGAAGTCGGGGTTCTCGGCCAACAGCCAGGCCAAGGTCGCGGCCATGGCGATCCGGGGCGAGCTGACCGGAAGCCGGGTGTTCCCGGCGCGCTACACCAACACCTGCTGGTCGCTGATCGCCACCGAGGACGGCGTGAAGGTCGGCGCCTCCTACGAGCCGACCGAGGAAAAGATCGCCTCGGTCGAAAGTTTCATCAGCCAACCCGGCGAGGACGCCGAGACCCGCAAGCTGACCTGGGAGGAGTCGGTCGGCTGGTTCAACGGGATCACCACCGACGTGTTCGGCTGATCCCTTCCGGCGGGCGCCCCTCCCGCGCCCGCCGCCCAATTCACGGAGCCCTGCCATGCTTTCCCGCCGTCACTTCATCCTTGCGGGCGCGGCCCTGCCGCTGGTCCCGGCCCGGCTCTGGGCACACACCACGCTGAACCTCGGGGCGATGCAGGTCGAGACGCTTTCCGACGGCCACCTGGTGCTGCCGCTGGATTTCGCGCTGGGCAGCCTGTCCGAGGATGAGAAGGCCGACCTGATCGCCCGCCACGGCCTGCCGGATGCGCAGTTCGACTCACCCTGCAACCTGACGCTTCTGCGCGACGGCGGTCGGGTGGTGCTCTTCGACGCGGGCTCCGGCCCGGATTTCATGCCGACCGCCGGGAAGATCGTGGAGGCGCTGGACGCCGTGGGGCTTGCCCCCGAGGATGTCACCCATGTGGTGCTGACCCATGGCCACCCCGATCACATCTGGGGCCTGCTGGACGATTTCGACGAACCGCTGTTCGCCGGGGCCGAGCATCTGATCGGTCGGACCGAGTTCGACTACTGGATGGACCCCGCGACGCTGGAGTCCATCGCCGAGGATCGTCAAAGCTTCGTCGTGGGTGCGGTCCGGCGGCTGGAGGCGCTGGAGGGGCGGCTGGCATTGATCGAGGATGGCGACGAGGTCGTGCCCGGCGTCACCGCGCGGCTGCTGCCGGGCCATACCCCGGGGCATATGGGCTTTCGGATCGGCACGGGCACCGAGGCGGTGATGGTGGTGGGCGACGCGATCGCCAACCCGCATCTGGCCTTCGAGCAACCGGCCCGCCCGGTGTCCTCGGACGACGACCCCGGGATGGCGGCGCAGACCCGCGCCGCGCTGATGGCGGAACTGGCCGACAGCGGGGTGCCGCTGATCGGCTATCACCTGCCCGGCGGCGGGCTGGGCCGGGTCGAGCGCATGGGTGATGCATACCGTTTCAAGGAGGGGCTGGCATGATCCGCGCGGCACTTGTTCTGATCTGTTTCGCCGGGGCCGCCATGGCCTCCGAGGACATTCCCGACAAATATCCGCAGTCGGTGCTTTACAACAAGCCGGTCGAGGTGATCCCGCATGTCTTCACCGCCATCGGCGCCACCGCACCGCCGACCTACGAGAACGCGGGCCACAACAACAACCTGAGCTTCATCGTCACCGGCGACGGGGTGATCGTGGTCAACTCGGGTGCGTCCTACAGGCTGGCCGAGGCGCTCCACGCCGAGATCCGCGCCGTGACCGACCAGCCGGTGCGCATCGTGGTGAACGAAAACGGGCAGGGCCACGCCATGCTCGGCAACAACTACTGGATCGGACAGGGTGTGCCGGTGCTGGGCCATGTCGATGCGGCGGCCGAGTTCGAGAAAAGCGCGGGCCAGTCGCTGGCCTCGTTGCAGAACTACGCGCGCGAGAATGCCGAGGGCACGGTGCCGATGGGCCCGACCGAGACCTTCACCGACCGCCATGTGATCGAGATGGGCGGCGTCACGGTCGAGGTGCTGTACCTCGGCCCGGCGCACAGCCCGGGCGACACGCAGGTCTGGATTCCCGAATGGTCGATGATGATCGCGGGCGACATCGCCTTTCACGAACGGATGCTGCCGCTGTTCGACAACACCTGCACCTCCTGCTGGATCGAGACATGGGACACGGCCTTCGCGCCCTTGAACCCGACATGGATCATCCCCGGCCACGGCCACCCGACCAGTCTGGCACAGGTCACGCGCTACACCCGCGACTACCTGCTGGACCTGCGCGAGAAGATCGCCGTGCATCTGGACGAAGGCGGCGACCTTACGGGGGCCTATTACGTCGATCAGTCGCGCTGGTCGCATCTCGACACTTTCGACGAACTGGCGACCCGCAACGCGGGGATGGTCTTCGCCGAGATGGAGTTCGAGTGAACGGCGCAGGATGGCCCTGCCCGCAAGCCGTGCTGGCCGACTGGAAACCGGCCCGCCTGGCACAGCGCCCCCTTGCCCGGGACTGCCGCGCCAGCGGCCCGGGCAGCGGCCGACACGCCCTTCCGACATAGCTGAAATATTTGTTTTCTCCCCGCTGCCAACAGCCGCCGATCTGTGGCACACTGGCAGGAAAGGAGGCCAGACCATGGTTCAGATCACCCCCGATTTCACCGGCCAGACGGTCATCACCACCTTCGAGATGACGCCGGGCACCTGCGCCGACCTGCTCGACGAGCTGCGCGAGGCTTACGACAAGTTCATCCGCCACCAGCCCGGCTTCATCGCCGCGGCGCTGCATGTGAACGACGCCCAGACCCGGATCGCCAACTATTCGCGCTGGGACCGGCGCGAGGATTTCCAGGCGATGCTGCGCACCTCCGAAATGCGCGAGCGCAACCGGCGCATCGCCGCGCTGTGCTCTCGGTTCGAGCCGGTGATGTACGAGGTCGCCGACGTGGTGATGGCCTGACAGACCGCCCGGCGGCCCCACCGGCGCCTGCCCCGGCATCGCGGACCGGAACAGATTCGCCCCACGCCACGGCCCGCCGCCCTTCGGCCCCGCGCCGGGCCGTCCGCCCGGGCTTTTAGCGCAAACATCGCCCGGCAGGCGCCGGAAGGCCGCCCCGGGGGGCGGCGACGCCCTTGCGCGGCGCCCGGCAAGAGACTACGCATCCCGCGTCATTCACAAACCTGATACCGGAGTGGAAACCATGGCCAGACCCAGGATCGCACTGATCGGCGCGGGGCAGATCGGCGGCACGCTCGCCCATCTCGCCGCGATCAAGGAACTCGGCGACATCGTGCTGTTCGACATCGCCGAGGGCGTGCCGCAGGGCAAGGCGCTCGACATCGCGCAGTCGGGGCCCTCCGAAGGGTTCGACGCGGGGCTGAAGGGCGCCAACGACTACGCCGACATCGCGGGCGCCGATGTGTGCATCGTCACCGCGGGCGTGCCGCGCAAGCCGGGCATGAGCCGCGACGACCTGCTGGGCATCAACCTCAAGGTCATGAAGTCGGTGGGCGAGGGCATCGCCGCCCATGCCCCGAACGCCTTCGTGATCTGCATCACCAACCCGCTCGACGCCATGGTCTGGGCGCTGCGCGAGTTCTCGGGCCTGCCGCATGCGAAGGTGGTGGGCATGGCGGGGGTGCTCGACTCCGCCCGGTTCCGGCATTTCCTCTCGGTCGAGTTCGGGGTGTCGATGCGCGACGTGACCGCCTTCGTGCTGGGCGGCCATGGCGACACGATGGTGCCGCTGGTGCGCTACTCCACCGTCGCGGGGATTCCGCTGCCGGATCTGGTCGCCATGGGCTGGACCACGCAGGAGAAGCTGGACGGGATCGTGCAGCGCACCCGCGACGGCGGGGCCGAGATCGTCGGGCTCTTGAAGACCGGCTCGGCCTTCTACGCCCCCGCGACCTCGGCGATCGAGATGGCGGAAAGCTACCTCAAGGACCAGAAGCGCCTGCTGCCCTGTGCCGCGTATTGCAACGGCGAGTTCGGGCTGGACGGCATGTATGTCGGCGTGCCGACCGTGATCGGCGCCGGGGGCATCGAGCGGATCGCCGACATCAAGCTTAATGCCGACGAACAGGCGATGTTCCAGAAGTCGGTCGACGCGGTGAAGGGCCTCGTCGAAGCCTGCAAGGGCATCGACCCCTCGCTGGCCTGAGCCGCGACACTCCGCCGTGCGGCCCCGCCGGGCCGCGCGGCGCATGGCCGGGCCATGCGGCATATTCCCGCTTGTCTTTACCGCGCCGGTGGCCGACCTTCGGGCGCCGCTCTGCCTCGGGTTGTTTTCGAGAGTGCCGGATTGCCAGTGTGAAGGCCCGCCGCATGACCCTGTTCCGCCTTTTCGCCCTGCTGCTGATCGCCCTCGCGGTTTCGGGCTGCCGCGACCGGCACGAGTGGCGGCAGAAGACCACGGTGACGGTCGAGACGCCCGAGGGCGAAAGGTCGGGGTCCGCCGTCGTCGAGGTTGTCGCACGGTTCGGGCGGCTCCCCGCCATCGACAACGAGGTTGAATACAGGCTCCGGGGCGAAGCGGCGGTGGTCGAGGTCGCACCCGGCCGCTATCTGTTCGCGCTGCTCGGCGGGTCCGAGGAACGCTTCTACCGGGCCGCGCGCGACAGGTTCGCGGGAATGCGGCGGGGCGAATGGCTGGGGCGTATCCCGAAGCAGACCGGGGCGGTGGTGCTGACGGGGAACGCCATCCCGCTGCTGGTGACGTTCGACGATGTGACCGACCCGGCGACGGTGCGGCGGGTGGACCCGGACGATCTGGCGGCGGTGTTCGGGCCGGGGGTGGAACTGCTGTCGGTGGTGCTGGAGATCACCGACGAGCGGGTGACCGAGGGCAGGATCGAGGCGGTGTTGGGGTGGTTGGATGAGGTCAAAGGCAGAGTAAAGCCAACAGACAAGAAGTTTGCAGATGAACTCACCGTCGAAGAAACGCTTTATGCCATTGATTTCAAGCGGGGGAGTTAACCCACGAAGCTGCCCCCTGAGCTTTTCTTCCCCGTCCTTTCCATGAATCCTCACAATCGCGGCTTCCGAGCCGGAGTCCGCACCGCCTCGCGCCACACCCTTCGCGCTACTCCCCACCCGACACCGGGACGCGAATCACCCGCCTCCACCAGCCGCACACCCGGCCGCAAAGCCTTTCCCGCACCGGCTTTCCGCATTTTGTGATCACACAATTTTTAGGTGTGATCACAAGTGTGGATTTTTCGGCGGAAACCCCCTGCCACGGGCGGATAACCGTTTCTCCGTGCGGCGTCCTGTGGCATGAAGCCGGAAATTCCGAAGCGATGGGACAGATGCGATGAACATCCACGAATACCAGGCCAAGGCCCTGCTGCACAGCTACGGCGTGCCGGTGTCGGACGGCCGTGTCGTGCTGCGCGCCGAAGAGGCGAAGGCGGCGGCGGGCGAGCTTGACGGGCCGCTCTGGGTGGTGAAGGCCCAGATCCACGCGGGCGGCCGCGGCAAGGGCAAGTTCAAGGAGGCCGTCGCGGGCGAGAAGGGCGGCGTGCGGCTGGCGAAATCGGTCGGCGAGGCGGCCGAGATGGCCAACCAGATGCTGGGCCGCACCCTGGTCACGCATCAGACCGGCCCGGCGGGCAAGCAGGTCAACCGCATCTATATCGAGGACGGTTCCGACATCTCGCGCGAGCTTTACCTCGCGCTGCTGGTGGACCGGCAGACCTCACGCATCAGCTTCGTTGTCTCGACCGAAGGGGGCATGGACATCGAGGAGGTGGCCGCCGCCACGCCCGAGAAGATCCTGTCGTTCAGCATCGACCCCGCGACCGGCATCCAGGGCTTCCACGGCCGCCGGGTGGCGTTCTCGCTGGGGCTGGAGGGCAGGCAGGTCAAGCAATGCGTCGATCTGGTGACCAAGCTCTACCGGCTGTTCACCGAGAAGGACGCCGAGATGCTGGAGATCAACCCGCTGATCGTCACCACCGACGGCGACCTCAAGGCGCTCGACTGCAAGATGGGCTTCGACGGCAACGCGCTTTACCGCCACGCCGATATCCTCAGCCTGCGCGACGAGACCGAGGAGGACCCGAAGGAACTCGCCGCCTCGAAATTCGACCTCAACTACATCGCGCTGGATGGCGAGATCGGCTGCATGGTGAACGGCGCCGGGCTGGCCATGGCGACGATGGACATCATCAAGCTCTACGGCGCCGAGCCCGCCAACTTCCTCGACGTGGGCGGCGGCGCGACCAAGGAGAAGGTGACCGAGGCGTTCAAGATCATCACCTCGGACCCGAACGTGAAGGGCATCCTCGTCAACATCTTCGGCGGCAT
>Ga0172382_10000142_pt1 | contig 120348 bp, 106 predicted proteins | sample Leawel138RmetaG_FD_122245 | JGI IMG/M metagenome (GOLD analysis project Ga0172382, IMG submission 122245) | Leachate microbial communities from a municipal landfill in Southern Ontario, Canada - Leachate well 138R metaG | ecosystem: Engineered > Solid waste > Landfill > Unclassified | place... | reverse complement strand
ATGTTGAAGACCTGGTGCATTTCCTGGTCGCTGATCTGGCCGCTGGCACGGATGGCCTGGAAAATCGGCGGCAGGTCGAAGAGGTTGTCTTTGACGATGCGCACGCCGCGTCCAAAATCGCGGCACTTGGCTTGTCCGCCGCCGGTGCAGTGGACGATGCCATGGACCTTGCCGGGCACCGCGTCCAGGATGTCGCGCACGACCGGCAAATAGGTGCGGGTCGGTGACAGCAACGCCTCGCCGACCGTCAGGCCGGACGCTGGCAGCGGGTCGTCAAGGCGGAAGCGGCCGCAGTAGGCCAAATCGCGCGGCAGGGTATCGGAATAGGATTCCGGGTAACGTTCCCGATAGTCCGGGTGGAGCAGCAAATGGCGCGCGGCGGTCAGGCCGTTGGACCCGATCCCCGAATTTTCGCGCTCCTCTCCTTTCATTTTGCCAAAAGACGCCAGCCCGACGATCACAAGGCCCGGGCCGATTTTCCCGGCGTCGATCACCCGGTCGCGTCGAAGTCTGACATAGACGGTCGAATCGCAGATCACCGTCCGGACCAGGTCGCCGACGTCGGCGGTCTCCCCGCCGGTCATCGTGACGCGGATGCCGCTTTGGGCCAGCTTCCCGATCGCCTTGTCATAGCCCCCGATCAGGGCCGCCACGCCAGCACCGTCGATGCGGTGGGCGTTGCGCCCGATCGTGTTGGAGAGGTAGAAATCGTCGACCGCGCCGATGCAGAGCAGGTCGTCGGTGTTCATGACCAGCGCGTCCTGGGCCAGGCCGGCATACCAGGACGGATCGGCGTGCTCGCGGACCATCAGGTAAGCCAGCGACGACTTGGTGCCGGCGCCGTCCGCGTGGAAGGCCGCGCACCAGTCGGGGTCGCCGGCCGGGTCGGGCAGGATTTTGCAAAAAGCGCCCGGGAAAAGACCCCGGGCCTGTTCGGCCACGGCGCGGTGGACATCGTCCTTGGTGGCCGATACCCCCCGGGCCTGGTAGTTGTCTGTCTGGTCGCGATGTGTGTTGGTCATCTGGCGCTTCGCTCCCCTTGTGTTGTTGGGTGCTTTCCGAGCAAGCCTGTAAGCCGGGTCCTGTCTTGGACAACCATCTATCTAGGCCGGCTGTTGCCAGCCGGCTCCAGCCACCTCCACGGGACTTGCGGGCCGCAAATATGTCCCTCCGCGGTGTTGCTCCAGGTGGGGTTTACAGAGCCGGAATGTCGCCATCCCGCTGGTGAGCTCTTACCTCACCGTTCCACCCTTGCCGGCAGAACCTGCCGGCGGTCTGTTTCTGTTGCACTTGCCTTGAAGTCGCCTTCACCGGGAATTACCCGGCACCCTGCCCTGCGGAGCCCGGACTTTCCTCATGTGCCGCCTTTCGGCTGACACCCGCGGCTGTCCGGCTTACTCGGAAAGCGCTCTCATTATAATCCAGACCCGGGCAGACCGCAAACCTTACCTGGGGGAAGGCTTCGCGCAGTTTTTCAGCCAGAGGCCAGAGCACGACGCGCTCGGTGACATCGTGGCCCAAAGAAGCCTGGTCCAGGCCGTAAAGGGCCAGAAGCAGCCCCGTGCTGTGCTTGCATTCGCCGCAGATAACCGCCTGGGCCCCGGAGCCGGCTGCATCCGGAACGAAATCTTCGCCGAATGCGCCCGGATAGACGCCGATGCGCTGGACAAGGGGATCGCCGGCCGAGTTGCGCAGACAGCCGCCGGCACCAAGCGCCTGCTGGGCCAGGTCCAGCAGCCGGAGCCAGCGGACCGGCCGTGCGAGTGTGACCAGACGGCCATACAGGCCGAGCGGCTCGATACGTGCTTCTTCCGGAAAATGCGCGGCCAGCAAATCCGCCAGGCAGTCCGCGACGCCGCCTGACGCCTGGTCCAGGTTGGTGTGGGCGGCCAGCACGCTGACGCCGCGCGACGCCAGATCGACCAGCATCTTTTGCTGCGGATTGTCCGTGCGAAGGCCGGTTAGAGGATGAAAGACCGGCGGGTGATGGCACAGGATCAGGCTGGCCTCGACCTGACGGGCCATCTGCACCGCATCAGGGGTGACATCGAGCGTCAGCAGGACCGATCGCACCGGGTCTGCCGGGTTGCCCACCTGCAGACCGACGGCGTCCCAGGCTTCGGCGCTATGGGGCGGCGCAAAACGGCTGAGCCAGCTTTCCAGGTCTAAGATCTTCGTTTGGGCCATGTTATTCGAGCTCACTGGGCAACGCTCCTTTCGCAGCGATCTGGGCGACCTGGCCGGCCAGGTCCTGAAGTTCCGGCTGGCCGCGCAGCTGTCGCTGCAATCGGCGCAGCAGAACGGCGGCATAATCGGCCAGATCGGTCGGGTGGTCCTGCAGCAGGCAAGGACCCAGATAGGCTTCCAGTTCGCTGAGCGTGCGGGGACGGCCGTCGTAACGAAGCTTCATGACCGGATAGAACCGCTCTTTTTCCCGTGCCAGCGTCTCCTTACAAAAAGCATAACCCTGGGCGGCCAACCATTGGCGCAGCTCGGGCAGGGTCTTCATCGGCTGGACGATCAGCTGGCAAGATACAGGATGGGCCTGGGTCAGGATACGCCGAATCTCGAGGCCGCCCAGGCCGGCCAACACGACGGCGTCGTTCGGACCGGGCGATAGGGCGTCCAACCCGTCGCCCAGCTCCGCCCGGATCCGGTCGGCCAGACCATGCCGCGCGATGTTGGCCCGGGCGCGTTCCAGTGGCCCGGGACGCAGGTCAGAAGCGACCGCATTTCGGCAGATTTCATTTTCGACCAGCCAGGCGGGCAGAAAAGCGTGGTCGGTCCCGATGTCGTAGACGGTCTGACACGGCCTGATCAGGTCAGCCGCCGCCTGCAGGCGCGGCGACAAGGTCAGCGCCTTTCGCGGTCCGGGCATGTCAGTCCAGGTAGTCCTTGAGCTTCTTGCTGCGGCTGGGGTGGCGCATCTTGCGCAGCGCTTTGGCCTCGATCTGGCGGATGCGCTCACGTGTGACATTGAACTCCTTGCCGACCTCTTCCAGGGTGCGGGTGCGTCCGTCGTCGAGTCCGAAACGCAGGCGCAGGACCTTCTCTTCGCGCGGAGTCAGGCCCTTGAGGACGTCGAGCAGCTGTTCCTTGAGCAGGGTGAACGCCGCCTGGTCCGCCGGCGATGGGGCATCGTCGTCCGGAATAAAGTCGCCCAGGTGGCTGTCTTCCTCTTCCCCGATCGGTTTTTCGAGCGACACCGGCTCCTGGGAGATTTTCATGATCTCGCGCACTTTTTCGACGGTCATGCCCATTTCCTGGGCCATCTCCTCAGCTTCCGGCTCGCGGCCAAGTTCCTGGATCAGCTGGCGCTGGACGCGGATCAGCTTGTTGATCGTCTCGACCATATGCACCGGAATGCGGATCGTACGCGCCTGGTCGGCGATCGCGCGCGTGATCGCCTGACGGATCCACCAGGTGGCGTAGGTGCTGAACTTGAAGCCCTTGGTGTAGTCAAACTTGTCGACAGCCTTGATCAGGCCGAGGTTGCCCTCCTGGATCAGGTCGAGGAATTGCATCCCGCGCCCGACATAGCGCTTGGCGATGCTGACCACCAGGCGTAAATTGGCGACGCATAATTCGTGCTTGGCCTCTTCGCTGCCTTCGAGCATGCGCTGGGCCAGTTCCTTTTCCTCATCCGCGGTTAAAAGCGGCACCTTGCCGATCTCCTTGAGGTACATGCGCACCGGGTCGTCGACGCCGACCCCTTCGACGCCGCTCAGTTCTGCATCCGTTTCGACCGGGGCCTCTTCCTCGACAACGGTATCCGGAACCACTTCGATCCCCAGCGATTCGAGGCGGTCCAGGATTTTTTCTGCCTGTTCAAGGTCGAGTTCCGAGGCCTCGATGGCGCTCATGACGTCCTTGTACGGGATCTGGTTGTTGCCGGCCCTGGCCTTGGTGACCAGGTCGCTGAGCAGACCGTGCTTCTTCTCTGGTGTCATATGATTTGATCCTCCTGTATCTGATGGTCGTGATGTTTGGTCGGTTCAAGGCTGCCAGTCAGGCTTTTGTTTAAGCTCGGTCAGGCGGCGTGTCAGCGCGAGGATATCCTGCTTGAGCCGATTGCGGCCGTCCTCGTCGGTCAATTCGCGGGACTGGCGCTGAAGCGTCTCCAGCTGCTGGCGCAGCCGTTGCTTGCGCAGCCGCCAGAGCTGCTCCGCGGCACCCTGGCGCAGGTTTTGGCCGAAGAGCTCGTCCAGGCGCATGCTGACCCGGGCAACCAGGTCGTGGAGCGGATAGTCGCGCACCGTCAGGTCGGCACACAGCTCGATCAGAACCGACAGGTCAAGCGTCCCGTCACGGGCGTGCTCGAGGGCACTTTCAGCCAGTGTCCGGACCGGGCCCGGGGAAAAATCCTCGGACGTGATCCTGGCCTCGTCAGCCAGCGACGGCTCGGCGGCGACCAGGGCCAGGACATAGAGTTCTTCACGGGAAAGGGACTCGCGGCTGGCGGACGCAGCCGGCGTTTTTTCGGCTTGGGTGGGTTCAAGATTGGTTCGTGACGCGGGTCGCGGGCCATCCCCGGCGGCGGTTTCGATCCGGCGCTCAATTTCCTGCATGACCGATTCAGGCGACGCGTGGATCTCTTCGGCCAGCCGCGTGGCGTACAGCTCGCGCACGATGGCGTTCTCCTCACGGGCCAGGATTGCGCAGGCTTCGTCCTGGTAGAGCAGCGGGTCGACCGCGCCCTGGCTGAGGCTGTTGCGGCGCGCGACCGACAGCTTGTAGTCCAGAAGCGGCAGCGCCTTGTCGATCAGGGCATGGAAGCGCTCCGGGCCGTGCAAGCGGATATATTCATCCGGATCCTTGGCGTCGGGCACCTGGAGCACGGTCACTTTAAGGCCGTGCCTGGTCAGGGTTTCCAGGCTGCGCAGCGTGGCGGCCTGACCGGCTGCGTCGGCATCGTAGGCGATCACAATCTGTTCGGTGTACTTGCGCAGCAGCTGGGCCTGGTTTTCGGTCAGGGCTGTGCCGAGCGAGGCGACGGCGTTGTCGACGCCGGCCTGATGCAGGGCGATGGCGTCCATGTAGCCCTCGACGATGACCATTTGGTCTTTTTTGCTGCTTTTGGCCACGTTGAGGGCGAAGAGATGCCGTCCCTTGGTGTAGAGCGGCGTTTCAGGCGAGTTGATGTATTTGGGCTGGCTGTCGTCGAGGACGCGCCCGCCGAAGGCGATGATCCGGCCCATCGCGTCGAAAATGGGAAACATCAGGCGATGGCGGAACAGGTCATAGAGGCCGCCGCTCTTGCCGCGCCGGAACAGGCCGGACTGCAGCAGCAGGTCCTCGTCGGTGAAACCGAGTTGGTTCAAATGCCGCAGCAGGCCGTTCCAGTCTTCTACGGCATAGCCGAGACCGAACTTGCGGCAGACTGACTGGGCCAGGGCGCGGCGCTGGATGTACTGGCGGGCCGGCTGCCCTGCGTCGGATGTCAGGTTGCGGTAATAGTGGCGGGCTGCCTCCAGGCAGATGTTCTGCAAAGCCTTCTGTTTTTCCTGGCGCTGGCGCCAGGCTTCGTCATCCGGTTCGGGAATGGCGACGCCGGCGCGTTCGGCCAAAAGCCGGATCGCCTGCGGATACGAGCACTTCTCGATGTCCATGATGAAATGGATGACATCGCCGCCCTTGTGGCAGCCGAAACAGTAGTAGATCTGCTTGGCCGGCGACACGGAAAACGAAGGCGTCTTCTCACCATGGAACGGACAGAGGCCGAAATAGTTGCTGCCGCTTTTCCGGTCCAGGTGGACATACTGCTCGACGACCGACACGAGCTCGTTGCGCGCCTTGACTTCCTCGATGACTGATTCCGGAATTAAGTTGCTGATCGGTCCGACCTCTTTCCTTGACCTGCACATGCGTCTTTAATGATCCATCTATAAATTATATACGTTCCCGGTTTGTCATATCCTCTTCATGCGCGGCCATTTAGCTTACAAAAGTCGTGTCTGGTTGATCAGGAGGGCAAAATCGAGCTTCAAATAACTGGCGGCGTTGCGGCACATCTTCATGCGCATCAGGAATATCTCGAAGTAATCCATCACGGCACTGATCGCGGTGTCGATCTCCAGCTCGAGCGTCGCCCGGCGCTGCCCGGCGTCGATCGACATCGTCGAGCGGGTGACCGCATAGTTGACGCGGTCGTGGATGTCGAAATTGGCCCGGTCCCGGTTCGTGACCCGCGAGCGGTGCACATCCCCTTTGTCGGACAGGATCAGGGCGGCCGCGATCGCGTTGACCGGCACCCCTACACCTTCGTCATGGTTGGCAATCGCCATCATGATCTGGATGGCCTCGTCACAGGCCATGCCGTGCCGGAGCAGAAAATCGTAAGCCAGGACCGCTCCCGTCTGTTCGTGGTTGCTGCGGTTGACCGCGTTGCCGATATCGTGCAGATAGCCGGCGATGCGGGCCAGCTCGGCGGTGCGTTCGGGATATCCCAGGTTTTCCAGGATTTCGCCGCACTTGTTGCTGACCAGCCGGCAATGGCGAAATGAGTGTTCGGTATAGCCCAGCGTCTGCATCTGGTCGGCTGATGCCTGGAGCAGCAGCTTGATTTCCGGGCTCTTGAAAACATCCTTGCTCGTAAACAGATCCATGCCGATTGACTCCTTATCCGGTCGTGCGAAGTTTGCGCCGGGCTTCGAGCCAGAGGGCGCACTCCAGGCGCTTGCGTTCCATGCGGCAGCCGATTTCGTAGACACCGTCGACGTGTCCGGTCGAAAACCAGGCGTTGGCAGCGCACCCGCCGCCGCAGAAGGTGCGGGCCCAGCAGGAAACGCAGTTAGGCTTGTCCGGCACCAGCAAATGGCTGAACTGGGTTTGGACGGAGCTGTCCAGCCGGATCGGATCGTCATGGACGTTGCCCATCTTGAACGACTCGATGCCGACAAACTGGTGGCAGGGATAGATGTCGCCTTCCGGCGTGACCGCGCAGTATTCTGTTCCGACGCCGCAGCCCTTGAGGCGCTTGTAGAAACAAGGGCCCTGGGACAGGTCGACCATGAAGTGGAAGAAGTTGAACCCCTCCCCGCGTTCTTCGGCATCCAGCATCGCTTGGGCCAGGCGCTCATAAGCTTGCTCGATCGCCGGCAGGTCCTCGGCACGGATCTCGTAGCCGCTGCCGTCCGGCGCGACCACCGGCTCGACCGATAGCTGGCTGCCCAGCCCGGCCAGGTGGAGCACATCCTGGTCGAAATCGAGGTTATGGCGCGTAAAGGTCGCACGCAGGTAATACTCGCGGTCGCCGCGCGTGTCGACAAACGAACGGATGTGGCGCGCGACACGGTCATAGGTTCCGTGGCCGCCGGCGTCCGGACGCATCCGGTTGTGCACCTCGGGACGCCCGTCGATGCTGAGCACGCAGTTCTTGAAGTGTTCGTTGATAAACGCGATCTTGGCGTCGTCGAGCCGCGTCGCGTTGGTCGTGATCGTCAGCCGGATCGTCTTGCCGGTTTCCCGGCTGCGTCTTTCGCAGTAGTCGGTCAGCGATACGACCACCGGCCAGTTGAGCAGCGGTTCGCCGCCGAAAAAGTCGATGTCGAGGTTATGCCGGCCGCCGGACGTTTCGAGCAGGAAATCGATCGCCTTGCGGCCCGTTTCCTCGTCAAGCATGGTCCTGCGTCCCGTGCCGAAATCGCCCGTGCCGGCGAAGCAGTATTGGCAGCGCAGGTTGCAGTCATGGCACAGGTGCAGGCACATCGACTTGATCCGGGTGCCGTCCGGGTAGAGCTGGTCCAGCGTCACCGTCTCTGCGGGTGCAAACAAATCGCCGCTGCCGATCAGCTGATCGATCTCCGCCGCGCATTCTGCCGCGTCCGGCCCCAGTTTTTCGGCCAGGCGGGCCATGTCGTCCGGGCCTGGCGTGCGGCCGCCGGCGTCACGGTAGGCCTCCAGGACCTGCCGGGCGGTTTCGTCAAGAAGATGGAGCGATTGGCTCTCGCTGTCGTAAACCAGGTCATCGCCCTGGATCTGAAACAAATGAATCATCGGTCTTTCCCGTCTGTTGAATAAAAAATAGCGAAAAGCAGGCGCCTTTCACTATTTCTTTCACCTGCAGCCGAGCGGCGTCAGGCGTCGCTTGCGTTTCCTGTCAGCTTCGCCTTTCAGCGGGAGCGGTTTTCGCATTTCTGATTGGCGACTGTGCAGCTGGTCTTGCAGGCCGACTGGCAGGATGTCTGGCATTCGCCGCAGGCATGACCGGACATCGGCTTCAGGTTGCAGGCCGGCTGGATCGTCTTGATGTGCTTCATATAGTTCTCCTCCTCTTGCGGATCAGTCTGACAACGGTTTGACAACAGTGTTGATCGAGCTCTTCTTAAACGTGATCAACGTATTGGCCACGCTGGTGGAAATCGTGACTTCGTCGTCCTTCAAATTGACGACACGCCCGACAATGCCGCCGATCGTCACAACATTGTCGCCGACGATCATGGAATTGATCTGCTCGCGCAGTTTCTTTTCCTTCTTTTTCTGCGGACGGATTAAAAGCAGGTACATCAGGCCGAACATCAGGGCCAGGGGCAGGACGAGGCCGAGGATCGATTCAATGCCTCCAGCCGGTGCCACGTCAGTCAGCGCTAAGGGGTATAACATTATCATATTCCTCCCAGGTTCTGGTTGCTGTCATGCTTGGACAGTACACCGTATCATAGCATTATTCGCGCCGATTCTGCAAGATACTGCGAAGGGCGCGGCACAATTGTTTCGTTTTGTTTACAAACCGGCCATCGGCCGCGTCAGGATTTGCCGCGCGTGTAACCGTACGCGTCGAAGAACGCAGCGCGGAAATCGGCCAGGCGGTCATCAAAAATCGCCTCGCGGACTTGTTCCATCAGGTGAACCAGGAAATGGAGGTTGTGCCAGGAGGTCAGGCGAAGGCCCAGTATTTCCCTGGCCTTGATCAGGTGGCGGATGTAGGCGCGGCTGAAGGTCTGGCAGACCGGGCAGGAGCATGCGGGGTCGAGCGGCGAAAAATCGCGGGCATAACGGGCGTCGCGCACAATCAGGCGCCCCTGCGAGGTCAGGACGGTGCCGTTGCGGCCCATCCGGGTCGGCAGCACGCAGTCGAACAAGTCGATGCCGCGCAGCGCGCCGTCGACCAGGTAATCCGGCGAACCGACCCCCATCAGGTAGCGCGGGCGGCCGTCCGGCAGCAACGGCACGGTTTCCTCCAGCATGGCTTGCATCACAGAACCTGGTTCGCCGACACTCAGTCCCCCGATCGCGTAGCCGGGCAGGTCAAAGGCGGTGATCTCCCGTGCGCTCTGACGGCGCAGGTCGGCATAGGTGCTGCCCTGGACGATCCCGAACAAGGCCTGCTCGTCAGGACGCCGGTGCGAACGCACACAGCGTTCCAGCCAGCGGGTCGTCCGTTCCAGGGAGCGCTGCGCGTAAGCGTGTTCCGCGGGCCAGGGCGTGCACTCGTCAAAGGCCATGATGATGTCGGCGCCCAGGTCGTTTTGCACCTGAATCGATTTCTCCGGCGTCAGGACGTGACGCGAACCGTCGATGTGCGAGGTGAAGCCAACGCCTTCCTCTGTGATCCGCTTCGGGTCGCTCAGGCTGAAGACCTGGAACCCGCCCGAGTCGGTCAGGATCGCCCGGTCCCAGCTCATGAAACGGTGCAAGCCGCCGGCTTCGCGGACCAAATCCGAGCCAGGACGCATCCACAGGTGGTAGGTGTTGGCCAGGATGATCCCCGCACCCAGCTGCTTCAGTTCGTCGGGCGACATCGCCTTGACCGTCGCCTGGGTGCCGACCGGCATGAAGGCGGGCGTCAGGATCGTGCCGTGCGGCGTTTCCAAACGGCCGGCGCGCGCGCCGCTCTGGCGGCAGACATGCTCGAGCGTGAAGCGGACCGGGAAATCAGGTGCAGTCATGTCAGGGCTCCTTGCGGCTGACCAGCATCGCGTCGCCGAAGCTGAAAAAACGGTAACGCTGGCGGATGGCCTCTTCGTAAGCGGCCAGGACATGCTCGCGTCCGGCAAAGGCGGACACCAGCATGATCAGGGTGGATTCGGGCAGGTGAAAGTTCGTGATCAGCCGGTCGACCACCTTAAAGCAAAAACCGGGGTAGATGAAGATGTCCGTCCAGCCGGATCCGGCGGCAAGCGGACCGGATCTGGCGACCGACTCCAAAACCCGGCAGCTGGTCGTGCCGACGGCGACAACCCGGCCGCCCGCCTGGCGGGCAGCCTGGATCGACCGGACCGCGTCTTCAGGCAGTTCATAGTACTCTTCGTGCATCAGGTGGTCGCGGATATCGTCGCACTGGACCGGACGGAAGGTGCCCAGGCCGACATGCAAGGTCAGCTCGGCGATGCGAATGCCGCGTTGGCGCAGCTTGTCCATCAATTCAGGGGTGAAATGAAGCCCGGCGGTCGGGGCGGCTGCGGAGCCGTCGCGGGTGGCGTAAACGGTCTGGTAGCGTTCCGGGTCATCGAGCTGCTCATGGATGTAAGGCGGCAAGGGCATCTGGCCGGCTTCGTCGAGTACCGTCTCCCAAAGGCCGCTGAATTGAAAGGAGACGATCCGGTTGCCGTTTTCCAGCACCTCGTCCACGCAGCCTTCCAATCGTCCCGGGATGAAGGCAAGCTCGTGGCCAACGCGGACTTTTCGCCCTGGCCGGACGATGGTCTCCCAGCGGTCCGGCGCGAGCCGACGCAGCAGCAGAACCTCAACGGCGGCGCCGCTGTCCTTGCGGGAACCGAGCAGGCGGGCCGGAATGACACGCGAATTGTTGACGACCAGGCAGTCGTTCGGGGATAGCAGCTCGGGTAAATGCGAAAAAATGTCATGGCGCACGTCGCCGGTCGAGCCGTCCAGAAGCAGCAGGCGCGAAGCGTCGCGCTGTTCGGCCGGGTGCTGGGCGATCAGGTCCTCGGGAAGGTGATAGGAAAAATCTTGCCGCTTGATGATCATCACCGGATTATAACGAGAATTGACGAAAAAGTACAGCTAATGCTATGATATTTTTGACTGTTGTCCGGGCCGGACGACACGAAGCCGTATCCGGCCATGACGGCTCGCAGCGAATCCCGACCTGGAGGAAATCCATGATGAAAAAACCTATTTTTCGCGGTTCTGCGGTAGCCATCGTCACGCCCTTCACCGCTGATGGCGTCGATTTCAACAAGCTGGCGGAGTTGTGCGACTGGCATATCGACCAGAAGACCGACTGCATCGTGATCGCCGGAACGACCGGCGAAGCGTCGACGATGCCGGACGAGGAGCACCTGGCCGCTGTCCGCCATGTCGTCAAGGTGGTCAACCACCGTGTCCCGGTTATCGCCGGTGCCGGCAGCAACGACACCCGCCACGCGATCGAGCTGAGCCAGAAGGCCGCCAAGCTGGGCGTCGACGGCCTGCTCAGCGTCACCCCGTACTACAACAAGACCACCCAGCAGGGCCTGTACTTGCATTTCAAAGCGATCGCCGATGCTGTCGATTTGCCGATCATCCTGTACAACGTCCCCAGCCGCACCAACCTCAACATCAATCCCGACACGCTGGCGCGCCTGGCGGAACTGCCCTCGATCAACGGCGTCAAGGAATGCCATATCGAGCAGGCCGGCGAGGTGGCCCACCTGTGCGGCGACGCACTCAACCTCTATTCCGGCGAAGACGGCCTGGTCCTGCCCCTGCTTTCCTATGGCGGGCTGGGTGTCATCTCGGTGATCGCCAACATTGTGCCCCGCCTGACCCACGAGATCGTCGCAGCCTGGCAGCGCGGCGACACGGCCGAGGCGACTAAGCGCCAGCTCGATTTGGTTCCGCTGGTCAAGGCGATGTTCTGCGAGGTCAACCCGATCCCGATCAAGGCGGCGATGAACCTGATGGGCATGCACGTCGGCCCCTGCCGCATGCCGCTCTGCGAACCGTCACCGGCCAGCCTGGCCCTGATCGATAAGACGCTGCGATGCTACAACCTGATCAGCTAAGGTGACTGTAAAGAAAAGAGCTGCTTATTGATGAATAGTCGCTAAGCCGCACGAAAGGACCACGAGCATGACCTGTCATCTTTTCCTGAACGGCTGCAACGGCCGCATGGGGCGGACCATCCGGGAAATCGCATCCGGACGCGACGATATCCGCATCGCGGCCGGTTCGGATCTGGCCGCGGATCCGACCGCTCCCTTCCCGATCTACACCGACCCGGCCGCGTGCCGGGACCCGTTCGACGTCCTGGTCGACTTTTCCAGTCCGGCCGCCCTGCCGCGCCTTTTTAACCTGATCGAACAGCGGGCCTGTCCGTCCGTGATCTGCACGACGGGCCTGGACCAGGAACTGCGGGAGCGTCTCCAGCAGCTGTCCGCCGCTGCGCCGGTCTTCGTATCGGCCAACATGTCACTGGGTGTCAATTTGCTGATCGATCTGGCCCGCCAGGCTGCCAAGCTGCTCTATCCCGGCTTTGACATCGAGATCATCGAAGCCCACCACAACCAGAAAGTCGACGCGCCGTCCGGCACCGCCCTGATGATCGCCGACCAGCTGAACCAGGCGCTCAACGGCGCCCTGCACCCGGTAACGGACCGCAGCCAGGTTCGCCAGAAACGACAGGCCGGCGAGCTGGGCATCCATGCCGTGCGAGGCGGCACGATCGTCGGCGAGCACACCGTGCTGTTCGCCGGCCCCGAGGAGACGATCGAGATCCGCCACAGCGCCCAGTCGCGTGCCATTTTCGCACGCGGTGCCCTGGCGGCGGCCTTGTTCCTGGCCGGCAAGCCGGCTGGCATGTACTCCATGGCCGACATCGTGGCCGAACAGCGCCGCTGAAAAAAACGCTCGACTAAGGGACTGTTAAGAAATTAGCAGCTCTTTTCATCGAGAGATTGACGAGTCTGATCAATCTCTCGGAGAACCTATAGAGCTGCGTATTGATGAACAGTCACTAAGAAACGAAAAAGCGAGCGCCGCTACGATCAGCGGCGCCCGCTCTTTACTGTTATGCAACAAACCCGGATTCAGGGCATGTTTGTGATACGCGCCTAACGGGCGCCGGACGGCGACCGGACCAGGCCCTTGTCGTCTTCCTCTTCCGGCTTTTCGCTTTCCTCTTCGTCCTCATCCGCATCTTCTGCTTGCGCTTCTTCAGTCTCCTCAGCGTCTTCTTCATTGAGCGATTCGGCGGCCCGCAGACGTGAGAGCATGTGCTTGTCGATCGCGCGATAGGCGAAGAACGTCGTCATGAAGACGTTGAACCCGATGGCGAAAAAGAGGTACCAAAGGAACGCGGCCAAAACAGAGATGCCGTAGCCCAAAAAGAGCAGCACGCCGGGAACCAGGAACAGGACGATAAAGCTGACCAAAAGGATGAGCAAATTGAGCGGCAATCGCAGAATCGAAAACAGCAGGCAGTTGCGCAGCAGCGGCTTGAGCTTCAAGTCGAAGGTGACCATCATGGGGTAGAGATAGATCTGGATCATGCACCAGAGCAGGAAGAGGATCACGATGATCGTCTGCAAGATCACACGCAGGATGTCGCTGCCCAGCACCAGGTTGGTGTTGTAAAAGGCGTAGTTGATCACGAAAAGCACCGTGAACAGGAGGCTGATCCCGGATGCGATCAGGGACTGGCGCAGGTTCTTGCGGGCGTGCTCCTTGAAATCCATCCAGACAAAGGCGTGCTCCTCGCGCGAATAGTTGCGCAGGATGTAGACGATGCCGGCGTGCACCGGGCCGACGATCAAAAGATGCAGCCCGACCAGCAGCATGGCAACCAGGATGTAGAGCTGCAGGATCTGGACATTGGCGAAATCGATAAAGGAAATGCCCTCCTGGAGCGGCAGCCCCGATTTCTCGAACATCTCGGCCAGCAATTCCGGCGTCAGGGCCGGGAAAAAGGCCTGGACGACAAACGAGGCGCCGAAAAAGGCGACCAGGAAAGCCGGCAGGCTGAACAGGATGTACATCAGGTTGATCGTCACGATCTTCCAGAATTTTCGCCCCAGGATGGAAAAGAAGAGGGCAAACGGCCCCTTGGGCGGTTCATCCGGGTAAACACCCGGCCCTTCCTTGGTATAGTCAAACAAACCGAAAAAACCTGCCATGAATGGTCCTCCCCGCCCGGCTGCGTCCGATGGACCCTGCGGTCCCGCGCCCAGGCGATATTATTATACGTTATTATACGGCTCCGGATGCATCGAAATCCCGTCAGATTTGTGAACGAAACGTGAACGGAGATGGTCTTCGGCCGCCAGCTGGTCGATTCTGGCCAGGGACCGCTCGATCATCAGGCGCAGCCGAACCTCTTTTTTTATCCGGCCCTTTTCCTCCAGATCGGCAACCAGGCCGAAATTGGCGTTCATCGGCTGGAAATGGCGGATACGCTCGTCTGAAATGTAGTCGCCCAGGGAACCGATCACCGTCTGGTTTCCGGGCAGCCGGGCCAGCCGCTCCGGCCGGCTTAAACCGGAATATTGCAGGGCGGCCTGCCAGCCGGCGACAAGGCCGGACGCGGCCGATTCGACATAGCCTTCGACGCCGGTGATCTGGCCGGCAAAATAGAGGCCTTCGCGCTGACGCACACTGTAGTCGGCATCCAGCACCTGGGGCGACGGCAAGTAGGTGTTGCGGTGCATGACGCCATAACGGACGAACACGGCTTGTTCGAGACCGGGGATCAGGCGGAAAACGCGCTGCTGCTCGGGAAAGGCCAGCCGGGTCTGGAAACCGACCAGGTTGTAGAGGCTGGCGGCGTGGTTGTCCTGGCGCAGCTGGACGCAGGCGTAGGGTTCGCGTCCGGTGCGCGGGTCGGTCAGGCCGACCGGTTTGAGCGGGCCGAAGCGGATCGTGTCACGGCCGCGCGCGGCCATGATCTCGATCGGCATGCAGCCTTCGAAGATCTGGCGGCGATCGAAATCGTGCACATCAGCAGTCCGGGCCGAGGTCAAGGCCTGCCAGAACGCGTCGTACTCGGCCTCATCGAGCGGGCAGTTGATGTAGTCGTCCCCGCCCCTTCCGTAGCGCGACTGACGGAAAGCAATAGACATGTCGACGGAGTCAGCTTCGACAATCGGCGCGGCGGCGTCGAAAAAATGCAGCGGCGTCGTGCCGAGGGCGCTGTTGATCGCGTCAAAAAGGGCGCTGTCGGTCAGCGGGCCTGTGGCGACGATCACCAGTTCGTCATCCGGAATGGCGTCAGCGCGGGCACAGACGCGAGAAATCAAAGGATGCGCGTCAATCCTTTGCGTGACCAAGCGCGAGAACTGCTCGCGATCGACCGCCAGGGCGCCGCCTGCGGGCAGGGCCGACTGGTCGGCGCAATCGATGATCAGCGACCCGAGCCGGCGCATCTCTTCCTTAAGCAGTCCGACCGCGTTTTCCAGCCGCGCCGCCCGCAGCGAATTGCTGCAGACCAGCTCGGAGAGGGTCGGCAGATGGTGGGCCGGGCTCATCTGGACCGGCTTCATTTCGGTCAGCGTAACCGGGACGTCCCGGCAGGCCAGCTGCCAGGCGGCTTCACAGCCTGCCAGTCCGGCGCCGACGACATGGACCTGGCGGAGTGTCATGCGTCGGATTCCTTCTTGCGCGCGGTTTTCGTGGTTTTCGTGGCCTTTGTGGTTTTCGTCGTTTTCGTCGTTTTCTTAGCCGCAGCCGGTTTTGCTTTTGCGGCCGTCTTTTTGCTGCGCGAACTTGAGGTTTTGGCGGCCGTCGTTTTAGCACGCGGACTTGCCTCTTTCGCAATCGGCGCGTCCTGATCCTCTTCAAGGTTTTCAGCCGGCTTTTCCTTCTTGGCGTTGGTCGGGCAGTCGCGGTTGCCGCAGCGCGGATAGGTGCGGCCACGGTAGCGCTTCCAGACCATGTAGGAACCGCAGACCTCGCAGGTGCGGCCCTCGATCGGGATGTCCCAGCTGATAAAGCCGCATTCCGGATCCGACCCCTGGCGGTCGCAGGTGTAGAACTGGCTGCCCTTGTACTTGCGCGAAACGCGGCTGACCAGGCCCGAGCCGCACAGCGGGCACTTGCCCTTGACGGCGTTCTCGATGTTGCGCGTGTAGCGGCATTCCGGGTAGCGTGAGCAGGCGATGAATTTGCCAAAACGCCCTTCTTTAATCACCAGGTCGCCCTCGTGGCATTCCGGGCATTTCTCCCCGATCGGCTTGTCGGCGATCTTGACCCGGTCGATGGTCGATGCCTGTTCGATCAGCTTGTGGAAATCCGGGTAGAAGGCGTCCAGGATGCCGACCCAGTCTTCCGCGCCAGATTCGACCGTATCGAGGCTCTCTTCCATGCGGGCTGTGAACGTCGTGTCGACGATGTTGGCGAAGTGGTCTTCAAGCAAACCGGTCACGGTTTTGCCCAATTCGGTCGGCAGCAGGTGCTTGCCGTCTTTTTCGACGTAAAACCGGTCCAGGATGGTCGAAACCGTCGGCGCGTAGGTGGACGGGCGGCCGATCCCCTTTTCTTCCAAAGCCTTGATCAGGGTCGCTTCGGTGTAGCGGGGCGGCGGTTGGGTGAATTTTTGTTCCGGAACCACCCGGTCCGCCAGCAGCGTCTCCCCTTCCCGCAGCTCGGGCAGCTTTTCCTTGCCGCCGGCGTCCTCGTCGGCTGTTTTTTCAGCTTCCTGATCGACCAACTGGACGCCGTACTGGGCCAGGTATCCCGGAAAGCGGATCGTTTCGCCCTGGGCGCGGAAAACATGGCTGCCGGCGGCGATGTCCGCGGTGACGGTGTCGACCACGGCGGCGGCCATCTGCGAGGCGATGAACTTGTCCCAGATCAGGCGGTAGAGCCGGAACTGGTCGTAGGACAGCTGGTCCTTGAGGCTGTCCGGCTCCAGGTCGAAATGGGCCGGCCGGATCGCCTCATGGGCGTCCTGGGCCGAGTTCTTGTTCTTGTAGCGGCGGGTGGTGCGGGGCAGGTAATCGTCGCCGAATTTGTTCAGGATGTGCTTGCGCGCCTCCTGTCCTGCCTCGTCGGACACGCGCACCGAGTCGGTGCGGATATAGGTGACCAGGGCGACCGCGCCGGCTTGCGGCAGTTCGACCCCCTCGTAGAGCTGCTGGGCGACGCTCATCGTCCGCCGGGCCGTGAAGCCGAGGTAGCGGGCGGCCTCCTGCTGCAGCGTGCTGGTGGTGAACGGGGCGGCAGGATGGCGCTGGCGGGTGCTCTTCTTAAGGTTCCAGACCGAAAAGTCGCGCCCGTCCAGGTCTTTGATGACCGCCTCGGTTTCGCCCTGGCTGGTCAGCTTTTCCTTTTTCAGGCTGCCGTCACGGATTTCACCGTGATAGCGCGCCCGGAACAGCGGATCCGACGCCGTCTGGCGCAGCCAGGCGGTCAGCAGCCAGTACTCCTCCGGCTTAAAGGCCTCGATTTCGCGCTCACGCTCAACGACAAGCCGTGTGGCCACCGATTGGACGCGGCCGGCTGACAGGCCTTTCTTGACTTTTTTCCAGAGCAGCGGGCTGAGCTCATAGCCGACCAAACGGTCGAGGATGCGCCGGGCCTGCTGGGCGTTGACCAGGTTCATGTCGATCGGCCGCGGCTGGCTGACCGCGTTCTGGACGGCCGGCTCGGTGATCTCGTTGAAGCTGATCCGGCAGGCGCTGGCGGCGTCGATCTTGAGCAGCTCGGCCAAATGCCAGGCGATCGCCTCCCCTTCGCGGTCAGGGTCGGTGGCGATCAGGACGCGGTCGGCGCTCTCAGCCATCTCTTTCAGTTCGCGGATGACTTTCTCTTTGCCCTTCATGCTGACATAGTGCGGCTTGTAGCGCTTGGCGACGTCGACACCCAGGTCGGACGAAGGCAAGTCGCGCACATGGCCGACCGAAGCCGCGATCCGGTATTGCTTGCCCAGGTAGCGGCCGATGGTCCTGGCCTTGGCTGGTGATTCGACAATGACGAGGTTTTTGCTCATAGCGGTGCTCTTTCCCCCAAATTTCAGGCATTACCCCACATTATATACAGAAACAACCGCGATCTGTCAAAACATATCGGTTTCTTTGACGACAAGCCGGGACAAACGCGCTAAAAAAGGTACCCCGGCCATGCCAGGGTACCGATTGCTGCCTAAGCTGCGCTGACGCTTGGTGTCAGACCAGGACTAGGGTCCAAATGTCGGATCGGGCATGCCGACAACCGCATGGGCGATGACATAGACCGATCCAGTGAACGATCCGGGATTGGTATACGCGCCGGGCGCTACCGTATCGACCATCTTTTTGCCGATCTTTACTTTCGGAAACATGTCGTAGCCTGCATATACATGGGTTTCGTCAATGACATTCCCATTCGCGGCTTGGTAGGTCACGGCTACCTGACCGCCGCTGTAAACGACCGTTACCGACCCGACTAGCGTTCCTTTGCTGGTATCGCATTGGGCGGCGCCAGCCCATAGATCCCAGGTGTAAGTGCCTTCGCCGATCCTGTTTGTCCAGCCCCAGCGGCTGAACGTTGGGATGAAATCGGTTGCGTCGTCACCTTTGGCGAAAGCAGTTTCATACACGTAACCTTGTACGTTAACCTTCAATCCGGCTGTGGCGTTCTGGCCGGTTTCCAGGATTGTCGCCGTGTTGGCATAAAAATAGCTGCCCTCTGCGCCGTAGTCAGCCCAGGCAAAAGCTTTGCTGTAGGTGAATCGGGCGTTGTCAGGTGCCGTTACGCTGCCGAGATCGACCGCGCCGAAGAGGTCGCTGATATCACGGATCGAGACGGTTTTGTTAACCTCTGTCGTCGGTTCACCCCAGGTGACGTCGGCCTGGCTGGAATACACGTCACGTTCGGTTGTCACCGTCGCTACGTTGGTTCCCGTAAAATGACCGTTCTCGCTGTACGTGCAGAGCAGGGTCTGGCCGGCCGGCAGGACGTAAGGCAGTGCAACAGGGCAGGTCACGCTGATCTGTGTCCCGGCCAGCACATCATCGATGCATGTGATGACAGCGTCCAGGGTACCCGTGTTGGCGATGGAGATCAGACCGGTAACGTTCCAGTCGCTGTCCGTATAGCCGCCATAGGTGACATCCACCGTCCAAGTGGCGGTCTCATCGCCGTGCCCGTCGATATACAGCCAGATCTTGGCATAACCGTCCTTCATCCACCCGTCTTCAGTTTCCACCTTCTTGGCGATATCCCAACTGTGCGTGCGGGTATATGAGGTTTCAGCTGTTTTGCTTACGGTTAATTCTTCGTAGTCAAGCCCGGGACAATAGTCGGAAATGGTCAGTTGAGGATTGTTGCCGAGGACTCCAGTGTAATACACGGTGGCTTCGAGCTCGGACAGATCGTAATAAGGTGTGTAGAAATGCGAGGCGCCGCCAGACAGCTTGTAGCGTCCGTAGATTCCAGAGCCAGATCCGCCTAACACGATGTCGGCAAGGCCGGTATCGTCTGAACTGGTCAGGATCCAGTGGATCCAGCCGTCCGCGGTGCGTTGTTCCTGCCCAATCAAATAGCATCTCAGGCTGTCTGTGCCATGGCTGCCGTCCCATTCAATGGATCCGTCGTAGGGCGTTTGTGCCATGACACCACAACCAAGCACAAGCACGACAATCAGCGAGAGGGCCAGAGACTATATTTTGTGCTTTTTCATCGATAATCTCCCTTCAAATGCCCAGATTGCCTGATCCAGTTTTGGTTTTTCATCACACCGGTTAACGTTTTTCGGGTCAAGCCAGTCGTAACACTCCGCTAACAATACTCTGTGCTCCGATCGATAACGCTGCCCGTGTGGCTTTTAACCGAACGAAACCAGGCAGGTGATTTCGCGTTTGGTATGGATGTCAGATTTTGTGCATGAACAGCCAGGTGCGTGCCTGTCATGCCTGGTGTGGCTGGCATCTGCCGCCTGTGCTCGATGCATCACCTCGTTTCTTCGCCATACAGCAACCGATTGCTGTCCGGGTCAATTTCCGCTCCGCTCATTAACGATCGATAGCCTGTTTTTTTTATGTGTTTTGTCACATTAAAAAACCGGCCATCGGCCGGTTACGCTACTTGCTCATGCCAGATCAAGCGTCCATCTACGATCAGGCAATCATCGCTTCCATCGCGTATCCTATTATTAAGGTTCGCCTCTGCTGATCGTTATAGTTTAATTTTACGGATTTATGTCATCTTGTCAATTGAATTTTCACCCTGTATCTTGTATCTCATTGTGCTCAAATACGTATATTTACCCAAATTAAGGTTTCAGCGCGAGGCAAGCAAACAGTCGGCGGTTGTTTCCCGGAGAACGAGTCAGGATGAATTTTGCGCCATATATTTTGCTGCGGATTGCTTTTTTCTGATCATATCGCCCCGTTGATTTATAACCGATCCCTATGACAGGATCTGGTGCGCTTCTTTAAGAAGCTCGGGGATGTTAAGACGATATTCACACCAGGGCAGGCACGCGCCGCATGCGACGCAGTCACCGCCGTTTGGGGCGATCTTCCGGTACTGGAAAGCGAGGCCTGATGTGTCCTTCCCCTGCCGGCTCATGAATTTGTAACGTGAATGCAAGGATAGGATGCGGGGAAAGTCGATCCCGTGCGGACAGCTGAACTTCTCCAGGCAATGCAGGCATTCGCGGCAGACATTTTTCATCAGGCCCGAGATCTTGTCCGCTTCCTTTTTGAGCGCTTCACGTTCGGCGGCTGTTAGCCGTTCCGTTAGGGCGGCCTCAAGGTCGGTGTCGAATTCAGCCGGAACACGCACGCCGGCGTCGACCGTGGCGATCGAGGGATTGGACAGGCAGAAGCGCAGCATGGCGGGGTAGTCGATCGGGATATGTTCTCGCATGACCTGGTAGATCGGCAACATGCCGTTGCCGTTAAAGGCCTTCATGTTGATCAGGCCGATGTCCCTTTGGTGCGCGTACGACAGCAAATCAAGCGGCCCGTCTTCGCCCAGGCTGCGGTTGAAGACGTTGTAGGGCAGTTCGGCGACGTCGAAGACATCGCTGTCGATCGCCTCTTTGATCTGGGCCGCGAACGGATAGTGGCTGGAAAAACCGATGTGGCTGATCGTTCCGTCACGCTTTAGTTCCTGCAGGCGGTTGAGGACGCCTGACGCTTTGACCGTCTCCCAGCGTTCCTGGCTGATCCCGTGTACCAGGTAGACCAGGCGAATCTCCTGGCGGCCGATCCTGAGCGTGCCCTTCCCTGAGACCCCCAATGTCTTCAGGCTCTCCGCCAGATCCTGCTCCAGGGCTGGGATGGTGTAGGCGTGTCCCTTGGTGACCAGGACGAGCGGTTCGGGCCTGCAGAGCCGGCTGCGGATGACCTCGCCGACGACCTGCTCGCTTTCGAGCGTAACGCCGGGGGCGATCTCCCCTTTATAGGCTCTGGCCGTATCGATCAAGTTGACGCCCCGGTCGAGGACGTAGTTGACAATTTGCCGGGCTTTGTCGAATGACTTCAGCAGGCGCAGGTTCATCGCCCCGAAGCTAAGCTCGGTCACCATCAGGTCGGTGCGGCCCAACCTGCGCCGCTTGATTGTCCCGTTCATGGCAGTCTCCCCCGTTTGTTTTCCCTTATCATACCATATCTGTTAGGCTTACCTGGTTTCGCGGCGCAGAGAGAGAATATCTGCCGCCGATTCGAGCAGTCCGGCTCCCTCGCGCAGCAGCTGGTGGCAGCCGCCGCTATCGCCGGTGAGAATGCTTCCGGGGACGGCGAGGACGTCACGACCCTGGTCAGCCGCAAATCCGGCGGTGATCAAGGTTCCGCTTTTGGGCCTTGCCTCCATCACGGCGACGACATCGGCAAGTCCGCTTAGAAGGCGGTTGCGCGCCGGAAAATAGGGCCGTTTGGGCCGCGTCCCGGGCGGGTGCTCGCTGATCACCACTCCCTGCCTGGCGATGCGCTCCATCAAACGGGCGTGTTCCGGCGGATAGGTCAGGTCCGGACCCTGGGCGACGACCGCGATGGTCAGGCCGTGGTTGTCCAACGTGACCTGGTGGGCCAGGCCGTCGATGCCTCGGGCCAGGCCGCTGATCACCAGCGTGCCGCTGCAAGCCAGTTCGGCGACGATGCGCCGCGTCACCGCCAGCCCGTAATCGCTCGGTGTTCGGCTACCGACCACCGTGACAGAAAACGGATGGTTCCAGCGCGCAGCGGCATCACGGCCGCGGAAATAGAGTACCGGCGGGCAGCTGTCTGTGCGGGCAAGCCGGACCGGGTAGTCCGGATCACCGAGGCATACCGCCCGGATCCCCGCATGCAAAGCCCGATCGGCCCGCCGCTCCAATTCGGCCCGCTCCAGGGGGCAAAACGGCGCCAGGGGCCTGATGTCATACGGCTTTGCCAAGACGGTCGCACGCAGTTCACCCCGGTCCAGGCGCCGGCAGGCGGATACCAGCAGACAGTAGATCAGATGGTCCATCGCGTCCATTCGCATCACCTCGGAGACAGCCTAGCAGGTTTTCCCGAGATCTGACCGGCCAATGTGCGACAAAAGCAGTCAGTTCGGTTTGCGCGCGGCAGGCGAATCTGCGATAATAACGCTGGATTAGACCTAATTTGCGGAGGAACTGCTATGCGCCTGGGAATCGTGGGTTTGCCGAATGTCGGCAAAAGCACCCTGTTCAACGCCATCACCCGTGCTGGAGCAGACGTGGCCAACTACCCGTTCTGCACGATCGAACCCAATGTCGGGGCCGTGCCCGTGCCTGATCCCCGATTGGACAAGCTGGCGGACATGGTTCACCCGGCCAAGATCACGCCGGCCGTCATCGAGTTCGTCGACATCGCAGGCCTGGTCCGGGGCGCCAGCAAGGGCGAGGGCCTGGGCAACAAGTTCCTGGCCAACATCCGCGAGGTCGACGCAATCATCCATGTCGTGCGCTGCTTCGAGGACGCCAACGTGGTGCATGTCGACGGGCGCACCGACCCGCTGAGGGATATCGAGACGGTCAATCTGGAACTGGGCTTGTCCGATTTGGAATACATGGAGCGGCGAATCGACAAAACCCGCAAGATGACCAAGGGCGGCGACAAGCGGTATGCCGCGCCGTTGGCGGTTTACGAAGCCCTCTACGCGCACTTGGCCAACGGCAAGCCGGCACGGACAGCGCCGCTGCCGCCCGACGCGGCCGAATACCTGCCGGACTTGGCGCTTTTGACGTTAAAACCCATCCTCTATGTCGCCAACGTGGCCGAAGACGAGCTGGGTTCTGATTCGGATTATGTCAAGCAAGTCCGCGAAGTCGCCGAGGCCGAACAGGCCGACATGGTCGTGATCAGCGCCCGGATCGAAGAAGAGATCGCGATGCTCGAACCGGATGAGCGGCGTCTCTTCCTTCAGGACATGGGCCTTCAGGAATCTGGCCTGGACAAGATCGTCAAGGCGGGCTATCACCTGTTGGGCCTGATTTCCTTTCTGACAGCCGGAGCGCCGGAAGTGCGGGCCTGGACGATCCGGCGCGGCACGCGTGCGCCGCAGGCCGCCGGTAAAATCCATTCCGATTTCGAACGCGGCTTTATCCGCGCCGAGGTGGTTGCTTATACAGACCTGGTCGCCTGCGGCAGCCACGCGGCGGCCCGCGAGAAAGGCCTGATCCGTTCCGAAGGCAAAGAATATGTCATGCAGGACGGGGATGTCGTCTTGTTCCGCTTTAACGTCTGATCCGGTCAGTCCGGCTGTTCTGAATCAAAGATCCTGATCCGGATCCCCCGCTCCTTCAGTTCCTGAACCAGAAGGTCGTTGACCTTGGCCTTCAAGTCGTCCAGACTGGTGTCGTTTTCGATCACCTGGTCGGCGATGGCGACATATTCGTCGCGGCTCATCTGCATCGCCATCCGGCGTCTGGCTTCCGTCTCGTCCATACCGCGCTGACGCAGCCGCTCCAGTCGGGTCTCCTCCTTGGCCCAGACCACCCAGACCTGGCTGCACAAGTCGAGGAAGCCGTGCTTGACGGGAATCGGCACATCCAAGACGACAGCGCGTTGGCGGCGTTCGTCCATGCGGGTGACCTGCTGCCGGATCGCTTCCAGGACATATTTGTGGACGATTGCGCTTAAGTCGTCGAGCGCGCGGCGGTCCTGGAAAACAAGCCGGGCCATCCGGGCGCGGTCCAGGGAACCTTTGGCGTCGACGATGGCATCGCCGAAACGTTCGATCAGCTCCGGCAGGGCGGCACCGCCGGCGGCCGTGACCTGCCGGGACAGCTCGTCGGCATCAATCACCGGCAGCCCGGCGTCGCGGCACAGGGCCGCCACCGTGCTCTTGCCGCAGCCGATCCCCCCCGTGATGCCTAAGACAAACATGCTTTGTGATTCCTTTCATCGCTTAAAGTTCCGTATCCGGGCCGGGCCGCGGCTCTTCGCCGGCCTTGCAGGCCGCCCAGCTCGTTCCGATCGAGACCTCCGCGACCAGCGGGACGGACAGCGTCATGGCAGACTCCATGGCAGATTGCAGCAAGTCCGCGGTCTGTCCAGCTTCATCCAGCGGTGCCTCGATGATCAGCTCGTCGTGCACCTGCAGGACCAGGCGGGCCTTGAGTCCGGCCTGGCGCAGCGTTTGGTCGACGAGAACCATCGCGATCTTGATCAGGTCGGCGGCCGTCCCCTGGATCGGCGCGTTCATCGCCGCCCGTTCGCCGAACTGGCGCACGCTGCGGTTGGCCGCTTTCAGCTCGGGCAAGTAGCGCCTGCGGCCAAACATCGTTTCGACATAGCCGTTCTGGACGGCTTGGGTAACCAGCGAGTCCAGGTAGGAACGGATCTTGGGGTAGCGCGTCTCGTAGTCGGAGATCAGCTTGTGTGCCTCGCGGACACTGACGCCCAGATCGCGGGCCAGCCCGAAATCGCTGATGCCGTATACAATGCTGAAATTCATCGTCTTGGCGATGGCGCGCATGTCGCTTGTCACGTGTTCGGCCGGGACGCCGAACAGGCGGCTGGCAGTGCCGGTGTGGATATCCTCGCGCCGGACAAAGGCGCCGACCATCTCCGGGTCACCGGACAGGTGGGCCAGCAGGCGCAGCTCGATCTGGGAGTAGTCAGCATCGATCAGAAGATGCCCGGGAGCGGCGACAAAGGCCGCGCGGATCTGTCGGCCCTCGGCCGTGCGGATCGGAATGTTCTGCAGATTGGGTTCAGAGCTGCTCAACCGGCCCGTACTGGTCAGCGTCTGGTTGAAGGTCGTGTGGACACGCCCGTCGGCCGGATCGATCGCTTTTAGCAAACCCTCGACAAAAGTCGCCCGCAGTTTGGCTGTCTGGCGGTAGTCGAGGATGAGGGGGATTGCCGGATGGTCGCCGGAGAGCCGTTCCAGTTCTTCCGCGTCGGTCGACCAGGTGCCGCCGCTGCGTTTCTTGCCCGGCTTGAGACCGAGCTGCTCGAAGAGCACTTCGCTAAGCTGCTTGGGCGAGTTGAGATTGAACGACTGGCCGCACAGGTGGTAGATCTCCGCCTGAAGCGTATCCAGCCGTTCGGCCATTTGGCTGCTCAGATGGTTCAGCACCTTTTCATCGACGGCGAATCCAAGCGTCTCCATGTCCGCCAGCAGGGCGGTCAGGGGAAATTCGACCGAATCGGCGATCAAGGACAAATTGCGCTCGACGATGCTCTCGCGCTGGCTTTTGCCGATGGCCGCCAGGGCCCGCGTTTTTGCGGCATTGAGGTCCGGTCCTGTGTCCGTTTCCATCGCGAACAGGTTCAGTTGCTTCTCTTCCGGTCTGTCAGGCCGGGGCATGACAGCGCCTGTGACACGCTGGTAGAGCCGTTCCAGATCAGGTCGTCCGTCGAGCTGGTTGAGCAGGTATGCAGCCACCAGCACGTCGTGAACCCGGGCCGGGCGCAGCGGATCCGGTTGGCTGCGCAGGTAGGTCTTATAATCGTAGACTAGGAAAACCTGTTCCGATTCGGCCAGGATCGTCCGGGCAGAGCCGGTGTCGTCCGCGCGCAGGCAGCGGACCTGGTCCATTCGGTCCAGCCAGCAGAGCGGCTGACCAGGCTGAAGGAGCAGTGCGACCGGGCCGGGATGACCGGCCAGGTCTTCGCTCAGATCGCCGGCCGTCGCTTCGCTGACCGCGGCCTGACGGCTTGTCAGCTGTTTGCCGGCGGCTTCATCCAAACTGAGCCGGCCGAGCAGGGTGCGGAAACCGAGCCGAGTCAGCTTATCCGTCAGGTTCGGCTTGTTGTAAGCGCCCAGGCGAAGCTGGTCTGCAGTCAGGGTGAGCGGTGCTGTCTTACAGATCGTGGCCAGCTCACGCGACAGCCAGGCGTCTTCCCGGCCCGCACGCAGCTTGGCGGATAACGCCGGACGCAGCTCGTCGAGCGAAGCATAGACACGCTCCAGCGTGCCGTAGCGGATCAGCAGTTCGGCCGCCGTCTTCTCGCCGATGCCGCGTACCCCGGGTATGTTGTCCGAAGGATCGCCCATCAGGGCCTTGAGATCGATAAACTGCTCCGGGCCGATGCCATAACGCTCGCGGACGGCGTTTGCGTCATAGATCTCGGTTTCCGTCTTGCCGCCCCGCGTGACCGGCTGCAGGATCACGACCCGGCTTGAAGCCAGCTGGAAGCTGTCCTTGTCGCCGCTGACCACCGTCACCGGCATATGGCCGGCATACTGTTCGGCCAGCGTTCCGATCAGGTCGTCGGCCTCGTACCCGGCTAGTTCGACGCAGGCGACACCGAAATCGGTAAGCAGATCCTTGAGATGCGGGATCTGAACGGCCAGTTCGTCAGGCATCGGCTTGCGCGTCCCTTTGTAGGCATCGAAAATCTGGTGCCGGAACGTCGGCTCCTTGCGGTCGAAGGCGGCCGCGACATGCGTCGGTTGGACATCCTCGAGCAATTTCAAGTACATGTTGAAAAACGCAAACAGCGCCCCGGTCGGTGTGCCGTCAGGCGCTGTCAGGTTCTGTCGGCCGAAAAGGCCGTAAAAAGCACGGTTGATCAGGCTGTTGCCGTCAAGCAGTAGCAGTTTTTCCAAAGCCAATCCATCACGCCCCCACCAGGATCAAGATCCAGGATAATTCTGTGTCCGGACGGTCGGGAAAGACCGCCGTGTACAGTCCGTCTTGCAGTCCGTCCAATCGAAAGGACAGTTCGACAGGTTTGATTATCTCAATATCGATCGGTGTTTGGCAAGTCTTGAACGACGATTGCAGGTAACGGGCGTGGTCGGCAGCCTTTTCTTCGCTGAAAGCGGCCAGGATCAGGGTCCGGCTTTGCTTTTCGCTATAGAGCACCCGCAGGTCATCGGCCTGGCGGATCACGTTAAGCAGGATCTGCCCTTCGTCGCTGAGCGGCCGGCCCGACGGCTTCAGGTAGTTGGCGACCCGTTCGTCCAGTTTCTCATCGGAAGAAGGTGCTGCGGTGGTTGCCTGGGTTGTCGCCTGGGTTTCGGCCGTCTGCTGACCAAAAAAGCAGGTCATGGCCGGAACATCGGCCAAAGACCCCTGGACAACGGCCCAGGATCCGCCTGACTGAAGCTGCGGATCGCCGCTGCCGGCCGTCTTGATTTCCGCGCTGCCGCTGGTGGCGCGGTCGACGGCATCGAGGTCGTTCAAAAACGCCGCTTCGGTGCTCTTGGCCGGCTGCTGCCAGAACCGGCCGATCAGGGGCAAGGTCAGAACGACAATGACCAGGACTGCGAGGGCGCCGGCTGATTGCAGCCAGAAAGCAGGACGGCGCCAGAACCGGGCCGACGCGGCCTGACCGGGCTGGGGCAAGGTGTTTTTTTCCGCTTCAATCTGGGCCATGATGCGCCGGTTCAGCTTTTTCAGGGTCTGTTCCTCAATCGTCCGGGACGGATCCGACGCGAGGCGGCTCTTTTCCATCAGGCTCAAATAGCGCTTCTGCTCGGTAAGGCGATGGCGGCAGGTTTCACAGCGAGCCAAATGCTGCTCCAGGTCGTTGCGTTCGGAATCGGATAAAGATCCCTCCAGGTAATCGATGAGCAGAGCGTCTTCTATTTCACTTCTATTGGCTGGCATGGCAAAACCTCCTTTCCTGGATATTCGTTTTCAGCTGTTAGACGAGCAGCGCCAACAGATTGTTCCAGACCGATTTTTCCTTTTTTTTGATCCGACGCATCAGCTGCTGGCGAGCCCGGGCCAGGCGCGACTTGACGGTGCCTTCCGAAAGGTCAAGCAACTCGGCAAGCTCACGGTAACTTAAGCCCTCCAGGTCGCGCAGCACGAGGATCTGGCGCATCATCGGGGGCAGGGCGGCGATTTCGGTTCGGATCAGGTTTCTCAGTTCATTGCTTTCGGCCAGTTCGTCAGGCAGCGGCGCATGGTCGGCCACTTGAAAGACAACCTGTCCGTCATCGGTCTCAATGCCCTCATCCAGAGAAATCTGGGGCTGGCGAGCGCTCCGGCGTCTGAAATCCAGGCAGGTGTTGACGGCGATCCGGTACACCCAGGTATAGAATGACGCCATAAACCCGTAGTCCTTCAGGGCTCGGTAAGCCTTGATGAACGTGTCCTGGACGCAGTCTTCGGCGTCCTGCCGGTTGCCCAAAAAGCTGAAACAGGCTGCAAAGATACGCCCGGAATAATGCTCGACCAGACAGGCGAACGCGTCGGCGTCTCCTGCCTGGGCTTGTTCGACCCAAAGACGCTCCTGGTCTTCCGGCGATGCTGCCACGTGATCGGTCACGATGCGCCCCCGAAACGGTTCGATGTTCGTGTAAAAAAACAGGCCATGGACGATCAGATTTTGATGCGGCGGGCGAACGGAACGATTGCCAGGCCCGTCGCGATGCCGGCCAGACCCTGCAGCGTGTTGAAGATCAGCGTGCCCGAAGCGGCGGCGATCCCGTAAAGCAGGATTTCGGCGACAAAGTACCCACCGACCATGATGATTTCGCAAAGCGCGAAAAGCAGCAATTGACCGGGCCAGGCCAATGATTTCCTGCGTCTGAGCACGACGCCGGCAACCAGCCCCATCAGGCCTTTGATGATCAAAGTCGGGATCATGTACTGGGGAAAACCGGCCAGAAGGTCGGCGAAAACCGATCCGATCGCCGCGCAGATGGCTGCGAACGGGCCGAGCACAACAGCGGCGGCGAAGATGGCGCCGTCACCGAAGTTGATGTATCCGTATCCGCCTGGAATCGGAAACTTGATCACCCAGGTCGCCAACAGGATGACCGCCGATAGAATGCCGCCGTATGTAATCGCCCTGATTTTGTCGTTCACGCTGGTGCTCCTTTAGCGAGTGTTTTCCCTGTGATTGCCCCCATTATAATACAAAAACGCCGGACTGAACAGGGAACGGCCGGGTTTGATGTCAGCAAAATCCGATTGCCAGGATGCCCTATTCATCGTATAGTTAAAGATATGGATGCAGCCTGGCCGGCCGCCGCGGGAACATCTTGCATCCTGCAGCGTCTGATGTACAATAGCCTGTGTCCGTAGCCTGCGTCCGTGCCGACGGCCGCGATGGCTGATCCAGGACGCAAAAGGAGTCGCTTTTCAGCATGGTTTTTTCAAGTCTGATCTTCCTGTATGCTTTTTTGCCCGCCTGCCTGCTTTGCTACATGGCGGCCGGAAGCATGCGCAGCAAGAACCTGATCCTGCTACTCTTCTCGCTGTTCTTCTATGCCTGGGGCGAACCGGTCTGGGTGATCCTGATGATCCTGACCGGGCTTTTCATCCACTGGGCCGGGCTTCAGATTGACCGCACGCGCGGCACGCCCCGCTCCAAACGCTACCTGGCGATGGCGGTGGTCGCCGCCCTGTCCTCGCTGGCGGTGTTCAAGTACTTGGGGTTCGCCGTGGAGAACATCAACAGTCTGACCGGCCTGGAACTTACGGTGCCGAAGTTCAACTTGCCGATCGGGATCTCCTTCTATACGTTCCAGACGCTGACCTACGCCATCGACCTGTACCGCGGCAACACGAAGGTGCAGAAATCGCGGATCAATTTCCTGCTCTACGAAGCCTTGTTCCCGCAGCTGATCGCCGGCCCGATCGTGCGCTATGCCGATGTCGCGCTGCAGATCGACAATCGCAAGATGACCTGGAGCGGCTTTTCCAGCGGCCTGACCCGCTTTTTGATCGGACTTGGCAAAAAGGTCCTGATCGCCAATTACGCCGGCCAGCTGGTCGGCAAGACGCTGGCCACCGGCCTGGGCAGCCTGAGCGTGATCGAGGCCTGGACCGGCATATTCGCCTTTGCCCTGCAGATCTACTTCGATTTCTCCGGCTACTCCGACATGGCGATCGGGCTGGGCCGCCTGTTCGGCTTCGACTTCAAGGAGAATTTCAACTATCCCTATATCTCCTCTTCGATCACCGAGTTCTGGCGCCGCTGGCACATCTCGCTGAGCACGTTCTTCCGCGACTACGTCTATATCCCGTTGGGCGGCAACCGCAAAAAGCAGGTGCGCAACATGCTGATCGTCTGGGGCTTGACCGGACTTTGGCACGGCGCGAGCTGGAACTTCATCTTCTGGGGCCTCTACTTTTTCCTGCTGCTCTGGCTGGAGAAAAAGGTTCTGGGCCGGATCTTGCAAAAGCTGCCGGCTGCTGTCGGACACGCTTATGCCCTGTTTGTCGTCCTGATCGGCTGGGTCTTCTTCTACTTTACCGATGCCGGCAGCATTTTCCACATGCTCCGATTGATGTTCGGCCTGTCCGGCCAGCCGGGCTGGCGCCTGGAAGGCGGCTTGCTGCTCAGGGAAAACATCATCTTTTTTGTGATCGCCGTCATCGCAGCGACCCCGCTGGCGCGCAACCTGGCCAAGATCCTGACAGGGTTGCCGCGCCAGGACCGCCGCAAGCGCCTGGTCACCTGGGCGGCAATGGCTGTCAACCTGCTGATGCTTTTCGTCTGCACGGCGTCGCTGGTCGGTCCGACCTACACCCCGTTTCTCTATTTCAGGTTCTGAGGAGGCAAGCGATCCATGAAAAAAGATCATATGGCCATGGTCGCCCTGGTGCTGATCCCGCTCTACCTGCTAACGGTCGTCAACGCGTTCTGGCCGGTACAGGCGGTTTCAGTCGATGAAAACCGCACGCTGCAGCAAATGCCGCAGATCAGCTGGCAAGGTCTAAAAACCGGCGAGTTCACGCGCACCTTCGAGGATTTTTTCTCGGACCAGTTCCCTTTCCGCTCCTTTTTTGTCCAGGTTAACCACCAGCTGATCGAAGCGATGAAAAAGCCGTTTGCCGGCGACCTCGAGATTGTGGCCGGACCTGGCGGTGAAATCGACCTGGGCGAAGGCGAACGGCTTGAACCGGATCCGGAAGACAAGGTGGTGCTGCCCACGCCGACCGATAAACCGCCGGTGACCGCAGCGCCGACCGCCGGCCCGTCCGTTTCTCCCGACCCCTCCCCGACCGTGGCACCGACGGCCACGCCCCAGCCGACCGCGACACCGCAGCCAACCGCCGGCCCCACGCCCGGGGCGACCGGTAAAGTCGAAACGGTCTCTGGGGTGATCATCCTGGACAATCGCGCGATGGAACTGTACTACTTCAGCGAAAGCCGCTCCGAACGCTATGTCAAGCTGATCAACCGGCTGCAGGGCAAGCTTGATTCGGCCCAGGTCTACAGCTTGGTCGCACCGACCGCCCTGGAGTTCTACTCACCGGACGACTACCACGATGGCTCGAGCAACCAGGCCAATGCGATCAGCAGCATCTACGGCCGCCTTGACGGCAAAATCAAGACCGTCGACGCCTACAGCAAACTGCGCGACACGTGGCAGGATTACATTTACTTCAGGACCGACCATCACTGGACCGCGCGGGGTGCGTACTGCGCCTACCAGGCCTTTGCCGACAAGGCTGGTTTCGCGCCGCTGGCACTGGACTCCTTTTCGACCGGCATCGTGCCGGGCGATTTCCTGGGCAGCTTGTACCGCTACACCAAGAGCAGCAAACTGAAAAACAATCCGGATTTTGTCGAGTATTTCCTGCCGGCGGTCGAGAGCGAGGGCATCGCCTTCACCAGCACGGCGATGAGCGAGGGCTACCGCATCCAGGCGGTACGCACCGAGGTTGGCAGCAGCAACAAGTACCTGGCCTTCATTCAGGGCGACAACCCGCTGGTTCGCCTGACGACCAGCCTGACCAACGGGCGCAAGATCGTCGTCCTCAAGGAGTCTTTCGGCAACGCGCTGGTTCCCTTCTTGCTTAACCACTACCAGGAAGTCTATGTGATCGACCCGCGCAGCCTGAGCGCAGATCTGCCTGCTTTCATCGCCAAGCACGGCATCCAGGAGGTTCTGGTTGTCAACTACGCGTTCGCGGTGACCAACAACAAGTGGCTGGACGGTTTCGAGGCCATGATCGGCTAAGGTCAGACATTCGGCAAGGGGCCGAGCGGGAACACGGCCTGTTCGCAGAACGGGCAGCAGGCGATCAGGCTGAGCTGGACGGCCAGCGTGTTCAGCGGGGTGAAGACTTCGGCCAGGGCCGCACAAGACGCGGCAAAGGTGTCCTGATCCAGATCCAGGGCCAGCGTGCAGTGCGGCACCCAGTTGTCTTCGCGGTAGAGGGATGAAAACGTTGTGCAGAGCGGCTCCAGGTCGTTGTTGACCAGGCGGTGCAGATCGAGCAGCTGCTCATCGACAATCGGGGCAAGGTAAAGCACCGAGGGGTTGTTGGGAAAAAAGCCTGCGCTGGCCAGTTTGACCGGGATCGGGCGCAGGATTTTGCTGGCCAGATTGCTCATCGTCAAAAGGACCGTTTCGTAGCGATCGGTGTCGAACTCGGCCAGCGTCAGATGCGGGCGCAGGCCTGACAGCAGCACCGTCTCGGAGCGGTTGTTCACCGTCAGGTGTTCGGTCATCTCGCGCAGCTTGCGGTCGCTGGCCGCGTCGAAGGTCAAAAGGATCGCATAATCCATCTGCAGTTCCCCCCCCGGTCCTGGTTTGATCCTGAGACCATCTTACACAAAACTTCGTGCTCTGACCAGAAAAAAAGAGCCCTCCCCTGGAAAGCTCTTCAGTCGCTGACAGATTTTTGCGTTCTTGCTTACTTGTCGCTTTTGCCAAACAAGTTGAGGCGGAACAGCATTGACTCGTCTTCGGGGTCCTCGCAAATGATTTTGGCTTCAACCATTTTGCCGCCTTCGATCAGGTTCATGATACCGGCCAGCTGGCTGAGCTTGCTCTTCAGGTTAAAACGGTCGTTCTCACTGGTCACCAAAAGCACGTTGCCCTTGCAGTTGTCCAGTGCTTTGATGAATGCTCTTACATCCACATCGTGCATACTGAATAATCTTGCCATGTTCTTTTCCTCCTTGCACCTTGATTTTCAAGGCTCTTGAGCTCACCCGAGCTCTTCGTTTCATCTTCTGTTCGTTGCTTTTATTATACCTGAAAATGATGAATATGCAACTATTTTGCCATTTGTCAATCCGTTAAATATTACAAAATAGGACGTAAATTATTGTGCACATTCACAGTTTCGGTAACGCTTGTTCCGAAAAGGGCCATCCAGTGTAGCTGGGCTCGCGGGCGATCGTCTGCCTGTCGCGGTGCAGATACCTGGCAATGGCGTTCAGGGTTTGACTCCCTGATAGTCTGGACTGGATCTCAACGCGTTCAGATAGAGACAGATGTGAGAATGGGGCCATGGGATCCTCCTTCCTGCGGCTGGCCCAGAGAAGCTTAGATCCAGTGTAACAGGTCGACCGTTTGTTGTGCTTATCGCCCGGTCGATGTTTGCAACGCTTATTTCATAGGCAAGTGTGAATTAAAGATTTCAATTAGCCCCGTTGATTTTTGCCGTTGCAGCGCCCTTGACTTCACGAGAATTTTTGATAAACTGATACAGGCAACGCGCCGCTGTGGCTCAGAGGTAGAGCAGCTCACTCGTAATGAGCAGGCCGTGAGTTCGATTCTCACCAGCGGCTCCAGCTGAACCGTCCGGATCACCGGGCGGTTTTTTCATGCTAGCGCCCGGGCTGCCGCTACGGCTTCGAAGCGGATCTTTTCCTCGTCCAGCGTTTTGAGTTCGCGCTTTTCCATCAGCCAGCGGCCGGCGACCATCAGGGACTCGACATCGGATCCGGCCGCGCTGTAGACAAGCGCGGAGACCAGATCACCCAGCGGAGTCATGCCAGGGCTGTCGGTGCGCACCACCTGCAGGTCGGCCTGCCAGCCGGGCGCGATCCGGCCGCTGTCGGTAAAGCCCAGCGCCCTTGCGCCCTCGAAGGTCGTCATGGCCAGGATCTGCGGCGCTGGCAGCAGCGACGCGTCCTGCCGGGCGCCTTTGGCCAGAAACGAGGCCAAACGCATGTCACGGTAAAGGTCGAGGTTGTTGTTGCTTGCGGGGCCGTCTGTGCCGATGCCGACCCGTACGCCGCTTTGCAGCATGGCGGGGACATCGGCCAGCCCGCTGCCCAGTTTCAGGTTGCTGGCCGGGCAATGGGCCGCCAGGACAAGCGGATTGGCCAGCACGGCGCGTTCCCCCTCGTCGAGGTGGACGCAGTGGGCCGCCAGCGTTGGGGTCCGGAAAAAGCCGAAGTGCGCCAGCTGGGCCGCCGGACGGCGCCCGTAGCGGGCCAGACAGTCCGCAACTTCCTTTTCGGTCTCCGCGATGTGCACCTGGACCGGGCAGTCCATCTGCCGGGCCATGTCGGCCAGCTGCGGATAGAGCGCTTCCTCATAAAGGTAGACCGAGTGAACCAAAAGCGAGACGCGCAGCAATCCCGAAGGGTGTTGGCCGAGCTGGCGCAGGTTGCGCCCGAGCAGGTCGGGATCGGGATGCTTCTGCCCGTCCGGCCCTTCCCGTTTGGCGTCAACCGACAGGTTCAGACGAAAGCCGGCGTCGAGCGCGGCCCGGGCCGTCTCCTCGTGGTCATAGTACATGTCGGCAGACAGCCCGGTACCGGATCGGATCATCTCAGACAGGGCCAGGCGGCTGCCGGCGGCTACCAGAGCCGGTGTCAGGCGCGCTTCGCGGGGGAAGATCGCCTCGAACAGCCAGCGATGCAGCGGCAAATCGTCCGCGGCGTTGCGCAGCAAGGTCATGGCCATATGGTTGTGCGTGTTGGCCAGAGCAGGCAGCAGCAGGCGGTTCTGGCCGCTGATCACCTGGTCCGGTTCCCTGCCGAGAGCGCTTTTTGCTGCCGATTCGGTCGGGCTGACCGCCGCGATCCGGCCGTCTTTGACGGCAACCCAGCTGTGCATCCGGCAGCCGACCTTGCCGGTTTCGTCGGTGCTGACAACCGGGATATCACAAAACAAAAAAGTATGGGTCATGGGACGTTTCCTTTCAGTCCAGCTGCCAGTGATCCAAGTAGTGCCGCTGATCATCGCTCAGCTGATCCGTCTTTTTGTCCAGGATCTCGAGCAGCATGCTGGCCACCTGATTATCCAGTTCGGCCGGCAGGTCATGCACTCCGATCTTGAGCTGGCGGCCTGCGCGGGCCAGGTACAAGATGCCTGATGTCTGCAGCGCGAAACTCATGTCCATGATCTCGGCCGGGTGGCCGTCTCCGGCGGCCAGGTTGACCAGCCGCCCCTCCGCCAGCAGGTGGATGGTGCGACCGTCAGTTTGGCGGAAGGCCGTGATGCCCGGGCGGGCCTGCTCGATGGATACGGCGCTCTCGCGCAGCTGGCGCACATTGACTTCGACATCAAAATGGCCGGCGTTGCACAGGATCGCGCCGTCTTTGAGCCTGGCGAAGTGTTCTATCGTCATAACGTCACGACATCCTGTTACGGTGACGAAGCAGTCGCCCAGCGGCGCGGCGTCGGCCATGGGCATTACATCGTATCCCTCCATCAGGGCCTCGCAAGCCTTGACAGGATCAATTTCCGTCACAATGACCCGTGCGCCCAAACCTCTGGCACGCAGCGCGACCCCTTTGCCGCACATGCCGAATCCCGCAACGACGACCGTTTTGCCGGCGACCAGCAAATTGGTCGTGGCCATGATCGCCGTCCAGACCGACTGGCCGGTGCCGAAACGGTTATCGAACAGGTGTTTGCAGCGCGCGTCGTTGATCGCGATCACGGGATAGAGCAGTCGCCCTTCCCGCTCCAGGCTGCGCAGGCGCAGCAATCCGGTGGTCGTTTCCTCACAGCCGCCGATCAGGTGGGCGGCCTTGTCGCGCTCGCTGCTGTGCAGCAGCTGGGCCAGGTCGCCGCCGTCGTCGATCACCAGGTGGGGTTCAAAGGCCAGCACCTGGCGGAGATGCTCGCGGTATTCCGCCTCCCCCACACCGTGACGGCAATAGACGGCAAGGCCGTCTGCCGCCAGTGCGGCTGCCACGTCGTCCTGGGTCGACAGCGGGTTGCATCCGGTCAGGGCGACGTCGGCGCCGCCTTTCACCAGCGTCTTGGCCAGGCAGGCCGTCTTGGCTTCGACATGGACGCTGATCGCGACGCGCAGCCCGGCCAAGGGCTGTTCTGCTTCGAGACCGGCGGCCATCCGGCGAAGGACCGGCATGTGTTCCCAGGCCCAGGCGATCTTACGCCGGCCGGCCTCGATGTCGGCGCCGGCGGCGACAATGCTGGGTGTTCGTTTGGATGGGTTCATGGGAGAGCCTCCGTCTTTTTGCATTCGGTCCTGGCCAGAATGGCCGACAGCAGCCGGATCGTCTTGTCCGCAGCCTGGGCGCCGACCTGCATGACGTCCGCGTGCGTCAGGGGGACATCGAGGATCCCGGCCGCCATGTTCGTGATGCAGCTTAATCCGAGCACCTTCATGCCGCCGTGGGACGCCGCGATCGCTTCGGGGACCGTCGACATGCCGACGGCGTCCGCCCCCAGGGCGGCCAGCGCCCGGATCTCGGCCGGTGTCTCATATTGCGGGCCGCGGCACCAGCAGTAGATGCCCTGGTGCAGCGCGATGTCCTGTTCGACGGCGCAGCGCAGGGCGAGCCGGCTCCATTCCGGATCGTAAACATGGGTCTGGTCGGGGAAACGCGGTCCGAAGCGGTCCAGGTTGGCCCCGCGCAGCGGCGACTCGGCCAGCAGGCCGATGTGGTCCTGGATCAGCATCAGGTCACCGGGCTGAAACGACCGGTTGATGCCGCCGGCGGCGTTGGTCAGGAGCAATCGCGAAACGCCGAGGTGCTGCATGACCCGGATCGGCAGCACGACATCGCGCATCGGGTGGCCTTCGTAATAATGGAAACGCCCCTGCATGACCGCGACCTGGCGGCCGCTCCAGCGGCCCAGGACGAGGCGCCCTTCATGGCCCGGGACAGTCGCCCGGGGGAACCCCGGGATCTCGTCGTAGGGCAGTATGTGCGCGTTTTCGACTTGCCCGGCCAGCGCGCCCAGGCCTGAGCCGAGCACAAGCAGCACATCCGGGGTTGTCTTAAGCGCACGCCGCACCGCCTGGGCAGCCTGTTCGATTCTGTCTTCGTCGTTTCGTTCGGTCATCTGAATGGATCTCCCGTTGGATCAGGGACTGTTAAGAAATTTAGCAGCTCTTTTCTGCGAAAGATTGACGAGGCTGGTCTATCTCTCGTAGAACCTATAGAGCTGCTTATTGATGAACAGTCCCTTAGCTGTCCCGTCCGCAGCAGTTCTTGTACTTTTTGCCGCTGCCGCAGGGGCAGGGGTCGTTGCGGCCGACCTTGGCCGCATCGCGGCGGATTGGCGCGGCGGGGCGGCTGGCAGGCGCCTGGGCCGCCTGTTTCGGCCTTTCCTCAGCCGGTTTGGCATCGCTCAGGGCCGACGCGCCTTCGGCGTGGCCGGCGGTCAGGTTGCGCGCGACGCTTTGGCGGTTTAAAACCGCTTCCTGCTTGAAATGGGCCCGCATCATCAAGCGGACGGCGTCTTCCTGGATCGCGCGCGTCATCGCCTCGAAAAGCTCGAAGCCCTCGCGGCGGTACTCGACGATCGGGTCATGCTGGGCATAGCCGCGCATGCCGATGCTGTCGCGCAGGTCGTCCATGACGTCGATATGATCCATCCACTTGCTGTCGACGGTGCGCAGCAGGACGAAACGTTCCGCTTCGCGCATCAGGTCCGGCGATGCGAACTCCTCCTGGCGCGCCTCGTAGCGGGCCAGGGCCTCTTCGGTCAGTTCACCGGTCAATGTTTCCGCGTCCAGGCCCTTGCGGGCGTCCGCGAGCTTCTTCAGGGCCGGAAGCGGCCCGAACAGGTCCTCGATGCGCGCCTGCATGGCGGCGACGTCCCATTCCGTCGAATTGGCGCGGCCCGCGCAGAAATCGAGCATCGTCTCACGCATCAACTGGCTGATCATCTTGAGGTAGGTGCCGTGCAGGTCCTCCCCTTCCAGCACCTGGCGACGCTGGCCGTAGATGATCTCGCGCTGCTTGTTCATGACGTCGTCGTATTCGAGCACGTGCTTGCGGATGCCGAAGTTGCGGCCTTCGACGCGTTTCTGGGCCGATTCGATCGCGTTGGAGAGCAGCTTGTTCTCGATCTCCATATCCTCTTCGACGCCAAGCGTGGCGAAGATGCGGGTCATGCGCTCCCCGCCGAACAGGCGCATCAGGTCATCTTCGAGCGACAGGTAGAACTTGCTGCAGCCGGGATCGCCCTGGCGACCGGAGCGGCCGCGCAGCTGGTTGTCGATCCGGCGCGACTCGTGGCGTTCCGTACCCAGGATGTAGAGCCCGCCGACTTCGACGACCCGCTGGTGCTCGGCAGCGGTTTGGCGACTGAACTGCTCGTGCAAGGCTTTGAAACGGGTGCGCACGTCCAGGATGACCGGGTCTTGTGTTTCATTGTAGGCGATCGACTGCTCGATCAGGTCGTCGTCGAAACCGAGCTTGCGCATTTCCATGCGCGCCAGGAACTCCGGATTGCCGCCGAGCAGGATGTCCGTGCCGCGGCCGGCCATGTTGGTCGCAATCGTCACCGCGCCGAACCGCCCGGCCTGGGCGACGATCTCGGCTTCACGGTCGTGCTGCTTGGCGTTGAGGACATTGTGCTTGATCCCGTTACGCCGGAACAGCTCGGAGAGGAATTCGGATTTTTCGACGGATACCGTACCGATCAAGATCGGCTGCCCGGCCTCGTGGGCCTGTCTGACCTCCTCGAGCAGGCGACTGTACTTGCCGGCCTGGGTCTTGTAGACGCTGTCCGGCCGGTCGTCGCGGATCATCGGCTTGTTGGTCGGGATGCAGACGACATCCAGCTTGTAGATCGTTCGGAACTCGTTTTCCTCGGTCTGGGCCGTGCCGGTCATGCCGGACAGCTTGCGGTACATGCGGAAATAGTTCTGGAACGTGATCGTAGCCAACGTCTTGTTCTCGCGCTCGACCTTGACGTTCTCCTTGGCCTCGATCGCCTGGTGGAGCCCGTTGCTGTAGCGGCGGCCGAGCATCAGGCGGCCGGTGAAGTCATCGACGATGATGATCTCGCCGTCCTTGATGACATACTGCTGGTCGCGGTGCATGATGCCGTGCGCTTTGAGGGCGTTGTTGATGTGGTGGTTGATCTGGTAGTTGTCCGGATCGGTCAGGTTCTCGACGTGGAAGTGCTGCTCGGCCTTATGGATGCCGCGCGTGGTCAGCACCGCGCTGTTGGCCTTTTCGTCGACGATGTAGTCGGCGTCGTCCTTGATCTGGTCCAGGTCCTGCTTGTCATCGGCTTCCGAGACGACGAAGCGCTGCAGGCGGCGGACGAATCGGTCCGCCTTTTCGTAAAGGTCGGAGGACTCGTCGCCCATCCCGGAGATGATCAGCGGCGTACGGGCCTCATCGATCAGGATCGAGTCGACCTCGTCGACGATGGCGAAGTTGAGCGGCCGCTGGACCATCTGCTCCTTGTAGGTCACCATGTTGTCGCGCAGGTAGTCGAAACCGAACTCGTTGTTGGTCCCGTAGGTGACGTCTGCCGCATAGGCGCGGCGCCGCTGGTCGTTGTCCAGATCGTGGACGATCAGGCCGACGCTAAGGCCGAGGTAGCGGTAGATCTTGCCCATCCACTCGCTGTCGCGCCGGGCCAGGTAGTCGTTGACCGTGACCACATGGACGCCTTTGCCGTTAAGGGCGTTGAGGTAGACCGGCAAGGTCGCCACCAGCGTCTTGCCTTCACCTGTTTTCATCTCGGCGATCCGGCCCTGGTGAAGCACGACGCCGCCGATCAGCTGGACGCGGTAGTGGACCATGCCCAGGACGCGCCGCGAGGCTTCGCGTACGGCGGCAAAGGCGTCGGGCAGGATGTCGTCAAGCGAGGCGCCCTCGTCGAGGCGCGCTTTCAGTTTCGCGGTCGTCTGCTTCAGATCTGCCTCGGAAAGGGCCGCATAGGTGTCGGCCAATGCCTCCACTTGATCAACAACCGGGAGGATCCGCTTGATCTCCCGGTCGGAATAGGTGCCGAAAAGTTTGGTCAGAAGACTCATTCGTGTTCCTTTCTCTTGCCGTCGTGCCTCACCGGCTTGTCACCGGACGGCAGTCTGCCGGCTTTTTCGAGCCGATCGAGCACCAGGCGGTAACCGTCGGCACCGTATTCCAGGCAACGGTTGACGCGGCTGATCGTCGCCGTGCTGACCCCTGTGCTGTCGCAGATATCGGTATAGGTCCGCCCCTGGCGCAGCATCAGGGCGACCTGCAGACGCTGGGCGAGCGACTTGAGCTCCGCCACGGTGCTGATATCCTCGAAAAACGCGTAGCATTCATCGGTGCTTTTCAGCGATAAAATGGCGGCAAACAGCAAATCTGTTGACGCATCGCGCAGTTTATCATTCATATCTTTCCCCCAAAACTGACATGACAGAAGGGCATTTTGGCGTCTGGCCACTAGGTCCGTCTCGCATATAACCCATGATAACCCAAGGCTCGGGAAGATACAAGACGGCCTGCAAGGCTAGGACTGGCCCGGATCCGCCTGGCTGATCCCGGAGCGGACGACCTCGAAACGGACGTTTGCGGCCCCGGCCCGAGCGCCCAAACGGGCCAGGCTTTCGGTCAGCCAGTCCTGAGCGCCGTTTTCCGGGATTACCAGCAGCAGCCGCCGGGAGGTGATCTGCCCGGCCCCGATGCGGACAGTCTGGCCGCCCTTGTCGTAGTCGGCCCCCTGGAAAGCGGCCAGGCTGTCCAGGAAGTCGCCGATCTGCGTCTCGAAAGCGGCGGCGGCCTGGTAGGTGGGCCGGGTCAGGTCGACACTCTTGATCGCGGTCGCCTCCCCTTGCTCAAACGCGGCGATCACGGGAAAATCGTAAGGGAGGGTCCCACCTAGCAGGCTGCGGAACGCCTGACCGCGCGAAAAATTATCGAGTTGCCAAAGTGACGGGCCAGCCTCCCCGGATGAGTCCTCGGGCCGTTTGCAGCCGGTCCAGAGCGGGATGACTTGACGGACAGAGCAGGTCTTTTGACCCAGCAGGTGGCGCTGCTGCCAGGTCAGGCAGATCCAAAGCTGCTGCCGGCCCATTCGCCAGTCCAGGCAGGCGGACAAGCTGCTGATCGTGTCCGGCCAGGATTCGGCATTTCCGGCGTCGTCCGCGAGCCATTCGCGGGTGCGCTGCACGATCCATGGACCGAGCAGGCCGGTCGACGCGACATCGAGGGTCAGGTCGGCGGCCGTGTCACCGAATAATGCCGCCAGCACCGTCGCGACATCCTGCAGGCCTTCGTCCAGCGACGCGGCAGGCGTCTCCAGGATATCCCCAGCCGCTTCTTCCGCAAGACGGGCGGCCGGGCTTAATAAGCTCAGTTCGGCCGCGGTGCGCGCCAATGCGCCCTGCAGCTTGATCCGTGCGGTCACTGCGACGATCTGGCTGAGCAGGAAAAACAAAAGCAGCAAAACCAGCGGCAGAAACAGGGCCGCTTCCAGGCTGATCGAACCGCGTCTCTTCCCGCTCATCCGTCGTAACCGCCGCTCAGCGCAAGGTCGCGTCCGGCATACCGGGTCCGGACCAGGCAGCGCGTATAAAGCGTGTTGCCGAAAAGGTGTTCCAGCCGTTTCGCACAGCGTTCGACCAGTGTCGCGCGCGGAACGAGATAGAGCACCAAACGGATATAGTCCGTATACCAGAGCTGGAAGCGGATCTCGCCTTTTCCGGGCCAGAAACGCACCCCGTAGCCGTCGATCAGGCGGCTGCTCTCATGGATACCGGCCGCCAGGGCCTGACCGGCGACGATAAGGTAGGTGATCGACTCCGGTTCCAGGACGACCGTTCCCATGCTGAGCGCGGCGACAGCGCCGGCAATGGCCGCGGCCGTGCCCCGGATCGCGGCCATGCGCCCGGTGTCGGTCAAAATCGCCGCCATGTGAATCAGGCTGCGCACGCAAAGAAGCAGGAACCGGACGGTCCAGGCCGCCAGGGTCGGCTGCCCGATCCCGGTAGCGAGCATCTCAAGCTCACATGGCCGCTTGTCCTGCAGGTCGGCCATGCGCCTTCCGTCGGGGGTGATCCGATCCTGCGGCACGCCGTCGACGACCTGGGTGGCGGTTTGCGAGACGAAATAGGACAGGCTGTACTCCACGACGCAAAGCTTGCCGAAGACAGGACTCTCCGGGGAACCGAACAGCTTGTCCAGCGCGGCGCCCATTCGGGTCAGGCTCTGGGGATTCAAAAAATCGGGCAGGCTGCCTAGAAGTTCGCCGGACTGGCCGCGCTGCGCGGTGAACTGGCTGAACTGGCTCTTGATGTTTTCGAGCAGCGCGCGGGCCTGGTCGTCAAGCAGCTGTTCAAGCAGCTTCCCGAACAGCTTGCTGGCGGTTTTTCGGATCGCCGGACCGGCCAGGTCGCCCAGTGACCGGCCGAGGACATCGGCCAGGCCGCCCGAAGACGGCTTTTCCGGTTCCGGGGCCAGGATGCGATTAACGCCGGCATAACGGGTCAGGAACAAATCCAGCCAGGTGCCGGGCAAACGGGTCCCCATCTGGCGCACGATCAGGCGGTCCAGCTTCTGTGTCTCCAGGAGGCTCTCCTCTCCGGCAAGTTCGAGCGGACAGGCAGCCAGATCCGCCGGCAGGCTGGAGCAGAACACCTTGCTGTCGACGCGAGCCGGGTCAAAGGCCAAAAGGCCGAACTGCTCGAACAGGCCACGGTCGTAGGAGGCCAGACCGACCTGGATCTGGCTGGCCATCGCCCGGCCCAACGCAGCTTCGACGCCACGGGTGCGGGCGGCTTGGAGCCAGGTTCCGAACACAAGGCAGAGGGCGGTCAGGACGAGGCAGAAAAAGACAGCCAGGCTGCCGGAGCGGCTGCGGCAAAAGCGCGGGACGCGCATCGTCTTCACGACCCGCCCAGCCAGGAACGAAACAACGTGACGGTGTCACGCAGCAGCGCGGAAAGCTCCAGCACGCGCTGCGGTGAAACCTTTAGCGCCGTCGCCCCGTCTGTTTCCAGCCGGATCCGGTCGGCCTGGTAAAGTCCGGCGTTGTCCAGGCTTGCCAGGGTCGCCAGCACCTCGAGCCGCGCGGCCAGCCAGGCGGTGCGATAGAGTGACGGGGCCAGTTGGAGCATGAACGCGAGCAGGGCGAGCACGACGGCGATGACCAGGGCTGTTTCGAGTGTCTGCATGGCCACCCCTCCCTTCTCCACCAGCGTAGCGGACAAACGGGCGGACATAAAGGCCGGTCGGCAGACAAAAGACAACAAACGGAGCGGGGGAATTCCCCCGCTCCGTTTGGCTTAAGGATTGGGTCTTTTGCGGTTTACGAGTCCAGGGCCATTTGCCTGACCAGGATGATCTGGTCGCACAAGACCTGGGTCTGACCGGTGCCGCCATACTGCTCGCCGCTGAATTTCAGCGACACGTAGACGTCGTAGCGATTGTCGTTGTCCGGCGACAGGGGCATGTAAAGCTTCTCGCCGACCAGGAGGTGGGTCATCCAGCTCAGGTTCGAAAAGTAGATGATGCTGGGCGCCGGCATCACCTCTATGATGCCCAGATGGTACATCGTGTAGGTGTCGGGCGTGATGTCATCGGTGGTTAAGGTCATTTCAACCCGATCCATCCCGGCGACGCGGGGGGCGTACCCGAAATTGAACGGCAGGTCCGGCAGATCGATCGTCGCCGCGTAGCCAAAGGCAGCATCCAGATCCGGGGCGATCTTCGGCGATGTTCCCCGGGAATAGTTGGTCGGCATGGTGCGGATCACCGCGCCTTCCGGCATCGAGGCGAACGGTTCCGGCAGCGGTTTGGGCTTGCCGGCCAGGATGATGGTTTCAAAATCTTCGACCAGCTGCGAATCGGCGTGGTCCCCGGTCCGTGCGATGTGCACCTGGTAGTCGGTGAAATAGTCGGGGTAGGCGTCGGTCAGGGCGTGCCAGCGCCCCAGCGTGGCGAGCTCGATGTTGCGGCGCAGTCGCCTGACATTCTCGAGCCGGTGCGCGTCCGCTGCCACCAGCGCCTCCATCTGGTCAAAATAGCCATGCCAGCGCATCAGGCGCTCGGTCGTCAGGTAGGCCAGGGTCGTATCAAAGTCGATCGACGTGATCGTCAGCGGCATCCGGTAGACCGAAGCGGCCTGGGCGTCCTCGAGTTCTTCGAGGTACCCTCGGACAAGCGGCGCGGCATCGCCATAGACAGAATCGGTGAATGCTTTGATCAGGGCCGTTTCGTCCTGGTTGATGTCCTGCAGCAATTGGGTGTAGATGTATTTTTGCAGTTCGACAAAGCCTTCGCCCTGGTGCACGTTGGGCGTGGTGAACTCGAAGAAAACGCCCTGGACCCCCAGCTCGTGCATGCGGCGCAGATCGGCGACCTGGCGGCGGATGCCGGCAAAGGGCATGTCTTGGCCCAGGCCGTACGGATTCGGATAGTACCAGGTCCAGACCTTGGGTGTCAGTTCGAGCCAGTCCTGCAGCAGGCCGTAGTTTTGGCTGTTGTCCGCACAGCCCCAGTCGCGATCCAGGCGGTCGCTGATGTTGGCAAAGATGACCACCAGGTTGTCCGGCCAGCTGACGCCCTCAGGCAGCGTCGGCGCCATGCCGGTTTTTTCCACGCGTGACGCCCCGGTCTTGATCTGGGCTTTGGGGTACAGGGTTTTGACCTCGGCGCACAGCTCGATCAGGTAATCGAACAGAGGGCCGCCCGGGCATTGATACGTGCCTTCCAGCACCTGGCACTGGGGGCAATAACAGAGCTTGCCTCCGCCGTCGTGGGTGTCGATCGTAATCAGGGCGTCTTCGATGCCCTGCTCTTTGAGCAGGCGCAAATGTTCCAGGACATGCGCCGTCAGTTCGGCGCGCAGCCCCGGATTGCTGAAGCAGTATGTGCCTTCGGGCGTCCGCCTGCCAGAAGCGTTGAGGGCGAAATACTCCGGATTGGTGTAGAAATAGCGGCGGTTGGTCACCCAGTCATAGACATCGCGGACCGTTTTGTAGGTCGGTGTCGGCGGGATGTAATTGCCGGTCGCGTGCACGAATTCCGGGTTGTAGAGCAGCGATTCGACGCCATCCGGATAGGTGATGTTGCCGGTCAGGCGAAACACGCGGTCCTGCCGCTCGCTAAACCCCATGTTGATGCCCGCATGGTAATCGAAGATCTTCTGGAACTCAGTCATGCGGTAAGCAAAGGAAAAGGTTCGGGTCCGGCTGAACGAGGCCAGCGCCAGGTTGCGGTCGATCGGGAACACGGGCTCTTCGAAGCGGCTGAACCAGCGCCAGCCCAGTTCGTCCTCCAGGAACATCAGCATCGCGTGCAAGTTGCCGTGGATGCCCTGTCCATACAGGTAAATGTCTTTGCCAATGCTGCGTGCCACCTGCTCCTGACTCCCCAGCACCGACAGGGGGTCTGTCCGCAGCTTTTGTTTCGCTGCGTCGCTAAGGCCCAGGAAAATGGCGTGCTTGCCGCTTTGCGCTCCCGCTTCAACGACGGGAAAGACGGCTTGTGTCATCTGTTCGAGTGTTGATGCGAGCACATCGGCCGCATAGCGGTCGATTGCGGTCGCGTCGGGGGCGATCACGATCTCGTAACGGGCGATGCCGTCCGATGCCAGGACAAGCGGTTTGCCCAGGACGGCGTGAGGAATATCTGAAACGGCTTCCGACGGCGCTTGCGCCAGGGCGATGGTCACCAGCATCAGGGTGGTGACGACCAGCCAGGCGATGGGCTTTTTGCATCTTTGCATAATTACAGCTCCTCGGCATATATTTTCATAAGCCTGCTGTGCGTATGCGGCCGTCACGGGCACGAGGCTTGTGAATCTTAAACGTGGCTGAGGTCTGTCCTGATTCTAGTTTATCGGGGTGCGGCGGTGCTGGCGAGCGTCATTTCTTGCGCGGGTTTCGGAAATTGTCCTCTTCCCGCCCGATGTTTTTTGACTTTGGATGCGGCCGGCTCAATTTTTGTCGCCTGTTGCGGCTTTTTTTCAGGCAACAAAAAAGCCGTCTCCGGTCAGGATGACGGCTTTGGGGGCAGATTACAGGCAACGATTAATGCGGCAGGACCTTGGATAGAAATTCACGCGTGCGCGGGTTTTGCGGCTGACCGAACACCAGCTCCGGCGGGCCCTGCTCGGCGATGCGGCCGTCATCCATGAACAGGACGCGGCTGGCCACGCGGCGGGCAAAACCCATCTCGTGGGTGACGACCACCATGGTCATCCCCTCCTGGGCCAGTTCCTGCATGACATCCAGCACCTCGCCGATCATCTCGGGGTCGAGTGCCGAAGTCGGTTCGTCGAACAGCATGATGCGCGGGTTCATGGCCAGCGCGCGGGCGATGGCCACGCGCTGCTTCTGGCCGCCGGACAGCTTGATCGGGTAATCCGCGGCCTTATCGGCCACGCCGACGCGTTTCAAAAGGTCCCGGGCGCGCCGGCTGGCCTGCTCGGCCGTCATCAGGCCCAGTGTGACCGGCGCCAGGGTGATGTTCTCCTCGACCGTCAGGTGGGGGAACAGGTTGAAATGCTGGAAGACCATGCCCATTTTCTGGCGGACGAGGTTGATGTTGCAGTCCGGCGCGGTGACCAGGATGCCGTCGATCCAAATTTCGCCGCCGGTTGGCTCGTCGAGCAGGTTCAGGCAGCGCAGGAACGTGCTCTTGCCGGAGCCGGACGGGCCGACTACGACAATTTTCTCGCCTTCCTCGATCTGGGCGTCGATCGACTTGAGCACATGGACCGGGCCAAAATCCTTGACCAGGCCTTTAACGGTTATCACTGCGACGCAGCCTCCTCTCCAGCCGGGCCATCAGGCGGGTCATCCCCACCACGATCACCAGGTAGACTGCCGCGACGACCAGCAAGGGCATCATGGCATCGTAGGTGCGCGAGCGGATCCGGTCCCCGGCCCGGGTCAGGTCGGCGACGGCGATGTAGCCGACCACGGCCGTTTCCTTGAGCAGGGTGATCAGCTCGTTGAACAGCGCCGGCAGGATGTTTTTGACCGCCTGGGGCAGGATGATCTTGCGCATCGTGGTCGCATAGGTAAGTCCCAGCGAGCGTCCGGCCTCCATCTGGCCGCGGTCAACCGCCATGATACCCGAGCGGATGATCTCGGCGACATAGGCGCCGCTGTTGATCCCGAAGGCCGCGATCGCGCAGACCACCTTGCTGACCGGCAAGCTGGCGAAGATGACGAAGTAGACGATCAGGAGCTGCACCACCACCGGGGTGCCGCGGATCACGGTCAGGTAGATGTCGGCGAAGCGCGTCAGGAAGAAAATGCGCTTTCCAGCGAAATCCAGCACCTTGACCACGGCGATCAGAAGCCCGATCGCGACGCCGAGCAGCGTGGCAAAAAACGTGATGATCAGCGTCTGGACCAATCCGTCGACCAGCCAGAGCCAGCGGTTCTCCACGATGAAGTTGTTGATGAAATTGGTCCTGACCTTGTCCAGGGCGGTGCTGTTAAGCCCCAGCTGATCCTGGAAGGCGACGATCAGGACAAACAGCGCGAAGACGGTCAGGGCGGCGAAGGATAACACCACCGTGACCGTCCTCGTGCGGTCCTGCCCGAGCTTTTTGCCTAAGGCAGGCTTCATTTCTGCGATGTCTTGCGGATCACGACGACCTGGCTGGCGTCGACATAGGGATCTGAGAAGTCGACGTTGACCTTACGCTCGTCGTTGATCGTCATGCCGGCGGCGATGGCGTCGATTTTACCGCTGCTCAGGGCTGTGATCAGGCTGTCAAACGGCATGTCCTCGATCTGCAGCTCCATGTTCAGCTCCTTGGCGACGCGGGCCATGATGTCGATGTCGACACCGGCCACCTTGCCGTCAGCGATATATTCGTAGGGGGCGAACCCCGACTCGGTGCCCATCTTGAGGATGCCGCCGGACGCGCCGACATTCAGGTCGGGCGCAGAGCCCTTGGAGCCGTCATGGGCGGCGAAGGACGCGGCCAGGCTGCCGTCTTCCTTCATCGTCTTGATCACGCTGTTGACGGTGGCCAGCAGATCCGCGTCGCCCTTCTGGACGGCGATGGCGTACTGCTCCGGCTCAAAACCGACATCGATCTGGGTCAGCTCGGCGTTGGCCTTGATCATCTCGTTGGCCGTGTCGCGATCCATGACGATGCAGTCGATCTTTTTCTGCTTGAGGGCGGTGATGGCGTCAACGTAGCGGGTAAAGCGCTCAACGGTCTTGGCCGCGACATCATCGCTGGCGATTGTGTCGCCGGTCGTGCCGAGCTGCACGCCGATCACCTTGCCGGCCAGGTCGGTCTGGCTGCTGATAAACACGGTTTCCGCGCTGCTGCAGGCGGCAAGGCCAAGCAGCAAGCCCAAGGCCAGCAGCATCGCAGCTGCTTTTCTCATCATTTTCATGTTGTCACTCCTGTAACGATCTGCGGCGTTGGGTTTTGACGGGACCTGGCTAGATGCCGGCCCGCCAGGCCGCACAAGCATATTTATACAACAAAACTGCTGATGATTCAATCATAAACAAAATGGATTATGCCGTCATTTAGCAGCCTCAACGGAAGCAGCCTTTGATATGAGCCTGAAACAAGCCGCATCCGGGATGCTGTTTTGAGCCAAAAAAAACGTTCCCCTTTACTGCACGAAAGCGCGGTAAAGGGAAACGCCATTTTTATCGTTCCGGAACAATAAGATCATGCATCCCCTAGCTGCGCAGCCGGGCCCCCGCCTGTGCCTCCAGACTGGCCAGGATGGCCTGCATCACCGGCGCGATTGTCTCGTCGCTGAGTGTGCGGTCGGACGCGCGGAAGACCAGCGAATAAGCGATCGACTTGGTGCCGGGCGCGACCTGGGGTCCCTCGTAGACGTCAAACAGGCGGACCTGCTCGAGAAGCGGGGCGCCGGCCTCGCGGATGATCGCATCCAGTCTGGCAGCCGTAACCGCACGGTCGACGATCAGGGCCAGGTCGCGCGTGACGGCTGGGTGGCGCGGCAGCGGCTGGTAATGCCGCTCGTCGGTCGCCATGGCGACCATTAAATCGAGTTTCAAGTCGAGCACAACCAGGCGCGGCGGCGCGACGAAGGCCTGGGCGACGTCCGGGTGGATCTCGCCAAGCTGGCCAAGCTCCGTCTCGCCGGCGAAGATGCGGGCGCTCCGGTTGGGATGCAGCCAGCCGTCCGTTCCCTCGGCGCTGCAGCGAACCGCCGGGACGCCCAGATGGACCAGCAGTTCCTCGAGGATGCCCTTGAAGCGGAAAAACGACGGGCCGGCGGCCCCGTTGTCGCCTTCATCGTACAGGAAGGCCGACAGGTGGCGCTCTTCATCGGGCAGGTCCGTGACCGGCCAGGTTTTGGGCAGGTAGACGAAGGCCATCTCGAAAATGCGCGCGGCCGCGACCGAGCGGTTCCAGTTGGTTGAGGCGACGGTCAGCAAGGAAGGCAGCATGCTGGTGCGCATGCAGGCATAATCCTCCCCGAGCGGGTTGGTGATCCGGACCTGACGGCGCAGGACATGGTCGGCGGGCAGCTGGAGCTTGTCCATCTGGCGCGGGCTCTCGAAGGCATAGGTGCAGGCTTCGTAAAAGCCGGCGGCCAGCATGAAGTCCTTGATCTTCTCGCGGATGCGCTGGTCGCGGTTCATGCCGCCCAGGGTTGTCTGCTTGCCGGACAGCAGGCTGGGCTGGATGTTGTTGTAGCCGTAGATCCGGGCCGCTTCTTCGGCCAGGTCGGCCTCGCAGAGCAGGTCAGGTCGCCAGCTGGGCGGATGGGCCGTTAGTCCAGCATCCTCGCGCGTGACGGCGATCTCCAGCCGTTTCAGGCAGTTCAGCAGATAGTCCTCGGACAGGTCCGTGCCCAGGATGCGGTTGATGCCGTCCCGGCTAAACGGGATCGCGGCTGGTTCGGGCTTGACCGGCCAGGCGTCGATCAGGCCCGGGCAGACGCGGCCGGCCCCGATTTGCTCGATCAGCTCGCAGGCCCGGTCGATCGCGCGCGCGGCGTTGTTCACGTCGAGGCCTTTTTCAAAGCGCGCAGACGCTTCCGTACGAAGTCCGACCCGCTGAGCCGCCCGCCGAACCGCCAGCGGGTTGAAGGTGGCCGATTCCAGCAGCACGGACGTGGTCGTTGATGTCACTTCGGAGTTCTCGGCGCCCATCACGCCGGCCAGGGCAACCGCCCGGTCCCGGTCGGCAATGACCAGCATCGCGTCGTCGAGCGTACGGTCGGCGCTGTCCAGCGTGCGCATCACCTCACCCGGACGGGCCCGGCGCACGATGATGCTGCGCCCGGCCAGCTGCTCGAGGTCAAAAGCGTGCATCGGCTGGCCCAGCTCGAGCATGACGTAGTTGGTGATATCGACCAGGTTGTTGATCGGGCGCAGCCCGGCACCGCGCAGGCGGCGGCGCAGCCAGTCCGGCGACGGGCCGATCTGCACGTCGCGCACGACGCGGCCGCAGTAGCGGTAGCAAAGGTCCGGCGCCTCGATGCGGATCGTCGCCTGATCGGCGGCCGGTTCCGGGTGCTCCGCCTTGACGGCGGGGCGGACCGGTGTGAAGGGCAAATCCAAGGTGACGGCCGCCTCGCGGCCCAGCCCCTCGACCGAAAAGCAGTCGACCCGGTTGGACGTGATCTCGAAATCGAGCACGACGTCGTCGAGGTGGAGCAGCGCGCGGATGTCCTGGCCGGGTTCGGTTTCCGGCGGCAGGATGTAGATGCCGTCGGCCGCGGCGTCGGGAAAGTCATAGACCGTGAAGCCCAGTTCCTGGATGGAGCAGAGCATCCCGTCAGACAATTGCCCGCGCAGCTGTCCGGAGCGGATCACGGTGCCGTCCGCCAGCACGGCTCCGTCGACGGCGACCGGGACGGCAGCCCCGGCGAACACGTTCGCCGCGCCGGTAACGATTTGAATTGTCCGCGTCCCGATGTCGACCTGGCAGAGGACCAGGCGGTCGGCATCCGGATGCGAGACGACGGACTCGATCCGGCCGGTAACCACGCCGGACACCCGTTCGCCGACCCGGGTGACGTTCTCGACCTTGGAGCCGCTCATCGTCATGGCGTCGGCCACGGCCTTGGCGTCAAATTTCAGCGGCGTGAATGCCCGGAGCCATTCAAGGGTTGTTTTCATTGTGTTAGCCTCCTCATGCGAAAAGCCCGGCCGCGTCAGCGGAACTGGCTGAGAAAACGGATGTCGTTCTCGTAAAAGGTGCGGATGTCGTCAATGCCGTAACGGCCCATGGCCGTCCGTTCGACCCCGATGCCAAAGGCGAATCCGGAATAGCGGCGCGAGTCGATGCCGCAGTTCTCGAGTACTTCCGGGTGCACCATGCCGGCGCCAAGAACTTCGATCCAGCCCTCTCCTTTGCAGGTGCGGCAGCCTTCGCCGCCGCAGGTCCAGCAGGAGATATCGACCTCGCAGCTCGGTTCGGTAAACGGAAAGTGGTGCGGGCGCAGCCGGATGCGCGTCTGCTCGCCGAACAGCTTCTTGGCAAACAGCTGCAGCGAGCCGACCAGATCGCCCATCGTGACATGCTCGTCGACGACCAGCCCCTCGACTTGGTGGAAGACCGGCGAATGGGTGGCGTCCAGGGCATCGGAGCGATAGACCTTGCCTGGGCAGACGACCTTGATCGGGGGCTGCTGGCGCTGCATGACCCGGATCTGCACCGGAGAGGTCTGGGTACGCAGCAGGATGTTCGGCGTGATATAGAAGGTGTCCTGGGTGTCCCGGGCGGGATGGCCTTCCGGCAATCGCAGCAGCTCGAAGTTGTTGCGGTCGTATTCCACCTCGGGCCCCTCGGCGATCGCATAACCAAGGTCGCTGAACACGGCGCAGATCTCGTCGATCACGAGAGTCAGCGGATGGCGTCCGCCAACGCTGAAGGGCAATCCGGGCCGAGTGACGTCGATCGTCTCCGTTTCCAGCCGTGCGATCTGTTCCCGGGCGGCGATCGCGCCGGACGCCGCTTCCAGGGCCTGTTCCAGAGCCTGGCGGATCTCATTGGCCAGCTGGCCGGCCGCCGGCCGTTCGGCCGGAGACAAGGCCCCCATGCCGCGCAAGATGGCGGTCAAATGCCCCTTCTTGCCCATGAAGCGGACACGCAGGGCTTCCAGGTCCTGGCTTGACGCGGCCGTCTGCAGCTGTGCGTCGAACTGCTCCCTCAGCTGGAGCAACTGGTCTTTGAGCTGGCTCATATGGCTCTCCTCCCTCTCGCCGGCGCTTGCGCCGGATAAAAAAAGCCGCCCCGATCACGGGACGGACATCAGATCCGCGGTACCACCCGAATTCCGCAGCTGCCTGCGGCACTCCTGTGCGTCGTTAACGGCGACAGCCGTCCTGACCTACCCGCTCGAAGCGCTCAGCCAGGCCGCTCCGGAGTGAACTTCAGCACGATCCGATCCGGGTGAGCTTTCAGCCTATCGGCTCCTCCCTCTCTGCTGATCTTCCCCTGCTTACTCTCTCCATCTTGGCGTTATCTGCTATAATAGCACCAGGCTTAGCGTCTGTAAAGCGCGCCCGGCCAATCTAGGCCGTTTGCCGGATGGAGGCACCCCTGATTTGACCCGGATTCGAACCGCTCCGCCCTTGCTGATCGCGTGTCTTTGCGCCTGTATCGCTGTATCTTGCCTGCTGACCGCCTGTACATCCGGCCGCTGGCCGGCTGAACCCGTCCCGGTCAGCCTGGCCGATAACCCCGACGCTTACCAGGCGGCGGCCGCCCCGCTGGCCTGGCAAGGCAATCTCCATAACCAGAATTTTGTCATCTTCGGGCAGGACAACCTGTTTTTGCCGGAACGAAACGGCACGGTCGCCCGGCTGGACGACCAGCTGCGCCTGTTTCCGGTCGACCCGTCGTCCGGCTGCCAGTTCGCCTGGGCGGACGGCTGGCTCTTCTATACATCCGGGTCCCAGAACAGCACGGTACGCAAGGTGCAATCCGACGGCAGCAACGGGGTCCGGATCGCCAATCTGCCCTACCAGTACCTGGTCGCCGACCGCGGGAACTTGTTCGCGATTTTAACCTCGACAGGCCAGGTGATGCGTTTCAGGCAGGACGGCACCGACCGGACCGTGCTCTTTGACGGGTTTGCCACCGAACTGCAGTACGACGGGAGCCGGCTTTATGTCTGCGGGGCCAATGACCAGACCGGCCTGGTGCGGATCGATCCGGATAGCGGCAGCTCGGAAATCCTGCTCCAGAGGCGGGTCGTCAGCCTCAACGTGGTCGGCGACACGCTCTATTTTGCCGATCCGGACGACAACCACCGGGTCTATGCCTGGTCCGGTGAGGACCGGCACGACCGCTGCCTGTGCGACTTGTCCCTGACGCGTCCCTTCATCGTCTACGCCAACTGGCTCTATTATGTGGATACAGATAACCAGGGGCGCCTGATGCGGCTGCCCCTCTCCGACACCGCCGCGGACCTGGAACAGGCCGTGCTGGTGGTCGACGATGCAGTGGCGTCGTTTGTCGTGCTGCCCGACGCCGTCTACTACCGCCGGCCGGAAGACAACGGCGTCTTCCGGGTTCCGCTCGATGGCGGCCGCCCGCAGAAAATCACCTGATCGCCGTTCTTCCTGCTACGGGAAAAACGGATTCGAGCCAACTTCCCTTGCCAGGCCTGTCGACGGCCCGTGGCCCGGATAGACAGCCAGGTCATGCGTTTCATCCAACCCGAGCCGTTCGGCTTGTCCGGCCAGGAAGCGAAGCGAATGGTCCAAAGCTGACGCCTCGCCGCCCAGATCGGTGCGGCCGACCGAACCGGCGAACAGCGTGTCGCCACTGAACAAGGCGGTTGGCTTTCCCTCTTCTTCAAGCAAAAAACAGCAGCTGCCGGCGGTATGGCCCGGCGTGTGCCAGACCGTCAGGCGGTGCGCCGCGTCGAGCTCGATGGTTTGGCCATCGACAAGCGCCGCTTCGGCCGGCGCGAACGTCCGGGCGCTGCTGATCACGGCGGAAAGGTTGCGCCCGGGATCGGTCAGGCAAGCGCGGTCCGCGGCATGGATGGCTAAAGGCGCGCCGCTCAGCGCCCGCCAGGCGTCGGCCTGGTAGATATGGTCGATATGCCCGTGGGTCGCCAGGATGCGGCGGATCGGGGGCAGGTTCGGCGGCAGGCGGCGCACCGGCGCCGTCGGGTCGACCAGGATCACCTGGTCCGGCAGGACGATCAGGTAGGTTATGGCCGTGATGTGCCCGTAGGGCAAGGCGATGATCTCAAGCATACCTCACCTCGCGGGGGACTCGAGCAGCAGCGTGACCGGCCCGTCGTTGGTCATCGCGACCTGCATATCGGCGGCAAAGCGGCCGGTAGCGACCGCAAGGCCCGTCTCGCGCAGCAGGGCGACGAACGATTCGTACAGCGGTTCGGCCATTTCCGGACGGGCCGCCTGGTCGAAACCGGGCCGGTTGCCCCGGCGCGTGTCGCCGTAGAGGGTAAACTGGGATACCACCAGCACGGAACCTTTTATTTCTTGAACCGAACGGTTCATCTTCCCTTGATCATCTTCGAAGACGCGCAGTCTGGCCACCTTGGCCGCCAGCCAGGCTGCGTCCTGTTGGCTGTCCGCGTGGGTCACACCCAGAAAAACCAGAAGACCCGGTCCGATTTCGGACAGGATCTCCTGGCTGCCTGTAAGCGTAACGGCGGCCTGGCGGACGCGTTGCACCAGCGCTCTCATCTCAGTAGGCGATGCCCTGCTGGTACATCGCGGTCGCGACTTTCTCGAAGCCGGCGATGTTGGCGCCGAGCATGAGGTTGTCGGGGTCGCCGTAAGCGGCGGCCGCCTGGCTGGCCGCCTTGTAGATGTTGACCATGATCGTTTTAAGCTTGCTGTCGACTTCGTCGAACGACCAGCCAAAACGCTGGCTGTTCTGGCTCATTTCAAGGGCTGAGGTGGCAACGCCGCCGGCATTGGCGGCCTTGGCCGGTCCGTAGATCAGCTTGCTGGCCAAAAAGACGTTGATCGCGTCGGGTGTCGACGGCATGTTGGCCCCTTCTCCGACCGCCTTGCAGCCGTTGGCGACCAGGGTTTTGGCGCTCGCCTCGTCGATTTCGTTCTGGGTGGCGCAGGGCAGCGCGATGTCGCAGGGCACCTGCCAGATCGCGAAGCAGTTGTCGCTGTAGGTGGCCTTGGGGTGCTTGTCCAGGTATTCGCGGATGCGGCCGCGGCGGACTAGCTTGATCTCCTTGACCAGGTTGATGTCGATGCCGTCCGGATCGTGGATATAGCCGTCCGAGTCGCTCATCGTGACCACCTTGGCGCCCAGCTCGGTCGCCTTGTCATAGGCGAAGATGGCGACGTTGCCAGACCCGGAGATCGAGACGACGGAGCCCTTGAAGGACAGCCCTTTGGCCTTGAGCGCCTCTTCCATGAAATAGCAAAGGCCATAGCCGGTCGCTTCGGTACGCACCAGCGAGCCGCCCCAGGTGAGACCCTTGCCGGTCAGAACGCCGGTGTGCGTGTTGGAAAGCCGCTTGTACTGACCGTACATGTAGCCGATTTCGCGTGCCCCAGTGCCGATATCGCCGGCCGGGACGTCCGTGTCCGGACCGATGTGGCGCCACATTTCGGTCATGAAGCTCTGGCAGAAACGCATGATCTCGCCGTCGCTCTTGCCGCGCGGGTTGAAATCCGAGCCGCCCTTGCCGCCGCCGATCGGCAGTCCGGTGAGCGAGTTCTTGAAGATCTGCTCGAAACCTAAGAACTTGATCACGCTCAGGTTGACCGACGGGTGCAAACGCAAACCGCCCTTGTAGGGGCCGATCGCGCTGTTGAACTGGACGCGGAAGCCGCGGTTAACCTGGACCTGGCCCTTGTCGTCGACCCAGGTGACGCGGAAGACAACCTGGCGCTCGGGTTCGACGATCCGGCTGAAAATGCCGGCCTGAACCCATTCCGGATGGCGGGCGGCGACCGGTTCCAGGCATTCTAAAACTTCCTGGACGGCTTGGTGGAACTCCGGTTCATTGGGGTTTCTGGCGATGACGGCGTCATAGACGGGTTTCAAAATTTGCATAAGGCTGCCTCCTGACAGGATCTGAATTTTTAAGGCCTGTTGCGGAATACGGCTGGATAAGTCCTGCGATCCCGTCGAGCCAACACGATGATTGTACGCAATGTCTGTTTCGAAGTCAAGAAAAAATGCAAGATCTGAAACCAAATCTTGCATTTACCAGGAAAAGGGAAGCTTATTTCAGCGGACCAGTTCGCGCCAGTCCAGGTCACCGCGGTCCAGGGCCAGCACGAGCAGCTCGGCCGTGGCCAGGTTGGTCGCCAGGGGGATCGAGTTGGTGTCGCACGCCTTGAGCAGCGCGTTGGGCGCGTCGTAGTTCTCGGTCAGCGGGTCGCGCAGGTAGATGACGGCATCGATTTCGTTGTAGGAGGCCCGTGAAGCCAGCTGATCGAGGCTGCCTGAAATTTCGGTCGAAAGGCCGGTGACATTGAGCCGGGTCGCGTCACGGATCAGGCGGGCGGTGTTGAACAGGGCGTACATCGAATGGCGGGACAGGATCTGGCTGTAGGCGATGCAAAAATTAACCAGGAGTTCATGCTTGCGATGGTCGGCCAGCAAAACAATATTCACGGATTGATCCTCCTCGAGTTGAACAAGCTGAATATGCTGATGTCAGCACATATCTAGGAATATTGTACTTGTCTTTAACCGGGGATACAAGAGGAAATCCGGCGATTTGTCCGGCTTCAATTTGTTCAAGCTGCACAGTCGGCACCAAGCCGTCACGGTGTTGGCAGGGCATCTGTCAGACCGGGTCGGAGCGGGTTCTCCGGCGCCGCCTGGGCTTCGTCAAGGCCGAAATAGGCCGTCAGCAGGTCGCGGGCGATCCCGATCGTGTTGGAGCCCCAGGCTCCTTTCTCAACGATCTGGGCGATCGCCACCTGCGGGTCATCGGCGGGGGCGTAGCAGATAAACAGCCCGTTGGAGGACGAACGGTCCTCGAATCCGGTTTCGGCTGTACCGGTCTTGGCGGCAACCGGGATCGGGAAATCGCGGAAGGCGCGGTAGGCGGTGCCTTCATCCGAAGCGACGACGGCGATCATGCCGGCACGAACCGCTGCCAGGGTCGATTCCTTGAGCCCGATCGGCACCGCTTCGGGATGGCTGTCGCGGATCACGACGCCGTCGCCCCGGGTGACGGTGTCGATCACGTAGGGGGTGACCCGGTTGCCGGTCGCCAGGGCGGCCGTGTAGACGGCCAGCTGCAGGATCGTGAAGCTGTTGTCGAACTGGCCGATCGCCGACTGGCAGGTGTCAGCCGGAAACCAGATCTGGTCGGACGGATCGGAACGCAGCAGCTTCTTGGTTTCGCGGCTGGCGCGATAGCCCTTCGACTCGCCCGGCAGGTCGATGCCGGTGTACTCGCCGAGCCCCAGCCGGCTGCCCCAGGCGTCGATCTCGTTAATCCCGGTCCGCACGCCGAGGTTGAAAAAATAGAGGTTGCAGGAGGTGGCCAGCGCTTCGGTCAGCGTCAGGTTGCCGTGGCCGCCGTAGGGCTTTTCCAGGCAGTACCAGAGCCAGTCGCCGATCACCTCATGTCCTTTGCAGCGGATGATGTTGCTGGAGGGCGTGATCGCGCCGCTCTGCAGGGCCGCGACCGACGTCGCCGGCTTGAAGGTCGAGCCGGGCGCATAGATCTCCATCATGGCGCGGTTCCACATCGGCTTGTTGACCTCGTCGGTCAGGTACTGCTCCACGCGCTCGGCCGCCTGCTCGTCATACCGGCGCAAAATGAAGTCGTTGGGGTCGTAGGACGGGTAGCTGACCATCGCCAGCACGGCGCCGGTCCTGACATCCAGCATGACGACCGCGCCGGCGTCGGCGTCGCCCTTGTTCTTGTTGTCCGGGCTGTTGCGGATTTGCTCGATCACGCGCGCCAGCGACGACTCGGCGACACGCTGGAGCTCCAGGTCGACCGTCAGGCGGACGTCATAGCCGGGAAGCGCCGCGCGGCCGATCGTTTCCGGGTAAAAGGCGCCCGCTTCGCCGGCGACGCTCCAGATGTTGTAGGGCCTGATGCCGTCCTGCCCGGCCAGGAAGCGCTCGGCGCTCAGCTCGACGCCGGCGTAGCCGACGATGTCGTCCGGGCCGTAGCCCAGGCTGCGCCAGGTGTCGTACTGGCGGGCACTGATCGGGCCGACATAGCCCAGCACGTGGCTGAGCGCCGACGCGGCGTCGGTATAGGCGCGCTCATAGTCGGTGGTCGCGATGACTCCCATGTAGCGGTAGTTCTGCTCGTTGATGATCTGGACCAGATCGAAAGCGACGTGACGGGCCAGTTCCAGCGGCGTGCCGTTGATAAACGCCCAGTTGTTCTCATAAAGCAAGTAGCGCAGCCCCATGATGCGCCAGGCGTCTGCCTGGCTGTAGCGCTGGCCGTCCGCCTTGGGATCCTCGATCTTGAATCGCTTGTAGAGCAAGTAGTCGTAGAACACGGCCGGATCGGTCTTGACCCAATCGTCGTCCCAGGTCGCATCGCCGGGCTTGTCCTGCAGGCTGAAAACCCCCTTGCTTTGCCAGTAGACGATCTCGTCCTCAGGCAGGACAAAGGCCGGTTGGCCGCAGTCGCCCTCCTCATCGCCCTCAGGGCAATCGGTGTGGCGCAGCTCAAGGTAGTCGGCCAGCGGGTCGTTCCAGGCGACGCCGTGTTCTTCCAGCAAGCGGGCCAAATCGAGCAGCATCGCGTTGAGGGCGGTGTCCTCAAGGCCGGCGTAGGCGATCTGGAGCACGTGAACCGGCCGGGAGACGGCCAGCGGGATACCGGCCGCGTCGAGGATGTCACCGCGGGGGGCCGTCACGGTCAGCTGGCGCGGCACGCCGGATGTTTCGGCGACGCCTGCGGCCGCTTCCGGGTTGAACTGGAGGGCGGCTGTGCTGGTGAAGATCAGGGAACCGGCCAGCAGGATGACGATCGCCAGGATGGCGTATCGGCTGGAGAGGAAGCCTTTCAGGCGCAGCAGCAGGCTGGGCTTCTCCTCGCGGACGACGGCCTGCTCTTCTTCCTGGCGGTCGAAGACGAAATACGGTTCCTGGCTGTTCAGGCGACGCGCCATAGGCTGTCCCCCATGATCGTGCCGTCCGGTTCGTCGCCGCGGCCCGAGCGACGGTAAGGCCCGAGCAGTGCCAGTAAGAAAATAAGCGGCAGCGCGGCGGCCAGGTTGGCCAGGACCTGGCCGGGCAGCGCCTGGCGTGCGCGCTCGAGCAGTTCGCCGATCGGGTAGACGACATCGGGCAGCGGCGGGACCAGGTAGGTCAGCAAGACGAGCACAGCGGCGTAAGCGGCGGTGAAAAAGGCGACCAGCACCAGGCCGAACAGGATGTTGCGCCGGAAAAAGCGGTGCAGCAGCACTGAGGACGCGATCCCGGCGTACATCAAGAGCAGCATGCCCAGGCCGAGGGTGCGGCCGGCCAGCAGGTCGCGCATGAAGCCGGCAGCCAGGCCGATGACCAGGCCGTCGCCCGTGCCGAACATATAGCCGCACAGGACGGCTAGCACCAAGGTCAGGTCAGGGGACGCGCCCAGCAGCGCGGCCGAATCCGGCAGCGTCACCTGGAGCAGGCTGCAGACGGCGATGTAGAGCGCGTAGACCAGGATGCGGCGCCAGAAGGCCGCGCGCGGCGTCATGGGGTCTCCCCTTTCATGACAAAGACGGTGGTCAGCTGGTCAAACCCGGCAAAGGGCTCGATCATGGCCTGGCGCTCGCTGCCGGTGTCGGCCGTGCGAACCGAAATGACTGTCCCGATCGGGATGCCGGCCGGAAACAGGCCGCCGACTCCGCTGGTCACCAGGATGTCGCCCGGTTTCAGCGACGCGCCCGACGGGATCTGGTCGGCCAGGCACAGGCCCTGGTCCTTGAGGTCCAGCGTGCCGCGCACCCGCATCAGGGCGCCGTCGGGGGTGTTGACCTTGGCCGAAACGCTGAAGCCCTCATGGATCAGGGGCAGAACCTTGCCGGAGACCAGGTCGGTCGACAGGACGCGTCCGATCAGGCGCGACTGGGCGTCGACCACGGCATAAGAGCGCGTCTCGGTGACGCTGAAGCCGTCGGCCGTGCCGATGTCGATGCGGAACACGTCGAACCACTGCCCGATTTCCCGTGTCAGGACACGCGCGCCGACGATCGTGTAGCCGGCATACTGCTCCTTGAGGGCGAAGGCCTCCTTGAGCGCCTCATACTGGCGCCCGGCTTCGGCCAGCTGGTCGATCTGGCTGCGCAGCTCGGCGTTCTCCTCACGCAGCGTCCGGTTCTCTTCGCGCAGGCGCATGCCTTCGCGCAGCGATTCGAAAAAGCCGTTCACCTGGTCGGTCGCGCCCAGCAGCGTCTTTTGTACCGGCTCGAGCACCGCCGAGATGGGCGACGTCAGAAAATGCAAAGGACTGCCCGGCAGTGAGGACAGCAAAATGACGGTCACCAGCAGCAAGGTGGTGAACACCAGAAGGAAGATGCGGTTGCGGGCGATTCCGCGCAAATCAGTTACGCTCCTTGTCTTGTTATGGTGCCATCATACCGCAAAAGATGCCAGCCGTGAACCGTCAGGGCATCTGGCCCAGCTGGCGCAAGCTGACCGACCCGCTTCGCCCGATGATCAGGTGATCGAGGATCCGGATACCCATCAGGGTGCCGACCTGGCAGAGCTGCGCCGTGGTCGTCAAGTCGTCCTGGCTTGGCTCGGGATCGCCGCTGGGATGGTTGTGCACCAGGATCACGGCGGCGGCGTTGGCCTTAACCGCGTCGCGGAACAGGTCGCGCGGCTGGATCACCGCGGCGCTGAGGCCGCCTGTGCTGAGCGTGCGGATCCGGATCAGGCGGTTGCGGCTGTCAAGCAGCACGACGCGCAGCTCTTCGCGGGACAAGTCGGCCATCTCGGCCTCCAGGAAGCGCAGCACGTCAAGCGGCTGGCGGATGCGTTCGCTTTGCGCGCTGCGGCTGTTGCGGCAGACCCGCCGGCCCAGTTCGACCGCCGCCTGAAGCTGGAGCGCCTTGACCCGCCCGATGCCGGGCAGTTCGGTCAGTTCCGCGATCGTGGCGTCGGCCAGGAAACCGAGCGGTGACGCCTGGCCGCATGTGTCGGCGTGAAAGCGGATCAGGCGCTGGGTCAGGCTGAGCGCGGTCTCGTGGCGCGAACCGCTGCGGATGATCACGGCCATCAGCTCCGCGTCGCTTAAAACCGACGCCCCCAATTGCTCGAGCTTTTCGGTCGGCCGGTCGTCGAGCGGCAGGTCGTGCATCGTCAGGTGTTCTTTGGTGTTCATCGTTGCCTCCCCGGGGAGGGTCGCCTATTTCCAGGGCAGCAATTGAGATGACCAATCAGATGAGTTCAGGTCCGCGGCCACGCTTTCGAGCAGGGCCAGGAGCCTGTAAACGGGCAATCCCATCACGTTGTAATAGCAGCCGTCAATGCGTTCGACCCATGCGGCGCCTGTGCCTTGAATGCCGTACGAGCCGGCCTTGTCGTGCGGCTCGCCTGTTCGGATGTACCAGCGGATGCGTTCCTCGTCGAGCGCGGCGAAACAGACTTCGGTTGTCTCGACCGCCTGGCGCCGGATCAATCGGTCCGGCGTGCGGCAAAGCAGCGACAGGCCGGTCAGAACCTGGTGGGTCCGCCCGGAAAGCAAGCGCAGCTGCCGGGCCGCTTCCTCGTTGTCGCGGGGCTTGCCCAGGATATGATTGTCGATCACGACGACCGTATCGGCCGCCAGGGCGCAAAAGGACTCGGGCAGGCGGTTTTGTTCGGTCAGGGCCTCAAGCTTGCCGGCGGTCAGGCGCAAAACCAGGTCGGGCACGGTACCGGTCCAGCCGGCCGCTGCCGCCTCTTCGTCGAAACGGGGCACGATCACCTGCAAGTTGGCCCCGGGCCAGAAGCGGGCCATCAGCTCGCGCCGGCGCGGCGAGGCGGAGGCCAGGATCAGGGGCAGCTTAAAAGTCGGCACTGCCGGTCGTCCTGGGGAACGGGATGACATCGCGGATATTGGCGACGCCGGTCAGGTACATGATCAGCCGCTCGAAGCCGAGTCCGAAACCGGCATGGCGAACCGAGCCGTAGCGGCGCAGCTGCAGATACCAGCCGTAGTCCTCTTCCCGCATGTCGAGCTCAGCCAGGCGCCGTAAAAGCTTATCCAGGTCTTCTTCGCGCTGGCTGCCGCCGATAATCTCACCGATGCCCGGCACGAGGCAGTCCATCGCGGCGACCGTGCGGCCGTCACCGTTCTGTTTCATGTAGAAGGCCTTGATCTCCTTGGGGTAGTCGATCACGAAGACCGGTTTTTGGAAGAGCTGTTCGGTCAGGAAGCGCTCGTGCTCGGTCTGCAGGTCGCAGCCCCAGGAGACGGGGTAGCTGAAGCGGTCCTTGACCTTGACCAGCTCGGAGACGGCGTTGGTGTAGGTGATGACGCCGAAATCGCTCGAACTGACATGCTCGAGGCGGCCAAGCAGGCCCTTGTCGACAAACTGGCTGCAGAATTCGACTTCCTCGGGGCATTCGCTTAAAACATCGCGGATGATCGCCTTGATCAGGTCCTCGGCCAGGCGCATGTCGTCACCCAGATCGGCAAAGGCGATTTCCGGCTCGATCATCCAGAACTCGGCCGCATGCTTGACGGTGTTGGAGTTCTCGGCCCGGAAGGTCGGCCCGAAGGTATAGATGTTGCGGAATGCCAGGGCGAAGGCTTCGCCGTTGAGCTGGCCGGAAACGGTCAGGTTAGTGTGCTTACCGAAAAAGTCGCGGTCGAAGTCGATCGTGCCATCGGGTTTACGCGCCGGCTTATCGAGGTCGAGCGTGGTCACGGTGAACATCTGGCCGGCGCCTTCCGCGTCGCTGCCCGTGATGATCGGGGTGTGTACGTAGACGAAATGGCGCTCGTTGAAGAAGCGGTGGATGGCGTACGCGGCGACCGAGCGGATCCGGAACACGGCAGACAGCAAGTTGGTGCGCGGGCGCAGGTGGGCGATCGAGCGCAAAAATTCAGGCGAATGGCGCTTGGGCTGGAGCGGGTAGTCCGGCGGACACGCCCCTTCGACCGCGATGCTCGTCGCCTGCAGCTCGAACGGCTGGCGCGCCCCCGGGGTGGCGACGACGCGCCCGGTGGCCACGATCGCCGCTCCGGTTCCCAGGTGGGCGATCGCGTCGTAGTTTGCCAGGCTGTCGCGCGCGAACACGATCTGCACGTTGTTGAAGAACGTGCCGTCGTTCAGGCTGATGAAGCCGAACTGCTTCTGGTCGCGCAGGGTGCGGATCCAGCCGGATACCGTGACGGTCTGGTCAAAATACGGTTCGGGCTGGCGGTAGAGTTGGCGGACGCTGGTGGTGTTTTCCATGTTTCCTCCGTGTTGTTCAATCCAGGCGCGATGCAACCGCCTGCAGGAAGGCCTCGGTGTCGACGACCTTGACCTGATCGAGCTGGGCCAGGCTCTTGAGGTCCCCGGTGACAATCCCTGCCTCGATCGTGGCCAGGGCGGCTTTTTCCAGCTTGTCCGCGAACGCGGACAGGTCGGTAAGGCCGTCCAGCTCGGCGCGCCTTTTCAGGGCGCCGGTCCAGGCGAACAAGGTGGCCATCGGGTTGGTCGAGGTCTTCTCCCCCTTGAGGTGGCGGTAATAGTGGCGGGTCACCGTGCCGTGGGCCGCTTCGTACTCCGTGGTGCCGTCCGGGGCGACCAGAACCGAGGTCATCATGGCCAGCGAACCGTTGGCGGCGGCCAGCATATCGCTCATCACGTCGCCGTCGTAGTTCTTGCAGGCCCAGATCAGGCCGCCTTCGGAGCGCATGATGCGGGCGACCGCGTCGTCGATCAGGGTATAGAAGTAGGAGATGCCGGCCGCGGCGAAATCTGCGGCGAATTCCTGGGCGTAAATCTCGGCGAAGATGTCCTTGAAGCGGTGGTCATACGTCTTGGAGATGGTGTCCTTGGCTGCGAACCACAGATCTTGGTGGCTGTCCAGGGCAAAGGTCATGCAGGAGCGGGCGAACGAGGCGATCGAATCGTCCAGGTTGTGCATGCCCATCAGGACGCCGGGGCCGGCGAAGTCGTGGACCAGCTGGCGCTTTTCGCTGCCGTCGGGCGCGGTCAAAACCAGCTCGGCGCGGCAGGGCCCGTCGACCAGCAGCTCGGAGGCGCTGTAGATGTCGCCATAGGCGTGGCGGGCGATCGTGATCGGTTTTTGCCAGGCGCTGACCTGCGGCCGGATGCAGCTGACCATGATCGGCGCCCGGAACACGGTGCCGTCCAGGTAGGCCCGGATCGTCGCGTTGGGGCTCTTCCACATCTTCTTGAGCTGGTATTCCTCGACGCGCTGAGCGTTGGGCGTGATCGTGGCGCACTTGACGGCGACACCGAGCTCGCGTGAGCGCCGGGCGGCGTCCAGCGTGACCTTATCTTCTGTCTCGTCGCGGTGCTTCAGGCCAAGGTCAAAATATTCTGTCTTGAGGTCGACAAACGGCTCGAGGCAAATCGTCTTGATCTGCCGCCAGATGATGCGGGTCATCTCGTCGCCGTCCATCTCGACCAGCGGCGTTGTCATCCTGATTTTGCTCATGTGAACCTCCCTTGGTTGTGTCTGCCCCCGGGGCAGTCCGGCCTGGAACGCAATGTGCATCCATTATAGAAAAGCCATGCGGCAGCGTCAATGACCGCGGGCATCTCCGATCGCCCGGGCGCTTTCCGCCAGCAGCGTCTCCAGGCCAAGCCGGTCGCCGATCTGGCCGCTCTTGATCCGGATGTCCGTCTCGAAACAGGCAGCGTAGAGCTGCTCCAGAAGCCGCGGCGGCAAGCGGCGCGATTGCTGGCTGAGTCGGTTCGCGACGAAGGGCGGCACTTTAAGTGCGCTTTGGATGGCGTCGGGACGGCCCAGCTCCGCGGCGCAGATCAGCTGGCGCAGATGCCGGGTCAGCATGAACTGGATCAGCTGGACCGGCTGCTTCTGGCTGACCAGGACATCGAGCAATTCCAGGGCCCGCCCGGTCCGGCCGTCGGAGATGGCGTCGGTCATGTCGAAAATCGACCCGTGCAGGTCCGGAAGGGACAGGTCGTCGACCAGCTGGCGGTCGATCTGGCGCTGGCCCGTGTTGTCGCAGTACAGGAAAAATTTGGTCAGTTCCTGCCAGATCAGCTGCATGCTGCCCTCACAGCGGTCGATCAGGCTCTCGGCGGCGAGCGGTTCGACGGCAAGGCCGCGCCGCTTGCACTCGCCCTCGATCCAGCGGGCCAGCGTGCGGGGCTGCTCGCGGGTGAACTCGGCCAGCACGCCGTTTTGCTCGATCGCCTGGACCAGGGAGCGAAGACGCCGGTCGACTTTCTGCTCGACAAAGACGAGACAGGCGGAATCCGGTACTTTCGCAAACAGCGCGGCCAGGGCCGCCTGGCGGTCGCGCGGACCATTGGACGCGGCCGGTTCCGCATCGTCCAGGCTGCTGTCATCGTCGTCGGCGCTGCGGCCGCGCGCAGGTGCGGCGAACCAGCCGCTCTGGCGCACGATGACGAGCTTGCAGCGCGACAGGAACGGCGGGGTCATGACCTCCGCCTCGACCTGGGCCGGGCTCAGCCGACGGTTGTTGCCGTCAAGCAAAACGCGATCCAGCATCCGGCTGCCTTCGCTGACCAGCGACTCGGTCAGGGCTTCGAGCAGGCGTTCGATCAAAAAATTCTCCTCGCCGCTGAGCACGTAGAGACGCTGCCAGTTGCCGGCGCGCAGCTCGGCCTTCAGTTCGTTGTAACCGGGACTGGCCCGGCGGGTTTGTCTGTTGGCCATCGAGGCCCTCCCGTATGTTATGGTTGGCCGCCTGCCATGGTCCGGACGGTCAGCTGGTTTGGCCGGCAGTCGAAGCGGATGGCGCCGCAGGTTCTGGTGGAAAAGACCAGACAGCCCTGATCGGCGAGCCGCTCCAGGACACCCGGGTCAGGGTGGCCATAGTTGTTGACGCCGACCGAGATGACGGCCGCAGCCGGTCTTGTCTGTTTGAGCATGGCCTGCCCCGTGGTCAGCGCCGCCCCGTGGTGGGCGACCTTGAGCACGTCGGCGCGCGGCCAGCCGGTCTCGTTAAGCCGGCGTTCCCCAGCCGGCGTGCAGTCCCCCGTGAACAGGAAGCGGCTGCCGGCCAGATCCCCTTCGAGGATCATCGACCAGGCGTTGCTGTCGCGGCGGGCCTCGTCCTGGATTTCGCGGTTATCCGGCGGCGCCAGGACGCGAAAGCGCGCGTCGCGGTCCAGGGCTATTGTATCATGCCAGGCGACGGTCTGCACCGCCCGGCGGGCGCCGTCGAGCAGTGCGGCCAGCGCGGGCGCTTCCGCAACCTGCCGGGTGCTGTCCGCGTAGAGGCCCTGCCCGATCAACAGTGTCTCCAGGCAGTTGTATTCGGCCAGCTCCGCCAATCCGCCGGCGTGGTCCTGGTCGCCGTGGGTCACCGCGGCCAGGCGGACACGGGCGATGCCCAGGGCGTTGAGCGCCGGAATCAAGGTTCTGGTCCCCTGCCCGGGCTTGCCGCCGTCGATCAGCAAGGTTCCCCGGCGGGAGCGGACCAGGATGGCGTCGCCTTGTCCGACGTCGAAAAACCAGACCTGGACGGGAGGCCGGTTCAGCCAGGCGACACCCTGCCAGGCCAAGCCGGCCACCAGCAGGACCAGAAACGCTTTCAGGGCCACGCGTCGCCAGGCCGGCCACAGGCACAGGGTCAGGGCCAGCACGGCCAGCAGCAGGCAGGGATTGAACCAGCCGCTGTAAAGGCGCCCGGCCCTGAGCCGGGCGGTCCAGCCGGCCAGTTCCCGGAGCAGTGACAAGATGAGGCCAAGCGGACGCCCCGCGGCGGCCGCTGCGGCCGGCGGTCCGATCAAGCCCAGCGGCAGCAGGGCCAACCCCAGGCAGAGCGCGCCCCCGGCCAGAGGGATTGCCAGGGCGTTGACCGGCAAGGATGCCAGCTGAACCGAGTGGCTGAGCGCCAGGCTCCAGGGCAGCGTGGCTAACTGGGTGGAAAGGCCTGTCGCCAAAAGGCGGGCCGGAAAACGGGGCAGAAATCGGTTCAGCCGCACCGCCAGGGGCTCGGCGAGGAAAATCAAGGCGGCGGTGGCTGCGGCCGACATCCAGAAAGCGCTGCCCAGGACGGCATAGGGCTGGCAGCAGGTCAGGACCAGGAGCGACAGGGCCAGCAGGCAGGGCGGGCTGGTCGGGCGCAGCAGCAGCTTGCCGGCAAGCTGGGCGCCGGTCATCACGATCGCCCGGGTCACAGAGACCCGCCAGCCGGTCAGGCAGCCGAAAAAGAACAGAAAGAGCAGCTGGAAAACGGCGCGCGCCTTGTAGCGAAGCGGAAACCGGCCCAAAAGCAGGTCCAGCGCCCGCAGCAGCGTAACCAGGTGCAGGCCGGACACGGCGGTCAGGTGCGCCAGGCCGGACTGGGTAAAATCGAAGCGCTGGGCCTCGCTCAGGCCGTCCGTGTCGCCCACGAGCAAGGCGGCCATCAGGGAGGATTGCTCCGGCGCCAGCAGCCTGGACAGGGCCTGGCGCACAGCCGCACGCACCCGATCGATCCAGCGGGCCAGAACCCGGACCGGGGCGGTCCGGGTCACGATCAGGGGCGGATCTGCCAGGGCGTGGGCTTCCAGGAAAATGGCCTGGGAGGCCAGGTAGGCGGCGTTGTCGAAGCCGCCCGGGTTGCGGGCGCCGTCCGGTTTGGCCAGGTATGCCCTGACACTGACATGACAGCCTGCCTCGAGCACGGGGTCGCACAGCAGACGCAGCCGGACGCCGCCGGCCTGGCGCAGGACGGCACGTGTGCCGAACGAGCCAGTCTCGGCTGAGACGATCCGTCCGGTCAAGTTCGCGACGGTTCCGTCCATGCGCACAGCCTGGTTTTCGGCGGGCAGGAACGCGCACAGCGTGACGCTTGCCGTCACCACGGCGGCCAGCGGGACAAGCCAGCGTGCCCAGGCGCGGGTGACCGGGGCCAGCCGGATCCAGGCGAAGATACCGGCCAGCAGCAGCAGCAGCAGGCCGGGCAGGCGCAGCGCGGCCCGGGCGGCCAGCAATCGGCCGGCGATCGCCGCCAGCGCCAGATAGGGCAGCGGTTCGAAGCGCGGGTGGATCGATTCGTGATCGGAAACGGCTGTCATCGTCATCTCCTGGGCGGTCGGGTCTTCCCGATTCTGCCAGATCGATGACGAAACGTTGCCCGTTAGCGGCCGACAAAAAAAGTCAGCGGCCGATGGCGGCTTCGATCAGGGCCCGGATCGTGTCGGTGCCAACTTTGGTCTTGCTCGAGAACAAAACCAGTTCGGACATGTCGGCCAGGTCCAGGGCGGCGGCGATCGCTTTTTGCCGCGCCAGAGCGGCCGAGCGGCTCAGCTTGTCCGTCTTGGTCAGGACGATGCGCCAGGGGTGGCCGGACTGCTCGAGCCAGGCGAGCATTTGACGGTCGTTGGCGTTGGGATCGATGCGGATGTCGAGCAGCAGCAAGATCAGGGCGATCGGGCGGTCGCTGGTCAGATAGCTGTCGGCTAGCTGGGCGAGCGCTTCCCGCTTGTCATGGGAGACAGCCGCGTGGCCGTAACCGGGCAGGTCGACCAGGTAAAGGGCCTGGTCGACGCCAAAGAAGACGATCTGGCGCGTTTTGCCTGGCGTCTGGCTGATGCGGGCGATCTTGCGCTGCCCGGCCAGGGCGTTGACTAACGATGACTTCCCTACATTAGAACGTCCTGACATCACTATTTCAGGCCGACCATCCTGAGGACACTGGTCGATTTGGGCGGCGACGCCGCTGAAAACGGTGTTCTGGAACAAGATGGCCATATGGAGCCCCTTTCTTGGTGCGGTCGAACAAAGTCTGGCAGAGCCGTCCGCAGTCTTTCGTCTTTCTGTCCCCCGCCCGATCTGTTTCACATTACGGCTAAATCGTTTATAATGGGTGTGTCCCGTGATTTGGACAGACGAATGCGTACTGGGGGGGTGTTTCTGTCATGTCTGTGCCGCGCCATGATGATGACAAGAACTATTATATCTATAACCAGTACGGTGACAACATGATGGAACCGATCGGGCCGATCGGCCTGATCGCGCATAACCTGGCCAGCGATTTTTCCGATTCAGTCAATTATTTTCTGCGCAACCGGCGCTCGATCTACCTCACCCGCCATCCTGAACTGGCAGAAAACACCGGCTTCATGCGCATGGACTACCGCATCGCGGTCTCAACACCCCGTTTTTCGTCCGGCGAGGGCAAGGCGGTGATCGGCCAATCGGTGCGCGGCCACGATTTGTTTATCATCACGGACGTGCTCAATTTCGCCAGCACCTACACGCGTTTCGGCATGCAGGTCCCGATGGCGCCGGACGAGCACTACATGGACCTGCAGCGGGTGATCCTCGCCGTCGCCGGCAAGGCCCGGCGGATCAGCGTGATCATGCCGTACCTGTACGAAGGCCGCCAGTACCGGCGCACCTCGCGCGAATCGCTTGACTGCGCCGCGATGCTGCGCCACCTGTTCGAGCTGGGCATCGACAACCTGATCACATTCGACGCCCACGACGGTCGGATCGCCAACGCGGTGCCCACGCGGGGCATGGAGAACATCTCCACGGCCTACCAGATCATTGAGGCCTTGCTCCAGAGTACGCCGGACCTGCGGCTGGACACGGACCACTTCATGGTCGTCAGCCCGGATGAGACCGCCATTTCGCGCGCGATGTACTACGCCTCGATGCTGGAAGTCCAGTTGGGCATCTTCTACCGCAAGCGCGACTACCACCAGACGGTCGACGGGCGCAACCCGGTGGTCGGGCAGGCCTTCCTGGGTGAAGACGTCACGGGGCGCGACATTCTTTTGGTCGACGACATGATTGTGACCGGCGAGTCGATGCTGCGCGTCGCCTATGACCTGAAGGCGCGCGGCGCCAGCCGCATCTTCTGCGCCGTCAGCTTCGCCCAGTTCAGCTCCGGGCTGGAGCTGGTGCACCAGGCCTACGCCGAGGGCATCCTCGACCGGGTGTTCGCCACCAACTTGATCTACCGCACGCCGGAGCTGCAGTCCGCGCCCTGGTTTGTCGAAGTCAACATGTCCCGTTTCGTCGCCCTGCTGATCGACGCCATCAACCACGATGCCTCACTGTCCAAGCTGATGACCCCGACGGAAAAGATCCAGAAGCTGATCGCGTTCCATAAATCACGCCACGCCCATTAAGGAGGATGACATGCTGCACACGCCCCAGGTAGATGACAAGAACTACAACATCTACAACCAGTACGGGAACAACCCCATGCCACCGGTCGGCCCGGTCGGGATTATTCCGCTGGTTGGCTCCGCCGCTTTCGCGACCCGTGTCAACGACAACCTGCTGCGCCGGCGTACAGAATACCAGGAGATGCGTCCCGAAGTCGGCGATGTCTACCCGGGGTTCATCCGTCACGATTACCGCATCGGGGTCGAAAACATCCGCTTCTCGTCCGGCGAAGGCAAGGCGGTGATCTCCAGTACGGTGCGCGGTCACGACGTCTTCCTCATCTCGGACATCGTCAACCATTCCTGCACCTACACGATGTACGGCTACGCCAACCACATGAGCCCGGACGACCACTACCAGGACCTCAAGCGGGTCATTTTGGCGATCAGCGGCAAGGCCCGGCGCATCAATGTGATCATGCCGTTCCTCTACGAGAGCCGCCAGCACAAGCGCAACGCGCGCGAGTCGCTCGACTGCGCCCACATGCTCGAAGAGCTCTACGACCTGGGCGTGGCCAACATCATCACCTTCGACGCCCACGACGAACGCGTGGCCAACGCGATCCCGACGAGCGGTTTCGAGAGCATCCCGGCCGCCTACCAGATCATCAAGGCCCTGATCCGGACCGCCCCCGACATCCGCATCACCGAGGGCAAGCTAATGATCGTCAGCCCGGACGAGGGCGGCATCTCGCGCGCCATGTACTACGCCTCGATGCTGGGCGTGCCCCTGGGCACCTTTTACAAGCGGCGCGACTACACCCAGGTGATCAACGGGCGAAACCCGATCATCGCGCACGAGTTCCTCGGCGAGTCGGTCGAGGACATGGATATCCTGATTGTCGACGACATGATTTCGTCGGGCGAGTCGATGCTGGATCTGGCCCGCGAGCTCAAGGAGCGCAAAGCACGGCGCATCTTCGCCGCCGTGACGTTCGGCCTTTTCACCGACGGCGTCGGCAACTTCCAGAAAGCCTACGAGGAGGGCATGATCGACCGCGTGTTCGCGACCAACCTGATCTACCGCCCGCCCGAACTGCTGACCGCTTCCTGGTTTGTCGACGTCAACATGGCCAAGTTTGTCGCCCTCCTGATCGACGCGATCAACCATGACGCCTCGCTGTCCAGCCTGATCGACCCCACCGAGAAGATCAGGAAACTGCTCGAAAACTACCGCAAGGGCATCCTGCCGCAGCCGACATTGTAACAAGGCGGCAAACCATAACACGAAATTTGGGAAAGGAACGGACATTCACCTATGCTGGAACTGTTCAAGGAAATCTTCATCGGCGTGATCTATTTCGGCTCAGCCGAAGGGCTGCGCGCCCTGGTCATGTTCGCCATCGCCGGTCTGCTCATCTATCTGGCGATCGCCAAGGACTATGAGCCGGCCCTGCTGCTGCCGATCGGCTTCGGCGCCATCCTGGCCAACCTGCCCCCGACGATCGACGGCGTGTCGGCTGTGCTGGGCCTGGAGCACGAACCGGGCTTCTTGCGCGTGCTGTTCGACGCCGGCATCGCCACAGAGCTCTTCCCGATCCTGATCTTCATCGCGGTCGGCGCGATGATCGACTTTACCCCGCTGCTTAAGAACCCGTTCATGATCTTCTTCGGCGCGGCCGCCCAGTTCGGCATCTTCATCACGTTCCTGCTGACGCTGGTTCTGCTGCCCATGATGGGCATCACCGGCGACGAGGCGCTCAAGATGGCGGCTGCGGTCGGCATCATCGGCGCGGCGGACGGTCCGACGACGATCTATGTCGCCAACCACTTCAACCTCAAGGACTACATGGGCCCGATTTCGGTCGCCGCCTACTCCTACATGTCGCTGGTCCCGATCATCCAGCCGCCGGTGATCCGGGCGCTGACCACACGCAAGGAGCGCCTGATCCGCATGGACTATACCGAAGAGAAGATCTCCCGGTCGATCCGGATCCTCTTCCCCGTCGTGATCACCGTCATCGCGGGCATCATCGTCCCGATGAGCGTCCCGCTGGTCGGCTCCCTGATGTTTGGTAACCTGATCCGCGAATGCGGCGTGCTCGAGAAGCTGTCCAAGGCCGCCCAGAACGAATTGTCCAGCCTGGTCACGATCCTGCTCGGCCTGACGATCGGCTCGACGATGGTCGCCGACAAGTTCATCCAGTGGGAGACCGCGGCGATTATGCTGCTCGGCCTGTTCGCCTTCGTGTTCGACACGGCCGGCGGCGTGCTGTTCGCCAAGCTGCTCAACGTGTTCCTGAAAAAGAAGGTCAACCCGATGATCGGTGCGGCCGGCATATCCGCCTTCCCGATGTCGGCCCGCGTCGTCCAGCGTATGGCCAAGGCCGAGGATCCGACCAACTTCATCCTGATGCCCGCGATCAGCGCCAACGTCGCCGGACAGCTGGGCTCGATCGTCGCCGGCGGCCTCGTGATCGGCCTGATCTCGATGCTGATCCGCTAATTCCCGATCCATTCGATGAGATAAGGAGTATCGACTATGTCGTTTATTGAACAAATGCAGCAGGCAGATATCCTGGTTCAGGGCGGTTTCGTCGCCCTGACCGGCCTGGTCGTCGTCTTTTTGGTTCTCTCGCTGTTTTTAGTCACCATCAAGGTGATGCAAAAGATCGACCGCGGCCAGTAGACTTAGCTGCGCCGCAGCACCAGGCGCAGATAGAAGATTAGAGCGGTGACGACCAGCTCAATGCCGGTCAGGATAAAGAAGCGGTCGTACTGGTTGCCGCTGACCAGGATGTTGAATCCGATCACAACCGCAATGACCAGCGCGGCCAGCAGGACGCGGCCCAGCCAGGACAGCCGCAGGAGATCGAGCAGATTACGCCCCAAGGACCCGCTTCTCTTGCGTTGGCGGCCGGTTTTCCCCCCGCCTGACCCGGAGCGGGTCTTTGTTCGTGATTGTGCCTTCCGGCTATTGCTAGCGGCCATCAAGTCACACCCTTTCTCCCCCAGTATAACGGCCGAAGCGTTCTAGCTCAAGCTCGGCCGAACAGCCACAGGAGGATTTTTCATGCCTTTGGACGGCGTATCATCCCGCTGCCTTGCCGCGGAGCTCAACGAGCTCCTGGCCGGTGCCCGCGTCGATCGCATCTACCAGCCTGACCGCGCCGACATCTTGTTCGTCCTGCGCGGCGACAGCCGAAACCATCGCCTGCTCGTCTCCGCCAACCCGTCGGCGCCGCGCTTGCATGTGTCCGACGAGGACCGGGAAAACCCGGGGACGCCACCGATGTTTTGCATGTTGCTGCGCAAGCACTTGCTCGGCGCCCGCCTGACAGCCGTCGAGACGCCGGGCTATGAGCGGATCTTCGTCTTCCATTTCACAGTGGTTGACGAGCTGGGCGATACGGTCGGCAAGCGTCTGGTCGCCGAGATCATGGGCCGGCACAGCAACATCATCCTGCTCAACGAGGACGGGCGCATCCACGACGCTATCGTCCACGTCGATGAATCGGTCAGCCGTGTACGCGAGATCATGCCGGCCCGGGTCTACCAACTGCCGCCCGACCAGCAAAAGACGGCGCCGCCGGACCTGCTCACCCTTTCCGGCCTTGAGCTGCCCTGGCGCTCCCCTGCCCTGGCCAACAAAACGGTCGACAAGGCTCTACTCGCCTCGATCCAGGGCTTTTCGCCCCAGCTCTGCCAGGATGTCGTGCTGCGTGCCGGCCTCGACGAACGGCTGCGCGCCGGCCAGCTGGACGAGGCCGGCCACGAGCTTCTGGCCGCCGTGTTGAAACGGCTGGTGGCGGATATCGAGGCGGGCCGTTTTGCCCCGTCGACCTTCCACACCGCGCCGGACGAGCCGATCCCGCTCGACTTTCACGCCCTGCCGCTGCAGATCTATGCGATCCGGCGCCCGGCTGCCAGTTTGTCGCAGGCGATGGACCTGTTTTATCTGGAGCGGGAGCGCCAGAACCGGTTGCGCCAGAAAAAGCAGGTGCTGGAGAAACGGGTTGTGCGCCAGCTGGAACACGCGCGCCGCAAGCTGCAAATTCATGAGGAAGATATCCGGGACGGCCAATCGAGCGACGACTGGCGGATCCAGGGGGAGCTGATCCTGGCCAACATCGCCAACTGGCGCGAAGGCGATGCGACGCTCGAGGCGGTCGACTACTACGACCCCGAGCAGAAAACACGCCCGATCGCGATCGATCCGGGCCTGACAGCGGCCCAGATGGCCCAGCGGTGCTTTCGCCGCTACAACCGTACGCGGACGCGCGGCGAGACGGGCTTGCGCCTGGCGCGCGAGGACCGGCGGGAGATCGATTACCTGGAGAGTGTGCAAGTCGAACTGGCCCAGGCGTCTGATTTGTCTGACCTGGTTGAAATCCGCCGTGAACTGGCCCAGAACGGGCTAGACGGGGCCGACCCAAAAGCCAATCAATCGCCGGCGGATGCCGCTCGCGACCGCCAGTTTCCAGGCAAGGCGGGCAGCCGTGCCAAACGCCACCAGCAGCAGTTGGCCCGCGGCCGACAAAAAAACAAGAAAAAAGGGGCGGCACCCGCCGACGCCCCATTATCGCCGCGCCGTTACCGCTCGTCGGACGGGCTGACGATTCTGGTCGGGCGCAACAACCTGCAAAATGATTATCTTACGCTAAGGCTGGCCGCCAAGGACGACCTCTGGCTGCATGTGCAAAAGCTGCCTGGTTCGCATGTCATCGTGCGTGCGGAGCGTCGGGAGATCCCGGAAAAAACCCTTCTTGAGGCGGCGGGACTGGCTGCCTGGTTTTCCCGGGCGACCTTGTCGCTGCGCGACGGGGACAGCCGCATAGCGCTGGAAAACGGCTCACAGAAGGTCGCGGTCGACTACTGTCCCGTATCCCACGTGCGAAAACCATCCGGCGCCAAGCCGGGCATGGTGATCTACGAGCATTACCAGACGGTTTACGTGTCTCCTGCGCTGCTGCCCGAGGACTGACCCGCTTTCGCCTCAAGGTCGGCCAGGTCGCGGCGGATCTTGTCGCGGTAAAAGGAATCTTCGATCGACGGCAAACAGCCGCAGTACCGCTGCCGGTAAAGGCCGTCTTCGCGGGCCAGTCTCTGGCCTTCGCGATAAAAGGGGCGCATATCCTGGTATAAAAAGATCACTTGGTGACGGGAAGCTGCCAGCGAACCGGCTTCGATCAGGGCCTCGTGATCCTGCCAGGGGCTGATCAGGAGCGTGGTCGTGAAGGCCGTAAGCCCCAGTTCGGCGGCTTTGCGGGCGGCCGCGTCGAGGCGCAGCCGATAGCACATCCGGCAGCGGTCGACTTTAGCGCCATGCCAGGAGGTCCATGCATCCGGTTCGGAGACCGATTCGGCCAGGGCCGGGATGCCCAACCGGGCAGCCAGGTCCAAAAACGCGATCCGGCGCCGTTCGTGCTCGACCGGCGGATGGATGTTGGGGTTATAGAACCAGGCGGTGAACGAGCGGCCTTCCAGGAGGTACTGGCGGGCCGGCCATTCCAGGCAGGGACCGCAGCAGGCGTGAAGCAGGAACGGCTCCCGGAAATCCTGCAGATCTTTAACATTTTTCAATGCGTCAGTTTGTTGCACTCTCTCCCTCTTCTCCGGCAGCGTCCGCGCTGTCCATATCGAGCGCGATCTGGTTGGTGTAGAGCTGGCCCAGGCCCTTGAGCTTGTGCTCGTACTGCTCCGGACAGGCCAGGCCGAGGTGTTCCCAGCCCAGCCGGGTCAGAACGCGGCCGCGGGGCGTCTTGGCCAAAAAGCCGATCTGCATCAGGAAGGGCTCGTAGACATCTTCGATCGTGACGGCGTCTTCGCCGGTGCAGGCAGCCAGTGTATCGAGGCCGACCGGTCCGCCTCCGAACATCTCGACCATGTTGCGCATCAATCGCCGGTCGGTGGCGTCCAGGCCGCGTGTGTCGATCTCGAGCGCCTGCAAGCCGTAGGCGGCGATGGCGCCGTCGATGACGCCGCGCCCCCGGATCTGGGCGAAGTCGCGGATGCGCTTGAGCAGCCGGATGGCGATACGCGGCGTGCCGCGGCAGCGGCAGGAGATCGTCTCCAGGCCTTCCCGGTCGATCCCGATGTTGAGGATGGCGGCGTCGCGCTGCAGGATCTGGCTGATTTCGGCCGGATCGTAGAGCTCGAGGCGGTTGATCATGCCGAATCGGTCACGCAGCGGCGCGGTCAGCAGGCCGGCCCGGGTGGTCGCCCCGATCAGGGTGAAATGGGGCAGGTCGAGCCGGATCGAACGGGCGCTGGGCCCCTTGCCGATCATGATGTCGAGCGCGTAGTCTTCCATTGCCGGGTAGAGGATCTCCTCTACGGAGCGGTTGAGGCGGTGGATCTCGTCGATAAAGAGCACGTCGCGGTCGGTCAGGTTGGTCAGGATGGCAGCCAGGTCGCCGGGCTTCTCAATCGCCGGCCCCGTGGTAATGCGCATGTTGACGCCCAGCTCGTTGGCGATGATCCCGGCCAGGGTTGTCTTGCCCAGTCCGGGCGGGCCGTAGAGCAGCACGTGGTCGAGCGACTCGGCCCGCTGGCGGGCGGCCTCGATAAAGACCTTGAGGTTCTCCTTGACGCGGGCCTGGCCGAAATACTCGTTCCAGTGCACCGGGCGCAGGCCGGCTTCGTCGCGGTCTTCCATCTTTTTCTCGCGCGCGATCAGGCGCTCTTCTTCATCGGCAAACCCTAAGGCATCGTCATAGTTGCGGTCATCGACTGCGGGCATGGTCTCCCTCCCCGTTTCTTCTTCAGCGCATCAACTGGCGCAGGGCCAGCCGGATCAGATCTTCCAGCCCGGATGCCGCGCCGCCGGCCGCCTGGACGGCCTGGGTGGCCTCGGTGGCGCTGTAGCCGAGCACAACCAGGGCGCTGATGGCTTCGGACTGGACCGTTTGGCCGCCGACGGGCACGTTGCTGACCGAACCGGCGACTTCGGGAATATCAGCACCCTTGAGCTTGTCTTTGAGTTCCAGGATCAGCCGCTCCGCCCCTTTGCGCCCGATGCCGCGCACCTGGGTCAAGGTCTTGGCATCGCCGGACAGGACGGCCATGGCGAACTGGCCGGGCGTGAAGGTGCCGACGATCGCGCTGGCGACCTTGGGGCCGACGCCGCTGACCGTCAGGAGCAGTTCGAACAGCTTGAGATCCTCGAGCGAGGGAAAGCCGTACAGGGCCAGCTGGTCCTCGCGGATGTAGAGGCTGGTATGGATCAGAGCCGTCTCGCCGCGGGCCGGAAAGCGGGCCATCAGCTCGGGCGAGGCGAAGATCTTGTAGCCGATGCCCTGGTTCTCGACGACCAGGTGGTCCAACTGGCGGGAGACAATCGCGCCGCGGATGAATGCAAACATTATTGGTATCCTCCCCTGGCCAAGGCTGCGCTGCGGTTGCCGGAATGGGCGTGGCAGATGGCCACGGCTAGCGCGTCGGCGGCGTCGTCCGGCTTGGGTATGTCCTGCAAATTAAGCAGCACGCGCACCATCTGCTGAACCTGCTGCTTGTCGGCCTTGCCGTAGCCGGAGACGGCCAGCTTGACCTGCATCGGGGTGTATTCGAACACCAAAAGGCCTGCCCTGGCCCCGCTGAGCACGGCCACGCCGCGTGCCTGGGCGGTCCCGATCGCGGTGGTTGTGTTGCGGCTGAAAAAAAGTTCCTCGACCGCCACGGCGTCCGGCTTCCACTGGTCGATCAGGCGCTCGAGGCGGTTGTTGATCGAGAGCAGCCGTTCGGGGAACGGGTCGTGGGCCTGGGTGCGGATGACCCCGTAGTCCAGGCAGTCGAAATGGTTGTTCCGGTAGGCTACCACCCCGTAGCCCGTTATGGCGTAGCCGGGATCGATGCCCAGTACGATCAGGTTCGCGTTGCGTTCAATCAAGGCTCATGCTCCTTTGGCAAACAATCGTTCTCATATCTTACCATATCGGCGAACACAGGACAATTGAGCCAGACGCGGCAAACGAACAAAAAGGATCAAGCAAACCGATCAGCCCTTATCGTTGCAGCTCTTTTCACCCGCATCTCCGTCATCTTTTCTGTTCGAGATCCGCTGTCCGCACTTCTGGGCAAGGTACGTAATCATCAGTGTATTTAAACTGACCCCTTCGTCATCTGCCTGCTCAGCTAACGACTTATGCAGTGCTTTCGGCAGTCTTAACAGCACTTTTCCGCTGTACGGGCTTGTTCTTTCTTTTGGAATAGGGTATGACTGGTGTGCTTCGAAATAACCATCCAGCCACAAATCGCGTGCTGTTTTCGCTTCGGTTAATGCGTCGGCTTCTGTATCTCCAACAGCGGAGCAGCCTGGCAGGTCCGGGAACTCGACCACCCAGGTCACAGTGCCATCCAGGTTCTTGTATGGGAAAACAACCTTTCGATAATCAGGATACATGTCTATTCCTTTTCTTCTTTCATTATTCGTTCTCAACTGCATTGATAATTTGTCTGATTTGATATTCCTTGAGGATAGGCCCTTGAATATTGATAATCAGTCCATTGCTGTTTTCGTAAATACGATGCAATCCTTTTTGGCGAATCAATACAAAACAAAACAATGTAAGTACCGATCTGCTTCGTTTAATGTAGAATCACGTGGCATACCTCTTATTCGTTTTTCGAGTTTATCTAACGTACCTATTCTGGCCGCCACTGATGATATTTCGTATGCCGATAAACTAGCGTCATGTAAATGATACCATATATAATATCATTATCAATAGTAATAAATGATGCTTTCATCCTCAAAAACGATAAACGCCTGTGCTGCAGTCGCAGTTTACTTCGAACACAGACGTTTTTTGATAGGTCACATTATGTGCATATTTCTTGAGGAATGCCCCTTCAAAGCTGATCATCAGCCCGCCGCTATGGCCGCAAATCGGATGGACTTGTTCATCGCTGCCCGTGATTCAACGCCAGGAACTTGACCGATCGCCAGTTATAGCGCATGTCACTTAGCTATTGTTAATAGTATGACCTAGATTCTAGGTCAACTCAATAAACACTCCGTCTAAACCAGCAAATATAGGGTTTAGATGAAATTCATTATCACCTAATGGGTGAAAGAAAATCGTCAACGGCCTCCCCGGCATCTTCCTATTGATTACCCAACGACATACCCTATTATATAGGGTATAATCGAATTGGAAAGCGTATGATTGAGGTGAAACGAGTGTGACAACATAGGAAACAATGACACAAGAGTTCGTCTCGACAACAAAGTTCGACCATCAGGGGAATGAACTGGGGCTATCAGACGATGACCGAAGAGAACTGGAAGAAACATTGATGAAAAACCCGTAGGCCGGCGATGTCATTCCAGGCACGTGCGGACTGAGAAAACAACGAGTTGTACAAAACAGCAAAATGAGGTAATTAAGATGACAAAGCTATTTGACGACTTCATGCAGGGCATGGCGGAGATCATGGAGCACGAGCAGGGCAAAAGAAAACTCCGTGTTGATAAAGTAGTCCTGAAAGCGCTCGACGATTTTTCTGCGCATGAGATCAAGAACATACGCTGTAAAATGGCTATGTCCCAGAACTTGTTTGCTTCCATCATTGGCGTCTCTGCGAAAACCGTTGAGGCGTGGGAAGCCGGAAGGAATAAACCAAGCGGGGCTTCTATTCGGATGCTTCAGCTCTTGGAAAACAATCCTGCCATTTCTGAGGTCTTTTACGCGCCAAAAATCGGTTCTGAGAACGCTCACACGACGGCAAGAAGCGCAAAAAAAGAATTGTGCAAAACATAACAAGCCAAACAAACCAAAATCAAACAGACCGTGGGGGAAATCCTGCGGTCTTTTTTTATTCGCCGGATATGCCGTCGCGTGGAAAAATAAGGGCATCAAGTCAATTTAAATCATGTCAATTGTTTCAATGCGCTATTTTTAACGCTTTATATACACGGCATCAGGCCGCACAAGACAGGAAGGAATCTGCTTAATCGATGATTATAGTGACGGGCTAAGAGTAAACTCCGACGAGATGGCCGAGTACTACAGGCAAATTTTTAGTTTGATACTACAAATAATATCATTGTCAATGATAAGGATCTTGTTCCAGCAATAGATCAAGCGCCTGTGCCATTTTTCGGGCACAGGCGCTTTCCTGAAGCATCGGTAAAGATGGCTTATTCGCCGTAGATAAAGCTGTGCAGTGTCTGAACCGTTTTGGTAAAATCGATACGGTACATCTCCATCTTGCGAACATAGATCATCTCGCGGTGTTCCTCAAGCGGCAGCATCAGCTGCTTGACGGGGAAATTGCGCGCGTAAAGCATGTCGGACACCATCTGGAGCATCTCTCCCTGCGAAAGGTTGGTCGAAACCAGGGGCAGCAAGTCCTGGGCTAATCCGGTTAGCTGGATCGCGTTGAGCGAACGGCTCTTCTGGAGCAAGGCCTCGATGACCACTCGCTGCCGGCCGGTGCGCTTGAAGTCGGAATCCAGCTTGCGGATACGGGCATAGGACAAAGCAGCAGCACCATCCAATGTGTTGTTTCCAGCCACGAAACGGGTTGTGCCTAACTCATAATTGATGTAGGTGGCCTCAGCAGCAGTAAGGTCGATCGAGATTCCTCCGACGCGATCGATCGCCTGGGTAAAACCGCTGAAGTCGATGATCATGTAATCGTCGATCTTGATGCGGAAATTGTTCTCGATCGTCTTGAGCAGGAGATCCGGCCCGCCCCAGGCATAACTGTGATTGAGCATAGACCAGTCTTTGCCGGGGATGGCGACATACATCGCCCGCATCAGGGATGTCAGGTGGATTGTCTCCGTCTTCTGGTTAATCGACAAGATGAGCATGGCGTCGGAACGTCCACGGGACTCGCCGTCCCGCCTGTCGGCACCGATCAGGAGGATGTTATAGACATCGCGGCTTTGCGGGATGTCAATCTTGCCGACTTCCTTGTATTCATCGACAGCGTCTGAAATTGCCTCACTGTTATCGGGTTCATCGAAAGTCTCATATGGATCGACCAGGTCTGATTCGTGCAAATTCGGGTCCCCGGTAACCGGGTTACGGTCGACCAAGTTGAGCAGGTGGTTGATGTATGTGCCGCCGGCGATGGCGACGACCAGAAGGATGCCGACGATAACCAGGCTGACGATAACAGCCGGGCCAAGCGGTTTCTTGCGGCGCGCGGGCGGGGTCTGTCGCTGGACAGGTGCGTAATGCGGTTGATAGCGGTTGCTCTTCACGGTCTTCACCTCGGTCATTAAATTGCGCAAACACACGCTATTATACAGGAGCCTTGCGATCCGTCCAGTGACAAATCGTCAACAATCCGTTAACAAATCGTCGTGCAAGGTATGCGCATGGGTTCTTTGACGACAACCGCCAGGTATTTGTTCATTCTTGTCCTAACCAAGCGTCAGGTCTTTTCTTGCCGCACCATGCGAAGGATAATCGCTCCTGCTACAGCCAGGAGAATCAGGAGCAACCCCAAACTGGTCATCCCTTTCCCCTCCCCGGTCTGCACCAGGTCATCTTTGGGCAAAGGGGTGACGGTCGGTGCGGTTGTCGGCATGGGGCTGGCCGAAGGCGATGATGTGGGTGTTATGGTTGGAATGAGTGTCGCGGTCGGCAACGGGCTGGGCGAAGGTGAAGGTGTCGGCGTGGCGGTTGGCACAGGGCTGGGCGAAGGCGATGGTGTGGGTGTTACGGTTGGAATGGGTGTCGCAGTCGGCAGCGGGCTGGGTGTCGGAGAAGGTGAAGGTGTCGGTGTGGCGGTCGGCACAGGGCTGGGCGAAGGCGATGGTGAAGGAGTTGGCATAGTCGGTGGACTGTAATCTTCCGTCGTCGCCAGGATCCAGGTGGTTTGGGCAGGCAGATTGTCGCGCTGCCAGCCGACCAGAATCGCCGCGTCCGTAACCGGCCCCGCAACCGTTTGGCCCAAGCTGTTCTGCTCGAGGTTGCGCCAGACATTCGAGAACCTGTCGGCCAGCCAAAGATCCCAGGGCGTTTCGGTTGCTGCGGCATACAGGATCTGGCATCGCGGCGGCAAGCCGCGATCGGTGACCCGGATCGCGCCTTCGGTCGTTAGGCTAAACAGGCCTTCGTCATGAAAGGATACATCACCGCCATGGATCAGGGTCAGATCGGTCATATCTGCGCTGGAGCACAGGACCTGGAATCGCTTTTGAACCAGGTAACTTCCCGAGGCTACCCGCACGTCCTGGCGCAAAGTCAAGCCAATGTCCGCATCGAGCAGCCATTCGGCCGTGATGGACGTGCCATCGGATCCGACGGACACGGTGGCCGCCGGGAACATGGACGTTATGTCACCGACAAAGGCACAATCTTGAAAGGCGTCGCCGTAGTAGACACGCGTCTGGCCGCCGACTGCGACATGGAGCACGCTGCTCCAGCAGACCTGGTCGGAGATACGCGACACATAACCAAACAGGCCAGTTCCCGGGATGATCTCATCCCAAACAGCCACACCCATGTTGCCGTTATCCAGGACGTCAACGGCGAGTGGATCCAAGCCAGGCTGACCGCCCAGCGTCAGGCGGACGGGATCGTCAAGGGCAGCAGGAACATCGGGAACAACAACAAATAGAATCAACAACAGCAGGACGGGCAGGCACCAGGATAGCTTTCTGATCATGTCAAACCTCCGTCAGAATCGGGAACCTGCCTGATGGGCAGGTCGTTCCGAAACGCACCGGCTGCGCGATGCCCCTCGGGCTGACGCAGAGGTTCTGATCTGTTTTTTATTATAACCTTGTTCGCTGGTTTGGCAAACCGATATCACTTGTGATATTATATATATTATTCACTGTTATTCTTATACGTTTTGTTCATGTTGCCTTCGACATGACCCATGCCCGGGAGGTGCTTATGACATCCAGAAAAAATTGCATCAAGCAAGTCAGCGGTTCGGCGACAGAAGTGCTCGAAGCGAGGATGCACCGGCTGCACGAGGAGATTGCGGATTACACGGCACTCAAGGACCAAATCCGGACCGGATTGGACCAAAATGACGCCATCGCCTCGCGTCGGCGGCGCATTCAAGCCGCCATGGGTGCGACGGACCAGCAGTGGCAGGATTACCGTTGGCAACTGGCCAACCGGATCACCAATGCTGCGGCGCTGCAGGCGTATCTGCCGCTAAGTCCCGAAGAGACGGCCCGGATCGCACGGGTGGCCGCGCAGTACCGCTTCGCGATCTCCCCGTATTACCTCAGCCTGATTGATCCGGACGACCCGGCCTGCCCGATTCGTCGTCAGGCGGTTCCCGATCAAGCTGAACTGGATCCGACCGGCGAACTGGACCCGATGGATGAGGCCGGCAGCACGCCGGTCAACGGTATCACGCGCCGTTACCCGGATCGCCTGATCGTCAAAGTGACCAACCAGTGCGGCATGTACTGTCGCTTCTGCCAGCGCCGCCGCCTGATCGGCGAACAGGACAAGCACACGACACCGCAGGTGCTGGAGCAGTCTTTGGCCTATATCCGCAGCCACCCGGAGATCCGCGATGTGCTCCTGACCGGCGGCGATGCCCTGATGCTGAGCGACGCGCGCCTGGACTGGCTGCTGGGCGAACTGCGGCAAATCGAGCATGTCGAGATCATCCGCATCGGGTCGCGCACCCCGGTGACGTTGCCGCAGCGCATCACACCGGGACTGGTTAAGATTTTGAAAAAATACCACCCGCTTTATTTCAATACCCATTTCAACAGTCCGGCCGAGATCACACAGGAAGCGCGCCAGGCTTGCGCCCTGCTGGCCGACGCGGGCATTCCGCTGGGTAACCAGATGGTGCTTTTGAATGGGGTCAACAACGACCCCTTCGTGGTTCGTAAGCTGAACCAGCAGCTGCTGCGCATCCGGGTCAGGCCGTATTACATCTTCCATGCCAAGCAGGTGCGCGGCACGGCTCATTTCTGGGTCAAGCTGGAGGATGGGCTGGAGATCATGGAATCGCTGCGCGGATCGACATCGGGGCTGGCTATCCCCACCTACATCGTCAACGGAACCGGCGGTCTGGGCAAGACACCGCTGCTGCCGAACTACCTGCTCTATATCGGGCGCGAAAAGGCGGTCTTTCGCAACTGGCAGGGCCAGATCTTCGAGATCGATAACAGCCCGCCGGCCTGAACTGACAAAAGGGCGGCCTTGCGGCCGCCCTGCTTGTTTGGTGCGTTTGTTCGATCAATAATAGGAGATATCGTTAATCAGGTTGGAGATGATGCCGCCAAGGACACCGGCGAAGATGATACTCAGCACGACGCCGATCAGCATCAGGATCAGGTAGGCGCGGCAGAAGTTTTTCTTGTTCGGATTGGTATCGCTGCCGAAAGCCCAGACCAGCAGGAGGATAAAACCGACCAGCGGGATGGCGCTTAAGAGCATGGTGCCGATATACGAGCCAACCGACATGACAGGCGCGCCGCCGGCGGCGGCCGCGTTGTAGGTTTGCTGAGGCGGATAGTAGGTTTGCTGAGGCGGCGCATACTGCTGGACCGGCGGCTGGTTGTACACCGGCTGCTGGGGCGGCGGCGGTGGAGGCGGCGGCGGGGCAGCCTTAGGGGTTTCTGCTGCAGCTGTCGGCGCACCGCAGCTTTCACAGAACTTCGCATCGTCGGGATTTTGCTTGCCACAATTCGGACAGTACATGATCGTTCCTCCCTCTCAAATGACACTCGGCAGATTATCGCCAACAGCCGGCCGTTTCACGGCCAGGCTGGACAGGCCATTTTTTGTGATCAGGCCTTGGGCTTGGGAGCGCCGCAGCCGATGCAGAAATTACCCTGGTTTTCCTTGCCGCATTGGGTGCAGAACCAGCTGTTCTTGTCGGCCGCTGGTGCAGGTGGCGCGGCTTCCTCGACAGGTTGCTCTTCAGGCTGAGACGCCTCTTCCGGCTGCGGTTCGCTCACAACGGGAGGAGCTTCGGGCGCGGCGGGCGGCGGCGGAGGCGTCGGCGGCTGGTAAGCCGCCTGGGGCGGCGCGGCCGGCGCGGCAGGAGGCGGAGGCGGGGGTGCGGTATAGGCAGCTGGCGCGGGCTGGGGCTGAGGTTTGGCTTTGGGTTTTATGAGGCCCATTGTCTTGTCGGTCAAGCCGGCCAATACGGGCAGGTTGGCGTCTTTGCTCTTGGCCAGGCGCAGTACCGCGATCAGGGCCAGCACGAACAGCCCGATGTTCAGCAGGAATCGGATGACGCTGTGAACACTGGTGAAGAAGTTGATCACCTTGTAGGCGTCAAACAGGCCGAAGAAGGCGTTGATCGCTGTGAAGAACCAGCCGACCACCGTTAGGGCCACCTTGTAGGCCAACGTCAGGTAAAAGGCCTGGAACACCTGCCGGGTCAGCCACTGATCTTTTTCCAGGATCAGGGCATAGGCCAAAAAGAGAATCAGGGCCTCGAGCAACCCGAAAAAGGCCAAGACAAAGCCGAGTATCGCGATTGCCGTGAGGTTCAGGCCGTACTTTCCTTGCGTCATGATCGTCCCTCCATTTCGTCGTAACAGGATCGGATGAATATGGACCTATTTCTTGGATTTGGTACGCTACCAGACTATCACAGAGGGCGGCCGAACGCAATGTTCGGCCGCCCTCTGGCGTTCTTCAGATCGTCTCAAGCGGTTTGACCAGGCCGGTTATCGTCGGCGCGGCTTCGACCGGAGCCGCCCAGCGGATCGCGTTGAGCAGCACACGCTGGATAACGGGCTGGTGATAGACCGGGAACGTCTCGTGGCCGGGACGGAAATAGAAGATCTTGCCGCAGCTGCGCTGGAAGCAGCATCCAGAGCGGAAGACCTCGCCGCCGGTGAACCAGCTGATAAAGACCAGCGCGTCGGGGGCCGGGATGTCGAAGCGCTCGCCGTACATCTCCTCGTGTTCAAGTTCGAAATGCTCGGGGATGCCGTCGGCGATCGGGTGGCCGGGCTCGACTGTCCAGAGTCGTTCCTTTTCCCCGATCTCACGCCACTTGAGGTTTTGGGTGTCGGTGCCCATCAGCTTGCGGAAGATCTTGGAGCCGTGGCCGGAATGAAGCACGATCAGGCCCATGCCTTGAAGGACGCGGTCGTACACCTTGTTAACGATTTCGTCGCGGACCAGTCCGTGGTGGGCGTGGCCCCACCAGACCAGGACATCGGTCGCGGCGAGCACTTCGTCGGTCAGGCCATGCTCAGGATCGTCAAGAACGGCGGTTCGGGCGGTCATATCCGCCTGGCCGGCGACACAAGCGGCGATGGCGCCATGGATGCCCTCAGGGTAGATGGCCCCGACTGCAGGCATCTCACGTTCGTGGCGGAACTCGTTCCAGATGGTGACGCGGATCGGTTTGTTCATGCGGTCTCCTCCTTCTCCCCGGGCAGTGAACGGCGCACGATCGCATTCATCTCGTCCAGGTGCTCGAGCATGTCTTCGGCCAGGCGGATCTGGCAGCGGGCCCGGTCGAGGTTATGGCCGGGCCGGTGGATCCTGAAATAACGGTCGCCGTCCAGGTGGTCGGCCAGGAAGCGCGAAGCCAGCTCGATCGTAATCACGACGGCGCCCAGGGCCATGTGATCGATCTCCGCTTCGGTCAGTGAGGGGCCGGCCGCGGCCATGAAGCCGCGCGTGAAAGCTTCGAAATAGTCCATGTTAAGCGAGACCTTGCCCAGGTCGATCTCGTCTTCGGCCGCGTTATTGGCGGCAAAGCGGATGGCGTCGCCGAAATCGTACATCGACAGGCCCGGCATGACCGTGTCGAGATCGATTACGCACAGCGGCCGGCCGTCATCGATGTCCATCAGGATGTTGTTGTACTTGGTGTCGTTGTGGGTGACGCGCAGCGGCAATTCGCCGGCAGCCAGGAGTTCGGCCAGACGGCTGGCCAGTTTCTCGTGGCGACGGAAAAAGTCCAGTTCGGATTTGACCTCAGTCTTGCGGCCTGCCTCGTCGCGTTCGGCGGCGTCAAACAGCTTGCGCAGCCGGTCCGGCGTGTCATGAAAGCCCGGGATGGTCTCGGCCAACCGCTCCATTGGCAAACCTTCCAGCAGGGCTTGGAAGCGGCCGAAGGCGTAGCCGGCACTGACCAGCACCTGGCTGTTCTCAACTTGCTCGTAGGCGACCGAATTGGGCACATAGGGGCAGAGCCGCCAGATGCCGCCGGCGTATTCGGTGTAGATGATCCCGTCCCGGTTGGCCAGGAAATGGATCACGCCGCAGTCGTTTGCGTCCAGCTGGTTGTCAAGATACTCGTTGATCGCCCGGATGTTGTTCATGACCAGCAGGGGATCTTTGAAGACATAGTCGTTGATCCGCTGCAGGATCCAGGTTTCGGTCCGGTCTTCTTCTTCCAATTTCACCTGGTAGGTGTCGTTGATGTGTCCATTGACCAGGCGCGTGATGCCGCAGATGCGGCCGGGCAGGTCGTAAGCGGCCAGCACCGCGCGGATGGTCTTGTCCTGTTCTGCTTCAGTCACGGTTCTTGCTCCTTAGTTTGTTAGCGTATTTCCTCGTCGAAAACGACGGCAACTTTACCGCAGTCGCCGGCGGCCATCAGGCGATAGGCCTCGTCGGCCTGGTTCAGGGTGAAGCGGTGTGTCACCAGGTCCTCGGGATGGATCTGCCAGCGCACGAGGCGTTCGACGAGCTCTTCCATCTTCCAGATGCTGGTCACCCAGGAGCCGTAGATCGTCTTCTGGTCGTGGATGATGTCGGGGCTGGGGTTGAACTCCACGGTCCCGCCTTCGCCGACAAAGGCGATCCGGCCCCACTTGCGGGCGGCCCGGATGGTCAGCTGGCGTCCGGCGGTATGCCCGGAGCAGTCGACGGCGCGCTCGACGCCGTTGCCGCCGGTCAGGGCGTGGATCGCGTCCAGGGTGTCGGGGCCGGACACGAAGACCTCGTCGGCCAGCTTTTTGTCGCGGGCCAGCTGGCAGCGGACGGGGTTGACGTCGACGCCGATCAACTTCTGGGCGCCCATCGCCTTGGCCAGCATCAGGGTGGCCAGGCCGACCGGTCCGAGCCCGACGACCAGCACGGCGTCGTTGCCGGAGATGCCGATCTTTTCCAGGCCTTCGTAGACGGTGCCGAAGCCGCAGGCGACCTGGGCGCCGTCGGTGTAGGTCAGCTCGTCCGGCAGCGGCACGAGGTCTTTTTCGTCAGCCAGGATGTAAGGTGCCATGCCGCCGTCGCGCTGCCAGCCGTAGGCGGCGCGCAGCGGGCTGGTGCAGCTGATCATGTACCCCTGGCGGCAGTCGACGCACAATCCGCAGCCGGAGATGTGGTAGACGATCACGCGGTCGCCGGTCTTGAAACGGCGCATGCCGGGGCCGCAGGCGACGATCTGGCCGGCCGGTTCATGGCCGGCGATCTTGTTCTGGTATCCTTCCGGGCCTTTGCCGAGGTGTTCGCGGTAGATGGCACGGATGTCGCTGCCGCAGATCGTCGAGGATTTGGTGCGGATCAGGACCTGGCCGTGGCCGGGCTGGGGTACCGGGACGGTGCGCAGCGCGACGGTGCTGTCTCCGGGCAAATAGGCGGCCAGCATGGTGGATGGGATGGCTTGTTCAGACATATCGGTTCCTCGCTTTCGTTATCCGGTTCAGGACCGGCCGGTGATCGTACCGTCCAGATCCCAGAGGTCGCGCCAGTCATGGGCGCCGTTCCAAAGAAAGACTTGGCCCTTGATCAGGCGGCAGTCGCAGTCGACCTTGGCGATCTCGGCCATATCGTACTCGCTCAGCGGCGCGCTGTCCAGGACCGCCAGGTTGGCGGCCAGCTGGGCGGGTTTAACAGAAAACGGGATCGGGATCTGGCCGCGCTGCACGGCCCACTTGAGGCAGACCTGGGCGGGATGCCAGCCGCGCTCGACCCCGATGCGACGGATCGCCGTCTGCTCCATGTCGACGACATCCTCGGCGGTGCGGTCGCGCTCCGGGCGCGAGGGCGAGCCGAGCGGGCTGTAGCCGACCGGCTGGATGCCGTGTTTGAGGCAAAAGTCGAACAGGGCCGGCTGCTGGAAGGTCGGGTGCAGCTCCATCTCGTTGACCGCCGGCATGATCCGGCAGTCGCGGATCAAGCGTTCGAGCTTGGGGATCGTCACGTTGCTGGTTCCGATCTGGCGCACCAGGCCGGCCTGCTGCAGCCGTTCCATCTGGTGCCAGGTTTCCATGTAGTCGTCGTGATCGTAGGGTTTGGCCGATGGGTCGTGAAAGTCCGGCGGCGCGCCGCGCGGGTGGACATTGCGAAACGGCCAGTGGATCAGGAAGAGGTCGAGGTAATCGAGCTGGAGGTCCTTGAGGGTCTGTGCGAGCGACAGCAGCACGTCGGCCGGCTTATGGCGGTCGTTCCAGATCTTGGAGACGACAAAAAGCTCGGAGCGGGGCACACTGTCCCGGATCGCGTCGGCCAGGATCGGCCCGATAGACGCTTCGTTGCCATAGACGGCGGCGCAGTCGATCAGGCGGTAGCCGAGCCGAATGCCCTCGCGAACCGCCTCGGCGACGGTCTTTTCGTCATAACGATCTGATCCGAATGTCCCCAGCCCGATCGATGGCATCGGGCAGCCGCTGCGCAGCAGGCGCGACGTACCGGTCATGGTCCCCTCTTCCCGCCGCCCAGGCGGCCTGTTGGTCTCATATCATGCTACCGTTATTGGCCGTTTCCGTCAATAAGGAAAAGCAGATTCGGACGTTAAACAGGCTCCATGCGGGCGGTCAGACCGGGCTGAAATCGCGGGGGTTCTCGTGCCAGGCCTGGATGAATTTTGTGATAAGATCCGGATCGAACTGGCTGCCGGCGCAGCGTTTCAATTCGGTTAGGGCCTCTTGTGGTGTCATCGCGCGATGGTACGGGCGGTGGTGGGTCATGGCGTCGTAGGCGTCGATGATGCTGACCAGGCGGGCGATCAGGGGAATGGATTCGCCGGACAGGCCTTGGGGGTAGCCCCGGCCATTCCAGTGTTCGTGGTGAGTGAGAATACCGAGGGCGACGGGTTCGAGCTCGGAGATGCCGCTGATGATCCGGCAGCCGATCTCAGGATGGCGCCGGACCTGCTTCCATTCGGCGTCGTTTAGCGGGCCGGGCTTGTTCAGGATGTTATCCGGCACAATCACCTTGCCGATGTCATGCAGGATGGCTAAAAGGCATAAGCTGTCCAGTTCGGGCTTGTCGAGCGAAATCATTTTCCCGACCCGAAGCGCGATCCGGGCCATGCGCTGGACATGCGACGAGGTCTCCCCGCTTTTTTCGGTCAGGATCTGGTTCAAGGCCCGGATCAGGTTATAGCGCCAGCTGCGGTGTGCCAGCAGCTTATTCAGCTGCATGGCTTCGCTGGCCTGCCGCAGGATGTCGCTGACAGGCTGGTCCATGTCGGTTTTGACTGCGATGCCCCAGGACATACTGAGCGGAATCATGAGATTCTGGGCCGTGTGGTTGCCGATCGCGTCCTGAATGCGCGCCACGACCTGTTCGGCGATATCCTGGTCGGCTTGGGGAAGCAGGATCATGAAGGCATCGCCGCTCCAGCGTCCGACCAGGTCTTCATGCCGGCAACAGGAACGCATAAGGTCGCTGACAGCAAGCAAAGCGCGGTCGCCTTGAACGGGTCCAAGCGTGTCGTTGATCAGGCTGAGCCCGTCGATGTCCCCGACCACGATCGATAAGGGCAGCTGGCGTTCGGTGTCCAGCCGGTGCAGGTTGGTCTCCAGAAAGGACCGGTTGTAAAGGCCGGTCAAAGGGTCTGTCTGGGCCTGATCACGGCGGCAGCGGGCCAGTTCCAGGGCATGGTCCAGTTTGACTTTGAGTTCGAGCCGGCTCAGCTCGTCTGCCGGCAGGGGCAGATAGTCCCAGGCGCCGGCTTCCAGCAGCTGGCGGATCGCCTCGTGGTCTGGCTGGGCCAGCGTGACCAGCACCGGAATAGTTCTGTTCACCGGTTTATCCTTGCTCGCACCCAGTAAGTTAAGACTTTGCTTGAGATCTTGGGCGCAAAGCAGGCAAAGGGCGGCGTCACTGGGGATATCGGTTGTTTGGGTTACGGTCAGGGCACGTTCAGAGGCGTACTGCCGGATGTAATCGGGCAGCAGCGTGTTGCCGGATGGATTGATCAGGGCGACGGTCAGCGGTTCGGACTGGGACGTGACAGGATGATTCGTGCGCTTCGGGTTAGGTTTAACAACAGGCATTTTGGTTCCCTCGATGTCTTTCCTTGTCGTCTGGCCAAAGGCCGTATGGGACAACGAAACTAAAGCGTGGCCGGTCAACGACCAGAACACAGCCATTTTAACGATATTCCCGGGGCTGTGCAAGTCAGCCCCGGGAATTTGCGCGCTAAATAACAATACGGGTAACCGTCAAAGGCCTTTTTCCAGCTCGTCTACCATCTCTCCGATCGCCTTAATCGTCCGACGCAGGGCGTCCGGTCCCGTGACATCGACGCCGGCCAGAGCGGCGAATGCGACCGGGCCGACCGAGGCTCCGGCCTTGAGCGCAGCCAGATAGTCTTGAACGGCCGTTTCCCCTTCTGTTTGGATACGGCGGTTGACCTCGGTGGCGATGGTCAGGCCGGCGCTATAGGTGTAGGAATAAAGGCCCATGTAGTAGTGCGGCTGGCGCATCCAGGTCAGTTCGGCACCGTCGTTGATCTCGACCGCGTCGCCCCAGAAGCGGGTCAGGACATCGCGCTTGATCGCGTTCAGGTCGCTGGCCTGGAGATGCTCGCCCGCGTCAACGCGGCGATAAACCTCACGCTGGTAGGCAGCTTCCAAAAGATGGGTGACGAAGTTGTGGTAGTAAGTGTTCTGGATCAGGGAGGCCAGCACCCAGCGCTGGAAGCGCGGATCCGGGTTTTGCTTGAGCAGGGCTTGCATCAGGAGCAGCTCGTTCAAGGTCGAAGGGGCTTCGACCATGTACAGGGACGGTTCGCAGGCCAGGTAGGGCTGGGCCGCCTGGGCGAGCACGAAATGCAGGGCGTGCCCCAGCTCATGGGCCAGGGTGAACACCTCGCTGAGGTGGCTGGTCCAGGACAGGAGGATGTAGCCGTGCACCTGGTAGGGCGAGGCGCAAAAGCCGCCGGTCATCTTGCCGATGTTCTGGGCGTAGTCGATCCAGCGTTCGTCGAAGGCACGCAGCACACCGGCCTGGTAATCCGGGCCCAGGACGCCAAGGGCATCGGACACAACCTGGCGGGCTTCAGCCATATCCATAACCGGGTCGTAGCCGGGATCGAGCGCGACTTTGAGGTCGGCGAAGGTCATCTTTTCGAGGCCATGTGCTTTTTGGAGCAAACGGGCATAGCGGCGCATATGCGGGGCCAGTTCGTCCATGACGATGTCGATCTGGCGGTCGTAGAGGTCGCGGCTGACCTTTTGCTCGTCGAGCAGATAATCGAACACGGACGGAAAGCCGCGCAGCCGGGACAAGATCTTTTGTTTCTGGACTTCGCCGTTATAGAGCGAGGCGACCGTGTTCTGGTATTTCATGAGGACAGCGGAGAAGGCATCGAAGGCGCTTCGGCGCACATCGCGGTCGGGTGACAGGTTGTAGTCATTCTCGAACAAGACAAAGCTCAGCGGATAAACTTGACCGCCGGCTTCGAAGCAGCCGAAATCCATGTCGGCGTGCTTGGCTTGTTCGTAGGCGGTCGACGGCAGTCCAAGGGTCGGGCTGAGCGCGGCCAGCACTTTTTCGGTCTCAGGCTGCAGCCGATGCTTTTTTTGCCGTTTGGTGTCGCTGTAGAAGACGGCGTGGGCCGGATCCAGAACAGCCACGGTGTCCAGGCGCTCATCGGGGACGTCCATGAATTCGCTGATGATCAGGGCAAGCTGGCTGGAGATAGCGGCGGCCAGGGACTCGAAGCGCATCGCCTGGCTGTTGAGCGCATCGTTGGTCAGGTCGACGGAGACGGCCAGGCTGGCGTAGGTGCCGGCCCTGCTGAGCCGGATGGCCAGTTGCTCGAACGCGGCGACGGCCTGGCATAGCTCGGCAGCGTCAGCTTGTGCGACCTGGCCGTGCCAGGTCTGCATCAGGCTGGCAGTCAGGGTTTCCAGTTCCGCGAGAGCGGCTGTGTAGCTTGCTTGGTCGGGAAACAGGTGGGTCAGGTCCCAGGTCTGTTCGACCGGGATGGCGTGTCTGGGCTGCAAGGTTCGGTTCATAGCGTCCTCCAATACGTATTATCTTCCTGTCGTCAGGATGTCATTTATTACCTTCTTCATCGAGGAAACGTTGGATCGTCTGGGCCGGTATAACCAGACCGGTGGCCGGATCGCTGGACTGGCCGGCGGTAGCAAACAGAATGCCGACCACCTTTCCCCCTTGGTTGATTAGGGGGCTTCCGCTGTGGCCCTGGTAGATGGAGCCACTAACGGCGTAAAGCGGCGGCCTATCTTGGCCGATTTCATAAAAGCCGGCGAAGCGAACTTCGGTGACGATACGGAAAAAACCGTAGGGGTTGCCGATCAGGATCAGTTTGTCACCGGGTTCGGGAATGATTTCCAGTTCCAGGGACAAACCATCCGATGAGGTCGGGACAGACAACACCGCCAGGTCACTTAACGAATTGGCATGCCATTCAGTCGCAAACTGCTCTTGTTGTCCGGGCAAGCGCACCATGACGGTTTCCGCATCCTCGATGATGTGGGCGTTGCTGATGATTCGTCCGTCTGATGCCAGCACAAACCCGGTTCCGTGGCGGTTGCCGGTGGAGACGGCGGCGATGGATGCCATATAATTCTGGACGTCAGGAGAGCGGCTCAATTGGGCGGACGCGACCAGCATGCCCATAGGGGGCAGACGCAACAGGCGCAGGATACCGCCAAAGGCCAAAACCAGCATAGCGGCAGCCAGCAAGGCGGCCACCAGCCGGAACGGCCAGCGCTTGCGCTCGGTCGGCAGCAGCTCGGTCTCGGCCGGCTCCGCGATAAGCAGCTCGTCTTCAGGCGTTTGCGTCGGTTCCATTGAAATGATTCCAGCGCAGGACGTCAGTCAAAGGCTTCTTGGCGGTCTTCTTCTCTTCATCCGGGTAGCCGACAGCCAGCAGGGTCACCAGTTCGTAGTCAGCCGGCGCGCCGAGCAGTTTTTCGATGGCCTGGGAATGGCTCTTGCGGTAGGCGTTAACCCAGCAGGTGCCAAGGCCGTAGGCGCCGGCCGCGATGATGATGTTTTCGGTCGCGGCACAGCTGTCCTCGACGTAGGTCTCAGCGTCGCTGCGGGCAAAGACCGCGATGCAGGCACCGGCCTGGCGGATGAAACCGCCATAGCGGGCGATATCGGCGATCTGGCCGCGAACAGCCGGATCAGTGACAACGATAAAGACCCAGGGCTGGCTGTTATAGCCCGTCGGTGCCAAACGGGCGCAGTCGATCAGGTCGGTTAAAACGGCATTGGGCACAGCCACAGAGCGATAGCGCCGGATGCTGCGGCGGGCCTTGATGACGGCAATGGTATCCATACAGGCTCCTTCTGACACGGAAAAAATCGTGTCAGGTTTATTTTACCATAACCGTGGACAGCCAGAAATTTATTAGTCGCTAAACTAAGGCAACGATAATAAAGCTTGAATTCACTCGCATGCATCACGACGAATCATTTCGGCTGGTTCACCGTCTGCTATGGCTATAAAACGTGCGACATCGCTTGGACAGGTATGAGCGGGGATGGCAAATTTCCCGGCCTAAGCAATATATGACGTGAAATCATCTTTCACTCATCCACCAGCTTTCACCACCGTGATGAAACCACGAAAGAATGAAAGCGCGACTGCTCAAACAGAAAGCCTTGATTTTCCGATAAATCATCTCTCAACTCACTCTTACATATCTTCCGTACTGACATTCAGGAATTCCATCATATAGCCGATGTGCTGGTAAGATTGACAACAATCATGCAGTCTGGAAAATGCATCAACTAAGAGGTAGAAGCAGCTGCTTGGACCGGGGAAACGGCACGTGTCATCCGTGTATTCACGACAACACAAGATCAAAGATTTATGAGATCACCACATCTCATGCACCACGTTAGATCTCATTTCCGCTCAAGTTGCGATTTTTCTCCATAAGATGCGGGGCAAGCGCCAAAGCAAGGCTGTTATAAGTGCGATTCGCCAGCCAACGACCCGATGCCACGGTGCATGCTTCAACGCACTTGCATTATCAAGATGGCGCCGGTATTGAGTCAAAATCTTGGGGAGAAAAGCGACCTGTCCGCTGCACTCTGCGATAAGTCCCAGCCAGACATCATGCATGGGGACGCTTTTGGGAACCGGTAACGCCAATGCCAGCAGTTGCCGCCGCATGGCCATACAGCAACCTTGCCAGGTATTCTTATAGATATTCTTCAATATACCTGGTCCGCAATGACGAAAATCGAAAAATGAATCGGTGATGGTCTTTCCTGACTGATCAATTACAACAGCATCGGTTTGCACAATCAGAAGATCAGGATTAGCATCAAACTGCCGAACAACAGTTGAAACACGGCCAGGCAACCAGACATCATCCTGGTCACTAAGGAATATCAAATCTCCATGACAATGTTTTAATGCATTGAAAACATTGGCCACAACGCCTTGCTCATCAAAGAACTGGATCAAAACGATCCGTTTATCCAGTACAGCTTGCTTCTCAAGCCAAGCCCAAGTACCATCTGTTGAACCGTTATCAGAGACAACCAATTCATCGCTTTCATCAAGTTGAATGAGAATGCTCTCCAATTGCTGTTTCACATACGGCATGCCATTAAATGTTGTCATCGCGACAGAAATCATTTTATAGCCCAACCCCATTTGGAAAAATACTTCATCAGGGAACGAATATGAATCCATGCCATACGGCTGCTTTTATACGATGACCGTTGCCAGACATGGCAAAACACAGCATCTGGAACATACATGACCGTCGAAACCTGGTTCACTTGTCGGGAAAGATCAGCATCTTCAGCATAAAGGAAGTAACGCTCGTCAAAACCGCCAAGACGCTTAAATAACTCGCTTCTTATCGCCATGAGGCATCCGGAAGCAAACGGAACCCGAAATGACGTTGTATAATCATGATCCTTCATTTCATGATAGGATCTCCTTTTTCTAAAAAACGGTTCAGGCATTACTCTCGAAAAAAGATCGAAAAGGGTCGGGTCGCGACGGCACAAGTACTGTATGGAGCCGTTCTCGTCAATAATCCGCGGAACAACCATGCCAACCTCCTGATGCTTTAGCAGATAATCTACCAAAGCCGTGAATGATTGGCGGTCTATAGCGTTAATATCTGGGTTCATGATTATGTGGATGTCCGAATTCAACTCAGGCATGATCAAGTTATGGGCGGCGCCAAAACCTATATTCCCTTTTTGCGAATGTAGGAGTCGCAATTGATTCTGGTATGGTTCGAGCGACGCAAGCGTTCCGTCTGTTGATCCATTGTCGATAATCGTGACATGACACGGAATATCTTGCGGTATATTAGCGAACAGACTGGCTAAGGTTCGGCCAATCGTTTTTTCGCTATTGTAGGTTACTATTGCAATGGACAGGCTGGGCATGGCGCGCCTCACTCCTAATGTGATTTTTTCGGTGTATACATGAGCAAATACACGTTCTTTAATGTCCTATATAAGCGTGGATATTTTCTCTTGAAGCGCGTCTTCCATTGTTCAGGATTGGACAACGGGTAATCAAGTGCAAGGTTGTACGCCGTCGTATCAACAACATATGTCTTCAGTTTATCGCGCAGATACATTTCTGCCTGTTTCATTTTCGCAAATCGGGACCGGTTCATTCTGCACGAGAATGGAACCCTGTAAAATGAAGTGATCTCCTCAACAAGCCAAAAGCGAACCTTCAGTGCCATCCTAATCCAAAAATCCCAATCCTCAAGCAACTCCATGTTTTCGTCAAACCTGTTGCCAGCAAGCGCATACCGGTCAAAAAGAACGCTCTGGATGGGCAGATAATTCCGATACAATAATTCGAGCAAATTAAAGTCTTGATGAAATACAACACAGCTGCGCTTTGTTCGGAATGATCCGTCTGCTCTGACTAGACGGCTGGGCACTTCGTTGGCTAGAGAATAAGCCACATGCGCATTCGATTGACAGATCGCCTGGTACAGCGTCGCAATGTGGTTTGGGTAATACCCATCATCATCATCCAGGAAAGCGATATATTTGCCTTGTGCCTGATCCAAAGCGACATTTGCCGCGACAGATCTTCCAAAGTCACCGTGCAGATGAAAGTACCGTATGTCTGGAATGTCCTGGAATGACTTGATAACCGTTTCGCTTGAATGGATGCCATCCTCAACAACGACGGTCTCAATGTTGGGATAATTCTGCTCCTTGATGCTCCGTAATGCTGTATGCAAAACGAACGGCCTGTTTTTTGTCCGAACGATAACGGATATGAGCGGCAGCCGGTTTGCATCAGGTTGTGCCATATTACTTACGCAGGTTTTCATACTCGCGGAGAAGCGAATATGCATTCATGTCGACCTTATAATGCTTTTCTTTTTCTCGAACAACGAGCAAAGCATCGTCCAAAGCCTTTTGCCTTTTTTCATTTACAGTCGTTTCATATGGCACACGATAAATCGATGTCAGCTTGTTTATCATGCAAAATTCGGCTCCCAGAGCATACCGTAGCCACATATCCCAGTCTTCGAGAGCATCCAATGATTCGTCAAGTCCACCTAATTCATCAAACAATTGGCGCTTGAACAGAATGGACTGAATGGGGATATAGTTGTGATGTGACAGTATCAGCAGCGAAAAGGGCTGCCGATGAATGACACGGTGAAAATACTCGGTGTATTTGTAGGGCTTGGTGCTGTGTGTCACGGTAGCGACTTCAAACGCAAGCGAATACACGGCCGCGTATGATGTGTTCAGGATACTTGCAACAAGCACCTCAACATGATCTGCGAAAAAAAGATCATCATCATCAAGAAAATTGAAATATTCACCTTTTGCCAAGCGCATAGCCGTATTCCCGGCGGCTGATCGGCCGACATGAGGCATAAGCGCTTGATAATGGATATTTAAATCAGAAAATTCACGTTCGATCATTGCTGCAGCCGAATTATAACCGTCTTCAACGACAACAATCTCCAGGTTCGGATAGGTCTGATGACGCAAGCTTATCAGGGTTTCCCGCAAGACGTCGGGGCGATTGCATGTTCTGACAATGATGGATACAAGCGGATAAGAATCCGGCAGCCGATTGGGATAGAATCCATCATCCCGGATAAGCTCGTAATCCCAATTTAAGAATTTCGGCTCGAACACACCGTCCTGTCTTCTAACTCGGGTCCTCATAAAATGAAAACACGCGGGCAGATTGCAAATCAGCTTTTTTATAAGCTGCTTTCGTGAATGAGTGTATGGTCCAGAGTGTCCGAAAAGCCTCATCAGCATTTTCACGCCGCTCATGACTTCGCTCTTTGTGCCATACCGGAGCCGCAAATTAAGATGGTTCACGATACTGTTCAAATACTGGTTTGGTTTGACAACATTAGCTGTACTGTAAGAATAATGGTAAACAATCGCCTTGGGAACATAGCGGATCTTGCCGCCTTGTGATCGTATACGCCAACTCAAGTCAACATCCTCAGCATACATAAATATACGCTGATCAAATCCACCAACCTTTTCGAAAGCTGACCGTTCAATAACAAAAGCGGCGCCGCTGCTCCACGAAGTATACTGCGTGACTGGGTGATACAGTTTGGGATGCTCGTATGGGAATTGGCGCAGTTCCCACATTTTCTCTTCAGCGGTTCTTGTCTCAATAACACCCGTTAGGACATCCAGGGCATCTGCATGAAGCTCCGTATCGATGTTGAGAAAGAAAATGAAGTCAGCTTTCCCTTCCCTGGCTGCCAGATTGTTGCCCATGCCAAACCCGACATTCTTATTAGATTTGATGATCATCACATTCCCAAAGACAGACCGGTATGTTTGCTCGTACAAATCGTTGCAAAGCGCTACGGTCTTGTCGGTTGAGGCATTATCATAGATAAATATGTTAATATCCTGAAGTGGATATCGTGATCGCGCAAGACTCGCCAGGCATGGCGCAACCCATTTCTCAGAATTATATGTGACAAACACCAGATCCAGCTTCATACTTATCCCCCAATATCTCTCGTAATACTCAGTCATGTGCCTTCTCTTCGCAAGGCACATGACTCAGAATCTGAAATGATGCCAAACACGTTTCAACACATGCTTCAATCGGGTAATTGGTCTTCGGTTCAATAAAAATATTGCATGTTGTTTCATTGCCGTTTCGTCGGATAGCCTTTGACTCGTAAGCTCCATTGCGTTCTTGATCGCTGACAGCTGCGCCGATAATCCATCGATCTCGACCAGGGCATCTGCATACTTTTTTTCTGTCTGATTGAGTTCATGCTCCAATTGAGTCTGGTTTGCCGATAACCGATCGATTTCAGCCCGATATAGCTGAACTGTTTTTATGAAGTCAGCTATCTCGCTCTCTTTCCTGTCGACAAACATTTTGTGATCATGGAGGGTGTTTTGTAGATCACCAACCAATTTTTCGTTATATTTGCTTACTTCAACGACATCTTTTTCAACCTTTCTGCAATATTCATTTTGCTCGTTTATATCATGCTCCAACTTTGCACAATAATTTTTGACTTCCCGCAAATCATTTTCCAGTTTTTCAATATAGCCCTTGGCGATCTCAAGTTCGCGAACCGACTGCATGCTTCTTGATATCTGATCAATAGGGATGCTTTTCTTCAGATAGACCCTTTTCAACTGGTTGTAATGATCATCGCAGACGTATTTTTGGAAATTCCTGTCGTACTCGAGATAGCGGGCGCAGGCTGGCTCGGATATCTGATAATGACTTAAGAGTGCTTCAAAAGATGATTCATTGCTGCCTTTGAGCAGATCGATGTGGTTTAGCTGGAAATTATTGATTGCGCGGAAAAGGACAAACTCGAGGGGCACCGGGAATGAGAACACCCACTCATAGTCAATACAATGATACGATTCGCCGTCAAAAACAATATTGCCGAACCCAATGTCAACATTCGTAACAGCCAGATAGTCGAACGGCTCAGGTTCGTCTTGACCGCCAAACACCTCGCGAAATTCCGGCGTATATTGACCGTCAGATTTTACGCCCTCATGACCATTCATCACGATTTGCCTGTATTGATCGATCATCTTATAAAAGCCAGGCAGGTCGTTGTTCTCCAGCATTCCGATCAGGATGTCTTCGATTGTTTGACCTTTTATGTAATCAAATTTGACCGAGTCAGCGAACATTTCAGCAGCGACGATCTTAAGTGTTTTGTATTGGTTTTTCAGACTTGCACCGTGTTTCAGCATGTTGACAACATGGTTCACCGCTGCCGGTTTCATAGCGCGTTTTATAACAAACTTTTGTTTGTCGCCTTCATCATAACCAATCGATGTAACCAGCGAAAATTCCGGTCGGCGATTTTGTGTGCACTTAACAAATACAGTCTTCATGACAGCCTCGCCAAAACCAAAAATGAATTTGCGAATCGATCGAAAATCCCTTCGTTTATTAACGAATCATACACTTTGCTTTCATCAAAAAGAATCAAGCGGTCCATATCATAGTGTGTCTGAGAATCGAGCAACTCGCCCTTTTTAGGTAAAAAGTCCTGTGAATAAATCGTCATGGGGAACTTGTAGTCTGGATAAGGATAATAGTAATACAGGTTTTGATAACCGACGCGCTTTAATAAGCTTGTTAGTTCGCATTTTGAATAGGTCAGTGCAGGGCTTTCCGGCTGATAGCCTTCTAGACTATTGAACAAGGTTCCGAGGTGGTCTTCCCTAGCTCCGGCCCAATATTTGAGTCCAAGCCTGTTTTCAATTGCAATGACCAGTGTGCCACCAGGCGCAAGCAACGATTTTATGGTTTGGAGAAAATCATAATCGCCATTGTGTCTTCCCGTATACGTGCGTGCATACTCCAGAACGCCGATCAGAAATATGTAATCGTACGTCTGTTGGAAACGTATGTCGCCGAAATTCCCGACAATAATTTCCAGATTGCTACATTTTTGATTCCGGTACGCATTGATCATCGAACGTCGTTTGGACAGCTCCACCGCAGTTACTTGGGCGCCTTTCTTAACCAGTGCCGACGTGATGGCGCCGCAGCCAGACCCGATTTCGAGCAGTCGGGCTTCAGGAGCGATCGAAAGCCAATCGATCAAGCAGTGCCGCCGCGAAGATAAATGGTATAGAACAGGCCAACGACCATCGGTCAGGGCGATTGCATCCAGATCCGCACCTGATTTTACATACTCCAGCAGATCATTTTCAACATCGCCATCGGAGTACTGGTCGTTGTGCTGATAATATGATTCGTTGAAGATAACATGACCTATCTTCTCAATCATGAATTGGTTACTTCCTTCTCTATCGTAATGCTCGAATGAATATCATAAAACCCGATCACATTTTTATCGGACAGGACACTCAGGTTCATGATATCATACAAACGGTGAAGAACGACAAACTCACCATCAACAAAAGTAGTGCAGCCGAGATTGATCAAAAAATTGCCGCCGCGCAGGTTCATGATCTGCCGAAAAGTCACGATATATAGACTGCCGGGCATCAAGCCGCTTGTGTCCATGGCTTCAACGAGGGTATTCGTGCCCGTAATATCTGTACCTTTGATATCCTTGAACGTGATGGCAAAGATCGGTGACTCATATGCCTTGTTGATCCTCACCTTCATGCGAACAGAAAACGAGGAGTCCTTGTTGATCGTCGTACTGATTTGTTCGTTATCGTCAAAAATGCCAAAATCGACGATCTCAATATCCCTATTGCCATACTCGCTGTAGTATGGGTTTTGCATAATCCTGGTTTTCCAAACCTCAGCTTCGGTTGTCTGACGCATCGAAGCTGAATCTGAGGTCTCGTTGATTGTGTTATAATGTCCTGCTGTCAGCTTTTTATAGATATCGATCACCTTGGCCGTCGGGCCGATTGAGACAACTTTCCCCTCGCTTAAGACCATGGCGCGGTTGCAGTAGCGGATCACGCTGCCCAGGTCATGCGATACAAACAAGATCGTTTTCCCGGCATTTCGAAACTCGTCGAATTTTTTAAAACATTTGGCCTGGAAAAAAATGTCCCCGACTGACAATGCCTCGTCGATAATCAGGATATCCGGATCGACGTTGATAGCGACCGCGAACGCCAGACGGGCAAACATGCCGCTGGAGTAGTTTTTTACTGGCTGATGGATGAAATCGCCGATATCCGCAAAACTGATTATTTTCTCAAGCTTGTCTTTCATTTCTTCGCGAGAAAAGCCGATGATTGTTCCGTTAAGATAGATGTTTTCTATGCCTGTGTATTCCGGATTAAAGCCAGCGCCCAATTCAAGCAGCGAAGATACTTTTCCGGTCGTTGCGCACGATCCTGATGTTGGCGTCAGAACACCGGCGATAATTTTCAGCAGCGTGGACTTCCCTGCCCCATTGTGGCCGATGATGCCGAAAATCTCTCCCTTTGATACGGAAAACGAAATATCATTCAGGGCATAGTGTTCGCGATGCAGGTTTTTTTTGATCGAGAGCGCCTCGAATAAACGGTCGATCGGCCGATCATATAACTGGTACACTTTTGTTATGTTGGCAACATTAATCGTTATCATAAAATACCTTACAACGCATCAGCAAAATGTGGTTTCAGCCGTTTGAAGCAAACAACCGAAAGACCAAACATTGCCAGAACCAGAAGCCAGAAATACACACTCATGAGACCATGCTGCCAGAACCAGACACGCTCAATGAATGCGTCACGAAATCCCTGAACGATGTAAAAAAGCGGATTCAACTTCAGAATAAATATAAAGCTGGCGGGTATGATTTTGATATCCCAGACAATAGGTGTCAGCCACATGGTAAATTGCAATATAATACCGATGATTTGATTGAGGTCACGGAAAAAGACGACGATCGAACTGAGCATGTAGGAAAGCGATGTGACCAATGCCACCGTGCAGAAGACGTAGTAAACGACCTGCAGCGCGTAGAGTGACAAAGGGTAACCGTATGCCATGTATAGAACGACGATGAACAGGATGAAGACGATGTGGATCAGCAACGACGACACGATTTTCACCACAGGCAAAATGCTGATCTGGAAGACAACCTTTTTCACCAGATAGCTGTAATCGAGAAACGAGAACATGGCATTGGACACAGCGTCCGAATAAAAAAACCATGGCGTCAAGCCAGTAGCCAGCCAGAGAATGAAGGGCGTATTCCCTACACTGGTTGTCCTGAAGCCCACCTGAAAGACAAACCAGTAAACCAAAACGGTAATAATGGGTTGGGCGAAAGCCCAGAAGACACCCAAATACGAGCCGGCATATTTGCGTTTGAAGTCGTTGACGGCAAGATTGATAATGGTTTTACGTTGCAAGATCAATGTTCTAAACATAATATACGTTCGCAGCTTTCATAAGTATCTCACATGGATCAAGTCCAGTAAGAAGCAGCTGACCCCTCTGGAATTCATGGTATACTCCTTCATGCCAATCTTGCCGATCATCTGGCTTAACCTGGCGATCCTGTTCTGGGGCAATTGCCTCCTGCATTGAATGAATCGGATTTTATCATTCAATGCTTGTATCTGTCCAGCGTATTCATCGCCAGATGCTAATGCACTGCGCAAATCTGAATATTTTAGCAAAGCGTCATCCAGTGTGATTTTCCCCGGGACATCACGGGACAGATAACGCAACCATCGCTTCAAGATCGACCTCTTTTGACCAACGGTTTGAGAATCATGCAGACGGTAATAGTATGTCGGCTTGTGAACGAGATCAATCCGGTTGCCTGCAATCCAGCCGAGCCATTCATCATGATAGAAAAACCTGCGGGGAATCGGCATCTGGTCGAGCAGTGAACGTTTAACCATCATGGCCGATCCCGTCACAAAAACATGTTTTTGCATGACGGTGAGTGCTTGCCCGCATCGCACTTTTTTTTGTTCGATCGAATTAAAGTGATGCATGCGCCACAAAGTTCCGCGCACCTTGCCATTCTGGAGCAGCAGGCCATTGGATAGATAGATCATTGCTTTTGGATTGTTGTGGTATTGCCTGGCAAACTGGGCAATCCGATCCTTGAACCAGATGTCGTCCTGGTCTGCGAGCATGACAAGCTCGTTGCGGCAGCGGCGAATGGTCGTCATGAAATGTGCGGCCACGCCGAGACAAACAGGATTGCGGTAGATGCGAAAAAGACCGGGGTACCTGCTGCTGAATGTTTGCAGTATCGCCTGCGTACCATCATCGGACGCGTCATCAGAAGCGACGATTTCATCTGGCAAACAACTTTGCGCAACAATGCTTTCCAGTTGCTCCTTCAGAAAAGCTGCCCCGTTATGGGTGCAGATGGCAACAGATATCGGCAAACAGCCATGGTCACATGTCTGCTTATAATCCATGGCGTGTTACCCCGAATCTCTTGATCGGCATCATCGCAGCAAGCTTTCTACGGTTTCAGTTCTGACTGAAAGATGAAGTTGCAGTCGCTGTCTTGAAGAAGCGGCGCCTGCTCGTCCTTTGCTGAAAGGATTGGAACAACATCACCCCAATGAACACCAATCGAAGGATCATCATATCGGATACCGCGGTCGCACTCTGGGGCATAATAGGCATCGACCTTATATTGAACCTCAACATCGTCTGTCAGAGTCATAAAGCCATGCGCAAATCCTTGCGGGATCAAAAGCTGGCGGAAATTCTCCGCACTGAGTTCGACTGATACCCACTTTTTGTATGTCGGCGAGCCTTTGCGGATATCAACGGCGACATCAAGGATGGATCCACGTGTGCAGCGGATCAGTTTGGTTTGCGCCTTGGGATTGTTTTGAAAATGCAAGCCGCGAAGCGTGCCACGCTTGGCAGAAAACGACTGGTTGTCCTGAACAAAAACCGTATATATTTGGAATTCAGCCAGACTCCTGCACGAATAGGTTTCCGTGAACCATCCGCGATGATCGCCAAACACCTTGGGTTCAAGGATAACAACTCCGGGAATTGATGTTTCAAGTACGTGCATGATCGTGCTCCTCCAGTCTTTTTACAATCTTTTTCCCTAATGATTGACCAGGCTTCTCCACCAAATACCAGGATACCGTCGCTGCAAGAAGCGTCAATACCATGCTTGCGAGGAACGTGATGTTGGGACTTATTAAAATGCCTTTTGCATAATGGATCACGGCTTGCTGTATCACAAAGCCATATAGGAACACGCCATATGATAAATCGACTTTTTTGAATAAGTATGCAAATTTGGGTTCGCGATGCAGGCAAAAAGAAAGCACAAAATATGGCATGACCACATACATCAGGATTGTTGTTTTAACACCTGACATATTGAGCATAAGCCCGACAAACAAGATAGCTGAAGCAATCTGAAGATCAAGCAGTTTGCGAAGATAAGGGGATGAAAATGCACAGCCTATGATAAAATAGACGGTCAGAATCAATGCGCTGGTCACTTCAGTACCATAAACAACATAGGCAAACTCAGGGATAAAGAGTATCCTTACGACATTGACAAGGATGAACATGATGCCCGCAAGCGGCAACCCGAATTTAAGGCCAATGGTTTTAACGCTGAGCCATGCCATAATGGGTAATAGGATATAAGTCAATATCTCGACCGGTATAGCCCATATAGATCTGTTGACCGCCTGTGACAGGTTATCAGTAAAAACTCCGGGCAAAGAAAAGACTATAAAAAAACGCAAATTGTTCAGGTAGGTCCAGATTCCGGAACTGGTAAAATATTCCCGGACGGACCATGAGGACACGACGGGGCCGATCAGGAATGTTGTTATCATAATCAAAAACACGTATCCGGGCACGATACGAAAGATCCGCCGAATGGCATACCTCATGATGTTCGGATCGCGAAAATAAATTTCTGTCACGAGAAAACCGCTGATGATGAAAAGGATCTTAACGCCGATTATATGGATGGCATCATTCATGATGGTCGCGCCTGGAACACCCAACAGCACATACATGTGCCCATATACGACCATGCACGCAGCTACAAATCTGACGATGTTGAAATTGTTGTTTCTGCTAACGGATTGAGCCCTTTCGATCATTATCTTCCCGCCCATCTTCCTGCTACTGCTCCCGTAATACACGATCCATAGTCATGCTGCACGGCTTTAGTTGCCCGCATTTTCACCCGATATGGTTGCTGCCTTGGCGATAAACCCCTCACCGTTTTCGTATATCCTGCTGAACTGGTCAAAAAACGACTGGTTCCGGCGATAGATATCCGAATTGTAAATCACAACAAAATAATCACAGTATTCGCCGTTTGTAATCTGATCCATAAATGCTGGATCACCCAAGATCCAGTTGTAAAAAGGATCCATATCGTTATCGGTGATTGCCATAAACCAATAACAGTCATACCATTCGCCAGCAAATTGAACGATCTTTTCCGTCTCAGGACGCACTTGTTGAATGACTTGATAATAAAGATCGAGATTTCCACCAGGATAATAGACCCGGTCACCTATCCAGGCGCGGTTGCTTGTGAAAATCTCAAATCCGTATTGCGAGTGCGTGTCATACACGATAAGATTGCTCTTTTTATTCAGCCTCTCGTCAATACCCAGGACACTGTTGGCAGCCAGAAGGATCCAAACCATGCTATATGCCACGACGAAGGCAGTGTTCTGCTTCTGGAGATGCAGGGCGCCAATAACGGCCAAATACAGTACCAACAACCATAATAGAAAATGATTTTTATAGAAATAGTAGGTTGACATATTGCCTGATAATACCAACACGAAAAAGCCGATCATGAATACGAGTAAGACAACGAACCCCACTGATGCAAGATCTATGGTTTTGTCTTTGATGATCCGATATAAACCGTACAAAGTCAGTGGAATAAAAAAAACGAAATTCGTGTAGAGGTCACGATAAATATAGCCTTCAAGATTCATCGCGCCTGATACCTGCAAATCACTGTTGAGAAAAATCTGAACAAACGTATAATATGCGCCTAACACAAAAGGGACAAGGAATATGAGCAGCATGGTGCCAACCATGGAAAAAGTAAAAAAGCGTTTCTTTTTAAAATAATACTGGCCAAGACAGATAAATGCAGCAATATAGACAATAGGAGCAAATAGCATGTAGCAAACAAAAATGCTGAAAAGACAAAGATTCAGCATCAGGATGACCAGTGGCTTTCCCATTTCATCTGACACAAAGCTGTCGATAAGGATCAGCAATAACCCGGTCAGTGTGATGCATGCACCCAGATAAACAAACCCGAACACCATATTATTATGAGGATAGCCAAGAACGTAAACAAGGGTCAAGGAAATGCCGAATATTTTCATGAATCGCGAAGATAGGTGCTTGTGAATCAACGTGTAGAACATCACGCCGGAAAGGAAAAGCATGAAAATATCACTGAGTATGAAAATGCGGTACAATTGCATAAGGCCAACAAAAGGCAAGGAAAACTCAAACAAAAGCGCATTGTTGAGTGCCATGAAGTACATGCTTCCAACAGCATCGTTATTCAGTATCTTTTTGGCATTGCTCATATGAATCGACGGATCGCTGGTCTCGTACTGGATGCGGAGATGATCGCCAAACTGCAGATAAGCCAAAACAGCAACAAGGACGAAAACCAATGCCCATGCTACCACATCTGTAACAGTCATCGTGTATTTTTGAATTTTTCTCGATTTAATGATTTTATACCATGGATATACGGACAGCAGCAGCTGACCCATGCTGATACTGGCCAGATTAACTGGTATGTTTACCAATTGCATCAATCCAGCAGATAAAGCATTCCAGCACATGAGCAACGTGATGGTGATGAATATCCATGCGAAAGCATTCTGAGTTGTCTCAGATTTGACCATGAGAAAAAAACCGATACATAACACAAGCACTGATGCTGCGCTTAGGAACGACAAAGCCATACTCTCACACGATCCTTTACTGTTTGTTTCGTTGTTCGTTTCTTTCCTGCATATAGCGATGCAGGGCGTCTTGCCAAGACGGCAGTCGGCTGAATCCTGCCCGATCAAGGCTTTCTTTTGAAAGTCTGGAATTTTTCGGTCTTGATGCAATGGTTGGGTATTGATCACTGGTTACAGGCTTAACCGTGGCCTTTAATTCAGCTTCCTTAATGATTTCGGTCGCGAACTCATGCCAGGAACAATATCCTTCATTTGTGGCATGATAAACGCCGAATTTCGTTGTCTTAATCATTTCAGCAATGAGGACAGCTAAATCATAGGTATAAGTCGGAGATCCAATCTGGTCGCAGACAACCGTCAAGAGATCACTTTCCTGTCCTTTTCTAAGAATAGCGTTAACAAAATTATTGCCATTGATGCCAAACACCCAGGATGTGCGAACAATGAAGGATTGGTCACAGTACTGACGGACAACATCCTCGCCAAGGGATTTCGTCAATCCATAATGGCTTGCCGGATTTTTCAGCGAATCCGTTTCGAAGGGTGTCGTGCCTTCTCCGCCAAACACATAGTCAGTACTGATGTACATCAGTACTGCGCCGATTTCCTGGCAGGCGCGCGCAACATGTTCAGTTCCGTTCACATTGACTGCGAAAGCCAGTTCCTTATGCTCTTCAGCACGGTCTACTGCAGTAAATGCGGCACAGTGAATTACGGCAGTTGGCATATAGCCGCGGAGGTATTGACTGACAGCAGATGCATTGCACAGGTCGAAGTCATCGATGTCAACACCCATACAATCTATCCCGTCGTATTTGAGTCTCTTGACAACATCAAAACCGAGTTGTCCCTTGACCCCTGTCACTAAGATCCGGGGGTTATTGTTCTGGTTCATGTCTTTGTCATTCCTCTCTCCAAGTCACGTCTGTCATACAATTTATCGAAATAATCCTGGTAATCACCATTTAGAATATCCTGCCACCATGAACGATGGTCCAGATACCATTGAATGGTCTTCTTTATCCCTGTGTCAAAGCTGGTTTGCGGTTCCCAGCCTAACTCAGTTTTTATTTTGGTTGGATCAATGGCATATCTGCGATCATGACCAGGCCGATCGGTTACATAAGCAATCAAGCTTTCCGGCTTGCCAAGCTCCTGAAGGATTGTTTTCACAACCTCGAGGTTGGTGCGCTCATTATGGCCGCCGATGTTGTATGTTTCCCCTACCCTGCCTTTTCGAATGATCAAATCGATTGCGGCGCAATGGTCTTCAACATAAAGCCAGTCACGGATGTTCTCACCTTTACCATATACGGGCAATGTTTGATTGGCCAAAGCGCGAGTGATCATTAACGGGATCAACTTTTCCGGAAAATGAAAGGGGCCGTAATTATTTGAGCAGCGTGAAATGGTTGCTGGCAAGGCAAACGTGCGGTAATAGGCAAGAACTAGCAGGTCGGCAGCTGCTTTTGAAGCCGAATATGGTGACGAAGTATGAATGGGCGTTTCCTCAGTGAAAAACAAATCCGGCCGGTCAAGCGGCAGATCGCCGTATACTTCATCGGTAGAAACCTGATGAAATCTGCTGACTTTGTATTTCCGGCAGGCATCGATCAAGACCTGCGTCCCCATAATGTTCGTCTGGAGAAACAACTCAGGATTGTGTATGGATCGGTCAACATGCGATTCGGCAGCAAAATTAACAACGATATCAAACTTCTCCTTGGCAAATAATGCCTCGACAGATTGCCGGTCGGCAATGTCTCCCTTGACAAATATGAACTGGTCATTCTCCATTGCCTTGTCAAGGGTTTTCAAATTACCCGCATAGGTTAGTGCGTCCAGGCAGACAATGCGATCGTTCCGATGGTTGTTCAACTCGTAATAGATAAAATTTGCACCAATGAAGCCTGCCCCGCCTGTCACGAGAATATTCATCTCATTCCTCCGCTAGTGATCATCGATATAGCTCGCGCACTATATTGTCCGCGACATGCCGTAAATGCGTTCCATACGGGGATTTGCCGTATTTGGCAGCTAATTCTAAAAGTTCATCCCGGGATATCCAGCCTTTGCGGTAGGCAATTTCCTCAGGGGCAGAAATCTTAATCCCCTGCCGCTTTTCAATCATGCGGATAAAATCCGCAGCATCCAGCAGACTGTCCATCGTGCCGGTATCAAGCCAGGCAAAACCGCGTCCCATCAGTTTCACATCAAGCTGCTGCATGTCCAGATAGATTCGATTCAGGTCTGTGATCTCCAGTTCACCGCGCTTGCTCGGTTTGAGGCTTTTAGCAATATCGACAACCTGATTATCATAGAAGTATAAACCCGTGATCGCGTAATTCGATTTCGGATGCTGCGGTTTCTCCTCGACAGAGATAACCTGTCCGCTCTCACTGAATTCAACGACGCCAAACCGTTCCGGATCTTCGACAAAATACCCGAAGATCGTTGCGCCCTTTTCCTTGGCCGCCGCGTCAAGTAGCATCCGGATGAATCCGCTGCCATAGAAGATGTTATCACCAAGAATCATCGCGACATGGTCATCGCCAATAAAGTCCGCACCAATAATAAACGCTTGGGCCAGTCCATCAGGGCTAGGTTGAACAGCATACTCCAGGTGGATGCCAAATTGCGTGCCATCACCCAACAGCCTTTGAAAACGCGGCGTATCTTCGGGGGTCGATATGATCAGAATATCCTGTATGCCGGCCAGCATCAAGGTCGACAACGGATAGTAGATCATCGGTTTGTCATAAATCGGCAACAGTTGCTTGCTAGTCACTTTTGTCAGAGGGTAAAGCCTCGTGCCGGCACCGCCAGCTAATACAATGCCTTTCATTATCAGGGCTCCTCGCTGATCTTTCTTTTACTATCGTACAAACCATCTTCAGCCTGCAAACGTTGAATCTTACTGCTGGATATGCCCTGGCGCTGCGCCAGTTCACGAACCTGCGATTTTAGCTGAGAGATCTGCAGGGATTGACGCAGGAGCAGGTAAAGCATGACGATCGTCGAGAGCAAAAACAGCAGAGAAGGCGCGTATTCCACGCCGATCAGGTTAGCCAGAATCATGATCAGATCCGGCCAGATACCGAGTACGATCACGACCAAGCCTAGAAGGATCCAAAGCAAGCTGTCCCTTTCGAGCAGCTTTCGCTTGATCGTTTTTTGGATGACCATCACCAGGAACAGGACGGCCAGGACAAGAAAAAATATGTTAACCTTTGGCATATGTGTCCCTCCTAGCGTTTCGACCTGCGCAGCAGGACGATCAGGATACTGTAGCACATCAGGACCATGTAGATAATCGGTTTCGCAATACCGCTATGCATGCTTTGGCCCGCGGTACGCAGTTTCATCGTGACCGGTATCTCCTGTACATTGGCACCGGCGCGGATCAGCTCGATCAGCAAATTGGCGTCCGGATACTCCGGATAGTTGTTCATGCGTGCGAACAAATTATAGTATTCTCTTGACAAGACGACCAGTCCTGACGTCGGATCATAAATTTTCTGGTGGCCTAGCCACTTGACCAGCGCACTAAAAAATCGGGTACCGATCGAGCGAAAAAAGGAATTGCGGTAGCCGGTATCCGCCATAAAGCGGGATCCGATCACCACGTCGGCATGCTTCTCAAGGGCAACGGCCAGTAGACGCCCGGCTTCCGAAGCCAAATGCTGGCCATCGCCGTCAAATTGGATGATGTAATCATAATCGCACTCGGCCGCAAATTTAAAACCTGTCTGCAGCGCGGCGGCATACCCCATATTAAACGGGTGTGAAACACATTGAACACCCAATGTCAAAGCCACCTGTTCTGTAGCATCCTGTGAGCAGTCGTTGACAACCAGGATGTCGACACCGAGCAGATTATCGCGCAAATCCTGGACAACTTTGCCTAGGTTCTCCGCTTCGTTATAGGCAGGAATGATCACTAATACGCCCATACACCCTCACTTGATATCCTACAATCATACCAGATAAATATCTGCTGCGTTTCTCGCATCATCATGATACAGCTACCATTCATGAAAAAGCTGCCGGTGTGCAGCTCTACGCAGCCGATGGTTCACAATGACCGAAATATCATTGACAAGACCAGAAGCTATCATTTGCAGCATCAAGATAGCTTTTAACCGAATAATCACGAAGATGCACAGCACACGAAACATGTTGTATCCTATGCATTGGATCGAACGCATCGGCACCATCTCTTCTCCATTTTCTCCGGTCAAATCTGCCTAGGACCAGTTAGCTGTAGTATAGCATATTTCTTGTCTTCTGCGTCTATCACCATCAAGCAGCTAACTGCTACTGGCATATGGGTAAGATCACGCGTTGGTATATGCTATTCATCACGATGAAGGCGCTAATGCCCAGAATAATTCGGTTCAGCCGAGCCACGTTTATGCTGATGCTGATCCGATTGGATCGCAGCAACAGCGCCGCCGGCATTAGAAGCGGTAAATAGTACCTGGGTTGAACACCATTAATCGTGTACAAACCGACCGGAGTGAAACTTAAGTACAACGCGGTCCAGATCAAAGCACAACTCATCAGAATCAGGCCAAGCAAAAAAAGCTTGTGGCGCCCAGGAAGTGCTAGAACCGGTGGATTCCCCGACACATGGATGTGACTTGTAAAAAGCAGGAGACCAACCGCAATGTAGTGGGTGTTGTGTTGCATAATCCCAAGATAAGCGAAGTGCATCAATGTCTCAGTCCCAAGCAGATACGGCAGGAATGTCGTCGCGATACGGCTGGACAATAGCGAAAAGAATGTGAGTGGATTTGACAAGATATAGGCAATCTGGCCGGATACGCTGGTATCCCCTCCACGCGGGTCACTGACAGTCTGCGGGTTCATGAATGCCAGCAAAGCCATCGATGATAGGAGCAACACGAGAATCATGAAACTTCCCGTCTTGAATAAGATCATCTGTTTACGCGATACATACTTACTTTGAGGCAGAAGCATAACTAATAAAATGAGCGGAGCATAAACAGGTTTAATGTAACAGGCCAGAATAATCGGGCCAATAAAAAGAATCGCATCTCTGGCAGTGATCCTGTCATTGGGTGAAAGATAAAGCCGAATGAATGCTGCCATTGCTAACAAGCTAACTGCGATGATGAAATAGTCGTAGTTAAACGTGCTTGCTAAGTATAGAGGTGTTGGCAAAAGACCAATTACAGCGATAAGGCGTTTGCCGGCCTTGGCGATGTGGATCGCCAGCATCACGATGAACGCATAAAACAGCAATCCACCCAAGCGACCCGCCAGATGCATCCACGTGAAACTAAGGCCCAAGTAGCGGGCTAAACGCATCATGGTTGATTGAGGTAAATATCCCCGATGATTGAGTGGAATGAACCGGCCCTTGACCTCCGTCCATACTACTTTATTCGCATCATCGGACGCGTAATAACGCATCAGGTCAAGATGCTCTTCCGCACTGTTGATCACAGACAGTCGATGACTCTCATACTCTATGGCAGCTTGACGCCAAGCGGCGTACTGGAAAAATGACTGACGATATATTCCTGGCAGATGGGTGTCTTCATCCCAACTGACATGGGCAAGCGGTAAGCAAGCTAGTAATTGGAATCCAACAATCAAGGCCAATACCAGAAATGGCGTTGCAAGATTCTCCATCTGCTTCTCAGAAAACATAAGCAACAAAACAATAATCAGGCCACAACTTAATAGGAAAAGGAGGCGGAACGGATTTATCCTAACTTGATTGAGCAACTCCAGACGATGGACTTCAATATTTTCGATCGGTACAACAACTTCAAGCTCAGAAAAAACCATCTGGGTATTAACAACAGCTCGGGGCATGCGATGGTCATATTCGTCTATGAAAGTTATGACACCTGAGATTCCATGTTGATCTTTTGTATAGCATAACAGCGTGAATTGATCGGAAACCGATGCCGTGTAACCGATGCGAACTTTTTCAAAATAGCCGGTTGGCAGCTCTATGCGAATCCTGGCTTGTGCCTGGTCGCTGACAATGGCCTGATCGTTTAAGTGGAAGCCTTCAGACTGCTTAAATAAATCTGCACCAGATATAATCAAGTGGTTCGCCTGATCACCCAACGCATGCCTATTAAAGAACAGGATCTCGATGGCGAGCGAAACGCTGATAACAAGAAAGATGAGCAACCCAATTTTGAGGGACTTACGGATCTTAAACATCTTTATTCCCCTTACCCATTTCCGGCAATCCTGTTGCGGGCAACACGCTGCTTGGATATGCAACAACCAACAACAACGCAAAAATGACACACAGCAATATCAAATCAAAGCTGTAAGGATAAATATCCTTCGCATATCCGTACTGCATGATCAAGGCAATATCTAGATCCTGATTGTCATAAGCCGTCGTGAGTAGGTCCGTCTGATGGTCGTTTGCCCAGAATGTCAATCGCCCTGCTTCGGGTATTCCGCTGGTTGTGATTGTTAATGTCAGTTTCGTATTGCGCGATAGATCTATAGGTTCGAAATGAAACATGAGCAGCTGGTTGTCTGCAATCGAGCTGGCTTGTATTGCGCCATTTCTCAAATCACGCGTTTCATCGCCGAGAATGAATTGAACCTCTCCTTGCGTCAAAGCATGGGTATATGTTGCGGCTTGCAAACTGACACTGTTTATTTGATCGTGTTCACACAAGAAAGACACCGACAATTCATGCCCATCGAACAAGTCTGGAATCACTAAGGTTTTGTCACTGTTCAGAACAACAAGCACATGGCCTGATTTCGGAAATATAAGCGAAATAACAGCGGCTAGGGCGCATAGAACCATAATAACGACCAGACAAATATGTGGCTGGAACATCAACCGTTTAAAATGTATGCTGTGGATTTTTCTCTTTAACATACCGAGACATCCATTCTTGTAAATTATCAGCATTGCAGCCGTCATATGGCGATAAATGAGCCTGTCGCATGGTCCTCACTGAATATTTTCGGACCGTTATCGAGAATATATTATGTCCTCAATTTTATCAACAGTTGTATCCCAAATAAATTTGTTGATTACCTGTTTGTTTGCGTTTTGTGAAATTATGTTAACATTAGGCAAGTCTCCCCTGATATAAGCCTCAAGGATTTTGACCAATTGGTCGATGTTTCCAGTCTCGTACAGGTAACCCGTCTCATTGTTGATGACGATCTCTTTAGCGCCTCCCTGGGGAGTCGAAATGATAACACATTTTTGCAGTGACGCTTCCAGTAGTGTTGTGGGCAGCCCCTCGTTGCATCTTGACGGAAAAACGAAGACCTGACTTTCCTGCAACAGCTTCATGATTTTTTCATGAGAAAGGGTTCCTGCAAGGAATATCGACGGAATATCGGCTGCGCATTGCCTCAGTTCAGCTAGATCAGGTCCATCTCCTGCAATGACAAGTGCTGTGTTTGAGAACTGCCTGGAAATGACCCGATAAGATTCGACAAGGTCAAATACCCCTTTATCGCGTGTAATTCTTCCCACTGATGAAATCACAATTTCTTTTTGCACGCCAAGTTCATCGAGCAGGCTGCCATGATATACCAAGGGCAATTCATCGACACAATTATATAGTTCGCCATGTGATGATATCCCGAAATGCTCCAGCCAAGCGGAGCATGCTTTCGATACGCCAAATGAATACCGAACATATTTTTTCAACAGCTTTCCAGCCATATGGTCATAAAGATTAGCCAGAGTTTGCACGAATATATTGCTAAAAGGAATATGACCTGAGCCATGTTCGATGTGTATAGCATTGATGACATTCTTTTTGGCTATTTTTTGTCCTTGATATGAAGAAAGATAAAATCTCGTATTCGTTATGATCAAGTCGGACTTTTCGATGATCGTTGCCTTTATCGTCCGGAATAGCCGGCTTGGTAATAAAAAACTAAGTCTTCCCGAAAACAGTACAATAGAGGGAAGCCTAAAGACATTGATGCCGTTAATTACTTCATTTCTGAGGTGTCCGTTTCTACTGGACGTGATAACATTGACGGTATGCCCTCTGCTGAGCAGTCCCTTTGCTATTCGCATGTTATAGGTTTCTACACCGCCGACAGACGGGAAAAAGGAAGATGAAAATATCGTGATGGATTTGCCCATGCTCATTACCTTTCAACACCTTTTGCTAAAAAGCCTTTGACGATTGTCTTTGTGAAGGCAAATTCTGACGTTTTCGCATAGAGGACAACAATAGCACCATTGGGGATAACAAGGCATGCAAATGCTTTATAAACAAATGCTAAATATGCGTTGCTTATAGGCACCAGGCACACCAGATATGTTATGGATCCGATAACGAACAATAGAACGAGCTTGACGAAATAGTCTTTATAATATGAAGCAGGATGCATGTCAAACCCATGCCTGAATAGAACATATGATTCTATCCAAAATCCAGAAAGAAATGTGCTGAGGATCGTCCCGAGAATGACACCCATAATACCAATTTTCTGGACGAGGATAATCGATATGATCAGGTTAAGCGTCGCTTCGAGAACAGGTTTGTATCTGTCATACCAGAATAGACCTAAGGCATCACGGAAAGTCATGATGCTGTTTCGTAACCCTTGCTGATAAAAGAGCAATACGATCAGCAGCACAATCTCATTGGAAAAAACAAAGGAATCCCCCAGCCAAATCGTTATGAAGGGATTCAGCAAAACGAACAAGGATATTGATGAAAAGCTGAACAACCAATAGCATATGAAATTCAAATGGCAGAAAACACCATGAATCGTCGCTTTATTTTCTGTAACACCAAGATTGCCAATACTTGGCGTCACAGATTGGAACACCATGTTAAGCAGTAATACAAGAGCTTGGGTGATCATTTGATAATTCGAATATAGCCCGACTGCTACGAGGCCGATAAATTTCGATATAATGATGCTGCTGGTCCCTGTGATAACTACCGTTCCTATCCGATGCATAAATAAGGCTTTTATGTTCTTCGATAAAACATATTTATCCTCCAGGGTCAATTTATGGACAGGCTTTTTAGATCGGATAAACGGATATTTCTTATATACTTTTATGGTTATGAGACCATTATCAAGTAAAATGGCAACGACTCTGATGACAAGGTAAACAATATAATTTTTCGTTAGGAACAAGAAAATTATTTGGATCACCGTCGATAGTGAAAGGAACCCAAAATAAAAAATTGAATCGATGTATTTTTTTTGATCTGCGATAAACAGCGATCGGTTGTAGGAAAACAAGTAACTGAGCGCGGTCATGGCAACAAACAGTAAATAGATCTGATTAATATATGGCAAGTCGGGGATATCTTTAATCAGATGTTTAACAAAAGGGGTAAAAGCACCACCGATGATGGCAATGACCGTTCCCAGCAACAGGTATGTCTTTCTGTACAGAGCCAGCAGTGATCTGATTTTCTCTGAATCATTTTCAGCAAATGGTTTGTACATGCTATACACAATGGCAGAACCAAATCCAAGTTCAACCAATGAAAGTACAGATGAAATGTTGGTAAACAAACCATTTAGCCCAAGGTACTCGCTGCCCAGAATTCGAACAAAAATCGTTCTTGATATAAAACTCAGTGTTATCGAAAGCAATTGCCCAATAACAGCAAACTTAACGTTTCTGATCGAATGATCAATCCGGTTCATCGTTTTATCCGTCATTTGCCGCATCTCAATTCGTGGTACAGGTCCGCATGCGCTTCCGCTGTTGCTGTGATGTCATAATGTCCCGCCCGTTCACATGAATATTGACAAGCCGCTCGATATGGCTCGCCATCTGAGAGTAATGCAGATATTTTGTCTGCCAGTTGTCGAGCATTCCCTTTTTCGAACAGATAAGAATCATTCATAATGACATTGGATAACCCTTCAACACGGCTTGCCAATACGGGTTTGCCTGCAGCCATCCCTTCGACAGCGGCTAAGCTTAATCCTTCCCAGTTTGATGACTGCACGACAATATCCATGGACTTCAATAACCTTGCGATATCATCTCGGTAACCAAGAAAATGAACCCTGCGGGCCAAGGATAATTTTTCAGCGATTGCCTTGTGAGCACCAAGTAATGGTCCGTCACCAGCTAGAATCAGATGGTAGTCCACAGGCAAATGAGTCATCGCCTGGATTAGTGTTTTTTGATCCTTTGCGTCGACGAATCGGCCGGCCATGAAAATCAGCTTAGACGAAGCGTCAATTCCATCAGCAATTTGCTTTTTCTCATAAGCGATTGCCGACTTGATTTTCGATTGATTGACACCATTAGGTATGGTTAGCATTTTATGTTTGGCGGAAAACTGTTTGCCTAACCATATCTGCAACTGAGTTTTCGTTTCGCAACTTACAGATATAATTGCATCAAAAGAATCGTACATCCATCGATCGATATATCGGAACAGGAACAATTTTCGCCGCCAATTATGGGGGCTGTGCTCTGTGGTAACAAACGTCGCACGTGTTAACTTTCGAATCGAACGAGACGCCAAAGCCACCCATAACTGAGCCGGGAACAAATGAACATGGACGATATCGTAATCGCCAAGAATGAAATGTTTTTTTAAATAATGAACATTCCTTGGATCAAGCAGGTGATTGAACTTGATTGTCTTAACGTCTATTCCGTCTCCGGCCAGTGCATCGACAAAGACGCTGCCTGTGTCGGACAGCAACAAAATAGAAATATCATCATGGTTCTTCCTCTGCAATAAAGGCAATAATTCTACAAGCAATTTTTCTGCTCCGCCCAGGCGAAGATTGTTGATTATGTGTAATACTTTCATCTTATACCACCTGCTGTTTGGAGAGCATATTTTTCAGTGCATTATAGCACATTCGTGAGACATGACTTGATGATTGGCACGTTTATATAACAGGTATGGGCATAGGCATTTACATCGAAAAAGCATCGTTCCCTCACAAGTCCAATCAGAGTATTCGAAACCCCTCACGACCTTTCTTTCATAAAAACATCCAACCAATTGCAAAAATCATATTTTGCCATTATCGAGTTGGGTAAATCAATATACGGAGATGAGACGAACTGCTTGATCAAGGCTATATCATCCACACCTAGAATAAAAACATTCTCTGGCGAATAGAAATCCATGTGCTGCATTTCTTGATTATTTGTAATGATTTTCCTTTTTAAATAGATTCCCTCCATCGTTCTTAATGTCAATCCGCTTTGACCGTCTTGAACCAAATCCAGTATCGCATTCGATCTCATCGTAATACTCAGGAGTTCATCATAGGAAATTGGCTTTGTTTTGATACTAAATGCAAAAGACTTATCCGACACAATATGAAAATACGTGCTTAACCCGTTCGAATCAAAGAGTTTTTTCAGTTCTATAAGTTTGCTAAGCCTGTTTTTGTCTCTCCCAATAAAGACAATGTCAAAATCACGCTTTGTTGGCATGGCGTGAACGGTACTAAAATAGAATTGAGCATTATAGTTCAAACCGTATTTCTTACAATCAAATTTGTCAAAAGACCACAACTCACAGGATAATGGACGCAATTCATTTAATAAATCAACATTCACAGGATTCCAAAACCAAAAAATCAATCTTGCATTCTTCTTGTACTTTTGAATCCATTTTACTATCTTGCTTGTGTAAATAGAATCAAAAAGGATAATTGTCTCAATATTTTCTTCTGATTTTTTCCAATCACCATACCAAATTGATTCAAATGGCAATCTTAAGCTTACATGTAATTTCCGTATCGCATACAAGAAAAAAGGAATGTTACGGTATATAGCAAATGTAGACGCAACTCGTTTTTTTATTTCTTTGTATATCCTCGACTGGCTGTCAGGAAATAGAATCATTATATTTTTATATTCATTGTCAGTAGTTGATTCCATGTCAATCCTTTCCCTACGAAAAAACATGCATTGATATTATTGTGTGTATATCCGCCATTTTATCGCAAAGATTACACCAATAGAAGAGGATTTTTCAACAAAGCGTTTATAACGGTTCAGCAACTGCTTGTGTACAGAAATCATGTTGTTCAAATGAATGGTTCGGGTGTCAAAAGCAAAACCACAGCGCAACGAGAAACCTGGACAAATCTGCTGTAATATGATAAAATAATTACATTATTTAACTAAGGCGGTCAAGCTCCAT
>Ga0172382_10000141_pt1 | contig 120612 bp, 125 predicted proteins | sample Leawel138RmetaG_FD_122245 | JGI IMG/M metagenome (GOLD analysis project Ga0172382, IMG submission 122245) | Leachate microbial communities from a municipal landfill in Southern Ontario, Canada - Leachate well 138R metaG | ecosystem: Engineered > Solid waste > Landfill > Unclassified | place... | reverse complement strand
ATCAAATTCCTTTAGAATTTTGGCAATTTGGGTCGGGGAAAATTTACTCTTTTTCATAATTACAGTTTTAAAATTAATGTTTTTTCTACTTTTAAACTGTACTATTTTTGGGGAAGCTTACAACACCTCTATGTCTGCAAATGCAAATCCGGTATACAAAAATACGGGAACTAAGACTTACACCGAAGAAGCGCCATTTGCAGAAAAAACATTTTTAATCAAAGATAATTTGCCGGAAATTGATTGGAAAATAACAAAAGAAACCAAAGAAATAGCCGGCTTCCCTGTACAGAAAGCATCGGCAATTTTAACTGATGAATACAAAACCGAAATAGAAGCATGGTACTCCCCTAAGTTTAACTACAAAACTGGCCCCGATAAATTCTGGGGATTGCCTGGGATAATCTTGGAAATACAGACTCAGATTACCTACGATGATGGCAGCAAAGAAGGAACCAAATATGTTGCTACCAAAGTAGAAGTTGTGAACTCAAATGAAAACATAAAAATCCCCAGCAAGGGCAAAGAAATTACTCAACAGGAATTTACCGAAATGGCAATTGAATTCATGGAAAGAGAAATGGAAATGTATAATGATGGTGTGGAAAAAGATTAAACCTGCTTCGCGAACTGTTTAGGCGTAATTCCGTATTTCTTTTTAAATGCCGAAATAAAATGAGAAGGGTTTTCATAACCGATTTCATACGCAATTTCCTTTACCTGCAATCCGCCGTTTTGTAATTTTTCCCTTGCCAGTTCGAGTTTTTTATCCAGCACAAAACCATAAACCGTCGTTCCGTAAACCTGTTTGAATCCTTCTTTCAATTTATATTCGGAAAGGCCCGATTGTTCGGAAAGTTCCTTTAGAACCGGAGGTTTATTCAAATTCCCGAGCAAAATCTCACGTGCTTCTTTCAATTTTTTCGCATCTTTTTCATTGTCCAAGAAAGGACAATTCTCTTTCTGATTGCTTTCGGCTTCAGAGAAATGCAACGTAAACAATTCATATACCTTACCCAAAATATATAAATTCTCAAAATGAGGGTTGAGGTTATGGTTTTCAATTTGGTTCAAAACCATCCGAATGGTGGTGGAAAGGCTTTGTTGGTTGTAATATTTTGCCTGTGTACGGGTATTGTTCAAGAATTCCGCCCGGATGTTGTTGTCAGAAAATAAGCTGTGTAATTTTTCTACCGATACAAAAACAATAAAAACTTTGGAATCTGAATTGATGCTCAAATTCAGCGGTAATTCGAGGGATGGATTGTAAATGAGAAAGCTGAAACCGTCATTCAAATTGATTTTATAATTCCCGTTGTTGAAATTAAAAGTCATCCCACCTTTTGTGCAAAAGTAAAATTGAATGAACTTTTTATCGATTCCTTTGGTCAATGTATCGGTAAAAGCCGTATGGTTTTCTATTTGCGCGAGATAGATTTCATTGCCTAAATTGTATTCTTTTATTTTACTTTTATAGGTATTTTTTAATTTTGTTTCCATTGATATGTTTACTGTTCAAATATAAAAACTCTTTCATACAAAGCATTTACCATGCTAAATTAATGATTTTGTTTAGAATGATTCTAAAAAATCAATTTTCGACGAATAACGGTATTTTAGAAAAGATTGGGTTATTTTTCCGCGTTGAAGCATCCTATTTTTGTGAGTGATTTAAAAAAGAGCGTGTCCAAAACCAAGAAAAATTTTTATGTGATAGGAATCAGTTTTGAAAAAGCTGATGCTGAAACACGTGGTAAATTTACATTTTTTCCCGACTCGGTCGAGCCATTTGCAAAAGAGGCCAAAGCATTGGGAATCGAAAGTTTTTTTGTGGTTTCCACTTGTAATCGCTCTGAATTTTATGGATTTGCAGACAGTGCCCAAACCATGATTGATTTGTATTGCCGCTACACCAATGGGAAAGTTTCAGAATTTTTATCCGTTATGAATATGACGGAGGGCGAAGGTGCAATCCGCCATCTTTTTGAAGTTTCCTCCGGCCTGAAAAGCCAGATTTTGGGTGATTTCGAAATCATCGGCCAGATCAAAACCTGGTTCAATCGGTTCAAAAAACAGGGTGCGTCCGATGCTTTTCTGGAAAGATTGGTCAATACCGCGATTCAAATCAGTAAAAAAGTCAAAAACCAAACTTCTTTGAGCAACGGTGCCGCCTCGGTTTCCTTTGCCGCGGTTCATTATATTTTATCCACTCAAAAAGAGGTTTCGCGCAAAAACATCCTGTTGTACGGCATTGGCAAAATTGGCAGAAACACTTGTACGAATCTGGTTAAACATACCCAAAACGACCACATTACGCTTATCAACCGAACCAAAGAAAAAGCGGAAAACCTCAGTCGGAAATATGAAGTTCTGGTAAAGGATTTTTCCGAATTAAAAGAGGAACTTAAAAAAACTGACATCCTGATTGTAGCCACGGGATCGGACTGCCATACGATTACCGAAGAAATGATTCCTTTCGAAAAAGAAATGGTCATTATCGACCTTTCGGTTCCGGAAAACGTCGCACACACTTTGGCTTCGAGAGAAAACATTCAGTTGATCAATGTGGACGGACTCTCTAAAATGGTAGATGATACGTTGGATTCCAGAAAAGAATCGGTTCCATTGGCATTTGAGATTATTGAAGAACACAAAAAAGAATTTGACGAATGGCGGGAAAACCGGGAATACGTGCCCGTGATTCAATCATTCAAAGAAAGGTTGGAGTTTTTACAACATTATGAAATCAAAAACCTGAAAAAGAAAAACCCCCAAATCAACGGTAAAGAAACTTTAGTAGCTGAAAAATTGGTTCAGAACCTGACCAACCAGTTTGCTGCATATATCTTGGAAAACCCTCAGGAAGCAGACCATACGATTGCCTTAATGGAAGATATTTTCAGATTAAAAAACCCTTCCTGATGCAGCCCATACGTATTGGTACCCGCAAAAGCCCACTCGCAATGTGGCAGGCAAAAGCCGTCGCAAAAAAACTGGCCGAAAAAAACATACTCACTGAGGTTGTTCCAATTACTTCCGAAGGAGACATCAACCTGAAACAACCCATATATCAGTTGGGAATTACGGGCGTTTTTACCCGTTCACTCGACTTGGCATTGCTCAATAACCAAATAGACATTGCCGTCCACAGTCTCAAAGATGTACCAACCCTTTTGCCGGATGGAATCGAATTGAAAGGTTTTTTGGAAAGAGGAAATCCTTTTGATATGCTGATTTATAAATCCGACGGTATTTTTGATAAAACAAAACGAACCATCGGCACAGGAAGTTTGAGAAGGAAATCATTTTGGCTTCATCGATTCCCGGGAGACAGTGTAGAAAACCTGCGGGGAAATGTCCAGTTAAGATTGCAAAAACTGATTGATTCCGATTGGGATGGAGCCGTTTTTGCTGCTGCCGGAATGGAAAGAAGCGGGATATTAGAAGATTTGGATTCAAAAGGTTTAAAATACAAGATATTGGACTGGATGGTGCCCGCGCCTTCACAAGGAATCGTAGGAATAACCACCCGATCCGGCTTTGTAATGCCTGAAATTTCCGATGAAAATTCCATGATTTCCGCGACCATTGAACGACAGTTCCTGAATGTTTTGGAGGGAGGATGTACGGCACCCATCGGCGGATTTGCACAGGTGAAAAATGAAAATATTCATTTCAAAGGAGCTGTTTTGTCTTTGGATGGAAAGGAGATTATTTCTGTTGAAGAAGATTTCTCTAAATCTGAATTAGAAAATAAAGGAAAAGAATTGGCAGAAAAATGTTTTGAAAAAGGTGCGAAAGCATTGATTGAAGAAGTTCAAAATGGACTGAGAAAGTGAAGAAAATACTTTTCACAAAGGAAATTCCTTCCGGATTTTTGAAACAAAATTTGTCTCAAGATATTGATTTTGATGTGACTAATTTTTTAGAAATTGAAATTTATTCAAAAGACAAAATAATTCCATTGCTCGACGACTCGATTCATCACTATTTAATTACCAGTCAAAATGCTGTTGAAGCAATTCAGGATTTAGACCTAGAAGGAAGTTTTTATGTAGTCGGACAAAAAACTGCTGGAAAATTGGCTCAAAATAATTTCAAAGTCGAAGTGGTAAAAAATTATGCATCAGAACTCGCCGAATATTTATTGACCAACGATACCCCTAAAAACTGGTTGTTTTTTTGCGGTAACAACCGCCGAGAGGTTTTGTTTGAAAAACTTGTTCCGAACGGCCATTTCATAAAAGAAATCCTTTGCTACGATTCGATTCCAGTAGAACATGACTTGAAGGGGAAAATTTATAATGCCGTTGCATTTTTCAGTCCGCTGGGACTGAAATCTTATTTAAAAAAAAATGACCTTTCCGCAGAGACTGTTGTTTTCTCCATTGGGAGGACGACTTCGGAGGAAGTTGAAAAACATACAAACAACAAAATAATTACAGCAGAAATTCCAATTTTGGAAAGTGTTTTAACATCTATAAACCAATATTTTTATGTTGAAAAATAATTTATTGCTCAGGGCATTAAAAGGAGAAGAATTGCAAAGGCCGCCGGTTTGGATGATGCGCCAAGCAGGCAGGTACTTACCTGAATTCATCAAATTGCGGGACCAATACGATTTTTTCACACGCTGCCAAACACCTGAATTAGCAACAGAAATCACGCTCCAGCCTATCCGGAGATTTCCTTTGGATGCAGCCATTTTGTTTTCCGATATATTGGTTGTCCCGCAAGCAATGGGCATGGATTTCGAAATGAAACCGGGCGTTGGCCCGTGGTTGGAAAATCCCGTTAAAAGTGCTGCGGATGTAGAGAAGGCCATCGTTCCCGATGTTGAAGAGGCATTGGGCTATGTTTTTGAAGCGATTAAAATGACCAAAAAAGAATTGGATGGGAAAGTGCCGCTGATTGGTTTCGCCGGTTCTCCGTGGACGATTTTATGTTACGCCGTTGAGGGAAAAGGTTCTAAAACTTTTGATACGGCAAAAGGTTTTTGTTTTAAAAATCCCGAAGCCGCACACCAATTATTACAAAAAATAACAGACACCACGATTGCTTATTTACTCCAAAAAGTTGAATCAGGCTGTGATGTCATTCAAATTTTCGATAGTTGGGGCGGATTGCTTTCACCCAAAGATTATGATGCATTTTCCTGGCCGTACGTTGAACAAATCGTAAATACTATATCCGAAAAAGTACCGGTTACCGTTTTTGCAAAAGGCTGTTGGTTCGCGCTCGAAAAAATGAGCCGATCCAAAGCTTCCGGATTGGGCGTAGATTGGACCATAGAGCCCAAAATTGCCCGGGATTTAACCCGAAACCAAATCACCTTACAAGGAAACTTCGATCCGGCCAGGCTGCTTTCTCCGCCCGATACCATCCAAAAAATGGTCAAAGAAATGATTGACGGATTCGGCACTACGCAATACATAGCCAATTTGGGGCACGGTATCTTGCCTAATATCCCGGTAGAAAACGCTCAAGCTTTTGTCGAAGCCGTGGTGAATTATAGGGGAAATAACTCCTAAAAGCTTAACCTATTGAAAGTTATAACATCAAATCTTTTTGAGAAACGCTTAAGATTTTAATCAGCATCCTGCCGCCCGGCATTTCCCATTCGACCTCATCGTTTTCGGTAAATCCAATGAGCGCGGTTCCCAAGGGTGCAAAAACTGAAATTTTATGTTGTTTGAGGTTGGAAAATTCCGGCAAGACCAATTGGATTTTCATTTTGTTTTTGGTTTTGACTACTTCGAATTCAACTTCGGAGCCGATCCGAATGGTTTTCGGGCTCAGTTCTTCATTTTGAATGACCACGGCACGGTCTAATTCATCTGAAAGTTGTTGGCCTTCTTTCGGGTTTCTTTTGATTAATTCCCGCAAAGTTTGGTATTCTGACAAGCGTATATTTGGTTTTAAATCCATTTTAATATTTTTAATGTATGTACGAAAAGCCTTCCTTGAAGGCCTGGTTTTTTAAATTTATAAATTGAAACTTCCCCCGAAAGATTTATCGGGAGGATAAACTGATGAATGCCTTATCGTGAGAAATTAAAATAATTTCAGACCGGTTTTTGACAAAAGGAAACTGAAAATTAGAATTATATAGATGTAGAAACAAATACATTCGCCAAAGGGTTTTCAGTAAAAATTTATTGTTTGATAAGTGTAGCGACTTCCGAAGAACCGTCTTCAAAAGTGACGCGAACCATGTATTTACCTTTTTTAAGGTTGCGAACGTTCAGTTCAATGGCTTTTGTGGAAGATTGGGTGTAGGATTGAGACAAGACTTCATTCCCGATGATGCTGAAAATCGAAATGGTTTTTACTTCGAACTCATTTCCTTCAATCAATATATGGACATCGGAAACAGCCGGATTGGGTGAAATCGTAATTGTTTTTTCTTTTACCGAAGTGGACGCAGAAATGCCCGCTTTGTTTTGTGCCTGCACAGTCAAAGCGGAAAAAGTCAAAAACAAAATGAATAGAATTCGTTTCATATCTTAATCTTTACAAAATTAGGATTATTTTCCATAAAAACAATATCTGTACCAAATTAATTTAATACAAAAAAGCCCTGTCAGTGGCAGGGCTTTCTTATGGGGTAGAATTTATCTTATTAAATGCTGTACCGAATAAAGCCTGTCACTTTCAATCCCGGGCTCACGGCGGCGATTACATCTTTTACCGAAGTTTTCCCGTCTTTAATGGAAGCTTGGTGAACCAATGTATTTTCTTTGAAGAATTTTTGCAATTTACCTTGTGCAATATTTTCAATCATATTTTCAGGTTTCCCTTCCTGACGCAATTGGTCTTTTGCGATTTCCAATTCTTGGTCGATAACGTTTTGTGAAACTTGGGATTCGTCCAAGGCTACCGGGTTCATCGCGGCAACTTGCATTGCAATGTCTCTTGCTGCCTCAGCACCGCCTTCTACATTTTCAGAAATTGCAACAACGGCTCCGATTTTGTTACCGGCATGGATGTAAGAATTCACAAGTGCGCCTTCTATGGATTGGAAAGTACCGATTTCGATTTTCTCACCGATTACTCCGGTTTGTTCCGTTAACTTCTCTGCAACCGTGATTCCGTCAAAAGGAGCATTTAGGAATGATTCTTTGTCTGAATAATCGAATGCCATGTCAGCAAATTTCTGAGCCAAAGCGATGAAATCTTCATTTTTGGCAACGAAGTCGGTTTCACAGTTCAAGGAAATAACCACACCTTTGGTGTTATCCGCATTTACTTTCGCAATGACAACGCCTTCGGTGCTTTCTCTGTCAGCTCTGTTTGCAGCTACTTTCTGGCCTTTTTTGCGAAGGATTTCGATGGCTTTATCGAAATCTCCGGCCGCCTCTTCCAAAGCCTTTTTAGAATCCATCATCCCGGCTCCTGTGGCGGTTCTTAATTTACTTACTTCTGCAGCAGTTGCTTTATACATTGTATTGTTTTTTTTAATTAATAATTTGAATCTAAAATAAAAAGTAGTTCTCCCAATCACGAAAGAACTACATTAACTTTTTTCTAAGTGTGATGAAATTTCATCGTGAATTTATTCGGCTTCTTCTGTAGTTGAAGTTTCCTCTACAGTTTCTGCTTTAGGTTCTTCTTTGGCTTTGTCTTTTTCGGCTTTACGGGTTGACAATCCTTCTTTGATTGCGCCGCTAACATGCGTCAAAATAACGTCTATTGATTTGGAAGCATCGTCGTTGGCCGGAATGGCGAAATCAACTTCCCGCGGATCTGTATTGGTGTCGACCATTGCAAAAATCGGAATGCCTAATTTCTGTGCTTCGGCGATTGCGATGTGCTCTCTGACAGTATCTACAATAAATATCGCTGAAGGAATTCTGGTCATATCGGCAATCGAACCTAAGTCACGTTCCAGTTTAGCTCTTTGGCGATCTACTTGTAACCTCTCTTTTTTGGAAAGGGTTTCGAAAGTTCCGTCTTTCTTCATCCGATCGATAGAATTCATTTTCTTAACCGCCTTACGGATTGTCACGAAGTTTGTAAGCATGCCTCCCATCCATCGTTCAGTGATATAAGGCATATTGATGCTTTCGGCGTGTTTTGCAACGACTTCTTTCGCTTGTTTTTTGGTGGCTACGAAAAGTATTTTTCGGCCTGAAGCTGCAATTTTACCCAAAGCATTGGATGCTTCTTCTAATTTTACAGCGGTTTTGTGGAGGTCAATGATGTGGATCCCGTTTTTCTCCATAAAGATATAAGGAGCCATATTGGGATTCCACTTTCTTGTCAGGTGGCCGAAGTGGACACCGGCTTCTAACAATTCTTTTACGTTTGCTTTTGCCATTTTCTTGTTTTTTAGTTTACGTTCCGCCTAATTTGCAAGCAATGCCTGAGTGGTTGAAGTAATCGCGCCTCCTGCATTTAGATGCTAAACCAATCGGAAAATGGATTATAATTTATTTCTATTTCAGGTTTCAAGTTGAAAAATAACTTGAAATGATATCTTAACGTTTAGAGAATTGGAATCTCTTACGTGCTTTTTTCTGACCGTATTTTTTACGTTCCACCATTCTGGGGTCACGCGTCAAAAGTCCTTCGGGTTTCAATTGACCACGGAAATCGGTATCGATTTCACACAGTGCTCTGGAAATCCCCAAACGGATCGCTTCCGCCTGGCCTGTGATTCCTCCTCCGAACACCTTTACGTCAACATTGTATTTTCCTTTTGTGCCTGTGATATTCAAAGGCTGTTCTACTTTATATTGTAGGACACCGGTTGTGAAGTATTCTTTTAATTCGCGGCCATTTATGAAGATTTCACCGTTTCCTTCGTGCAGGTAAACCCGCGCAACGGATGTCTTTCTACGGCCTATTTTGTGAACGATTGCCATAATTGTTTTAAATATATGCGTTAATGTCTATTTTCTTTGGTTTTTGTGCTTGGTGCAGATGTTCTTCACCGGAAAAAACATGCACGTTTGACAAAAGTTGGCTTCCTAACTTGTTTTTAGGCAGCATTCCTTTCACTGCTTTTTCGATTAATCTAATCGGGTCTTTGTCAAACAATTGTTGTGCGGTCAAGCTACGTTGTCCGCCCGGATAACCCGTGTGGCGAATGTACAGCTTATCATTCCACTTGTTTCCGGTCAACTGGATTTTATCGGCATTGACAACAATTACATAATCTCCACAGTCAGCGTGAGGGGTGAAATTGGTTTTGTGCTTGCCTCTTGCAAGTTTGGCTACACCTGATGCCAATCTACCTAAACTTAGTCCGGTTGCGTCAACCTGAACCCACTCTTTTTGCGAGGTTTCTTTGTTGGCTGATATTGTTTTGTAACTTAACGTATCCACAATCTTGATTTTTACAATGTTATATATCTGAATGAAATTCGGGCTGCAAATTTAGAAATTCCTTTTTGGATTCCCAAATACTTTCAAATAAATTATTTATTTATTTTAAAAACAAAAGCCCCTACATGGGGCTCTTGTGAAAAAGTTAATAAATCGGGGCTTATTTAACCACGATCTTGGTATTCTTAGTTGTTTTTCCTGATGTGGTTTTAATCACATATACACCCGGAGTCAAGCTGCTCACGTCAACTCTGGCTGAAGTAGCATTCGGACTCATTTTGATGACCATTTGTCCGGAAGTGTTGAATACGGCAACATTGGAAATAACTTCTTTAGAAGAAATATTTACTTGGCTGTCCGCAACCGTTGGGTAAACTGAAACTTCCGCAGCCTGAATATCATTTACACTCATGACACCTTCAACAAATACAATATCATCAATCCAGTATGAGTTATTTGAAAATTCTGAGTGAGAGTAGAAGTTCATTGCTTCCATTTTGAACTGATCTCCTCCATAAGGAATTGGCGTTCCATCTCCGGAAAGATTTACTTCTACACCATCCATAAACATCCTCAAGGTTCCTGCAGAAAGGTCTATCTCCAAAGTCATGGTAAACCACTGCTCTTCAGGATAGCTGAAAGGGTAGTAAAATTCCGTACCTGTTACGTATGCCGTACCGGGTGTTTGGCTTGGATCAGCAATCGGTTCCAATCCAAAATAAAACTGGTTGGCCCAGTTTCCGGTAACCCCCATGTTGGCAATTGTTTGTTGAATATTGAAATAACCAGTAGATCCGAAATCGATGTACATGTTAAATTGAATACTCCAAACTCCTGCTTCCTTTAATCCTAAAATTAAAACCGGGTCTTGAACACCGTCATTACCAATAAACCCAGACTGCGTACCGGAAGTTGCACGGTCATCTGCGATAATAATGTTTTCTGCACCGGAAGTGTTGCTCCAGTTACTCCAATGGCCTCCAAAATAAGGGCCCACCGGGTAACTTTCAAAATCATCTGTAAGCTGTGCATTAAGTGACAATCCAAATATTGCCATTAATAAAAAGTAAACTTTTTTCATATCTATAATTTTTATTTAATGTGTAAAATTATCAAACTTCTCAAGAAAAAAAAATTTTTTCTCGTTAAAGTTCAATCTTAACTGCGTTTCTGTATTCGCCTCCACCCATTTCAAATAGATTTTATACTTTTGTTTTTATTAAAGAATTTATTCATGCAAGTGCAAACAGAAAATAGATTAACCTTTGACCAATTCAAAAAGCAAATACTCGAGGACTACCGGACAGCCGTTTTATCCAGAGAAGTCAGCTTATTGGGCAGGCGAGAAGTACTGACCGGCAAAGCCAAATTCGGAATTTTCGGGGACGGAAAAGAACTCCCGCAGATTGCGATGGCGCGGGTTTTCAAAAACGGTGATTTCCGCTCCGGTTATTACCGCGATCAAACTTTCATGTTGGCTATTGGCCAGTTGACGCTTTCTGGTTTTTTCGCACAATTGTATGCCAATACCGATTTAAAGCAGGAACCCGCCTCCGGAGGCCGGCAAATGACTTCTCATTTTGCCACGCGATCTTTGAATGAAGACGGGTCTTGGAAAAACTTGACAGAACAGAAAAATTCGAGTGCCGATATTTCGCCCACATCCGGGCAAATGCCACGTCTTTTGGGACTTGCGCAAGCCTCTAAATTTTACCGGGAAGTAAACAGTGCCGACCCAGACCATCATTTTTCAATGGAAGGAAATGAAATCGCTTTCGGAACCATCGGTGATGCAAGTACTTCCGAAGGGCCTTTTTGGGAGACCATCAATGCCGGAGGCGTTTTGCAAGTACCTATGATAGTCTCTATCTGGGATGATGGATACGGGATTTCCGTTCCGGCAAAATACCAACGAACCAAATCCAACCTGAGTGAACTCCTTTCCGGATTTCAAAGAAATGAAGACGAAAGAGGCTATGAAATAATTACTGTAAAGGCATGGGATTACGCCGGGCTAATCGATGCCTACCAAAAAGCGGAAAAACTGGCTCGAGAAGAACACATTCCCTGCATCGTCCATGTCCGCGAATGTACACAGCCCCAAGGGCATTCCACTTCTGGGTCGCATGAACGGTATAAATCCGAAGAAAGATTGAACTGGGAAAAAGATTTTGACGGGATTGCCAAATTCCGTGAATGGATTTTGAACTTTGACGGAGGTGATGAAAAATTAGCTACAGAAACCATGCTCAATGAAATCGAAACGGAGGCCAAAAAAGAAGTCAAATCAGCACAAAAAAAAGCTTGGGACGACTATTTGACCCCTTTGTTGAATTTAAAAAACAAAGCGGTCGAATTGTTAAATAATGTCGCGTCTGAAAGCCCGAACAAGTCTTTGATTGAAACAGAAGTCAATTCCCTTAAATCCAAACAAACTCCTTTCAAAAAAGATATTTATTCGGCCGTCAGAAAGGTTTTCAGAATAACAAAAGGAGAAGATTCAAATACGAAAAAGGATCTTGTACAATGGTTCAATGCCCAAATGGCAATCGAAAAAGATGTGTATTCTTCCCATTTATACAGTCAATCCGAATGGAATGCTTTAAAAATTGAAAAAAATGACCCGGTTTATGCCGATGAGCCCAAATGGGAAGACGGCCGGGTAGTTGTGCGGGACAATTTCGACAAAATATTCGAGCAAAACCCCAATGTGCTGATATTTGGTGAAGACAGCGGAAACATTGGAGATGTAAACCAAGGGCTGGAGGGCTTACAGGAAAAATACGGAGAAACTAAAGTTTCCGATACCGGAATCCGCGAAGCCACCATTATCGGACAAGGAATCGGTATGGCCATGCGAGGGCTCCGCCCGATAGCAGAAATCCAATATTTAGATTACGTTCTTTACGGTTTGCAATTGATGTCTGATGATTTGGCGACCGTTTTATACCGCACCAAAGGCGGACAAAAGGCACCCTTAATCATCCGAACACGCGGCCACCGGCTGGAAGGCATTTGGCATGCCGGTTCACCGATGGGCGGGATTTTGAATTTGGTGCGTGGAATGTACGTCTTGGTTCCGAGGGATTTGACGAAAGCAGCCGGTTTTTACAATACTTTACTGAAGTGTGACGAACCCGCTTTGGTAGTTGAAAGCCTGAACGGTTACCGACTCAAAGAAAAGATGCCGGAAAATATCGGCGAATTTACCACCCCGATTGGAGAAATCGAAATCACCAAAGAAGGGTCAGACGTGACTTTGGTAACCTATGGTTCTACTTGGAGGATTGTAACCGAGGCAGCAAAAGAATTGACCCAATTGGGAATTGATGCGGAAGTAATCGACATCCAATCTCTATTGCCGTTTGATACCCGCCACGACATTGTCGAAAGTTTGAAAAGAACCAATCGCTTGGTTGTAATTGATGAAGATGTCCCGGGCGGTGCTTCTGCTTTTATTTTACAACAAATCCTCGAAGAGCAGGACGGATATTTCCACCTCGACAGCAAACCGCTTACCATTACGGCTAAAGCGCATCGACCTGCCTATGCGACGGATGGGGATTATTTTTCAAAACCATCTGTAGATGATATTGTGGAACAGGTTTATGAATTGATTCGCGAAGCAAAGCCGAATGATTTCCCGGCGTTGTTTTGATGTAAAGTTTAATTCAAAATATTAATGGTTAATAAACCTGAACCCTATCCGGTTCTGTATGCACCAATACATCAGCTATGTGCGGGATTTTCAATTGGATTTCATCCTTTAGATTATGTGCGATTTGATGGCCTTCCGCAACAGAAATATTTCCATCGACAATCATGTGTAAATCCACATAATAGGTCATGCCCATTTTGCGAATATGGCATTTTTCAGTAGCGACGACCCCTTCAACGGTAACGGAGACTTTTCGGATTTGTTCAATCATATCTTCGTATAATTGTTCATCTGAAATTTCACTCAATAGCGGCCTGAAAATCCTGTACGCATTATAAATAATTATAACGGATGCGATTAGCGCGGCCCAGTCGTCCGCTGCCTCAAACCCTTCACCCATAAAAATTGCGACGGAAATTCCAATGAAAGCCAAAACTGAAGTGATGGCATCGCTCCGATGGTGCCAAGCATCAGCTTTTAAGGACGAACTTTTGGTTTCCTCACTTTTGCGAATTACATATCGGTAAGAGAGCTCTTTGATGATAATGATTCCACCCAAAACATATAGGGTAAATGTTTCCGGCCCCGCATGGGGCGTGCGGATATTGGCAATGCTTTCATAAGCAATAACGGTGGCTGAAATGACCAAAAAACCGATGACGGCAAAAGTAGAAATCACTTCAAAACGGCCATGGCCGTATGGGTGGTTCTCATCGGCGGGCCGAGTAGAATACTTCAATCCGACCCATACCAAAATAGAAGAAAGCACATCTGCTGTGGATTCTATGGCATCTGCAATCAATGCATAGGAGTTCCCGAGGATTCCCGTAATGAATTTGATAACTGCCAAGAATGCATTGCCGAGAATACTGAAAATGGACGTTTGTATGGCAGTTTTGGAATTCATAATAAAAAAACCTGTCAGGTTTCTGGAGCCTGACAGGTTAGTCGAATTTCATTTTAATTTTTCGCTAAAAAAGGATAGCGGTAATCTTTCGCCGGCACAAATGTTTCCTTTACTGTCCTGACCGAAACCCAACGCAACAAATTCATTGCGGAACCGGCTTTGTCATTGGTTCCGGAAGCTCTTGCACCGCCAAAAGGCTGTTGCCCCACAACCGCTCCGGTGGGCTTGTCATTGATGTAAAAGTTCCCCGCAGCATTTTCCAAAGCTTTGATGCCTTGGTTTACCGCATACCTGTCTTTTCCGAAAATCGCACCGGTTAAGGCGTAATCTGATGTGGTATCGACAAGTTCCAATGTTTTTTCCCAATCATCATCCGCATAGACATAAATAGTCAAAACAGGGCCGAAGATTTCCTCGACCATACTTTCATACCTCGGATTGGTAGTTAATACAACGGTTGGGTCAATGAAATACCCCGCTTTATCATCTGATTTCCCGCCAAAAATTACCTCTGCTTCGTCGCTTTCTTCCGCTCGTTTAATGTAACCGGTAATTTTGTCGAATGCGTTTTTGTCGATAACCGCTGTTACGAAATTGGAGAAATCTTCCGGGCTCCCAACCGTAATGGATTCCAATGCTTTTTTCATTTCATCCTGAACTTCCGGCCAAATACTTTCTGCAATATAAGCGCGTGAAGCAGCCGAACATTTTTGCCCTTGGTATTCAAATGCACCGCGGATCAAGGCGGTTGCTACTTCTTTCGGGTCTGAAGACTTATGGGCAACTACAAAATCTTTTCCACCTGTTTCACCCACGATTCGCGGATAGGTTTTATGCGTTTGGATATTTTCCCCGATTTGTTTCCACAAAGATTTAAATACTTCGGTAGATCCGGTGAAATGGATTCCGGCGAAATCAGGATGTTCAATACAGATTTTAGCCGTTTCGGCTCCGCGGGTCAAAACCAAATTGATGACACCGTCCGGCAGACCTGCTTCCTGCAAGACTTCCATAATGACCTGTGCGGAGTAAATTTGTTTATCGGAGGCTTTCCACACCACCACATTCCCCATTAATGCCATGGAGGTTGGGAGGTTTCCGGCAATCGCGGTAAAGTTAAACGGTGTGATGGCAAAGGTAAATCCTTCCAGCGGACGGTATTCTACACGGTTCCAAACACCGTCGGAAGAAATGGGTTGGTCGGCATAAATTTGGGTCATGAATTCCACGTTGAATCGAAGGAAATCAATCAATTCGCAGGCGGAATCAATCTCAGCCTGAAAAGCATTTTTGGATTGGCCAATCATGGTTGCTGCATTAATCCTCGCTCGATAAGGCCCAGCCAATAAATCGGCGGCTTTCAAGAAAATGGCTGCACGGTTTTCCCAAGACATATCCGCCCAGTTTTTCCGGGCTTTCAATGCGGCGTCAATGGCTTTGGTCACATCTTCTTTTTTGCCGGCATGGTAATAGCCGACAACGTGTTGGTGGTCGTGCGGAGGCGTAATCGGTTTTTTATCTCCGCTGAATATTTTTTCACTGCCGATGTACTGCGGCACTTCGATTACTTCTTGGTACATTTTTTTATAAGTGGCGAGAAGCTCTTTGCGTTCAGGCGAACCGGGCGCATAGGATTTTACTTCTTCGTTGCCCACGAAAGGGACTTGATAGATTCCTTTTGGCATTTTTATTTTCTTTAAAATTTATTAAAAATTAAGGTACAAAGTTACAAAATATTAACTCAGAATAAATTAATTCCTCGTATTCACCTCCCCATATCCCAACAAAACATCGTAGCGTACTCCCCAAGGACGGTAGTAAAAAAGGGCTTGGTACAAGTTTTCGGTTTGCCAAAAGCTTCCGTTGATTTCGGACATGCTCAGGGTTTGGGTAGAGGTATCGTAAACCGCATATTGGTAGTTGTAATAGCCTTGTTTCAACAAAAGGGAAACTTCCCAGAAGCCCGTCTCGGTTTTATGGAGCCGGTTAGTGGGAGTGATTTGCCAATTGTTGAATGCTCCGACGATATACAATTCTTTGCTTCCCCCGGCATCGTCAAATTCATCGAGTGCGAAATGCACCCAGGTATAATCCGCTTCGGAACCGGACAGGGTCTGGTCCATTAGTCGGGCATTGCGGATGTAAAATGCGCCGTTCACGTCTTTGTCATCAAAATACCCTAAATTATGTCGACGGAAATCGGCACGGATGACCGTATGGTAAAGGGAGTCCTGCCTGAACACCCTTTCAGTTGTCAGCGCAGGGGCTTCGAGTGTTTTGGTATCGAACCAAAGGTATTCGGTGTTTCCTTCGAAAAGATTGTTTTGGTCTTTGTAAGTGAGTTGGTTGTTTTGAATGAACTGTGGTTTGGCAATGGTCAAATTGTCTTCCCAATTGTTGTTTTTCATGATAAATAAGGTGGCGCCGTCGGGTGTTTCGGTTAAGTTCATCTGTGCACTTGTAACTTGTACGTTGACACGTTGGGTGAGATTTCCGCTGCCGATGGCCCGCTCGGCCTGCATCCCCAGAAAGACTTTTCTTTCTTCATAGACCGCAAACCTTCTGGTAAATACGGGGTTGTTTTCGTCGTTTGTATAGACTTTTACCACGTAATTCCCCGATACTTTTAAGCGCATGTCTTGGTTGGGAATTGCCAATTGGTAATGGGTGTAATTTTGATAGGTATTGAATGAATTCCGATAGGTGCGGATGTAATCGGAGCTGTAACCGTCCAAAAATTCGGATTGGAAAATCCCGGAGGGCGTCCAATCTGCGTTGTAATGTTCGATTTTGTAATTGTATTCCTGGAAACCGGCATTCAAATCGTCAAAAGACAAGATGAGGTATTCGCCGCCCAAGCGAATCAGAGGGGTCTGGTCATTGGTTTGGGGGTTGAATAATTGAACCGTTTTGATGTTGTCAGGCGGAAGGACGTCGGCATATTTCTGTGCTGCCAACATGGTATAAAAGCAACAAAGGAGGAGGATTGAAATTGATTTCATATTTTCAAAAATAGAGAAATACCCGGATAAAAAAAAGTTAATCCAAAATTACCTAAACCGTGAGCTGTGAATGGTCGGCGAAGCGTCTAAATGAAACAAATTGAAGGTCCTTCTATCATTCAAGCTGACAAGTTGTCAGGGGTAGTTGGCAGAAAAGAGGAAATAGTTGGCAGGAAAGAGGAAGTAGTTGGTAGCAAAGAGGAAGTAGTTGGTAGGAAAGAGGAAGTAGTTGGTAGCAAAGAGGAAAGAGTTGGCAGGAAAGAGGAAAGAGTTGGCAGGAAAGAGGAAGTAGTTGGCAGGAAAGAGGAAGTAGTTGGCAGGAAAGAGGAAAGAGTTGGCAGGAGTTATTAGGTAGTTGGCAGGAGTTCAAGGGTAGTTGGTGGGAGAATGTTGAAGGTAAAGGGCAAAAGTCAAAAGTCAAAAGTTTTCTTCGACATGCCGATAGCTATCGGAATCAGGGTGACGGAGAATTCGGGCGGGTTTGGCGGGAAGTGAAGGAGGTTTCAGTCGGGTTTTGTCCGGGGCATCGGGAAAAGGGGTGACTCAATCAAAAAGCCCGTTTAACGGGCTTTTAATAGGGTTTGTTTAATTTTCCAATTCGGCTACCAGAGTGCGCCATTCTTCCAGTTCGGGGATTCCGGGTTTTCTTTTGCCGAAGAATTGAACGATGATTTCACCTGCTTCGTTAAATACTTCAACGGCGGTGACCATGCCGTCTTCGGTGGGTTTTCTTACGACCCAAGTTTGGGCGATTTTTGTGGTGTCTAAGTGGAGGTTGAAGTTGGGGTCCATGACGTTGATCCAGTTGCCGTGCCACATGACTTTCTTGATGTTCCCGGTGTGAATCTGGATGTTTCCGCGGTTGCCGACGAAAACCATGATGGGGAATTCACGGGCAGCGGCTTGTTCCAAGAGGGTAACTACTTTGTCGTTGTTGATTTGTTTGGCAAAATTGGAATCAGGGGCCAAGCGCAGGGCTTGTAAGCGGTTTAGGCCGAAGTTCCTGAGCATACCGAAAAAGGCGTGGGTATCTTTCAAATCTCTCCAAGCTTGTTGGAATCCGGCTGCGTCTATTTCGGCATCGGGTTTTTCATCGGCTTTTGGCGGAATGGTTTCGGTTTCCATGCCGGGGTTTTGTTCATCGGATTTGAATTTTTCTACCAAGGCGTCAAAAGCGTCGGGGTTGCTGTCTTTTGTCAAATAAATTTTGTGGATGGCCATGCCGTCTTTTCCAAAGAATTGGATTGATTTTTTATCGCCCTCGTTGACTGAGAAGGCAAATTTCCATTCGGACAGGAAAATGCGCAAATCGATGTCGTCACCCACAAACAGCTGTGCATGGGGGCTGCTGAAATCGCCGTTGAGGTAAACGCCTTTGCGTTCGTGGACGCATTCGTCGTTGCGGGTGAGTGCCATGACTTTGCCTAATGATTCGACTTGGGACAAAATTCCCGCGAAATCGGGCTTGAGAACCGTTACGCACTCGCCGACGTTGGTGGAGAGGAGTTCGCCTTCGCTAACGCCCAATGCATCGGCCGCGTTACGGATGCGCAAATGGGGTTGTGCTGCTTTGAGCTGGTTCCATTTTTCTTTTAATGTATGGATTGTAGTGTTCATCGTTGTGTATAATGTAAATTGTATAATGTGAAATTGTTAGTTGCCGAAAATAATCATGGGGTTTTTGGTGATGGGGTTGGGGCAGATGGCGCAAGGGAAATTATAGGTTTCGCTGATGGTTTTTTCGTTGAAAACTTTGTGTGGATTGCCATGGGCGGCTACTTTGCCGTTTTTCATCAACAATACATTGTCGGCAAATTGGGCAGCGAGGTTCAAATCGTGGAGAACGACGATGGCGGTATTGGCATTGGCGGTAAATTCTTTGATGAGGCGGAGGGCTTTGTATTGGTGTTTTACATCTAAATTATTGAGGGGTTCGTCCAAGAACATGAGTTTGTGTTTGACGTCGTTCTTGAGTTGGGCGATGACCCTGGCCAAATGAACCCTTTGTTTCTCGCCACCCGAAAGTGAATTGTATTCTCTGTTTTTTAAATGAAGGACATCGGTTTCCTTCATCGCGTTTTCGATGGCGTCCTCATCAACGGCATTTGGTGTAGAATTGAAGTAGGGGTAACGGCCCATCATCACAACGTCTTTGATCATTAAGGGGATGTCATGGGTGTTGTGTTGGGAAAATTTGGCTTTGTTTTTTGACAAATCTTTCAAATTCCATTGGTTGAATCGTTTTTCTTTGAACAAAACGGAATGGGGGTGTTTGTTTTCCAATTCATTGGCCAACATGCTCAAAAGGGTAGATTTCCCGGCTCCGTTGGGGCCGACAATGGCGAGGAATTCGCCGTACTGCACGGAAATATCTACACTGTGTAATATATGGTATTTTTTATGGGCATAATTGATTTGGTGTCCTTTGATCATTACATTGAATTTTTAAATCGGATGAGGATGGCAATGAATACCGGTGCGCCCATAAAGGCTGTCAATACGCCAATGGGGATTTCCGAAGGCGCGACAATGGTTCGGCTGACCGTGTCGGCAACCAATAATAAAATGCTTCCCATGACCGTCGAAAGGGGTAATATGATTTGGTAATTGGATTTGAAAATCAACCTTAAAATATAAGGGACAATCAAGCCTACAAAGCCGATGGTTCCTGAAAATGCGACGCAAGCACCCACCATCAAAGCGACTAAAACCACAATTTGCTTTTTGATTCTTTCCACCGGAATGCCTAAATGTTCTGCGTCCTTTTCGCCCAGCATCATCGCGTTCAAGGCTTTTCCTTTGTGAATCAAAACCGAATAGGAAATGAGCATTACAATCAATAAAATCCCGTTTTTCTCCCAAGTTGCCCCGCCAAGGCTTCCCAGATTCCAGAAGGTCAAATCCCTTAATTGTTCGTCTTTGGACAAATAAATCAAAAAGCCGACGACTGCAAAACCCAATGCACTGAGGGCGACTCCTGAGAGAAGCATAATCACGACGTTGGTTTTTCCTTGCGTCGTTGAGATTTTATATACCAATAAAGTCGTTAATAATGCGCCGATGAATGCTGCGATGCTCAACAAAGAATGTTGGATGATTTCCGGGACATAATCTCGGAAAAAGGAACCCAACACAATGGTCAATGCCGCCATCAAAGTGGCACCTGCCGTAATCCCGATTAAATCGGGCGTAGCCAAAGGGTTTTTAAACATTCCCTGCATGGCAGTTCCCGACACGGCCAAGATACTCCCAATCAAAATAGCCATTAGAATCCTTGCCAAGCGCACATCCCAGATCACGAATTTCTCGCTTGCCGAAACCTCGGGATTTCCGGAAAATATATCTACCAGAACCTTGAGTGGAGATTTGCCACCAAAATCATAAACGCCCATGAACAAAGCAACCGTTGCTAAAACAATCAGCAAGAGTGAACTTAGAACCAGGTAAATGATTAGTTTGTTGGACATCTGATGAATTTCCGGGCTTGGTTTATTGAGTCGCCTCGATCAATTTTTTATTTAGTTCCAAAGCGGCTTCACCGACCCTTGGCCCGAAATTGGAAACCAGAGCACCATCCATGGTGATGATTTTTCCGTTTTTGCCGGCATTGGTTTGGGAAATCCCGGGGACTTTTGTCAAGCCTTCTCTGCCGCCAACCCCTTCTAATCCGGTATCGAACATGAGGATTACATCCGGGTTGTCCTGTACCAAAGATTCGGTGGTCAATGTTTTGAATCCATCGAAATCGCTGATGACATTTTCACCGCCTGCCAAAGCGATCAGGCTTTGTTGAGAGGTGTTTTTCCCGGCAACCATTAAGTTCCCGCCGCCGTGTGAATAGATGAACAAGACTTTGGGTTTCTTTTCCATCGGGGTCAATCCTGCCATGTCTTTATCAATTTTATCCAATAACGGCTGGTAATCTGAATGGCCAAGCATTTCAGCAATCCTTGAAATTAAATTTTTGGTTCCTTCAATGGTATATTCTTGGTTGAGCATTTCAGAACGGATACCGGCATCCTGAATTTTCTTCCACAAGTCCGAATTTCCGCTTACTTCCTCCGCCGAAGCCAAAACCAAAGTAGGGTTCAAAGCCATGACAGGTTCAATGGTGATGGAACGGATGTGCCCCAAATCTTGTGCGGTTTCGGTAATGTTTTCGGGATAAGCCGTGCTTTTGACATCGACACCGACAATTTGATTCTGGTACCCCAATGCACTGACGATTTCTGTGACTGAGCCGCCAATGGTCAGGATTCTTTCTTCGGAAACATCCGTTGCGGGCGTTTCAGTTTCCGGGTTTTCTTTTTTACAGGAAACGGCCGTCATCATAACCGCCAAACCTAAGACTATGTTTTTCATCATAACTATTTTTATTAAATCTAAATAAACGCAAAACTAAGGATTAAATCTAAAAGGTAAAATGCAATTGCTCATAAAATCTTGTGAAACTTGGGGATGAAACATTTCATGGATGAATTCAACACAGAGTTCGTAATTTTGTGTGGATGAAAAAACAATTATTAACCGGGATTGCGCTGGCTGCATTGGTCGTAGCCATCGTTTTTGCGTATCGGTTGTACAACAAAGAAACTTTGTTTACCGCGATGAAAGTCCCGCACTTTGAATTGACCAACCAAAACGGCCGCTTAATTTCTGAGCAGGATATGCTGGGCAAGGTTTATTTGGTGGAATTCTTTTTCACCAATTGCCCGACCATTTGTCCTATCATGAAACAAAATCTGATAGCCATCGAAAAGGAAATAAACCATCCGGATTTCGGGGTTATTTCGATTACCATTGACCCCAAGCGAGATACACCGGAAAACCTGAAAGTCCATGCGGAAAAATTGGGTGTCAAAAACCCGAATTGGCATTTGCTGACCGGCGACCGGGATTACATTTACGGGTTGAGCAGAAAATTCAACCTCTATATAGGAAAGGACGAATCTACAGGTGAAGGGCTGAACCACAGCGGAAAGTTTGCTTTGGTCGATAAAAAAGGAAATATCCGTTCGCGGTTTGATGAAAACGGTTTGCCGGTTTTGTTTTATTCGGGCTTGAATTATACAGACCCGAAAGGTGAAAAAGAAAGCCTGTCCGGAGAATTTCATCCGGAAGTGGAGTGGCTCAAGGAAGATATTCTGAAATTATTGAATGAATAAGTTCAACCGCTTCCAATTATGGTCAATTCAAATAAATAAAATAACTTTACCCTGTTGAATTAAAATTAAATATCATGAAAAAACGTACAATTTTTGTTGCTGCCGCCTTAGCCATCGCTATTTTTTCCTGCAAAGAAAGCAATCACCAACACGACACGGAAGTACATGTAATGGACGAACACCAAGCGGACAGCCAAAAACTCCAAGTAACGGTTGACAATGCCAAGGATCCGGTTTGCGAAATGTCCACTGCAGACCATTTATCCGATACGATTCAGTATGAAGGCAAAGTTTACGGGTTTTGCAGCACGCAATGCAAAGATGAATTCGCAAAAGACCCGGCACAATACCTTTCTAAATTGAATTAATCAAACAGTTTTTTATTGTTTTTTAATTTGGGTGTTACGTATTTCCAAATTCGGTTACTAATGTTGAAAGACAATTGGTCAAAAAGCGTTTGCTTAAAATTATACCATGGAAAAAGTACTTGAAATCAATCACCTCACCAAAAAATTCGGAAGGCTTACTGCCGTTGACGATTTGAGTTTTTCGGTGGAAAAAGGAAATGTTTACGGATTGCTCGGACCTAACGGCAGCGGGAAATCCACTACTTTGGGAATGATCCTGAACGTGGTAAATCCAACCCAAGGGAACTGGCGGTGGTTCGGACAGGAACATTCCACCGAATCATTGAAAAAAGTCGGAGCCATCATCGAACGACCGAATTTTTATCCCTATTTGTCGGCGCAAAAAAACTTGGAAATCGTTGCCCAAATCAAAGGTGCAGACTATTCCAAGATTGATGAAAAACTGAAAATCGTTGGTTTGTCAGAACGTAAAAAAGACAAATTCGCGACTTTTTCTTTGGGAATGAAACAAAGGCTGGCGATTGCCGCTGCCATGCTGAACGACCCTCACGTCCTGATACTCGACGAACCAACCAATGGTTTAGACCCGCAGGGAATCATCCAAATTCGGGAAATAATTTTAACAATTGCATCTCAGGGCACGACGATTATTCTCGCAAGCCATCTTTTGGACGAGGTGGAAAAAGTTTGTTCACATGTAGTAATACTGGAAAAAGGAAAAACGCTTTACAGCGGAAGGGTAGAAGAAATGACGGCGAGTTTCGGCTATTTTGAATTGAATGCTTCAGACCCAAAAAATTTGAAATCCGTATTGGAATCCATGGAATATTTTGAAAGGATTTCTCAAACTGGTATTTATTTAAAGGCAATATTAAAAGAAGATTTAAGCGCCGAAAGTTTGAACAAATTGCTTTTTGAAAAAGGCATTGTTTTGACCCATTTGGTGAAAAGAAAAGAAAGCCTCGAGAACCAATTCTTAGAATTAATCCAAAACCGAAACTGATATGCTGCGCTTACTCAAAATAGAATGGAATAAGATTTATTACTACAAAACGGCAAGGGTTTTTACGATTTTGTATTTTGTGATGTTGCTCATTATGGGTGGTATCTTGGCTGTTATTAAGCCTGATGTGGGTGGGATAAAGCTGAATTTAGCCAAGTTGGGCATGTTCGAATTTCCTGTGATTTGGCAAAACCTGACCTATTTGTTTGCCATTGCCAAAATATTTTTGGCTGTCATTATCATTACAAATGTAACCAATGAATATACCAATGGAACACTCAAGCAAAATCTCATCGACGGTTTGGGTAAAAATGAATTTTTGATATCCAAAATCACAACCAATGCGATTTTTGCCGTGTTTTCCACTCTGTTTGTTTTGGTTATTATTTTTGTTTTGGGACAATTCGTTTTTCCCGGAGAAGGTTCCTTTTTTAACGGGATGGAATATTTGTTGGTCTATTGCCTCAAACTGTTTCTTTTCTTTTCGATATGTTTGTTTTTTTCATTTTTCCTAAAGAAAAGCGCTTTCGCCCTATTGGGTGTTGTGGTTTGGTGGATGATTGAAAAAGGTTTGGGTTTGGTGGAGTTCCTTTACAAAGCCATGGTAAAAAAATGGGATTTCGAAAAAGTCGATCCCAATGGATTTTGGCTAACCGAATATTTACCTTTAAATACGTCTGCGAATTTGATTAAGCTTCCCAATTTCAATCCTTTGAATTTTCAAAAAGGCGAACCGGTTTTTATGTTGGTTGATGTGGATTATAGCTACATCATCACAGGGGTTGGATACCTTTTGCTATTCACATTTCTTTCATTTCGTTTGCTGAAGAAGCGCGATTTATAAGAATTTATATTTTTTATAATGAATTAATTTGGTCAAACGTTAGTCGGCACGTCTATCGTTCAACATCCCAATTATCCTTTGTCCATTTGTTCTGAAAATTCTATCTTCGCAAACTATGCAGATGGAAAATTTTGAAGAGTTAAAAAAATTACTCGCACAACCCAAAAAAATAGTCATCCTTCCTCACCGGAATCCGGACGGAGATGCCGTTGGTTCCACTTTGGCCATGTCGCAATATTTGACAAAATTAGGCCACGAATGTGAAATTATCGCACCCAACGATTTCCCGAAATTCCTCAAATGGATGGATGGTGCCAAAAAAATAAAAATCGCCGAATACACGCCTTCTAAATGCCGGAACATCGTTGAAAAAGCGGAACTTATTTTTATCCTCGACTTCAATTCATTTGGTAGAATTGATGAAGTAGGCGAGTGGGTTCAACGGTCTTCTGTTCCCAAAATCCTGATTGACCACCATCAGGAACCGGAGCAATTCGACTTTATGTATTCCGACACCAATATGCCGGCGACCTGCCAGATGGTTTATAATTTCATTGAAAAAATGGGTCATTTAGACCTGATTGACAAATCAATTGCTGAATGTATTTATACCGGAATCATGACCGATACCGGGAATTTCCGGTTCAGAAATACGATGGCTTCTACCCATAGGGTGGTGGCAGAATTGCATGAAAAAGGAATTGAAATCGATAAAATTTACAACAATGTGTTCGACACCCAATCACCCACGCGGATGAAACTTTTGGGTCTTGCACTCAATTCCATGGAGACATTTCCTGAATTCAGGTCGGCTTTTATGTTTTTAACGCGTGCGCAACAACTCGAGTACAATTCCCAGAAAGGTGACACGGAAGGCTTTGTAAACTTCGGTTTGGGGCTGAACGACTTTGTGTTTTCAGTCATTTTTATTGAAGACCAAATACATGATTTCATTAAAATATCATTTCGTTCCAAAGGTGATTTTGATGTAAACGCATTTGCACGCCAGCATTTCAACGGCGGAGGCCATGTAAACGCAGCCGGCGGTAAATCTGAATTGACCATGGAAGAAACCATCCGAAAATTTCAGGAATTGTTGCACCTTTACAAAGAAGAATTAGAAGCCGTTAAAATATGATTCGTCCCCTCATCATCGTCCTTTCATTCCTTTTGTTCTTGGCTTGCGAAAACAAGGTCACCCAATACCCGGTGAATTATGACCAAGATGAATTCATGAAGTTTTCCCAAGACCGGAACAAACAGATTTTGGAAGAGGACAACCAACTCATAGAAAATTACATCGACAGCATCGGCGTAGAGTTCAACCGTACGAATTTCGGTTTTTGGATTTCCAATTCCGCGGTTGCCACAGCATCCATGGCCAAAAGCGGCGATTATGTGAAATATGAATACGAAGTTTCCGATTTTGAAAATAATACCGTTTATTCCAAGGAAGAAATAGGCATTCAGAATGCACTATTGGGAAAGGTAGATTTGCCGCGCGGCCTTCATGTTACCTTGCAATTGATCGAAGAAGGAGATTCGGCTACCGCGCTTTTTCCGTCATTTTTGGCGTACGGCGGTTACGGGGATCGAAATAAAATCGGCGGGAATGAACCGCTTATTTTCAAAGTCAAGATTTTAGAAATAAAGAAAAACCCCCAATAACAAGGTATTTCAAATTCAAATAAAATTACACACATGAAAAAAATTATAACAACAATTGCGGCAACAGCTTTATTAGCAAGTTGTTCCGTGCAAATACCCAAATCAATGAGCAAAGAGCAATACAAAAATTTAGAAGACGGCCTTTATGCCCAAATGGAAACATCCAAAGGAAACATGACCATCGAACTCTATGAGGAAGATGCCCCCTTGACCGTTGCCAATTTTGTCGGGTTGGCAGAAGGAACCAAGAAAAACGAAGCAAAACCCATGGGTGTTCCTTTTTATGACGGCATCGTTTTCCACCGTGTCATCAAAGACTTTATGATTCAAGGCGGTGACCCCGACGGAAAAGGAACCGGCGGCCCCGGCTATGATTTTGAAGATGAGTTTTTCTCCAATAAAAAACACGATAAAAAAGGAGTATTGTCCATGGCAAATTCAGGGCCGGCCACCAACGGCAGCCAGTTTTTCATCACCGAAGTCCCTACACCTTGGTTAGACGGAAAACACACTATTTTTGGACAAGTCATCGACGGAATTGAGGTCATCGACTCCATCGTCAATGTGGAAAAAGGGCCGCAAGACCGCCCGAAAGAAGACATTGTCATCAACCATGTGTACATCATCAAAAAGGGTGATAAGTACAAAAATTACAATGGTGGAGAAGCTTTTGACAAAGCCCAACAAGCCCATAAAGCCAAGTTGGAAGAAGAAAGAAAAAAGGTCATGGAAGAACTTCACAAAGAACAATCCCGTCAAAAAGAATTGACAGCCAAAGCGTCTGAAACGCCTTCGGGTCTGAAATATTTCATCGAAAAAGAAGGAACGGGAGAAATGCCTATGGAAGGAGATATGCTTCAAGTTCACTATACGTTGAGATTAGATGACGGAATCAAATTGGATTCTTCCTTTGACCGCGACCAGCCTTTGAAAGCGCAGGTCGGCGTTACCCAATTGATTCAGGGTTGGATGGAAGCTTTGACATTGTTCAAGAAAGGAACCAAAGTGTTTTTGATTATCCCGCCGGAATTGGGTTACGGCCCTCAAGGTGCAGGGGGTGTAATTCCGCCGAACGCAACCTTGTATTTCGACATGGAAATTTTGGAATAAAATAAGAATAAAAGGATGTTTTAACCTGTCAGAAATCAAAATCTGACAGGTTTTTTTATAAACCGAATTAATTATATTTGTTTAATATGAAAGTTTCCGAAATCACAAACGAACTCGAAAAGTTAGCTCCATTGGGTTATGCCGAAAATTTTGACAATGTAGGTTTGTTAGTTGGCGACTTAAATGCAGAGGTTTCAAAAATCTTGGTTACGCTCGATACGACGGAGGAAGTGGTCCAAGAGGCCATCGAAAAAGGAGCCAATTTGATTGTGAGTTTCCACCCGATTATTTTTTCGGGAATGAAAAAACTGACTGGGAAGTCTTATGTGGAAAGGATTGTACAGCTTGCAATCAAAAATGATATCCATATTTATGCAACCCATACGGCTTTGGACAATGCAGAGTTTGGTGTGAACTTTCAGATTGCACAGCAATTAAACTTGAAAAACACCCGGATTTTAATTCCCCAAAAGGATACGCTACGCCAATTGGTGACTTACGTTCCCAATCAAAGTGCCGAAAGATTGAGAAACGCTTTGTTTGAAGCAGGTGCCGGAAATATTGGAAACTATGACCAATGCAGTTTCAACCTGAAAGGAACCGGAACTTTCCGTGCGGGGACTGACGCAAACCCTTACATTGGCGAAACCGGTAAAACCCATTTTGAAGAGGAAACCCGCATCAGTGTGGTTTTCAACAAACATTTGCAAAATCCCATTTTGAAAGCATTGCAGGAAAACCATCCTTATGAAGAAGTTGCCTATGAAATTATTTCGTTGGAAAATTTGAACCAAACCATCGGAATCGGTATGTTGGGCGATTTGGAAAATGAAGTTTCGGAAGAAGAATTTTTGGCTTATTTAAAAGAAAGAATGAAAACAAAAATGATTCGCCACTCGAAATTTTTAAATAAAAAAATAAAAAAAGTAGCCGTATTGGGCGGTTCGGGGAGTTTTGCCATTCAAGCAGCCAAATCCGCCGGGGCAGACGTTTTCATTACGTCTGACCTGAAATACCATCAGTTTTTTGAAGCGGAAGATGCCATTCTTTTGGCCGACATCGGGCACTATGAATCGGAGCAGTTTACTAAAAATTTATTAACTGCTTATCTCTCAGAAAAATTTCCTAATTTTGCAGTCCTAAATTCAGAGATTAATACCAATCCTGTTTATTACAATTGATATGGCAAAAGCAGTTCAACAAAAAGAAATGAGCGTAGAAGAAAAACTTCGCGCGCTATATGATTTACAATTAATCGATTCCCGTTTAGACGAAATCCGAAACACCCGAGGCGAATTGCCTTTGGAAGTGGAAGACCTGAGCGATGATGTGGCCCAAATGGAAACCCGAATCCAAAAGATTGACGATGAAATCAGCGAGTTGGAAAACGACATCAAATTGAAAAAAGAAGCCATCAAAAATTCGGAGGCACTGATTAAAAAATACACCAAACAACAGGATAACGTCCGCAATAACCGCGAATTTGATTCTTTGTCCAAAGAAGTCGAATACCAAGAATTGGAAATCCAATTGTCCGAAAAGCGAATCAAGGAATTCGGCGCAAAAATTGACCATAAAAAAGAAGTCAAGGAAGAAGCGCAATCCAAATTGGAAGGGATGAAAAACCATTTGGAACATAAAAAATCCGAATTGGACGCCATCGTCAAAGAAACCGAAAAGGAAGAATCATTTTTAGTGAAAAAATCGGAAGAATTTTCTTCTGCATTGGATGAAAGATTGTTCAACGCTTACCGAAGAATCCGTGCAAACGTGAAAAATGGTTTGGCCGTGGTTCCCGTTCACAGAGAGGCTTCCGTAGGATCGTTCTTTACCATTCCACCGCAACGCCAGATGGATATTGCACAACGTAAAAAAATCATCAGCGACGAACACAGCGGAAGGATTTTGGTCGATTCCCAATTGGCTGAAGAAGAAAAAGAGAAGATTGAAGCATTGTTAAAAGGATAAAAACATTATTTTAGATAAAAAAAACCTTTCGGTAACGGAAGGTTTTTCTTTTTGATTCAATTACAAATGAAAACACGATTCACTACAAATAAATTATTTAAATTTTTACCATTGGTCATGTTGGCCGTTTTGACGGTTTCCTGTATCCGGGTGGATGACGATGATTTTTTTCAGGATTCTCCTTATTACAACAATGGCCAAGTTCATTTTGACGGGTTGACCTTGCCATTGACTTATGCAGATTTTTACCAACGAAACCAAGTTCAGGGTGGTGAAATTTGGGTGTTGGAATTGTCCGAAGAATTTATAGGATACGGCAATACCCATTCGGACGCTTATTTGTATTTGGAAGTTTTCAGGCCTTTTGGTGCGCCTCTGGACGGGATTTATGAGATGTCACATCCTGCCAAATCCTTAGATTACGCTTCCTATTTTGAAGATGTGGTATTATACAATGGCACGCCGCATACATACGGTTTTCAGATTCCCAACCATTCTTTTGTGGACGGACAATTGAGGGTTTACTTTTATGCAGGGAACGTTTACAACTTCGAAGTGCGTTTGCAGACCTATGATGGGCGGATATTAACCGCTTATTTCGACGGACGTTTGCAATCTTAAATATCCTCGAAATCTACGTCGGTAAAAGATTCAATCTTGTTGGATTCTTCCGGGACGACCATAGAAGGTGCGTTTTCGAAATTCTTTTGGTGCCGCTCGGAAATTACTTCTTCCCCTTTTTCCTTCACCACAAATTCTGTGATTTCGTCTAAAATTTCCCGGAACTTACCAAAATCTTCCTTGTACAGGTAAATCTTGTGTTTTTTGTAAAAGAATGACCCGTCTTCGTTCGTATTCTTTTTACTTTCGGTAATGGTGAGATAATAATCTCCCGCTCTTGTTTCCCGGACATCGAAAAAATAAGTACGCCTCCCGGCTCTCAACACTTTGGAATAGATACCATCTCCATCTATTCGTTCGAAATTTTCATTGTCACTCATCATTTTTTGATTAGAAATGTTAATACTTTGCTAACAAATCTATAAAAAAAACCCTAATGAACAATTTTTGTTCTAAAAAGTTTTTGTAACCATTAGATAAAAAATACATTAATCCTGCTCTGCTAACTGTTTTTGAATAAGTGAAAAATAGGCCCCTTCCCTTGCTACCAATTCCGAATGGCTCCCGAATTCAGCGATTTCACCATTGTCTAAAACCAAAACGTAATCGGTATTTTTTGCGGAAGAAATACGGTGGGTGATGATAATCGTGGTTTTTTGGTTGATTTCCTGGGAAAGGTTTTGCAGGATTTCCTCTTCCGTTTCGGTATCAACGGCGGAAAGGCTGTCATCAAAAACCAAAATATTCGGTTCCTTAACCAAAGCACGTGCAATGGAAATCCTTTGCTTTTGCCCGCCGGAAAGTGTAACTCCGCGTTCGCCTAAGATGGTTTGGTATCCTTCATTAAAACCTGCGATATTCTTATGGACTGCCGCTTTTTTGGCGTATTCTACAGCTTCTTCAAATTGTTTCTCATTTTCATTTACGCCAAATAAAATATTGTTTTGGATGGTGTCAGAAAAAAGGAAAGCTTCCTGAGGCACAAATCCGATGGCTTCGCGTAAAGAGTTCAGATTGAGGTTTTCGTAAGGTGTGTCGTCAATTAAAATCTGACCCGATGTAGGTTGTAACAATCTGGCTAATAAAAGTGCGATCGTAGTTTTACCTGAACCGGTTCGGCCCATGATTGCCAAAGATTTCCCTTTTTCTAAGGTAAATGAAACATTTTTCAATGCTTGGATGCCGGTGTTTTCATAAATGAAATCAACATTCCGGAACTCGATTTTACCCTCAACCGGTGTTTCTTTTTCCACCAGATTTTCGATTTCCGGTTTTTCTTGTAAGAATTCGTTGATTCTTGCCATGGACGCTTCTGCCCGTTGTACCAACATGGTGACCCATCCCAAAGCGGTAAACGGCCAAATGAGCATATTCAGATACATGAAATATTGCGCCACGACACCGATGCTCAGTTTCCCTTCATAGTATCGGACGCCGCCCATGTAGAGAATCAATAAATTACTGATGCCGACGACCAAAATCATCAACGGCCCGAAATAAGCCTCAGTCTGGGCGAGGGACAAAGCCCTTTTCTCATATTCACCGGCTTCTTTTTCATAATTTTCTTCGGTCGGGATTTCGGAATTAAAGGATTTAATGACCCGGATTCCCGAAAAAGTATCTTGTACGATTGAAGAAATATGTGATTGTTGCGCTTGAACAGATTTGCTTTTCCGGTTGATGGTTGATGCGACCTTATAAATCAAAAATGACAAAATGGGCAAAGGCCCCAATGTGTATAAAGTCAGCTTCCAGTCGATGTTGATCATGAAAACCAGCAATATGGTCGCGGTTGAAATCAGGTTGATCGGATACATGATGCCCGGACCCAAATATTGCCGCACAAAAGCCACGTCTTCGGTGATCCGGTTCATCAAATCGCCGGTTTTATTTTTCTTGTAAAACGAAAGCGATAATTTCTGGTAATGGGCGAAAATATCGTTTTTCAAATCATATTCGATGTGACGCGAAGTAGCAATGATCATCAAACGAACGCCGACGGTCAATAGGCCCGACAAAATTTTCAATCCCAAAAACATCAAAGCCGCATAAAGCAATCCTCTTTTTACAATGGACATATCGTTGATTTCACCGGATGAAAAGCCGGTTAAGATTTTTTCGATGCCGTCAATCGCCTTTCCGACAAAGCCAATGGAATAAATTGAAATAAAATTTGACAGCACGATCAGGCCGAAGCCGGCCAAGAGTTTCCACTTGTATTTCCAGAGATATTTATTTAGGGATTGAAGGGATTTCACGCAGTAAAGTTACTGCTTTTTGCTTACCTTTGCGCCTGCTTGAGTAGAATTAACTTATTTTGAAATTATGTTGGGGAGAAGACAACTTCGTGAAAAAGCAATGCAGGCAATCTATGCGTGGAAAAGTTCCGGCGAAGATTCTGACCAAAGGGCGATAGAGAAAAACATGCTCCGTGGAGTCGACCAGATTTATGATTTATACATTTATTTATTGAACCTTCTCAACTTCCAAAAAACCATCGCCGAACATAAAATAGAATTGGCGAAAAACAAAAACTTCACTACCGAAAAGGATTTAAACCCAAATTTAAAATTCGTTTCGAATGAAATTTTTAGGATTTTGGATGAAAACGAAGAATTGAACGCCTATACTTCCAAAAACAAACAATTGACTTGGGACTTGCTGGATGCTTATCCGAACGCGATTCACAAAGAAATCATATCAAGCGAACGCTATGCTGCTTACATGGATAATCCGAACCGGAATTTCAACCAAGACCGGGAGTTCATGATGGAAATTTTTGAGCACCACATTGCTCCCAATGAAAGTTTGCATGAATGGCTGGAGGAACAGAACATCCATTGGGCGGATGATTTGTACATCGCCAATTCCATGGTATTGACCACTTTGAAATCTTTTACCCCGAAGAGTTCGGGTAAAATCAAATTGTTTAAAGTTTACAAAGACGACGACGACCGGGAATTTGTCATTGACCTTTTCCGAAAAACCATCCGTCACGACCAGGAAACCCGCGCTACGATTGAGGAAAAAGCAACCAATTGGGAGCTTGACCGGATTGCATTGCTCGATTTAATTCTCTTGCAAATGGCCTTGACCGAGTTCAAATATTTTCCCAACATTCCGCCAAAAGCAACTTTGAATGAATACATCGAGTTGTCCAAAATTTATTCCACCGAAAAAAGCAAAATCTTTGTAAACGGCATTCTCGACCGCTCTATGAAAGATTTGAAGCCTATCTGAAAACCTACCGAATTTTTCATTAAATTTGCAATTCATAAAAAATTTTAAAATGAAAAACACAATTTTAGGAATGAGCATGGTTGCAGTTTTTGCAATTGTTTCATGCGACAAAGACAAGCCGTCAAATCTTTATACGGATGCAGAAAAAGAAGCGCAAGCAGGTGCTGTAGTAGATCCTGCAACGGCTCCTAAATTAGAATTCGAACACAAATCTTATGATTTCGGAGATATTCCGGCCGGTTCAAAAGTGGAACATTATTTCAAATTTACCAATACCGGAAAGTCGCCGCTGATCATCTCAGACGGAAAAGGTTCTTGCGGCTGTACCGTTCCTGAATTCCCTAAAAACAAACCGATTGCGCCGGGAGCTACCGATTCCATCAAAATTTCGTTTGATGCTGGGAAATTCCAAGGAAAGCAAAGCAAAACGGTTACTTTGACAACCAATACAACTGCTAAAGAAGAAATCCTGACCATTACGGCAAATATTCCGACCGGTGAAATGCCTGCGGCTCCACAAGCAAATCCATTAATGACCCAATAAACAGTAGATGAATTTATCAACCATATTTTTACAAGCCGGTGGCGGAGGCGGCATTTCAACCATGCTCATGTTGGGCGGGATGATTTTGGTATTTTACTTTTTCATGATTCGTCCGCAAATGCGCCGACAAAAACAGGAAAAGAAGTACCAAGAAGAATTGAAAAGAGGGGACTGGGTCGTGACTTCTTCAGGGATTCACGGGAAAGTATTTGAATTGAACGCCGACACTGTAGTTTTGGAAACGGGAGCCGGAAAAGTGAAATTTGAACGTACCGCCATTTCGAAAGAACTCAGCACCGCGCGCTATGCTTCGGGCATTGAGAAAAAAGATTAAAATAAAAAGAAATCAGTTAAATTTGAAGCCGGGCATTGTTCCGGCTTTTTTGATTTAGACCATAAATTCAATTATTATGAAAATCGTCGGTTTGACAGGTGGAATCGGTTCCGGGAAATCAACCATTGCCAAATGGTTCTCCGAAAAGCAAATTCCGGTTTACGATTCCGATACCGAAGCCAAGAAACTGATGAATGAAAACCCTCAAATTCGCGAACATTTGCTTGGATTGTTTGGCCCGGAAGCATATGTGAACGATGCCTTGAACCGCAAACACATCGCTTCTCAAGTGTTTGAAGATAAAGATTTACTGGAAAAGCTGAATCAAATCGTTCATCCGGTGGTTGCCCAAGACTTCAGAAATTGGGCACAAGAACAAATTGCGCCGTTTGTGGTAAAAGAAGCCGCCATTTTATTTGAAAGCGGAGCTTACAAAGATTGTGATTTGGTGGTTTCGGTGGTTTCCAACGAAGAACTCCGAATTCAAAGGGTGATGGCGCGTGACGGTTCCTCGCGGGAAGAAGTCCGCAGCAGGGTTCAAAACCAATGGACCGATGAGTTGAGGGTTGTCAATTCGGATTTTATCATTCGCAATAATTCAACATTGGAGGATTTGAAGCAGGAATTTGAAAAAGTTTACCTTAAGTTGATGAAAAAGGCTTCCTGACAAAGAGTTTAAATCCCTTTGTTTTTTGAAACATAGTGGGAAATCATTTTCATTGATAATGAATCAAATTCACATTAAGATTAAATATTATAAGAGGCCTTTTATTAGGTTCTAAAAATGTTAAATTTGTAATCGGAAGCAATGAAATAAATGGGATTTTGAAAAAGGGATTCAATAAAATATTGGTGGTATTGATGAGTATTGCCTTGATTGGACTGGTAATCATACAAATGTACTGGTCCAAAAAAGTTTTTACTTCACATACCGAGGAATTCAATGGAAGGGTGTACCAAGCCTTGAATGCGACCGTTGATCGGGTAAACCAGGAAGAACTCCAAACTTATTACCAAAAATTTGAAGATGTTCACAGTGATTTCAAAAGTTCCACCGACAAGCCGCAGGTGATTTCTTCTCAAATGGTACAGGATTCAGCCGGAACGACTTACCTCTACCTCACGCGCTATGTTATGGAGAGGTCTGCCATCCCTCTTTCTGATGAATACAGTGACAGCCTGACCCGTGCCAATCTTTATTCACAAGAAAAAATCGTGAAAATCAACAAAGATTCCGGCACGAGTTTCATCCAGAATTTCAGCTTGAATACCGAAGAAAATTTCAAAAACTCAACATATACTCTGGAGCGGCTTGCCCGTCTGGATGCCGGGAACAGGCCAATCGATAAAAGGGTGGATATTGAGTTCATCGATTCCGTATTTGTCAGGGAACTTCGGATCAGGGGCGTGCAATCACATCCGCAATTGGCTTTGCTGAAACCGGATTCTGCCTTGACCAATGTCCGTTCCGAGGAGTTTAACCTCAAAGACAAGGAATATACCATCCCGATTTTTTATGACAAAGACGACCGCCCGCAGTTTTTGATTACGACTTATTTTCCCGATAAACAATTGTCTATTTTAGGGCCGATTATCCCGATCGTGATGCTGACAATCATCTTCACCTTAATCATCGTTTCTGTTTTCTCACTGGCTATTTATTATATGCAACACCAACGGAAAATATCGGAAGTCAAAACGGATTTTATCAACAATATGACCCACGAATTCAAAACTCCCATTGCGACAATCAATATCGCTTCCGATGCTTTGAAAAATGAAAAGGTAATCAATGACAATGAAAAAATAAAATACTACGCCGACCTTATCAAACAAGAAAACAAAAGAATGAACTCCCAAGTGGAGATGGTGCTGCGGATGGCCAAACTTGAACGGAACCAAATGGACATCAATCCCCAAGAAGTGAATCTTAATGATTTGGTAAAGAAAAGCGTTGCTACCATGCGCTTTATTGTGGATAATAGAAATGGCACTATTTTTGAAGATTACCAAGCGAGCCGTTCCATTGTAGAAGGAGACCCTTTTCACTTAGAAAATACCATTAATAATATTCTGGACAATGCGAGAAAATATTCCAAAGACCAGCCTAAAATTTTTGTTAAAACTTATAATGAAGACGGATTTGTCATTGTTGAAGTAAAGGATGAAGGAATTGGGATGTCGAAGTCTGTTTTGAAAAAGATTTTCGAACAATTTTACCGCGAAGAGACAGGGAACGTGCACAATGTTAAAGGCCATGGTTTAGGCTTGGCCTACGTGAGAAAAATAACTGAATTACACAAAGGCCGTGTGTATGCAGAAAGTGAACTGGGAAAAGGAAGTACTTTCTATATCAAATTGCCTTTAAAATGAAAACAAGAATGAACGATAAACAAAAATTACTTTTAGTAGAGGACGACCCGAGCTTCGGCGCGGTGCTCAAAGACTATCTTGCTATAAATGATTTTGAAGTAACCCACGCGATTGATGGCGAAGACGGGCTTTCCAAATTCAAAAGCGGAGAGTATGACTTATGTATTTTGGATGTGATGATGCCTAAAAAAGACGGATTCACACTGGGCAAAGAAATAAAAGACCTCCGCAGTGAGCAACCCATCATTTTCTTGACCGCCAAAAACATGCGCGAAGATGTTTTGAACGGCTATAAAATCGGGGCAGACGATTACGTAACCAAACCGTTTGATTCCGAAGTGTTGCTTTATAAAATCCGTGCCGTACTTCAAAGGCACTCTTCAGATGAAGAAAAATTTGAACAGGAGGAATTCGAGATAGGTAAATTCAAGTTCAATGCGAAACTCCGACAATTACAAATTGGGAGCAAATCCCACAAACTTTCCCCCAAGGAAAGCGAGTTGCTCAGGCTGTTGGCTGTTTATAGAAATGATCTGATGCCTCGTGAAGTAGCCTTAACACGCATTTGGCACGATGACAATTATTTCACCTCGCGCAGCATGGACGTTTACATTGCCAAACTCAGAAAATACCTTAAAGACGACCCCAATGTCGAAATTGTCAATATCCACGGTGAAGGTTTCCGTTTGTTGATTTCCGAATAAGTATTCTAAAATATAAATTCCCTTCACATTCGGTTTGTTATTCATAGCAGGCCGAATGTTTTTTTGTATGAAATTAATGTTTCAATAAAAATTTTAAAGTAAATCACCGTCTCGTGTCAAAAGCATCACGAAGGACATTACCGAAAACATTAAAGGCCAAAACCAACAAAAGGATGGCAATTCCGGGGAACAATGCCAAATGCGCATGGCCGATGATGATGTGGGAATAATTTTCTTTGATTAAATTCCCCCAACTCGGGGTAGGCGGTTGCGCACCGATACCCAAAAAACTAAGCCCGCTCTCCACCAATATTGCCGAAGCGAAATTGGCGGCCGAAATCACAATAACAGGTGCCAAGATATTGGGTAGGATTTCACGGAACATAATCCGAAGGTCGCTCAATCCAAGTGCTTTGGCGGCCTCAACAAATTCCTTTTCCCGAAAACTGATGAACTGCCCGCGAACAACCCTTGCGACTTCTACCCACATCGTCAGCCCCACAGCGACAAATATTTGCCAAAAACCTTTGCCCAAAGCGAGTGTAATCGCGATGACCAAAAGCAAAGTCGGAATCGACCATACCACGTTGATTACCCACATAATGACATCGTCCACCCGGCCACGGTAATAACCGGCAATCGCGCCCATAGGGATTCCTACAACCAATGAAATAAATACCGCTATAAATCCAATCAAAAAAGAAATCCGGGTGCCGATTACCATTCGGGAATAAAAATCACGGCCATAACTGTCGGTTCCCAGCCAAAATGATTTGGTGTAAATAAATTTATGCTCAATTTCCGAAACTGAAATGCCCTTTTGTTTCCATTCTTTAAGCGAAATTTTGGTGGTTTCACCCAGAAAACCTTCTCCCAAATAAGGAATGTAATTCACTGAATCCTTTTCCATTTTATAGGAGTTGATTGCAATCTGATCCACATCTACTTGTTTTCCCAAAAAGAAATCTTTTATGGAAAAACTTCCAGTATAATTTTCCAATGGAACGGCCAAAAACAATTGTTCATATCCCATGGGTTTATGGGCCAAAATTACATTTTGTTGGTTGGCATGGGTAATTTTGTCATGAGAAAGGACATAGGCAAAAACGGTTACCAGCCCGGCCAAGACGATGATTCCCAGAGAGAAGAGGCCCAAAGGGTTTTTCCTAATCCGCCGAATGGCTGCTTGGGTGAATGAACCGGATTCCTGCGACATTTAATATGCTAAGAGATATCTTTCAAAACATTGACGGATTCCTCTAAATAAAAGTCGTTCGACAAATCTTTATGCCAGTTTTTTCTTCTTTCCCGCAAAATGGTATCATTCTCGAATCGCGGCAATTCATATGCCGGAGAACTGATTTTCAATCTGGTCCGGTATTGGTCAAGGGAATCGAATTGTTTGGATTTTTCTTCCCTCAACTTCCGGTTGGCTTTGTGTTTTTCCAAGCTCAAGGGGTAACGGTCGATTTTATCCATTTCCTGGTAATAGCGGGCTCCTTTTTCAATCAAATCCAGATAAGCGCTTCCCTGCAAACGTTTTGCGCTATTCGCTTTGATGGCATCCAAATCAAAATTAATGGCCCAACGGTCAAACTTCACCGGTTTGATTTGATCCCAAGGAAGTGCATCTTCGGCTCTGGATTCGCTGATGTCCGCATAAGTCAACATATCGGTCATTACGATGTCCGGCGTAACTCCCCTCAATTGGGTAGATCCGCCCGTTACACGGTAAAACTTCTGAATGGTGAGTTTCAATGAACCGTATTCGTTCGGATTGAATGTATGTTGATCCAAAGGAATGAAGGTTTGAACGGTTCCCTTTCCAAATGTTTTATTGCTGCCGATTATCACCGCTCTTCCATAGTCTTGCATGGCCGCAGCCAAAATCTCAGAAGCGGAAGCTGAAAGTTCGTTGACCATAATCACCAGCGGTCCGTCATACAAAACCGAAGGGTCTTTGTCTTCATGGACTTTCATCTGTCCGTCACTTCTGCGGACTTGTACGATGGGCCCTTTCGGGATAAATAACCCGGCAATTTCTACCACTTCTTCCAATGAACCGCCTCCGTTATAACGCAGGTCGAAAATCAATCCTTTGATGTTTTCTTTTTTCAGTTCGATGATTTCTTTGGTAATATCGTCCGAAGGATCCCGGCCGTTGCGGTCATTGAAATTGGTATAAAACTCGGGAAGGTAAATCACACCGTATTTATCTCCATTGTCGTCAATTACCGCACTCCTTGCAAAAACTTCTTCCTGTTCAATCACATCGCGAATGAGTTTGATGTCCTTGATGCTGCCGTCTTTTTTCTTAACAGTCAGGGTAACTTCAGTACCTTTTTTACCGCGGATGTGCCGGATGGCTTCGTCAAGCAACATACCGACAATATTCACCGGGTCTTTTCCTTTTTGCTTCACATGGGTGATTTGGTCGCCTACTTCCAATTGCCCGTCTTTCCATGCCGGCCCGCCCACAACGAGTTCCATGATGGTGGCAAATCCTTTTTTATCCTGAAGTCTTGCGCCGATTCCCTCCAATTGCCCCGAAATGCTTACGTCGAAATCATCTTTGTCTTGCGGCGAGTAATAACTGGTATGGGGATCGTATTTTTCGGTAAATGAATTGATGTACAGCGTTAAATAATCGTCTTTTTTTCTTTTTTGCATCTGACGGAAAAATTCCGAAGTGTTTTCGGCTACTTTTTCCCTCGCTTGTTTTTCCAATTCCTTCAAAGGCTGTTTGACATTGGTTGAATCTTCTTGCAAACGGACGAGTTCCAGCAAGGTATTGTATTTCAAATATTTCCTCCAAAGCTCTTTGGATTGCGTTTTGTCTGCCGCGTATTCAACCAAATCCTCACCTACCAAAAGGTCTTCCTCAATGGTAAAATCAAACGGGGTTTTCAGGATTTCTTCGGAATAATTTTTTACTTCTTCAATCCTTTTATAAATAGTATCTACCGTAGAATGGTAAAAATTCAGGTTTTGGTTGTTGAAATAATCATCTAAATTATGGATGTCGTTTTTGAAGTATTCATAATCGGATTGCAAAAAATACCTTTTGGAAGGGTCAATTTTATCCAAATACATGTGGAAAACATCTTCGGAAAAATTATCGTCGATGATTTGCGGACGATAGTGCATATAGGTCAACGTATTCCGCACATTTTTAATGATGGTTTTTATTTTGGAGTCATCCGTCCCCAAATCGGGTGTACAGAAGCAAAAAGCCAGAAAGCACATGGAGAGGAATGACAGGGTTATTAACGTTTTTTTCATTAGCATAAAAGCCTTTTTATGGAAGTATAATTTAATTTTTCGAATTACAAATATAACGCCAAATATAGTTTGTTTAAATTTGAAACCTCAAAGCACAAATATAAATGAATAAACACGAAAAACCATTGATTCTGGTGACAAATGACGATGGGATAACCGCGCCCGGTGTCCGCGCACTGATTGATATGATGAATGAAATCGGCGAAGTTTACGTCGTGGCTCCCGACAGTCCGCAAAGCGGGATGGGACATGCGATTACCATCAACTCTACTTTATTCTGTGAAAAGATTAAAATCGATGACGGCCCCCAAAATGATAGGGAATGGGCTTGTTCGGGTACCCCGGTAGACTGTGTGAAGCTAGCCATCACCAAAATCCTTCCCCGTCGCCCCGATTTATGTGTATCGGGAATCAACCACGGCGCAAATTCATCGATCAACGTGATTTATTCCGGAACCATGTCTGCCGCAGTCGAAGCCGGCATCGAAGGGATTCCCGCCATTGGCTTTTCCCTTTGTGACTTTTCTTACAGTGCTGATTTTTATGCTGCGAAGGAATTCATCCAAAAAATCGTTCGGGAATCCATCGAAAAAGAAATGCCCAAAGGCATGATTCTAAATGTGAACATTCCCAAATTACCAAAAGAAAAATTGAAAGGAATCAAAGCTTGCCGACAGGCAAATGCCATTTGGAAAGAAAGTTACGACGAAAGGAAAGACCCGCGCGGCCGGACTTATTACTGGTTGACCGGTGAGTTTGAAAATTTGGACAAAGGTGAAGATACAGACGAAAATGCTTTGAGCGAAGGGTATATTTCAGTCGTTCCGATTCAGTACGATATGACGGCACACCATTTCATTGCCGATTTAAACCAATGGGATTTCTAAAGCCGATAGTATGAAACAAATTCAAATTATCAACGGCCCTAACCTCAATCTGATTGGCAAACGTGAACCCGAAATCTACGGAAAAATGGCTTTTGAAGATTACTTCGAAGGGCTTCGCAAAAAATTCCCTGACGTTTCCATTCACCATTTTCAGTCCAACCATGAAGGCGACCTGATTGATAAAATCCATGAAATCGGTTTTGATTACCACGGAATTGTTTTGAATGGAGGCGCGTTGACGCATTATTCTTATGCGCTGGCAGACGCGTTGAAAGCCGTTCCCGTCCCGGCGGTGGAAGTGCATATTTCTGATATTTATGCCCGAGAAGATTTTCGGAAAAACTCAGTAACGGGTCCAAATTGTGTGGAAATCATTTCCGGCCAAGGTATGGATGGCTATGAGAAGGCGGTACGTAAATTATTGGATTTAAATTTCACGCCTTAAATGCATCTGTGAGTTGTTCATTCAGGGAATGAATGTAATTCAAAAGCTCCAAGCGGCCAATCTTTCCCGTGGCTGAACTTGTAAAAACTTGCGGCATGGACTCCCAGGTTTTCAGCATTTCCTTTTTATAATGCAGCAAAGATTTTTGCAAAGCGGCACTACTGATCTTATCGATTTTTGTAAACACCATCGAAAACGGAACTTGGTTTTCTCCCAGCCATTCCATAAATTCCAAATCGATTTTTTGAGGCGGTATCCTGCAATCAATTAATACAAAAGTATTGACTAAATTTTTCCGGTTCAACAGGTAATTGGTAATCATTTTCTGGAATTCACCGCGCTTTGTTTTCGAAACACGAGCATAACCATAACCTGGTAAATCGGTCAGATACCAAGTTTCATTCATCAGGAAAATGTTCAGCAATTGGGTTTTTCCCGGCGTTCCGGAGGTTTTCGCCAAATCTTTTTTCTCGGCCAACATATTGATTAATGATGATTTGCCCACATTAGAACGGCCGATGAATGCGTATTCGGGCTTGTCGGGTTCGGGGCATTCCGTCCATTTGGGTGCGCTTTTGATGAATTCGGACTGAAGATTCATCCTGTAACGGCAATTTTTTGTTCGGTGAGCCAATCGTGTAAAATCTCATTGAAGATTTCCGGATGTTCCATCATGGGCGCATGGCCACATTTATCAATCCAAAACAAAGAGGAATTGGTTAATCCTTCATTGAACTCAATGGCGACTTCCGGCGGCGTTACACTGTCCTGCTTTCCCCAAATCAAACAAACCGGACGTTGGATGTCTTTCAAATCCTTTTTCATGTTGTGTTTGATGGCACTTCGGGCGATGTAAAGTGTTTTAATAGCTTTTTTCCGGTCATTGATGGTTTCAAATACATCGTCGACGATTTCTTTGGTGGCCACGGACGGGTCATAAAAAACTTCCTGTGTTTTTTTTAAGACATATTCATAGCTGCCACGTTTAGGGAAAGTTTCGCCAAATGATTTTTCATATAACCCCGAACTCCCGGTTAAACAAAGTGCTTTTACCAATTCCGGGTGTTTATGGGTAACGACCAAGCCGAGGTGCCCGCCCAAAGAATTCCCGACTAAAATAGCCGGTTCCTTGACCACTTCTTTTAAGAAACGCGCCACGTATTTGGAAATGTTGGAAACATTCGTGTTCAATAAAGGATAATTGTAAATGGGTAATTCCGGAGCGAAAATCCTAAATCCCCTTGAAGAAAAATATTGGGTCAATGAACTGAAGTTACTCAATTCGCCCATCAATCCGTGCAGCAAGACAATAGGGGTTCCTTCTCCCTCTTCAATGTATGAAAACTTTTTCGTCCTCTTAAGTTTGATAAGCATTCTCCCTATTTTGTTAAAAAACAAAAATAAGTATTTCTCCCATATTCTGGGGAAAAATTCCAAGTCTCTTACAATTCATTTTTCAAGCGATTTGTTAATAAGTTGAAATAGTTCACAATAAAGTGATAAGGTCGGTAAACTCGCAAATAAGCGAGAAGTGGCAAAAGTTTTCAACAAAGTGGTATTTTGTGGTAAAAAATGGTAAAAAGTTTATATTTTTGATAAAAATTTCTTTTGAAACCACTCATCGGGACATATGAATGCAAAGTTGACGCAAAAGGACGACTCCCTTTGCCGGCCGGGCTTAAAAAGCAATTGGCAGCGGTAATGGAAGAAGGTTTTGTGCTGAAGCGTTCCGTGTTTCAAAATTGTTTGGAATTGCACCCAATGAGCCAGTGGAATGAAATAATGGCGGAAGTAAACCAACTGAACCGCTTTGTGAAAAAGAACAATGATTTCATTCGTCAGTTTACCGCCGGCGTGAAAGTCGTAGAAATTGACGCAAACGGAAGGCTACAAATCGCGAAGGATTTGGTGGCTTTTGCGGGAATTCAAAAAGACGTGGTTTTATCCTCTTCCATTAATGTGATTGAAGTTTGGGATAAAGAAAAGTACGAAGAATCTGTGCATGTGGATGAAGCCGGGTTTGCCGAACTGGCAGAAGAAGTAATGGGAAATAAGCGTATAGATGGAGTATCATAACCCGGTTTTATTGGAGGAAAGCGTCAATGCCTTGGTTAATGACCCGAACGGGATCTATGTTGATTGCACTTTTGGAGGGGGCGGCCATTCACGCGAAATTCTCAAAAGATTGGGCGAGAGCGGGAGGTTGATTTCCTTCGACCAAGATGAAGACGCGAAAAAAAACAATATTCAGGACAAGAGGTTTGATTTGGTTATGCAGAATTTCCGCTATTTAAAAAACAATTTGAGGTACCTGAAAATAGATAAAGTTTCGGGTATCTTAGCCGATTTGGGCGTTTCTTCCCATCAATTTGACACGCCCGGCAGGGGTTTCTCGACGCGCTTTGACGGTGAATTGGATATGCGGATGAACCAAAACTCCAAATTGACCGCTCAATCCATTTTGAATGAATATGAAGAAGAACGGTTGGCAGACCTATTTTACCATTATGGTGAACTGAGAAATGCCCGTCGGCTGGCCCGGGAAATCGTTTCCTTCCGTAAAACCCGGCCCGTCAATTCCATCAACGAACTCAAGTCCATTTTTCATTTTATCCCAAAAAATATAGAAAATAAATTCTTTGCGCAATTGTTTCAATCCCTTCGCATTGAGGTTAACGACGAAATGGCTGCTTTGCGCGAAATGCTTGTCCAGTGCGGGGAACTCATCGAAGAAGGTGGGCGGTTGGTGGTCATTTCCTACCATTCTTTGGAAGACCGTTTGGTCAAACGCTATATGAAAAATGGAATTTTTGAAGGCCAGCCCGAACGGGATGTTTTTGGCAATTGGTCTGCGCCCTTCAAAACATTACAGTCCAAAGTGATTGTTCCCACCGAGGAAGAAATAAGCAGAAACCCCCGTGCGCGAAGCGCGAAAATGAGAATTGCAGTAAAAAATTAACCATGGCGAAAAGAACTGTAAAAAAGAAAATTTCGGTCAAGGACATCCTGAAAGGAAAATTCCTCGTGGACGACGGCTCCATGCAGAGTTGGCGGTTTGTCCTCTTTCTCGTGTTTTTGGCTTTTATAAGCATTTCCAGTTCGCATTGGGTGGACAAAAAAGTGGTTGAAATCAATAAACTCGACGAAGAAGTTTCCAGTTTGAAATCACAATACACGGACGCGCATCGGCTTTTGATGAGCCTCCAACTTGAACCCGCAATCATTGCGCAGTCCGAATTGTTAGGCATTAAATTAACCGAAGACCAACCTTATGTATTAATCAAAAAAGTATATGATAGCCAACCGTAAACATATTTTAATGCGTGGATACCTGGTTTCGGTATTTCTGCTTTTGATTGCCGTCGGAATCATTTATTCCATGGTTCAAATCCGCATAACGGAAGGAGAAGAATTAGAGGAATTCACCCAACAAAGTTTCCGTTTGGCCACCGAACAGGCCGAACGCGGGAATTTATACGCTGCAGGCGGCGATTTGCTGGCTACCACGGTAACTATTCACAATATTTATGTCGATTTGACAGTCATAGACGATGAATTATTCAATGCGGAAATCGGTATTTTAGCCGACTCGCTTGCGAAAGTGTTTCCCCGGCCGGCTTCTTATTTCGAAGAAAAATTCAGAACGGAACGGAAAAAAGGAAACCGGTATATGACCTTGATCAAAGGCTTGGATTATGGCCAATACCAGAGAATCAAATCATTCCCGATTTTTAACAAAGGACAAAACAAAGGTGGCATCATCCATGAAACCAAACCAAGAAGAGAACTGATTTTACAAGATGTGGGTGCCCGGACCATCGGTTATGACGACCAAAGAGGAAAAACAGGAATGGAAGGAGCTTATTCCACCTATCTTCAAGGTACGGAAGGGAAGAGATGGGAACAATTCATGGGCGGTGGCAAATGGAAACCTTTTAAATCCTGGGAACAGGAACCCATTGAAGGATTCCATGTTTATACCACCATCGATGCCGGAATGCAAATCGCCGCTTACGCTGCCCTGCATGACCAATTGGTGAAATACAATGCGGAGCACGGTTGTGTGGCGGTAATGGAAGTTGCTACCGGCAAAATTAAAGCCATTGTAAACCTTCAGAAAATCGCTGACAGTATTTATTCCGACCGATTGAACTTTGTCGTTGGCGAAGGTGCGGAGCCGGGCTCTACCTTTAAAACCATTTCTATTTTAGCCGGGCTGGAAAACGGAAAATTCACACCCGAAACCAAAGTGGAAACCGGAGGTGGAAGATATAGGATATACAACCGGACCATTTCCGATACCCATGGAAACGGAACCCTGACCGTTGAAGGAGTTTTGATTAAATCATCCAATATCGGAACCGCTAAGTTGATCAATGAAGCCTATGGCAGCGAACCCCAGGAATACTTTGACCAATTGGCCAAATGGCACCTTACCAAACCCATGGAAATTGACATTCCGGGCGAAGCGGTTCCCCAATTCCATTCTCCCAATGACCCCAATTGGAGTAAAATAACTTTACCCGTGATGTCCTACGGATATGGATTTAAAATGACACCGTTACAAATCCTTGCTTTCTACAACGGAATTGCAAATGGGGGAACGATGCTCAAACCATTGTTCATCGATAAAATTGAAAAAAACAATGGGGAATTTAAAGCCTTCAAACCCCAAGTTTTGGTAGATCAAATGTCTTCTCCCGAAAACATCCAAGCACTTACCGAAATGCTAACCAAAGCGGTTTCGAACGGGACGGCAAGAAATATATTCACTGAACATTACGAAATTGCGGGTAAAACAGGTACTACGCGTGTGGAATATTGGGTAAAAAACCAACCCATGCAATACCGCGCATCTTTTGCCGGATTTTTCCCGGCCGATAACCCCAAATATACTTGTGTGGTTGTCGTGCACAAGCCTGACCGAAGTAAAGGCTATTACGGGGGTGGTGTAACCGCGCCCGTGTTCAAAAAAATTGCGGATTGGATTTATTCGCGCACGCCTCGCCCGGTTCCATTCGCCCCGCAATTGGTAAATATTTCCAAAGAAATCCAATCGGTACCGAAATTCAATCCCAATAAAACCAAAAATATCGTGCCGAATCTCACCGGGAAAAACGGTGTCAATGTAATTCCCGCATTGGAAAATATGGGTCTGGACGTTCGTTATACGGGAATAGGTAAGGTCACGGCGCAGTCAATTCCGGCAGGAAGCTCATTCCGGAAAGGTGAAACCATTTACCTCACTTTGGAAGGATAATAAAATTAATGATGAAAAGATAAATGAAATTAAAGGATTTGCTATACAGGGTCGAATTAATGGAAGTCATCGGAAACGTTGGCCAAGAAGTCCTTTCTGTTGCATTCGATTCCCGAAAAGTTCAATCCGGAACTTTGTTTGTCGCCCAGACCGGAACCCAGGTAGATGGCCATGAATTCATTTCAAAGGCAATTGAAAGCGGTGCAACCGCGATTGTCTGCGAAAGAAAACCGGTAGAAATCATTCCGGAGGTAACTTATATAATGGTCGCCAATTCATCCGTAGCCTTGGGCATCATTGCATCCAATTGGTATGGAAACCCTACCGATAAATTAAAATTAATCGGAATCACCGGAACAAACGGTAAAACCACCACAGCGACTTTAACCTATCATTTATTGGAATCAATGGGGTTTGCCTCCGTTTTGATTTCAACGATACGAATTCTGATGCACGGGAAAGAATTTCCTTCTTTGCATACCACGCCCGATGTTTTGACATTGAACAAAATTTTTGACGAAGCAGTCCAATCCGGCTGCGAATATGCCGTGATGGAGGTAAGTTCTCACGGAATTCAGCAGAATAGGATTGCCGGTTTGGATTTCAAAATGGGTGTTTTCAGCAATATTTCACATGATCATCTGGACTACCATAAAACCTTTGCAGAATACATCAAAGCCAAAAAGAAATTTTTTGACGGATTGCCGAAACAGGCAATGGCGTTAACCAATTTAGATGATAAAAACGGCGTGGTCATGTTGCAAAACACAGGAGCAAAAAGGTTTTCCTACGCGCTGAAAACCGATGCCGATTTCAAAGCGAAAATCCTTGAAAATCAATTTGAAGGAATGTTCCTTTTGATGGATGGAACAGAGTTCTGGACACCTTTAATCGGTCGGTTCAATGCTTATAATTTATTGGCCGTTTACAGTATTGGCCGCTTATTGGGAATGGAAAAGCAAGAAATCCTGACGCATTTGAGCAAATTGAAAAATGTGGACGGAAGGTTCCAAACTTTTCAATCCACCGGTGGGGTTTTGGCGATTGTCGATTATGCCCATACGCCGGATGCATTGGAAAATGTTTTGAATACGATTGAAAATATCCGGACACGAAATGAAAAACTCATTACCATAATAGGTTGTGGCGGCGATCGCGATAAAACCAAACGCCCTGAAATGGCAAAAATTTCCGTAAAAATGTCCGACTTAGCGATTTTTACTTCAGACAATCCGCGAAGCGAAGACCCGGAAGAAATTTTAAAAGACATGGAAGCGGGTGTAGAACCGCCGTTTTACAACAAAACATTGAAAATTACCGACCGTAAAGAAGCGATTAAGACTGCCTACAAATTAGCTGAAAAAGGCGATATCATTTTGATTGCGGGCAAAGGCCATGAAACGTATCAGGAAATTAAAGGTGTCAGGCATCATTTTGACGATTTGGAAACAGCACAGGAATTAAGTAAACAACTCAATAAGTAAAATATGCTTTACTATTTATTCGATTTTTTGGACAAACAATTTAACATTCCGGGTTCGGGTTTGTTTCAATATACTTCTTTCCGTGCGGGAATGGCCGTACTCACGGCATTGTTGATTGCCCTGTTTTTCGGAAAAAAAATCATCAATTACCTACGCAAGGAGCAATTAGGCGAAACCGTACGTGACTTAGGCCTGGAGGGACAGCAGGAAAAAACGGGAACCCCGACCATGGGCGGGATTATCATCATTCTGGCGACCATTATCCCGGTCATTTTGTTTGCCAAATTAGACAATATTTACATCATCATATTACTCGTTTCCACCCTATGGTTGGGAGCGATTGGGTTTATTGACGATTACATCAAAGTCTTTAAAAAAGACAAAGAAGGCCTGAAAGGGAAATTCAAGGTTCTGGGCCAGGTAGGATTGGGTTTGTTTGTAGGCACCATGATTTACTTCAGCCCCGATGTGACCATCAAACAGCATGTGCCGATGGAGGAGGGGCGGGCAGTGGGTGCGCAGATTGTGAAATTTGGCCAAGATGAGAAGAGCCTTGATACCACTGTTCCGTTTTTGAAAAACAACGAATTCAATTATGGCGATTTGCTTTTTTGGATGGATGATTCAGGGAAATTAAAATATGAATGGATTGTGTTTTTGATAGCGGTTATTTTTATCATTACCGCCGTTTCCAACGGTGCCAACCTCACCGACGGCATTGACGGCCTTGCGGCGGGGTCTTCCGTTATTATCGTAGCGGCATTGGCCTTGTTTGCTTTTGTTTCGGGGAACATCATATTCGCCGATTACCTGAACATTGTTTTTATTCCCCGTACAGAAGAGGTCGTTATATTTTGTACTGCCTTTGTCGGCGGGCTCATCGGATTTTTATGGTATAATACGTATCCGGCTCAGGTTTTTATGGGTGATACCGGTAGCCTAACCATTGGCGGTTTGATTGCGGTCATTGCTATCATCGTCCGGAAGGAACTGATGCTGCCCGTGCTTTGCGGGATTTTCTTTGCGGAAAGTATTTCTGTGATGTTACAGGTTTCCTATTTCAAATTCACCAAAAGAAAATACGGCGAAGGGCGAAGAATTTTTCTGATGTCACCACTACACCACCATTACCAAAAAGAAGGCTACCACGAGAGTAAAATCGTAAACCGCATGTTGATCATTGGTTTTATTCTGGCTGTCGTTTGTTTAATCACCTTGAAAGTCAGATAATATGAAAGAACGTTTGGTCATATTGGGCGGAGGAGAAAGCGGAGTGGGAGCAGCATTATTGGGAAAAAGCAAAGGCTTCGAGGTGTTTTTGTCTGATAAGGGAAAATTGAAATCCGAATACCGGCGGAAACTGGTTGAAAATTCGATTGACTTTGAAGAAGACATTCATTCTGAAGAAAAAATATTAAATGCAGATTTGGTGGTGAAAAGTCCGGGAATTCCCAAAAAATCGGATTTGATAAAGAAATTGAACGCCGTAAATATTCCGGTTATTTCCGAAATCGAACTGGCTGCGCGCTATACGAAGGCGAAAATCATCGCCATTACCGGAAGCAACGGTAAAACCACGACGACTTCCTTGGTTTACCATATACTTTCGCAAGCCGGCCTGAACGTCGGTTTAGGCGGTAACATCGGAAAGAGTTTTGCTCAATTGGTCGTAGAAAATAATTACGATTATTATGTGTTGGAAATCAGCAGTTTTCAATTAGACGATATGCTGACTTTCAAACCTTACATCGCGATTTTACTCAACATTACACCTGATCATTTAGACCAATACGATTATAAATTGGAAAGCTATGCGCGGTCCAAATTCAAAATTACCGAAAACCAGTCGCATGAAGACTATTTCGTTTACAATTTTGACGATGACAACACCATAGATTTATTGAAAGAAATTAACACTAACGCAAAAAAAATACCGTATTCTATGAACAAGGAATTGCAAGATGGAACTTATGCAGATGAATCCAAAATTTATGTAAACTATCCCGATCAGTTAGAAATCCCCGTTTCTGAAATCGCTTTGAGGGGAAAACATAATTTATCGAACACCATGGCCGCGGCCACCGCTGCCAATATTTTAAAAATCAGGAAAGACACTTTGAAAAGGAGTTTGTCTGACTTTTTGGCCGTTGAACACCGCCTTGAATCTGTCCTCAAAGTAGGCGGAATTGAGTTTATCAACGACTCGAAAGCAACCAATGTCAACGCGGTTTATTATGCGTTGGAAAGCATGAATACGCCGACTGTTTGGATTGTAGGAGGCCAAGATAAAGGCAATGATTATGCGGACTTAATCCCATTGGTTCAAAAGAAAGTCAGGGCGATTGTTTGTCTGGGATTGGATAATTCCAAAATCATTTCGGCATTTGAAGGTGTGGTGGATAATTTAGTTGAAACCAAATCGATGCGAGATGCAGTGCGTACCGCCTATATGCTTGGTCGCAAAGGGGATACCGTGTTGCTTTCACCGGCTAATGCGAGTTTTGATTTGTTTGAAAACTATGAAGACCGCGGTAATCAATTCAAAAAAGAAATTAAAAGTTTATAAAGTTCAACCACAAAAATTGACATGTTAGGATTTCTGAAGAGATATATAAAAGGAGACAAATACCTGTGGGCGTTCATCGTTTTCTTGGCAATCTTTTCATTTTTGCCGGTTTATTCGGCGAGTTCCAATTTGGTTTATACCGTCGGTTCAGGTTCTGTCATTTCGCACATCGGGAAACATGCTTTCTTCTTGATTGTAGGGATAATCATCATCATTGCCCTGCAAAGGGTCGATTATAAATATTTCGGAGGGATTGCCTTACTTGGGCTGCCGTTGGTTGTAATCATGCTGATTGCTACCATTATACAAGGCACAACCATTGAAGGAGCGAATGCTGCACGTTGGCTTAAACTTCCCGGCACTTCCTTTTCCATTCAGACTTCCACTTTTGCGTCAATGGTTTTATTGGTTTACATCGCCAGGTATTTAACCAAAATCAGGGACAAAAAAATCAAATTAGCTGAAACGATTCTACCTTTGTTTTTCCCCATGTTTGTAATCATCGGATTGATTTTTCCTGCCAACGGTTCCACAGCCGTCATGTTGTTTGCGATGTGTATGATCATGTTGTTTTTAGGAGGATTTCCGATGAAATACTTGGTTGGAATCATGGTGACGGGAATCGTAGCCGGAGGGATTTTCGTTTACATCGCGTTTAATTATGCGGATTTGATTCCGAACTCCCGCGTACACACTTGGAAATCTCGGATTGATAATTTCTCATCCGGAGACGGTTTGGCTTCCTATCAGGTTCAACACGCCAAAGCGGCAATCAACCGCGGTGGTGTTTTCAACTTGCAACCCGGAAAAAGCGTATTCAAACATACATTGCCCCAATCGTCTTCAGATTTCATTTATGCGATTATTGTAGAAGAATATGGAATGTTCGGCGGCGCTTTATTGCTTTTCCTTTTCCTTTTGGTTTTGTTTAGGATTATGATTATCGCCACGAAAATCCATACCTTTTTTGGAACCTTATTGGTTTTGGCGGTCGGATTGCCCGTTATTTTTCAGGCATTGATCAATATGGGTGTAGCAGTCAATTTATTTCCGGTAACGGGTCAACCTTTGCCGATGATCAGTTATGGAGGAACCTCTCTTTGGGTGACTTGTATGGCATTTGGGATTATATTAAGCGTGAGCAGAGCGATTAAATCGCCTGAAGAAATTGAATTAGAAGAAAAAAGAAACAGTGAAGCAGCCATCCAAGATATCGCCTAAAATCATCATCAGCGGAGGAGGGACCGGTGGGCACATTTATCCCGCCATCGCCATCGCGGATGAAATCATGCGCCGCTTGCCCGGAGCTGAAATCCTCTTTGTAGGAGCTCTTGGCAAAATGGAAATGGAAAAAGTTCCCAAAGCAGGCTATAAAATCAAAGGGCTTCCCATCGCGGGGATTAACCGGGGGAATTTGTTTGCTAACTTTTCATTTCCATTTAAACTCTTTAAAAGTTTGAATATGGCTGCCCGAACCGTTCGTGAATTCACGCCGGATGTCGCTGTAGGAACGGGAGGGTTTGCCAGCGGCCCCGTCCTCAAAAGAGCTTCCAACAAAGGCGTTCCGATTGTCATTCAGGAACAGAATTCTTTTCCGGGCATTACCAATAAATTATTGGCCAAAGATGCCGCTGCAATTTGTACGGCTTATGAAAGGATTCCTCAGTTTCCGATAGAGAAAGTACATTATACCGGAAACCCAATCAGACCTGAATTATTCCAAAATTTACCGGAAAGAAATAGTGCCATATCATCCTTTGGGTTGGATCCACGGAAAAAGGTAATTCTTTCGGTCGGAGGCAGTCAGGGTTCCAGAACTTTGAACAATGCTTGGCTTGCAGGACTCGCGAAATTAAAGGAAAACGACGTTCAACTGATATGGCAGACCGGAAAACTGGAATTTGAAAAAATAAAAAACCAAACCGAAAATGATTTATCGGGAATCCATCTTTCAGAGTTTATTTACAATATGCAAGACGCTTATGCAGCGGCGGACATCATTGTTTCACGTGCAGGGGCGATGGCCATTTCTGAATTATGCCTGATCGGTAAACCGGTCATTTTAGTTCCCTTCCCGTTTGCGGCGGAAGACCACCAAACCAAAAATGCACGCGCTTTGGTCGATAAATCAGCCGCAATCATGGTTCCCGACAGCCGGGTGCCCGATGAACTTTTGAAAACCGTACTGGATTTATCCGGTGATGAACAAAAGCAGCAAGTACTTTCCGAAAACATCAAAAAACTCGGAAAGCCTGATGCAACCAAAGAAATAGTCGATATAATTTTGAATTTAATAGAAGAAGTGTAATTTATGGTCTTTATGAAAACAACTTATAATGACATTTCTATAATTCAAAATGTAGAATTTAAAATAATTTCAAAATGAGCATTTTAGACAAAACATATTATTATTTCATTGGTGCGGGAGGTATCGGAATGAGTGCTTTGGCACGCTATTTCAAATCATTGGAAAAAGTGGTTTTGGGTTATGACAAAACTTTGACAGAGCTCACCAAACAGTTGGAAGAAGAAGGTTTGGACATCCATTACGAGGACGATATAACCAAAATTCCCAACTTTTTGAATCCCCACAATACTTTGGTCATTCATACCCCGGCAGTCCCAACTTATTTAAAAGAATACCAATACTTTCTTCAAAATAATTTCACCATTCTAAAACGCTCCGAAGTTTTGGGTGAAATTACTGCCAACACCTATGGAATCGCCGTAGCAGGCACACACGGGAAGACAACGACTTCATCCATATTGGGCTATGTTTTAAAAGAAGCCGGATTGCCAAGCACCGCATTTCTGGGTGGTGTGGTGGAAAATTATGACTCCAACATCATCATGAACGGAGGCGAAATCACGGTTGCGGAAGCAGACGAATTTGACCGGTCTTTTCTGAAACTTTCACCGAAAATAGGCATCATTACTTCCATTGATGCAGATCACCTCGATATCTACGGTGACAAAGAAACATTTGAAAAAACCTTTATTGAATTCGGTAAAAAGGTCACCGAGCAATTGTTTGTAAGAAAGGGATTGCCCATTTCAGAGGCGATGACCTACGGTGTAGAAAGCGGCGCGGATTATGATGCTGTCAATATCCGGATTGAAAACGGCACTTATCATTTCGATGTAGCAACGCCCGAAGGCGAACTGCTCAAAAACTTCCGTTTATCACTCCCCGGGCAGCATAATGTAGAAAATGCCACTGCCGCCATTGCCGTTGCCCACTTTATGAAAGTCCCTTTCAATAAAATCAGCTTTGCTTTGTCCAATTTCAAAGGGATTAAAAGAAGATTCAACCGTTGGGACATCCACGGGAAAATTTATATTGATGACTATGCCCACCACCCGACCGAATTGAATGCTGTGATTCATTCAATTCGCGAAATGTTCCCCGGGAAAAAGGTTTTAGGCGTGTTTCAACCGCATTTGTATTCCCGGACAAGGGATTTTGCAGAGGGTTTTGCAGAGAGTTTATCCGGTTTTGACGAATTGATTTTACTGGATATTTATCCGGCGCGAGAAGAGCCGATAGAAGGGATCCATTCACATTGGTTATTGGATCAAATTAATTTAAAGAAAAAAGAAGTTTCTTCTTTACAGGATGCGTTGAACAGAATCAAATCAAAGGATTTCGATGTGCTGATTACGGCAGGTGCAGGAAACATCGACACATTGGTAAAACCCATAAAAGAATGGTTGCATGAAAGCTAAGCTAACTTTATTGAAAGCCGTGATTGGCGTAGCTATTTTGGTTTTTTTACTCAGCTTTTCCGCGCAACGTCATGCGGACAAAGGTGTAAAAGACATCCGGATTCAAATTGATCATGAAGCCGGGACTTATTTCGTGAACGACAGTTTGGTACGAACCATGCTGGACGGCAAACAACTCAAAGTAAGCCAAACCCCGTTGGGAAACTTGAATATTTCTGAAATTGAAAAAACTTTGGACCATAATCCTTTCATCAAAAAATCTCAGGTTTTCCAGGATTTGAACGGTGATATGTCGGTGCGGATTGTACAGAATCAACCGATAGCTCGTGTCAATACCGGGACGGACGAATATTATTTAACTGTTGAACAGGCAAAAATCCCGCTTTCCAATCTTTATTCGGCAGAAGTCATTTTGGTTGGAGGGCCGATTAAGAAAGAAGATTATAAAAATTTGATAGAACTGATTCAGTTCATTTCGGCTGATAAGTTGTTGAAAAAACACATTATCGCCATCCGAAAACAACAACCAAATTCCTTTATTTTGTTAGTTAACAAAGGTGATTACGTCATTGAATTTGGTGAATTAAAAGATTTTGAAAACAAGTTTGAAAAGCTCAAATTGTTTTACAACCAATACTTGGGTAAAGTAGGGATGAATTATTACAAAAAAATTAACTTGAAATTTAATAACCAAATTGTTGCAACCAAAAGAGACAGTGATGAGTAATAAAGGAATAGCAGTAGGATTAGACATAGGCACCACAAAGATTGTGGCTATGGTAGGTAAAAAAAATGAGCATGGTAAAATCCAGATTCTGGGAGTCGGAAAAGCAAAAAGTTTAGGGGTTCACCGCGGTGTAGTCAATAACATTACCCAAACCGTTTGTTCCATCAAAGAAGCCGTCGCCGAAGCGGAAGCGACTTCGGGTTGCAAAATAACCGATGTTACAGTTGGCATAGCCGGTCAGCATATCCGAAGTTTACAGCACAGCGACTACATTACCCGTCCGAATTATGAAGATGTCATCGACGAAAATGATTTGAAAAAACTTGTAAACCAAGTATATAAATTGGTTATGTTGCCGGGTGAAGAAATCATTCATGTGCTTCCCCAGGATTTCAAAGTGGACAGTGAAGGAGAAATCAAAGAACCGATTGGTATGTATGGAAGCCGCTTGGAAGCGAACTTTCACGTAGTTGTTGGTCAGGTCGCATCCATCAAAAATATTGCCCGTTGCGTGAAAAATGCCGGATTGAATTTGGCCGGAATTACGCTGGAGCCCTTGGCATCAGCGGATGCAGCACTCAACAAAGAAGAAAAAGAAGCAGGTGTCGCCCTGATTGACATTGGGGGCGGAACTACCGATATCGCTATTTTCAAGGACAATACCATCCGACATACTTCGGTAATCCCTTTCGGGGGAAATGTCATCACCGAAGACATCAAGGTCGGTTGTTCCATCATCGAAAGGCAAGCTGAACTGCTGAAAGAAAAGTTCGGTTCCGCTTGGCCGGGCGAAAACAAAGAAACCGAAATCGTTTCCATTCCGGGACTGAGAGGCCGTGATCCCAAGGAAATTTCACTCAAAAGATTGTCACAGATCATCCATGCCCGTGTCCAAGAAATATTGGAACAAAGCTATTTGGAATTGAAACATTACGGATGCGAAGAACAGAAGAAAAAACTTATTGCAGGAATTGTGATGACCGGCGGCGGCTCCAAGTTGAAACACATCCGACAGCTCTCCGAATACATTACCGGCAGCGATGTCCGAATAGGTTATTCCAATGAACACATCGTTGGGGATTTGGTCGAAGAACTATCCGGCCCGGAATACGCAACTTCCGTTGGATTGTTGATGAAAGGACTTGAGAAACTCGAAGAAAACCAATCCGAATGGGCAGAGGAAGAGTCTGCTTCCAACACGCAGGAAACTAGTCAGAGCGAAGAAAAAATCGATGAATTCTTAGGAATGGACATGAAAAATTCTAAAATAAAAAAACAAGCCAAGCCCAAACAAGCCAAGGGGCCTTCCATTTTTTCCAAATGGACTGATAAGTTTATCCAAATGATTAATGAAACCGAATAAATTGAACCCAAAAAAATAAAAATATGAGCACCGGAGATTTTATGTTTGACTTACCAAAACACCGCTCTTCATCTATCAAAGTCATAGGTGTAGGGGGCGGGGGTAGCAATGCCGTGAACCACATGCACCAACAAGGGATTACAGGCGTGGATTTTGTCGTATGCAATACCGATGCCCAAGCTTTGAACAACAGCCCCGTACCGAATCGGGTGCAACTGGGTCAATCCACTACGGAAGGTCTGGGCGCGGGAGCCAATCCTGAGGTGGGTGAACAAGCTGCTTTGGAAAGCATGGAGGACATCAAAAAATTCTTGGATACCAATACAAAAATGGTTTTCATAACTGCCGGAATGGGTGGCGGAACCGGAACCGGAGCCGCTCCCGTGATTGCGGGAATTTCCAAGGAAATGGGAATCCTCACTGTGGGGATTGTGACTGCGCCATTCTATTTCGAAGGAAAAATGAGGTTGGAACAAGCCGAACGAGGCATTGAAAAATTAAGGAAAAATGTCGACTCCCTCATCGTAATCAATAACGATAAACTCCGGGAATTGTATGGTAATTTAGGCTATAAAGACGCCTTTATGCGTGCCGACGAAGTGTTGACCACCGCCGCCAAAGGCATCGCCGAAGTCATCACCAAACATTATGCGACAAACATTGACCTCAAAGATGCCCGTACCGTGTTGGCCGACAGTGGTACCGCCATTATGGGAACCGGGAAGGCGAGCGGAGAAAACAAAGCGAAGGAAGCAATTGTCGGTGCTTTGGATTCGCCTTTGCTCAATAACAATAAGATTTCAGGTGCAAAAAATGTTCTCTTGCTAATCGTATCGGGCGAGAATGAAGTGACCATGGATGAAATCGGGACTATCAACGATTACATCCAAAACGAAGCCGGTAACAACGCCAACATCATCATGGGGATTGGAGAAGACATGGATTTAGGCGATAAAATTAGCGTGACAATTGTGGCTACCGGATTTCCTGCTGAAGACCAAGTTTTTACAGGAAGGGAAGAGGAGAAAATTTTTCACCGGCTGGAAGAAGAACAACCATTGATTCAAAAACTTTCTAAAGAAACACCTTTCCCGGTTCATGTTAAAAAAATGAAGTTGGAGGAAGATGATGAAATTGGTATCCAAAAACCCATTTCCAAAGCACCCGAGTTGAAATTCGATGAAGTTCCGCAGCAAGTTAAATTTTATTTGACCGAAGAAGAGGAAAACCCGGTAAAGAAAACTGAAGCTGAAACAGAAGATTGGGAACCCCAATTGAAATCAGAAACTGTACAAACTCCTTTATTCGAAGAAGAAATTGCTTTTGAACCTTTATCGAAACAAGAAGAATTTCCGGTGACCGAAACCGAGCATTCTGAAGAAGAAATCACCGAAACCTTCCTGTTTACATTGGAAGACGATTTTGAAGAAGAGGAGGCTGAAAACATTTTTGCAAATACCCAAACTACGGCGCGTAAAGAAACTAAAAAGGAAGTGAAGCCGGAATGGGAGGAAGCCCATGACCCCACAGATGCGCCTATTTCCCAATCTCTCTCCCAAGCGATTGAAGAGCGCCGTGCAAGGTTGAAACAATTCAATTATAAATTTAAAAATACACTAAACAGTAAATCCGTGGATGAAGTGGAGAGCATTCCCGCCTACAAAAGACAAGGGATTGAACTCAATGAACGGAACCCGAATTCACCATCGGATCTCGTGTTGGGAAAAGACAGTAACGACGAGCTTAAAATCCGTCCGAACAATTTCCTGCACGACAACGTAGATTAACGATTAATTTTTCATAGGTTTAGGTTGGTAAAAACGTTTCCGGAATTTTCCGGGAGCGTTTTTCTCTTGCCTGAAATAAAAAAATGCCGCCTTTGGGGCAGCATTCAATAAGTTAAATAGAATTATTAATTTTCCAGATAGGGTTCCGCATACGAAGGATCCAATACAAAAGTTTCCATGAACTTGGTTGTATAATTCCCCGCAATAAATTCCGGGTCATCCATCAGTTGCCGGTGGAAAGGCACTGTAGTCTTAATGCCCTCAATGTAAAATTCTTCCAAAGCACGCCTCATTTTGGCCAGAGATTCTTCACGTGTTTGAGAAGTTACAATCAACTTGGCAATCATGGAGTCATAATAAGGAGGAATCGTATAACCCGCGTAAACGTGCGTGTCCACGCGAACGCCATGCCCTCCCGGGATATTGATATTGGTAATCAATCCGGGTGAAGGGCGGAAGCCGTTATAGGGATCCTCTGCATTGATTCGGCATTCGATGGAATGTAGTTTTGGATAATAATTTTTCCCGGAAATTTTCTGGCCTGCAGCCAAAAGAATTTGTTCCTTAATCAGGTCATAATCAATTACCTGTTCGGTAATCGGATGCTCCACTTGGATGCGGGTATTCATTTCCATGAAATAAAAATCACCGTTTTTGTCCACCAAAAATTCGATGGTTCCCACACCTTCATAGCCGATGTATTCTGCGGCTTTGACGGCGGCATTACCCATTTTTTCCCTCAGTTCGGGCGTCATGAACGGCGAAGGGGTTTCTTCCACCAGCTTCTGGTGGCGCCTTTGAACTGAACAATCTCTTTCGGAAAGGTGGCATGCTTTTCCGGTTATATCTCCGGCAATTTGTATTTCAATATGACGTGGTTCTTCAATCAATTTTTCCATGTACATTCCACCATTTCCGAAGGCAGCAGTGGCTTCCTGTACGGCGGATTCCCAGTGTTTCTCCAAGTCTTTTTCGCTCCAAACAGCGCGCATCCCTTTTCCACCGCCTCCCGCGGTGGCTTTGATCATGACCGGATAACCTATTTTTTGAGCGATTTTTTTCGCTTCTGCATAATCTTTCAGAATTCCTTCGGAACCGGGGACAACGGGTACGCCCGCTTCAATCATCGTGGCTTTGGCAGTGGCTTTGTCACCCATTTTATCGATGTGTTCCGGCGAGGCACCAATGAATTTGATTCCGTGGTTCATACAGGTTCTCGAAAACTTGGCGTTTTCGGAAAGGAAACCGTAGCCCGGGTGGATGGCGTCCGCGTCGGTAATTTCAGCGGCCGAAATGATGTTGGTGATTTTCAGGTAGGATTCAGAACTCGCCGGTGGGCCGATGCAAACCGCTTCGTCGGCGAAACGTACGTGGAGGCTGTCTTGGTCGGCAGTCGAATAAACCGCAACGGTTTTGATCCCCATTTCTTTGGCGGTACGGATTACACGCATCGCAATTTCTCCCCGGTTTGCAATCAATATCTTTTTAAACATATTATGCTATTTTTAAGGGATTAGGAAGGATCGATTAAAAACAAAGGCTGATCGTATTCGATCGGAGTGGCGTCGTCCACCAAGATTTTAATTATTTTACCGGATACTTCCGATTCTATTTCATTGAATAATTTCATGGCCTCTACGATGCAGAGGACAGAGCCGGGTGAAACGGTATCGCCTACGGAAGCGAAGGGTTCTTTTCCGGGGCCGGAAGCACGGTAAAAAGTTCCGATCATCGGTGATTTTACCGTAAGGTATTTTGAATTGTCTTCAACCGCCGCAGTCTCGGGCTTGTTTTCGGCCATAGTTGGGGCGGACTGTGGAGCGGATTGGGGAGCCATCATCGGTTGTTGCATCATCATGGGTTGTGGTGCATAGCTGACAGTTTGCCCTCCGATATTCTTAATTTTGATTTCAAAATCTTTCAGCTTCAGATTCACTTCAGCGACTTCAGATTTAGAAACGAATTTGATAAGGTTTTGTATTTCTTTAATGTCCATAACTGTGTTTTCTTTATTAAAAAATTGCGGTAGGAAATTCAAAAGTAGAATAAAACTATGAAAAAACTGAAAAAGCTGTCTCTAAATTTAGAAACAGCTTTCAAAATTTCTCGAAAAAAGGATTACTCCGCTTCTTCGTTTTGTTCTTTCTCCAAAACTACTTTTCCTCTGTAGTACATCTTTCCGTCAAGCCAATAAGCTCTGTGGTAAAGGTGAGCCTCGCCGGTTGCTTTATCAACCGCTAATTGAGGGGCTTCAATTTTGTAATGTGTTCTACGTTTATCTCTTCTCGTAGTGGATTGTCGTCTTTTAGGATGTGCCATAACTTGTATTTTTCAGTTATATATTTTTTAATTTTTTCAATTCTTCCCAACGCGGGTCGGTTGTTTGTTCGCTTGAATTTTCTTCTGAAATCTCTTCATTTTCAACACTGTATTGGTGGAGCAATTCCAACATTTCGGAATGGCTTTTTCCACTTTCCACATCCGGGTGGATTCGTTTCAGCGGTATGGCCAACAAGGTCATTTCATAAACCATTTGTGCGATGTTCAGCGTATGTTCACCTTGCGGGATCACCCAAACTTCATCGTCCGAATAATCATAATCTTCGCCGAATTTTACAATGACAGCCGACTTTCCTTTGATTTTCTGGCGGTAAGGTTCATTGGTCAAATCACATTCGAGCCCGACGCTTCCTTTCAGTTTGAAAACCAATTCCAAAAAATTATTTTTCTTTTCCAGAATCAATTTCAATTTCAAATCAGGCTGTTGAAAATCCTGTTCAAATTCAAACAAATCAAAGAACGGCTGAGCGATGTGAAATTCGAATTCATGTCGCCCCAAACTCAATCCAGAAAAGGAAACATTATAAAACCTGAACTTTTCCATAACTCAAACGGAGGGCAAAGATAATACATCTGCCTGAATTACAAGAAAGTTTTTCAGTTAATTTTTCAGTCGGCGGCTTCTTCGGTTCCGGGGGTTTCCATGGCCTCTGTCTGGATTTCAATGTCTTTTTCGGTGTTCAGTATGATTTCCGGTTTTCCTTTGAAAAGCACCAGTTTTCCGGTGACGCATACGGACTTGTCCAACAAGAATTCTGCAGGCACATAGCTGAAATTCTTCAAATCCTTTTTGAATATTGCCAGCGTCAAAGGATTGTCCGGATAAGGCTGCCCGACGTTTAGCAAAGTCAGCCCATTGCTAGGGATGATGTACGTTCCATAGATTTTATCGCACACCTTTACTTTTTTACCGATATGGTCGGCGATTTCCTCTAATAAGACTTGTTTCTGTGCAAACAATAAGGAACCTGCCAACAATAAAATGAAACGTAAAGTATTCATAACCGTAGAATTATTGTATCGGCTTAGGAATGACTAATTTACGAAAAATTATAAAACTACAAATCTTTTTTATCTTTCTCTTTCCGGCTTCAATTCACGCGTTTTGAGCGGGTTTTTGGTAAGTTCCCGGTATTCCGTGCGGTTCCTGAAAATCTTCACCGCCGCAAAAACGGCTTCTTTGAACGAAGTTGGATCTGCAAAACCTTTTCCGGCGATGTCATAAGCCGTGCCATGGTCGGGAGAAGTGCGTACAAAAGGAAGTGAAGCCGTATAATTCACGCCTTCTTCAAAACACAAAGTTTTAAAGGGTATCAATGCTTGGTCGTGGTACATCCCCAAAACCGCATCAAAAGTTTCGATGTTTGCAGGCGAGAAAAAGCTGTCGGCAGCATACGGCCCGAAAACCATCATTCCTTTTTGGGAAAGACTTTGAATGGCCGGGGTAATGATTTCCTGTTCCTCTATTCCGAGTAGTCCATTGTCACCCGAATGAGGATTCAGCCCCAGTACGGCGATTTTCGGTTTCCTCACCCCAAAATCCATAATCAAACTGTTGTGCAAAGCTTCTACTTTTTCAATGATGCTTTCTTTGTTGATTTTTCCGGCTACATCTTTCAGTGGGATATGCTGGGTCACTATGCTAACTTTCAATATTTCAGTAACCAAAAACATCAGCGGTTTTCCTTTCCAAATTTCTCCCAGGTATTCGGTGTGACCGGGGAAATTGAAATTTTCTGATTGTATGTTTTTCTTGTTGATGGGCGCAGTAACCAAAACATCACAAAATCCGTTTTGGACTGATTCCGCAGCTGCTTTCAGTGATTCATAGGCATATTTCCCTGAAGTTTCGGTCGGATTCCCGAATTCCAGTTTTGCAGGTTCTTTCCAGAGATTCACTACATTGATTTTCCGGTCAACCGCTTGATCAGCAGAATGAATCCCGAAAAAGTTAAGTGAATTGTCGTTGAGTATTTCTTTGTATTGTGACAAATGTTTGGTGGAGCCGAAAATAACAGGGGTAAAAAAGTCGAGTATGTTCCGGTCGAGTAAACTTTTAACGATGATTTCATATCCGATTCCGTTCACATCGCCTACTGAAATGGCTACTCTTATTTTTCTATCTGGATTATTCATGGATTCTGGTAAATTTTAACAAAGGTAAGGTTTAGCGGAAAAGGGAAACCAGAAACGGGAAGAAATTTAAAAGGTTTTTGGGTTTCAAGTTTTTCAAATCTGTCATGGTGAGCCTGTCGAACCACCCATTTTTAGGTTGTTGAGATAAATCTTTGGCCAATGAAGCCGAAATTTTAGGTCACTTAGTGAAGCCTTTGGAGGTTACTTAAAAATTAACCCAAAGAACCTAAAACTTTGGGTTCACGACCTAAAACTTTGGGTTCCGAACCTAAATGATTGGGTTCAGGAATGAAATGATTGGGTATAAGACCTAAAACTTTGGGTTCCGAACCTAAAAATTGGGGTTCACGACCTAAAACAATTAGGTTCACGACCGAAGCGATTGGGTTCTAAACCTAAAAATTGGGGTTCACGACCTAAACGATGGTGTTAAAGACCTAAAAATAGGGGTTCACGACAGCAATCGATAGGTGTTCGAAAGGATAAATTATTATTTTTTAATTTTGAGCACATTAAGAATTAATCATGGTAAAGTTAACAATGATTGCATTTTTCACTTTGTGGACAATGTCAAATTATGAGCCGGTTACCGACGCCGAAAGGATGGGTTTGAAAGCTAAAGTGAAATCAATGACGGAAACTATGTTTTTTGTAGAGCCCAATTTTACATTCAAAGAAACATCCTATTTTGATGAAAAAGGAAATTTAACGCGAAGACAATTCTATGAATACCATATCGATTTTGATGGAACTGAAACGACCGCTGAAAGTGATTATGAAAGCTACCAAATCGTTTCGCCTGAACTCACCACTTATTCCATTTTTGAGCGCGGAAGAATCACCAAAGAGGGAGAAATTGCAAGGGTAGCCGAGTATAAATTTATCCGAAAGGAAAATGAGTTTGGAACCTATCAGCAAGAAATTGTTTCTGAATACAATTCAAAATGGGAACTCATTCATTTACATCGAAAAGCTCTTGTAAACGGGGATTCCACAAACATCAAAATGAATTACAATTACAAAAAAGGTGAATTAAAAACCATCCATGCGCATGATTTGATTCGAAATGAAAAATCTATTTTAGAACTGAAAAACCATCAATACGATAAACATAAAAATTTGATTTTTGTAGAAAACTATGAAGATGGGAAATTGCTTTATACTTCTACTTGTGAAATGCAATACCATCACTAATCCTAATCTTGGTTTCAATAAAAATACTTATATTAGAATCTTAAATTTAATTACAAACCCATGTCATACGAAGAAAATGAAGTACTGAGGCGTTTGCCGGAGCATTTGAGACAATTTATCAACAACCAAGCTTATGATTCCTATACACCGGTGGATCAGGCGGTTTGGCGATATGTGATGCGCAAAAATGTAGATTACCTCAAAAAAGTAGCACACGGAAGCTATGTGGAAGGACTTCAAAAAACTGGGATTTCCACAGAGTACATCCCGAGCATGTATGGCATGAACCGCATCCTGAAAGACATCGGATGGGCAGCGGTAGCCGTGGACGGATTCATTCCGCCTACTGCTTTTATGGAATTTCAGGCCTATAACGTTTTGGTGATTGCACAGGACATCCGGCAGATTCAAAATATAGAATACACACCTGCGCCCGACATCATTCATGAGTCCGCAGGTCACGCGCCGATTATTGCAAATCCCGAATATGCAGAATACCTGAGACGGTTCGGGGAAATCGGGAGCAAAGCGATTTCTTCTTCTTTGGATTATGAAATGTATGAAGCCATTCGTCACTTATCCATCGTCAAGGAAGACCGAGAGAGCGACCCCAAAATAATTGAAAGAGCCAATGAGCGAGTGCTGGATTTGCAAAATTCAATGACGGTATTGTCTGAAATGGCAAAAATCCGGAACCTTCACTGGTGGACGGTAGAATACGGTTTAATTGGAGATTTGGAAAACCCTAAGATTTATGGAGCAGGATTGCTTTCTTCCATTGGTGAAAGTAAATGGTGTATGGGAAATGAAGTTAAAAAATTGCCTTATGACATATCAGCAGCTGAAGTTTCCTTCGACATAACCCAGCCGCAACCACAGTTGTTTGTGACGCCTGATTTTGCTTACCTCAATTTTGTCTTGGAGCAATTTGCCAATCAAATGGGATTGCGCCGCGGCGGAGCTGAAGGAATCGAACAACTCATCGAATCCAAAAATTTAGGAACCATAGAATACAATACGGGAATTCAGGTTTCTGGGATTTTTAAACGTTTGATTACCGATAGCCATGGAAATCCTGTTTATGTCCAAACTGAAGGGAAAACCGCACTTTCTTACCATGAAAAAGAATTAATCGGACACGGAACGAATTACCATTCAGAGGGATTTGGTTCACCCATCGGAAAACTGAAGAATATCAATATGGCGATTGAAAACATGTCGCCGAACGATTTGGAAGCTTATAAAATCAAAGAAGGCCAGATGACCCAACTTGAATTCGAGGGCGGCATTACTGTCGAAGGCGAAGTCATCACCGGGGCGCGGAACAGAAAAGGGAAAGTACTTTTGATTTCATTTAAAAACTGTACCGTTAAACATTATGATGAAATTCTCTTTCATCCGGACTGGGGCGTTTACGATATGGCAATCGGGAAATCCATCGTGGCGGCCTATGCAGGGCCTGCCGACTACACTTCGTTTGACATGATTACCCATAAATTGGAATCCAAAGCAAAGAAAACCGAAATCCCGCCCAAAGTCCAGACTTTGAGAGATTTTTACCAAAAAGTCCGCTTTTTGAGGGAAAACAATTCCGCTACCGAAGCCGCTTTGAGAGAAATTTTTGGGCAAATTAAATCCGATTATCCGCAGGAATGGTTGCTTCCGGTTGAGGTTTATGAATTGGCCTATTTGAATAAATACCAATTGCAAAATGAAATCCGTGAGTATTTAATTTCTTTGTCTAAAACCTTAACGGAAATAAGCCATTTAATCGAAGACGGCATTTTTCTTTCCGAAAATCCCGTTATAAATTCACCAGAGCCAGTTTCTTCGTCACCAAATCCGTAAGCAAACCGCCCAGCCAGGAGAAAAAGAAAAATACCGGCAGGATGGAAAGTTCGTACCAGGTCGGGTGTTCGGGCGTGAAGATAATGTCGGCCAAAGCACCGATGAAAAGGATGAATCCTACAAAAACGGCATAGGCTTTTTTGGCATTTTTGACAATAATGGCCGTCACCAAACCGCCTATCATCGCCCCGATTCCACAAGAAAACAAAAGCGCGGCAAAGAATTCGTTCCTTACCTCTTCGCTTCTTGCAGCGTGTTTAATCACACGGTTCCAATGCTCGTAAGGAAAATGGATATAATCATATTCAATCCAGTTTTTGTTCAGGGTAATGCCTAACATGATAAGGGCCAAAGCGACTGCCAGTCCTATAATGACCCCAAATGAATTTCGTAAAATGTCGACCATTTCTCTTAAAGATAAGCAATCATGGAGATTTCTACACGGACATCCCGGGGCAGCCTCGCCACTTCCACACATTCGCGGGCCGGATAATTTTTATCTGTAAAATAAGAAGCGTAAATTTCATTAACCACCGTAAAATCATTCAAGTCTTGAACGAAAATAGTGGCCTTCACTACATTTGAAAAGTTGACTCCGGCTTCTTCCAGAATGGCTTCCAGGTTTTTCATTACTTGGTGTGCCTGCTCCGCGGTTCCGCCTGCCACAACCTCGCCGTTTTCAGGGTTGACGGGAACTTGTCCCGAAACGTATAGAAAATTATTTATTGCAACCGCTTGACTGTACGGGCCGATTGCCTGAGGTGATTTTGAGGTATGGATTATTTTTTTCATGATGGGTCTAAAACTATTTTTCAAAATAAAACCCGCTGAAGGGTCGTCTGAAATCTTTTGCAAATATAAACAGAAGTTTTAAAAATTCGATTGGTTGATTAAGCTCGACGAACGGTCGTCGTATTTCACGGCATCCCTCAAAATATTGGCTTTGATTCCGATGAAGAAATTCCATGTTTTGTACTGACCGAACGGAACCCAAGAGAATGTCAGGTTGAAACTCCTTAAATCACGGCTGAAATTAAAAGTCGCCTGTGAAAACTTTTTAGCCACGAAGTCATAAGAAGTATTCCCCGTGATGCTCCAGTAAGGTGATGGGGAAATGGCCGCGTTAATCGCCAATACGGTTGTATTCGTTCCTTCGCGGCTTTCATTCCGAAAATAATTGTGGTTCAGCGATAAACCCAGTTTCCAAGGAATCGTAAAATGCGCATAATCTTCCTCGTCGAAATAAAAATGCTCGTTGCGCACATTGCCTCGTTTCTTGTATTTTTTTGAATCGATTTCACCGCCCCCGAACGTCTTATTGTCGAAATTGTATCCGAAATTCACACCGTACGCGGTGAGCCGGAAACCGCCGATTTCATTAATCCGTTCACCGGTTTCCCGGCCTTCTTCGAACCGGATTTTATAAGGGTCAAAAGTTGCCCGGAATTGTAAATTGAACTGGCTGAAAAGGCGGGTCATCCCCGAAACGTTGATGGGTGCCAGTTTGAATTCATCCGCCGCCATATTGTAAGCGGAACTGATGTCGAGGTACTCGAATATTTTAATTTTCCGAAATCCGGTCGAATCGGATTTGGAACGGACTTTCATTTCCAAATTATTTCTTAAGCTGAAACTCAAGCCGGCATTTTGGTTGAGCCTGGGTGCTCCGTAAACGCTTCCGTCGAACCGCGAATAAACAATTTTCCGTCCGTCTGCGCCTCGGTAAGTGTCAAAATATCCCCATTCTTCGGACATGAAGTTCGGGTTGTAATTTAATCCTACACTCGGTGATATCACATGGCGGATTCCTTTGATCAGTGCGTCTTCTTTGGGAGAGATATAAGTTCCGTAAATATTGGTGCTGATGGCGGTTCCCATATTGAATGTACGGTAAGAGTCAAAACCGTTTACGTCATGGTCAATTACGGTTTGCTCAAAAGGGTCATATTCTTTTTGAATGGTTTGAAGGTACCAAACCTCTTGATATCCGGCATTGAATGTGACAGGGAAATAATTGCCGAGCGTCACGCCGGTGTTGAGGTCGATGCGGTGTTTGGCCCCGTTCTGGGCTGCGTCCCACATCCGTTCCGTAAAAGCGTCTTCTTCGGTCGTGTTGATGTTGTTGACCACATTGAGGTTGTAACCCACGGCCAAATTGCTGAGCAATCCCTTTCGACTGCCTGCTTTTGGCGCGAACGGATAAATACGGCTCATGTTAAAAGTCATTTGCGGCAATACAAATTGCATGGTCGCCGATTGGGTAGAACTTAAATTATTGTTCTGGTGGTGAGAGGCCACAACTGAAAGTGAGAACGGTGAATTCGGAAAAGTCTTATTGATGGAAATCGACGATGATGTGGAATTGGTATAAACATCACCGTTGATGATATTGTTATTGTTGATACTTTGCCTGAAATATTGCGAACTCGTATAATTTACATTGGCCGTAAAAATCAGGTTGGGATTGGCTTTGGGATCTTGGGAATGGTTCCAGTTCAGGCGGTAGTTGGTTGCTTTGTTGTAATTGTCCAATCCTTTGATGCCGGTAATCCGGTTTTCGTAATCAAAACGGAACCCTCCATTGAACCGATACCTTTTTCGGTAAGCGGAATTGGCATGAATCCCCCAACTTCCCTTAGTGTAAATTTCTCCCGTAACCGATAAGTCCAAATAATCGCCGATAGGCAGGTAAAAGCCGCCGCCTTCCAAAAAGAAACCCACGTCGGTTCGCTCTCCAAAAGAAGGGATAATGATTCCCGCGCTTCGGTTTTCGCCCATCGGTAAATAGGCAAACGGCAACGTCAGCGGGGTCGGGACATCGTAAATCCGCATATTGATTGGGCCCGTAATCATGACTTTGTTTTTTTCGCTGTCGATGAATTTCGCACGGTTCGTCCGCAAAACATAATCCGGGTCGTCGGTTTTCCGTTCGATGAAATAAGTATCGGTGGTATAGTCCGCGCCACGGATGTACATGATGCTGTCATTGACTCTTTTGACGCGGTCTCCGACCAGAACGCCTTCACCTTCGTTGATTCGGACATTGTAGGCAACGCCGACTTTGGTTTTGAAATTGATTTTAAAACTGTGTTGTTCGTAGGACTTCCCGCCTTGTTTGAAGATGGTAGGTTCAACCATCATTCCCGTAGAATCGCGTTTTCCGTCTGCATAAACATCGCCGGTTTCCCAATTGATTTCCACGTAATCTGCCAATATTTCCATATCGGTATATTGTACAATGGCGTTCCTGAGCAGATAGCTCATTTTATTTTTCCATTCATGGATTTGGTCATCAGAATTGTATGCCAAAACATCTTCGAGGCGTTCTTCGCTCCGAATCGTATCAATTTTAATGGAATCTACTGCAATAACCACAGTATCATTCCCGTTTTGGTTAGGTTCAACTTGTGAAAAAGCCCTACTGTTGATAAGCAGTAGAAAAAATAATACAAATACGTATTTAAATACTCTTTTATACAAAGTATAAAACTTAATTTTGCGCTAAATTGGGTCAAAAGTAATCAAAAAATGTGGCTGTAGTATGAGATTAACAATGATTAACAAAGAAATATTTTTCAGTATATTCTTCCTATTCTTATCCATAGGAAATTCTTTCGCCCAACAGAAACAAGATTTTGTGATCGTAATCGATGCCGGACACGGCGGAAAAGACTCCGGTGCGAGGGGAGTGGTCGAAAACGAAAAGGACATCGTGTTGGATGTAGCTTTGAAAGTCGGAAAACTGATTGAAAATAAACACAAAGACGTAAAAGTTGTTTATACCCGCACCACCGATGTGTTTTTGGAGTTATACGAAAGAGCCGCAATCGCCAACCGACACCACGCAAATTTATTCGTTTCCATCCACTGTAATTCCGCTAAAAACAATACAGCTTACGGTTCCGAAACCTTTGTGATGGGATTGCGCCGCATGCAGGAAAATATCGAAGTTTCCCAACGGGAAAACAATGTAATCCTATTGGAAGATGACCATGAACGTTACCAAAAGTTTGACCCCAACGACCCTGAAGCGGTGATTGCCTTCGAAATCATGCATGCAGCCTACAAAGACCAAAGCATCCGTTTTGCCCAATTGGTGGAAAACGAATTCGTAAAAACCGGCCGTTCCAGCCGGGGTGTCAAGCAAGGTATCTTTCACGTTTTACGCGAAAACGCATCCCCTTCGGTTCTGATCGAATTGGGTTTTATCAATAACCAAGACGAAGGTACTTACTTGGCGAGCAATCGGGGAAAAGAAGATATGGCCGCTGCCATCCTCAGGGCATTTGACGATTACAAAAGGGAATACGACCGGAAAAGCGGGAAAGTCCAAGATGAAAAAGAGGAAGTAAAACCCAAAGAGCCCGAAAAACCTGTTCCCGGTAAAACGTTTAAAATCCAGTTCTTGGTGTCCAAAAATAAATATTCTGCAAGTGCGGCTCAACTGAAAGGGTTGACAGGGGTTGAAATCGTGCAGGTCGGAGAGAATTTCAAATATTATTATGGGAACACCAATTTGGCTTCAGAACGCGATGCACTATTGGAATTCGTCAAAAGGAAAGGTTTCAACGACGCCTTTGTAGCTGAATTCACCAACAACGAAAAATTACAGGGGAAACAAAATTACCGCGTCCAGTTTTTGACTTCCAATAAACGTTACCGCGATCGGGACGGGAAATTCGGAGGACTCAAAAATGTGTTCCGCCTCAAAGACGGTAAACTTTACAAATACTTCTACGGTTCCGAAAAAACCTATGATGAAGCTTATGAATTATTGCAACAAGTCCAGAAAAAAGGTTTCAAAAATGCGTTTATCGTAACCTTTGATGGCGAAAAGATAATTCAGTAGCGGAAATTATACGTATTTTTGCCTAAAATTTTGATGTAGATGAGAATTTCCAAAGAAGTGAAAACAGGCGTTGTAGTGATCCTAACCTTGGTAGGTTTCTATTCACTTTACAATTTCCTGAAAGGAAAAAATTTATTCGCCGCGGGCAACACTTATTATATAAAATACGATGACGTTAGTGGGCTGTCACCATCAAAACCTGTTTCAGTAAATGGTTTGAGAGTCGGAAGGGTTGATGAAATACAAATCAAGGACGGGCAAACCCCTATCTATTTTGTAGTCAAAATTTCATTGGAAAGAGACATAGATTTCTCCAAAAATACGGTGGCCGAAATTTATGAACCCGGCCTGATGTCAGGTCCGGAAATCAGGCTTTTGTTGGATTACGAAGGCCCGAGAGCCGAAAACGAAGACACGCTGCGTGCGCTGGTAAGGCCTTCCTTGACAACCATGTTTTCTAAAGAATTGGAACCCACCAAACGAAAATTGGATTCCTTACTGGTTTCGGTAAACTCTACCATGATGAGCGTCGATAAACTTCTGGACGAGGAAAACCGGCAGAGCATGAAAAATATTCTCAAAAATCTGGATGCGACTTTGATTTCATTCAACGGTACCGCTCAATCCCTGACCCGGACTTCAGAAAATGCCAATGCATTGATCATTGAAAACAAAGGACAGTTAAAAAATACATTGGCGTCTGCCGAACAAACTTTGGATAAGTTCGGGACCGTGGCGGATAAGTTCAATAATTTAGAATTGGAAAAAATTATAAAGAATTTTGAAGAAGCTTCGGTCAATCTGAACATGGTTCTTAATAAGATAAACAGCGGAGAAGGCACACTGGGAGCGATGATGAACGACAAACAGCTTTACGACAACCTTACCCAAACTTCCAAAACCTTGGATGAACTCTTGGCGGATCTCAAGGAAAACCCCAACAGATATGTACAATTTTCTATCTTTGGGAAAAAGCAGAAACCTGCAGAAGAAAAATAGTTTATGCAATACATAGACAACATCCTTTTCGCGATTTTACTGGTAGTGGCCATTTGGTTTTTCAGCAGAAATGTCGGGAAACTGCTGCGCAATATAAAGCTGGGTAAACCCCACAACCGAAATGACCGCCCCGCTGAACGTTGGGCAACCATGGCCAGAGTAGCATTGGGACAAGGAAAAATGGGTGTCCGACCCATTCCCGCGATTTTACACGGTTTTGTGTACATAGGTTTTTTACTGATCAACATAGAAGTCATCGAAATCCTTATTGACGGCGTATTTGGAACACACCGTGTATTGGGTTTCTTGGGAGGTTTCTACAATGCGATGATTGGTTTCTTTGAAATCCTCGCTTTATTGACGCTGATTTCCTGTGTGATTTTTTTAATCAGAAGAAACATTGTAAAAGTCAGAAGGTTCCTGAATCCGGAAATGAAAGGCTGGCCAAGTAAGGACGCAAATTATATTCTTTATATGGAAATCGCTTTCATGGTGGCATTGCTGACCATGAACGGCGCTGATTCGCTTCTTCAAAAAATGGGAAGTGAACACTATACGCAAATCGGTGGTTTTTTAATCAGCGGATTGCTCACAGAGCCTTTAATGAGCGGATTCAGTGAGTCCAATCTGATTTTGATTGAACGAATTGCGTGGTGGTTTCATATCATTGGAATTTTATTCTTTTTGAATTATTTGTATTATTCTAAACATTTGCACATCATCCTTGCTTTTCCAAATACGTACTTTTCTAAACTGAAACCCAAAGGAGAATTCAATAATTTGGAATCCGTTACCAAAGAAGTGAAATTGATGATGGATCCCAATGCCGACCCGTTTGCCGCACCCGCAGAGGGAACTGGTCCCGCAGAACCCGAAACATTCGGTGCCAAAGATATTTTTGATTTGAATCAAATCCAATTACTGAACGCTTATACATGTACAGAATGCGGTCGATGTACAGCGGAATGCCCGGCAAACATCACCGGAAAAAAACTTTCTCCAAGAAAAATCATGATGGATACCCGTGACCGAATCGAAGATGTCAGCAAAGTCATCGATGCAAAAGGGAAATGGGAAGATGATGGAAAAACACTGGTTCATGATTACATCACCCCGGAGGAACTTTGGGCTTGTACCACTTGCAACGCTTGTACACAGGCTTGTCCGATTAATATAGACCCGCTATCAATCATCATGGATCTGAGAAGATATTTGGTGATGGAACAATCCGCGGCACCACAGGAGTTGAACCTGATGATGTCCAACGTAGAAAACAACAGCGCGCCTTGGCAGTTCAACCAACAAGACAGGCTAAATTGGGCGAATGATTAATTTTTAGTTAATTCAATTAAAATGGAAGTAAAAACAATGGCGCAATATATGGCGGAAGGCAAACAACCCGAAGTTTTGTTCTGGGTAGGTTGCGCCGGAAGTTTTGATGACAGAGCCAAAAAAATTACACGCGCATTTGTAAAAATTTTGAACAAAGTCGGAGTTGAATTTGCGGTTTTGGGAACAGAAGAAGGCTGTACAGGCGACCCTGCCAAACGTGCCGGAAATGAATTTGTTTTCCAGATGCAGGCCATGATGAACATTGAAGTCCTGAATGCCTACGAAATAAAAACCATCGTGACGGCCTGTCCGCATTGTTTCAATACCTTGAAAAATGAATATCCGTCTTTGGGTGGAAATTACGAAGTCATCCACCATTCGCAATTTTTACAAAAACTCATCAACGATGGGAAATTAACCATCGAAGGAAACGAGGTGTTCAAAGGAAAAAGAATCACTTTCCACGACCCTTGTTATTTGGGACGGGGAAACAATGTTTATGAAGCACCTCGGGTTTTAATTGAAAAACTGGACGCTGAACTGGTGGAAATGAAACGTTGCCGTACCCGCGGATTATGCTGCGGAGCCGGTGGGGCGCAAATGTTCAAAGAACCCGAGCCGGGCAGAAAGGACATCAACATCGAACGCACCGAAGAAGCTTTGGAAACCGCCCCCCAAATTATCGCTACCGGTTGCCCGTTTTGCAATACCATGATGACCGACGGGGTTAAGAATAAAAACAAGGAAGCGGAAGTTCTTGTCAAAGACCTCGCTGAACTGATTGCCGAAGCGGAGGATTTGTAAAAATCTAAACTTAATTGCAGATTTTAACCTTGTCCGGGATTTAAACCTTGACGGGGTTTCCCGATATTTGTATCCTAAATTATTTCGAAAATGAATTTACCACATGATTCCAAAATATGGATTTTCCAGTCTTCAAGAAATTTCAATGAAGCGGAAATCACCGACATAGAAAAATCACTGGATAGTTTTATGCAGGAATGGAATGCCCACGGAGCTGCGCTGACAGCCGCTTATGCAATTCCTTACGACCGTTTTATCGTCATTGCGGCCGATGAAGATAAAGTACCTGCTTCGGGCTGCTCCATCGACTCCATGACCCGGCAAATCAAGGTGCTCGAAGAAAAATACAATTTTGGCCTGCTCAACCGTATGCTGGTTTCTTACAAAATCGAAGATGAAATCATTACCCTTCCACTCAATGAATTCAAGCAGAAAGTAAAACAAAACGAAATCCCTGATGAGGCTTCCGTCTTTCACAACGGGATAACGAAATTATCCGATTTCGAAGAAGGCTGGGAACTGCCGCTTGCGGAAAGTTGGGTAAAGGCACTCTTGGGTTGATTCCGGATTTCTTCCCCGAACCTTTTTTAATATATTCTCGAAAAATAATTACATTTACATCTGATAAATTTAAACTTCAGAATCATGAAAAAAGGTTGTCTTATTGGCGGAATCATTGGGTTATTGGCTTTAGTAGTTATACTCGTGTTATGGGGAATTGGAATTTATAATGGAATTATCCCTAAGGACAATGCAGCCAAAAGTCAGTGGGGAAACGTTGAAACAGCATATCAGAAGCGTTTTGATTTAACGGATCAACTGGTTGAAACTGTAAAAGGAGCTAAGAATTTCGAGCAAGAAACGTTAACTCAAGTTATTGAAGCCCGTTCAAAAGCCACACAAACTACAATTGACCCCACTAATCTTACTCCGGAAAAGATATCTGAATTTCAGCAAGCCCAAGGGGGATTAACAAATGCCCTGAGTCGCTTGATGGTAGTGGTGGAGAGATATCCGGATCTAAAATCCAATCAGAATTTTCTGTCTTTACAAACGTCTTTGGAAAGTATGGCGGATGAAATTCGGTTTGAACAAAGAAAATTCAATGATGCAGCTAAATTATACAATGATTATATTTTGACGTTTCCAAACAGGTTTATTGCAAGTTTGGGTGGATTTACAGAAAAAGGCTATTTTACTGCTGCGGAAGGTGCAGACATTGCACCCACTATAGATTTTTCAAATTAAATGAATTGAAAGATTTCTCTCTTACTCCCAAACAGGAAAAGAAAATCATCCGGGCCATCCGGGAAGCGGAACGCAACACCAGCGGTGAAATCCGGGTGCATATTGATGCAAACGCTTCCGAAAACCATTTTGAGACTTCGGTTTCGGTTTTCAATTCCCTGAAAATGAATGAAACCAAGCACCGCAATGGCGTGCTTTTTCATGTTTCTCCAAAAGACCACAACTTTACCGTTATTGGCGATGTCGGGATTGATGCGGTTACACCTGACGATTTCTGGGATGAAATCAAAAATGTGGTGATTAAAAAATTCAAAAAAGGAAAATACACCAAAGGCCTGGTGACCGGAATCAACATGGCGGGGGAAGCCTTGAAAGTACATTTTCCTTATCAGCCCGATGACCAAAACGAATTGCCCGATGAAATCAGTTGGAGTTAAAATTTTTTTCCTGTTTTTAATCGGGATATTTAGTTGGGCACAAACCCCTGATGAGGTTACACACCCGGATTATACACCCCAAAAGCAACTCGTCCATGACTTCGGTGAATTATTGAGCGCGGAACAAAAAGCCCGTCTGGAATCCAAACTCGTCGCTTATGACGATTCCACATCTGTTCAGATTGCGGTGGTGACTTTCAAAGAACTCAACGGTTATCCCATTACGCTTTTAGCCAATGAAATCGGTGAGAATTGGGGCGTCGGGCAAAAAGAAAAACACAACGGGATTGTCATTGTTATCAGCGACAAAGACCGTAAAGTGGAACTGCGTACTGCGTACGGTATCCAAGCGAAAATGCCCCCCACCATATCCAAACTCATCATCGACCGCGAAATGATTCCTTCGTTTAAACAAGGCGATTATTATACCGGGCTAAACAATGCGGTGGTTGCCATCCAACAGCAATTAGCCGGACAATACGAGGCAGAACCGGAGTCGGAGAGTTCCTACGGCGTATTGATTTTTTTCCTTTTTCTGGGTATAATATTTCTGTTTATCATCATTGCCGGCAAAGGCGGAGGGGGCAAAGGCGGAAACCGCAGCAAACGCGGATTCAACTGGGGTGACTTGATTTTAACCAGTGGCGGTGCCGGGTCATGGGGTGGTTTTGGAGGAGGAAGCGGCGGCGGCGGATTTGGTGGCGGCGGATTCGGCGGTTTTGGGGGTGGAAGTTTCGGCGGAGGCGGCGCAAGCGGAAGCTGGTAAATTTATCTTTATGGCACATAAATTTTTCATTTCTTTCATTTTAATTTTCCTCATTCAATTTGGAAATGCACAGGAAAATGATTCTCTCCAAATTAAAAATCCTGAGTATCCGCTTGTAGAAGTCAATGATTCAGTTAAAATCACAAGCTATGGATATGACAATGTCTTGGGCGTTGTCCTGGGTTATAGTTTAGGGAAATACAGTTATGGAGAAGTTGGGGTTTCACTGAATTCTTCGCACCACTTACTTTCTTTTGTGAAATTTATAGGGACTGAATTCCGGATTGGACAGGATTTTATCGTTGGGCCCAAAGTCGGTTTTTGGTTTAGCGGTGGAATAGCTTTTGGCCTGAATGCCATTTATTATACCGATTTCGATGACGGTGCATTGGTTTTTCGGCCGGAAATTGGTTTTGGGTTATTTGGTCTCAAACTGGTTTATGGGTACAATTGGAATTTAACCAATAAAGATTTCAGGGGAATTAATTCACATTTCGGCGGAATTACATTTTCCTTTCCGGTAAAAAAGCCGCAAAGACTCAAAGAATTAGAAATAAAGTATTCTCGGCAATAAAACTATCTTTGTTTCATGATGGATTTGAACCTTATCTATTCGCCGAAACGACTCGGCACCAATTCCACAAAGGACACCCGCACCGAATACCAGCGCGATTTTGACCGGATTATTTTTTCGTCGGCTTTTCGTCGTTTACAAAATAAAACACAGGTTTTTCCGCTTCCGGGCAGCGTCTTTGTCCATAATCGATTGACACATTCGCTAGAAGTGGCTTCGGTTGGACGCTCTCTGGGTAGCCTGGTTGGTGAGTTCATCTATAGAAATTATAAAGAAAAATTAAACAAAGAGTCCCGTCAATTTTACAGGCACAATCTCTACAATGTGATTTCCTCGGCTTGTCTTTGTCACGACATCGGGAATCCGGCTTTCGGGCATTCGGGAGAAGATGCCATTGCTTCTTATTTTGAAAAGAATGAAAAAGATTTCAAATCCTTGTTTTCGGATAAGCAATGGGCGGATTTTATTCATTTTGAAGGAAATGCAAATGCCATAAGAATCCTTACGCAACAACAGTCCGGCAAATCAGAAGGCGGGTTGGGACTCACTTATGCGACACTGGTTTCCATCGCTAAATATCCTTGTGAATCGGTTGCCAAAACCAAAGGAATTCTGCATCGAAAAAAGTTTGGATTTTTTCAATCCGAAAAAGAAAATTTTGGAAAAATAGCAGCCGAAACCCAAATGATCCGGGAAAGCGATGAACCTTTGATTTACAAAAGGCATCCATTCGTTTGGTTGGTTGAGGCGGCTGACGATATTTGTTACAACATCATCGACTTGGAAGATTCGCATCGTTTGGGGATCATTGACCACGATAAATGTAAAAATCTTTTGACTAATCTGATTGCTTCTTTGGACGAAACCGGAATCGACAAAGTAAAAAATCGCTTAGACACTATTTCCGATAAGAATGAGAAAATCTCCTATCTCCGGGCGAAATCCATCGGTCAATTGATTTTCAATGTAGCCAAAGCTTATGAAAATCATTTTGAAATCATTCTAAACGGACAACTGGAAAAACCACTGTTGGAACTGGTTCAGGTAAATAATCCGGATGCCTCGGAAGTTTTAAATGCGATTGAAAAATTTTCGGTGGAATACATTTATAACCATCATTCGGTGGTCGAAATCGAAAATGCGGGATACAACGTGATGTATGAACTGCTTTCGCATTTTGTTCCTCCGGTTTTGAAATCTTCTGAAAACCGCAGTAAATCGGAACAAAAAGCAGTTAAATTAATCCCTAATCAGTTTTTGTACGAGGACAAATCCGATTACGAGAAAATTCTGGGCGTATTGGATTACGTTTCGGGAATGACCGATAATTATGCGACGGAACTTTACCGAAGAATCAAAGGAATTGAAATCGGGATGAGGCGATAATTCATCAGAATTTAAAAGTCCTGTCCGGAATGCTCGGATTGATTTGAATCTTGTTGAAACGAATTACATATTCACCGCCATCTTTAGGCCTTCCTATCAATTTGGTAGCGAATTCTAAACCGCCGAAACTTTTGTAATCGAAGTACAATATGGTTTCCTCAGAAGTTTCCTCAGACAATAGGGAATAATCTTTCACGGAAAAACAATAGATAATTTTATTGGTGTGTTTGGTCAGAACTACTTTGTAGCACTCCTTCCCTTCTACTTTGTCTTTACCTACATATTCCGCTTCAAAACCTTTTTTGTTGTATTCCATCATGTCGGAATCGAAAGAATCGGGTTGATAACCGGGAATTTTTTCATTCTTTTTGGAAATTTCATTGTAAGTCCAACCGTTTTTCCCGTCATAACCTTCATTCAGTATTTCTTTTCCATCCATGATAAAAGCGACCTTTTTCTCGTAGGGTCTTCTGTGGTAAATGATAATCGGATAGGATTGTTCAACGCCCAAAGTCGCTTCACCTTCGAGTATAATGGAATTCAGGCTTCGCCATTTTTCAATGCCACCCGAGTTTTCGAGATGCTGGTTGATGATGCTTTCGGCGGTTTGAGCAGAAACCGAAATGGCTGTAATTGAAATAAATACAAATAATCCTAAAGCGGTCTTCCACAACTTACATTTTCTCATACAATTCTCTTAATTTCTTTTCGGTAATAATTTCTTCCCTGCTTCATTCTTCAGAAAGGATTTCTAAAAACGGCTTTCAGGAAGTAAAGATACCCATTCAAATCTAAAACAAAATTAAGAGTTTTTACGACAGGAAATATATGTTAAATAATTTGGGAGTTATTTGTCTTTCACATAAGTTTGTCAAAATCAATTTACTATTTTAAAACTTAATATATGAAAACTATGTATGACAGTAGTCTTGTTCTCCTGTTCCGAAGATGAAGGTGTTCCTAAACAAGAAACTCTGGAAAAGTCTCAGAAAAACTTTGAAAAAAGCATTATTAGCTTTCAAGAAATGAAGTCGAAGGTATCGGGTCATTCATTTGACAATATAAAGGCGGGAATGATTATATCCAAGCGATTGATAGTGCCTATATAATTCAATATACCAACGACGCTATTACTACATTTACCATGAGAGTAAGTACTTTGGATGATGAAAATTATACTTATTCTAATCTTCTTATTTGGCAACAAGATGAGGAAGAAAATGAGATTATTATCCATTATTCGCCAACAACACAATGGCAAGATGCACATGACAATGGAGAATTCCTGCCCTATGACGGATTGCTTGAAGTTACGGATACAGAAGGAAATTATTTATCAAATCAAAATGCGCAGGGCAAAGGAGCCATTATTGAATGTAACTATACCATAGAGCCGGTTTGGACTTGTTCCAATGGTAATCCCCATGCGCCCGGTGCACCCGGCTGTGTGGCAGAAAGCCATAGTGTAACCTGGGTGTTGGTCGGTGGCTGTACTTCTGTGCCAACAGGTGGCGGTGGAAACAATAATGGTGGCGGGATAGACCCTGATTTACCTACTGACCCAACTGGCGGGCCATGGGGAGGTGGAAGTAATAATTCCAGCGGTGGTACAGCCTTTGATATTGAGTTTTTGGGTGCTCTAACACAAAATCAGATCAATTGGCTAAATGCCAACCCAAATGTCATACCCCAAATTTACAACTACCTGCAGGCTCATGGCCAACCTGATAATCAAAACGGATGGTATGGTAATTATCAGGCTGTGCAGTTTGCACTTTGGGCAGTTGAGTATTTGATGAATAATCCTGATTTATCAACAAATAATATAATTGAGCACCTTCAGTGGCTAGAACATGTTTACGATGGCGAACTGCAAAATAATCCCTGTGCTGCCGTAGTCTATAATAAGCTTAAAAACAACAAGACTGCATTTAATATGCTGAAGAATTTTGAAGGGGACGCTCCAATAATGCATTTGGAGTGGAAAGTTGAAAACTTGGGAAACTGTAATTCTTCATCATGCCAAAGTGGGCAAACCACAAGTAATCCATATAATGCATTGATAACTATAGAATTAAATAGCAATATGCTTTATAGTGCTTCAAAAGTTTGGGTTGCTAGCATTATGTTACATGAGCTAATTCATGCTCATATCTACAGAAAGGTATATACTGAAGAAGATAATAATCCTTATTATCCAAATCCTCATGATTTCCCATCCTTATGGGAAGCATATATTACAAATAGTGATTATAGTCATGAATATATGGCAACTCATTACGTAAATATTATAAAAAATGCATTGCAAAGCTATTGTCAAAGTGAAAATATTTCCGTTAGTAATGAAATTTTGACTGCACTTGCTTGGGGTGGATTACAAGATACAACTCCGTGGAATAACCTGCCATTATCAACAAGGTTACAGTATAACACTATACAAGGACAGCAAATAGTAGCAGGGGGTTGTCCGTAAAACTATTTTTTTATGAATATTTTTATTAAAATTATCGTACTATTTGCCTTAATGATTTCTTGTAAAAACAAGGAAATTGAAATCGTTGATTCACCGCAAACTACCTTGGAAGATATTATCAAAGAAGAAAAGAAAGGAGATGAACAAAAAGATGAAGATTTGTTAATGGAAGAACAGAATAATACTATTCTGTATAAAAAAAATGGAATAGAGGGGATTATATTTACAAAAAAGTATTATAAAAATAACCCTAATAACTTTACCCCAACAAAACAGCAGATAGACGAAATGGAAGAGTTAATATCACAAGAACCAGATGATTTTTCCAACTATTATAGACAATATGACGGAGCGCAATTTCCAAAAGATAAAATTTATCGTATTCATGTACAACTTATCCCCAAAGACTGGGTAGGAAAAGGCAATCTTAAGGAATGGAGAATACATAGAATAGCGATTACCAATTTAAACATATTCTATGATTTAAATACCAAAGAACTATCTGTTCCTAAGTTAAGGGGTATTAATCATTGACTTCGCTAGTCAATGGATTTTAGTCTTTTTATTCAGAAGTGTGAACAGCAACAAAATGCTGGAGGATGTCCTTAAAAAAAGAAAGAATGAAAAAAATAATAACCTTGATTTTTATTTTAACACTTATACTTCCATTAGCAGCACAAAGTTCAGTAGTGCCATATAAGAAAATAAATATTAATGACATCGAAGGCGTTATATTTCAGAGTATAAAATCTAAAAATTCTTTTATCCCGAGTGATTCTGAAATCAAGAATTTTGAATGTAAAATTAAGGATAAAGGAAAATCTTATAACGATTATGTGAGACAGTATATTGGTATAATTATTAATAATAGAAAATATATAATAACTCTATTTATTCACAAAAGAGTAGCGGATGGTATCCTTTGGGAAAAGGAATTTATTACAGTAGAAGGAGGCGGAGATAATTATATCAATGTTAAGTACGATATAGCTGAAGACAGAATAATCTATTTTTATGAAAATGCGGTTGAGTAATCTCTGATAGTATTACATATATTCCCGATGATAAAAAAATCAGAAAAAAAATAATAACTTTAAATTGTAAAAATAAATAATGAAAAAGAGCAGATTTAGTTAGTAACTGTAAATGCCCTGAAAAATGGAGGCCAGATTGGGCAAAAGTACGAGGGGTACTAATTTATAACCAACCTTTAAGTACATTAGGATGTCCGTAGCTAAAATCTTTTACCATACAATCATTTATGCTTTATGTTTTTTATTCTTGAGATTTATTGTAGATACTCTTAAGAATATGGTGTTAAAAATTGAATTGATTAACACAGGAGTTTATAGTGGTGTTTTTCCAGAAATTTCTATTTTCGAATACGGCATTAGTTTTATGATTGTATTTTTGCCACTATTATTATCCTCCCTAAGTTTTAATTTTTTTGTCAAAGATTTAATCTCGAAAATTTTTTATTGGTTTATTGCAACAATTCCAATTTTATATTATTTATGGATTTCTCTTCTTGTTTTAACTTATGGCGGAGTTAAGGGATTTTTAATTTTTTCTCTGCTTGTGTTTTATTTGATTTTAGTATTTTTTTATAATTACAGGATGATAAATAAGAAGATGGCTAAAAGGTGAGTAATTAGCAATTTACTATAAATTTAAATAAATCACCAAGGAATCGGAGTAAAAGGAAAATAATTGAAATGTGTGAAACTTACATTTTCTCATACAATTCTCTTAATTTTTTTTCGGTGATAATTTTTTGCCAGTTTTTGCCCAAAGCATTTTCCCAAAGCGGTGCGAGGTTCAGAGCGACTTGTACCATTTTATTCATTTCTTCTTCGCTCATCTGAGCACAAATATTCTGCGGAATTTCCACTTCGAATTTTTCAACCATTTTCTTGAAGTCACGAACGCCTTCCGGATAAAACGCTTCAATTTGGTCAAAGGCGATACAATTTCCAACGCCATGTTTAATTCCTAACACATAAGACAAGCCATAGCTCAGCGCATGCGCGACCCCTACTTGTGAATACGCAATGCTCATGCCGCCGTGCCAGGAAGCCATCATCAGGTCTTCGTAGGATTCCGCGTCCCATTCGTCTTTTTCCAAATAGATTTTTTTACAAAGTTCCAATGCTTTTTCGCCATAGCTTTTGCTAAACGCGTTCAGAAAGGTTCCATTGAGCGACTCGATGCAATGGATATAGCAATCCATTCCCGTAAAAAAAGCCTGTTCTTTTGGTGTTCCTTCGGTAAGCTGCGGGTCCAGAACCACCTGATTAAACGGCGTAAAATCAGAATTTAAACCTAATTTTCTTTCAGGCCCTGTCAAAACACAAGTTCTGGAAACTTCTGCGCCGGTTCCGCTGAGCGTTGGGATTCCGGCATGGTAAACCCCTTCGTTTTTTATTAAATCCCAACCCTGGTAATCTGCAGAAGAACCTTCGTTGGTCATCATCAGCGCAACGGCCTTGGTCATATCTAGCACGCTTCCACCACCATAACCGATGATTCCGGAAACTTTACCGAATTCTTCTTTGAGCGCATCCCTGATTTTATCGACATCTGAAGTTTTAGGTTCTTCTGTAGTGTCTATAAAAATGATTTTATCATTCTTATCCAGCGGTATATGGTTGACCAATGGTTTTTCTTTGAAACAATGGTCAGCGAAATAAATAATGGGATATCCGTTTTTCCTGACGGGATTCGCAATTTCCTCAACTTGTTTAGAACTTCCCTTGCCATAAATGACGCGGGGAACCATAGGAAAATTTTTAAAACTCATGACCCTTAGTTTTAGTGAGTTCCGATAAATACCGGTTTGCCCTTTCCAAATCTTCTTTGGTATCGATTCCGATTCCCATAAATCCGGTTTCAAGGACTTTGATTTTCATACCGTATTCAAGGTAACGCAATTGTTCCAGCTTTTCCGCTTTTTCATTCTGAAGCATGGGAAGCTTTGAGAAATTCAGTAAAGCTTCTTTTCTGAAAGCATAAATACCGATGTGCTGAAAATACCTCGCCCGGAAGTTCGTCTCCCTCGGATATGGAATGGGACTCCGGGAAAAGTAAAGCGCAAAATTATCCTTGTCCCAAATCGCTTTTACACTGTTGGGATTATTGATTTCGTCTTCATCGAAGATTTCCTGCGCCAGCGTTGCCAGTGAAATTTCTTTATTGAAATCATTTCGGTAAACCTGAATCAGTTTATCCAATGCGTCTTTTTGCACAAAAGGCTCATCACCCTGTACATTGAGAACAATATCACAATCTATTTCCTGAACGGCTTCTGCAATTCGATCGCTTCCGGTTTCATGGGTCGATTTGCTCATCATGGCCTTGCCGCCGTGTCTATAAATTTCATCATAAATGATTTCCGAATCGGTCACCACAAAAACATCATGAAACAAATCGGTTTTGACGGTATTTTCATACGTGGTTCGGATAACGGATTTGTTACCTAAATCTGCCATGAGTTTTGCAGGAAAACGGGTAGATGCATAGCGTGCAGGGATGACGGCAATGGTTCTCAAATTAGTATCTTAACGTTTTTTTCAAAATTACAAATTTCTACCATATAACAATCCCCGAAAATATAAAACTATCGGGGATTTCAAAGATTTAATAATGGTTTGGACCAATCAGGATAGGCCTGCTTTTTTGCGATAGAATTTAATTCCGAAAAAAACGATTAAAAGTATCAGCCAAATCGGCCAGACATAAAGCAATACCAGACATACGGACTGGAAGAAATAAAATCCTTTCTCAACGGATTTCCCGGCACTGTACCAAAATCCAGGGCGATAATGACTGTCATGATTTTTAAGATTGGCAACGACGGTCTCGGCAATTTTTTCTTTTTCGTTCAAAAGCAAAATCACCGTGCTGAAAGCAACCTCATCTTTTAATTTGAGGGTTGAAATTTTTTGGAAATTGATTTCAGAATGGTTTTCATCCAAATAACTCACAACGTTTTGTTTATCGGGAATTTTACCGGATTCTTTGTTGATTTCTCCTAATTTTTCCGAGGTTTTATCCAATCGGTTTTTTTCCAATTCAGCCATTACAAAGTTCAGGCTTACATCTTCCGCAGAAATATTTCGGTGATGAAGAAATTTCATTTCATCTCCCAAGGAATGCAAGAAATTCCCCAGTTCCTGCTGCGGAATCCGAACGGTCATCGTATTTTGAACGAAATATTTTTTCACTTCTCGGGCACTGTCGGCATCCATTTCAAAAACTTCTTTTGAAAGCACCCGGCTGTACAACTGACTTTCGGTTATAAATCCACCTGATTCTGCCACTTTCTTTTCAATTCGGGTGGTGGATTGATAAACATTTTCCACTTCCATAGACAAGTCCGCAGTCCTAACGAATTGCCGTTCAGGGTCTTGATAAGTCGCGACGGTAGAACTGAGCGGGATTTCAGAATTTAAAATTGCCGAATCCAAGAGCGGTTCGCCTTCGTTCTCGGTTGCATATTCGCTGGTTTCATAGCCGGAATACTGTTCACATCCGAAAAGGATTAATAAGGAAAAAACGACAAGGATGATTTTTGATTTTTTCATATGATTATATTTTTTGATTTGTTCAATTCAAATCTCATCTTTTAAAAATCCGATTCCTTGTGAAATGATTGCAACTCAATTGTAATTTTCAATTGTTTGAAAATGAGTATTTTGTAAAATTCAATTACAATTTATCTGGAAAATTTAAATTATTTAGTATTCAATCAGAAACTTTTATCTTTACAAATTCAAATTAATCGACTTCTTTTGGATCATTTTTCAAATACCGCAAATGCTTTGTCCCTCCTTTTTGACGGGGAAGGATTTTCTTATTGCGTACGGGACGAAAACGGAAAGCAGGGAAAAGTTTCGAAATTTAAAGTTACACATTCGAACCGCTGGGAAGCTGAAGTGGTAAAGGAATTAGAAGTGAATCTGAAGTTGAGAAGGAATTACCGGGCGGTTTCCACAGGTTTTGTTTCAACTTTTTTCAATTTGGTTCCGGACTCATACTTGAATATTTCCCACGAAACCTTATTGAATTTGAGTGAAGCGGAATTTGAAAACAATGCGATTTTGACAAGCCCAACCCGTTTTGGGAATACGTTTGTATATGGTATCAGCCAAACTTTGCTCGATAAATTGAAAGAATTCTATCCATCGGTTAGTATCCATCATTCCGGGCAGGTCTTTATGGATTCAATTAAGTTTTCCAAACAACCGGAATTGCACCTGAACCTTTGCCAAAACTATTTGGAAGTAGTTGTAAATCAGGAAAACAGGATTCTTTTTTACAATTTATTTGAAGTAAAATCGGATGAGGATATTTTGTTTTATGGCCTTTTTGTTTTGGAACAACTTGGTTTGGATGCCAATAAGATTGAATTGAAATGTTACGGCCAATTATTGCCCGGTTCAAATGTTTACCAATTGCTCAAAAAATACATTCGTTTCATCGCTCCGGCGATTAAAGACGAGGAAATTCTTGAAAATTACACACTCCATAATCTCAGCCAATGCGCATCATCTCAGGAAATTTCAGAGGAAAAAAGATAAATGCCCCGGCCAATCTTCCGGTTCGGCCTACAACCGATTTCGCCAAGGAAGCCTTGTTCAATTTATTGAATAACCGGTATTATTTTGACGAGATTTCGGTTTTGGATTTGTTTTTCGGAATCGGCAGCATTACTTTGGAATTTGCTTCGCGTGGATGTGAAAAAATGGTTGCTGTCGACCAGGATTCGGGTTGCGTGAAATTCCTGTCCGAAGTGACCAAGGATTTAAAAGTAGAAGATAAAATTTCCGTTCTCAGAAATGATGTTTTTCAGTTTCTGAAAAGAAATAACCAAGGTCAATTCGATGTGGTTTTTGCCGACCCGCCGTTTACTTTTAGCCAAGAGGATTATTTGAAGTTAATCCATTTGGTAAAGGATAACCAATGGCTTGCTGAAGATGGTGAGTTAATCGTGGAGCATTCATCCCGTTTTCAATTCGATTCAGAGCCCGGATTTGTACAAACCCGGAATTACGGCAATGTCCGATTTTCCTTTTTTGAATGGAATGCTTAGGCTTTCGCTTCTTCAATGATTGCTTGCGCCTCTTCTTTGTCGTCGGGCTTGGTTTCTAATTCCTTTTCCTCGTCTTTTGGGTGAATGGAAAGTTCGATGCTGATGGGGAAATGGTCTGAACCGACCCCGTTTTCTACTTTTAAATGATGCAGACGAAAGTGGCTGCTCACAAAAAAATGATCCAAAGGCCATCTGAAAAACGGGTATTTTGTATGAAATGTATTGTACATCCCGCGTCCAATACGCGGATCGAGCATTCCGCTAATCCTCAGAAATAACCTTGTTGTATGGCTCCAAGCGACATCGTTTAAATCCCCGAAAACAATGGACGGCCCTTGGAATTCCTTTGATTTTTTGCCCATGATCAAAATTTCCGCATCGCGTTCGGTGCTTTCCGTATTTTCCTGCGGAACGGGCGGTGTAGGGTGGACGCCATATAAGCGCATCAGGTGTTTTCCAAATTGGAGGTCAACGATGATGGATGGGATTTCATCGTCGATTAAATAATGGATTTCTTGGTTTTTGATGGGGATTTTGGAATAAAACAACATTCCGTATGTATTTTCCTTCGGGATTTCTATAAAATATTCATATTCCTTTTTTAAATTTTGAACCGCATTTTTCCAGTTTTCATCGGTTTCCAAAAGAAAAACCACGTCCGGATTTGTTTTTTGAATCAAATCCAGTGTTTCCCCAAAAGCCTGATTGTGTTGGTAAACATTTACGGTCATTAACTTAATCTTTTCTGTTCCGGCTTTTTTATTGGCATCCGCCACCATTTTTGATGAAAGAAAAGTATAGGGATAAACGATCCAACCTAAATAAAGAAAATTGAGGCCCAATAAAACCAAACAGACAATGTTTTCCCAACGGTTGAAATCCAATGTGAAAGAGGCGGTCAAAGTGATTACCAAACCGATTCCCAGCATTTGGAACCGCGGATAATCCCACACCCGGACATACCATTTGGGCGATGGAAGAAAAGGAATGAAATTAAGAAAAGTCAGGATTAAACTGAGTAGATAAAAGAGGATTTCCATGGTTTCTATACTGGGATAAATGTACTAAAATCCGGCATAAAAAAAGCACCTGAAAAGGTGCTTATGGAATTTTTTTATAGGAAATATTTAATTGATTACTTCGTAATCGATAGGCATCAAGCCTCTGTCTAAATTTCCGATGGTTTTAAAGGCTTCTTTGCTCAAATCAAATTGCCGGGTTTTTACAAATGGGCCACGGTCGTTCACTTCTACCACAACCGATTTCCCGTTGCGTTGGTTGGTGATTTTTACCTTAGTTCCGAATGGAAGGGTTTTGTGTGCGGCCGTCAATTCATTCATGTTGTAAACTTTTCCGCTCGCTGTTTTTTTACCGTGAAACTGATCGCCGTACCAAGATGCTTTTCCGCTACCGGAAAGCCAAGTGGCTCCGTTGTACAAGCCCGCTCCGCCTAAGGTGATGAATCCGATAAGTAAGATGAAAGTTAATATTGATTTCATATCTATTTTGTTTCAAACGATGTGCAAATTTAAGGAGGAATCGTTTTCATAGCTGAATGGGACTTCGATGAATCTCCGATGAACAGCCTAAACGGCTCGAATGCCTTTGTATGAAAGAATTTAAAGAGGCGGTTAAACTTTTGTTAAAAATAGGAAAAATGTTAAAATTTTTAAGATTTTAACATTTTCGAGTTGGCTAATTATATTTAATTACCTTGTAATGAGATTTTTATCCGACTTTAAACGGATATGGAAATTCAATTTAATTCACCCAATAACCTTTTTACGGTTTCGGCAATGGTTTTTCCATCTGCTTTTCCGGCTAATGTGGAAGATGCAGTGCCCATGACTTTACCCATGTCTTTTGCAGATTCCGCACCGGTTTGTACAATGATTTCTTTGATTTTTATTTCCAATTCTTCTATCGAAAGCTGCTGTGGTAAAAATTCTTGTATGACTTCAGCTTGTGCCAATTCTTTTTCGGCCAGTTCAGTTCTATGATTCGCCGTGAATTGTTCCGCCGCTTCTTTCCGCTGTTTGATGAGTTTCTGAAGCAAAGCGGTTTCTTGTGTTTCCGACACTTCTCCGCTTCCACCGGAAGTTTTCAGTAAAAGTATTTCCGATTTCATGGCGCGGAGTGCTTCCAAAGCGATGGTGTTTTTGCTTTTCATCGCTTCTTTTATCTGGTCCATTATTTTGGTCTCTAAGTTCATTTTATTAAATTTCTTACAAAGATACAAAACCCGATAAATCACTATTTCTGATTCAGAATTTAAAGCCGGATTCCTTCCAATCCTATTTTTGAAATCTTGTAATTCGTTAGCGATAAATTCATACCTTTGCAGACCAAAATTTTTAAGAAAAATGAACATTACCCGCAACAATATTGATGACTTGAATGCGGTGCTTACCATAAGCATCCAAAAAGAAGATTACAAAGACAAAGTCGAAAAATCACTGAACAATTACCGCAAAACGGCTACCATAAAAGGATTCAGAAAAGGCCAAGTTCCGATGGGTTTTGTGAGAAAACAATATGAGAAAAGTATTGTTTTTGACGAAGTAAATCAATTGTTGCAAAACGGTATCAACGATTATATCCAAAAAGAACAACTTTCCATCTTGGGAAACCCGCTTCCGAAACAACAAGAAAATATTGATTGGGATGCCGACCAAATGGATTTTGAATTTGAATTGGGAATGGCTCCGGAATTCGACATCGATTTGTCAAAAATAGAAACCATTGGTTACAAAGTCAATGTGGCTGAAGAAGAAGTTCAGAAATACGTTGACAATTTCGCCCAGCGTTTCGGGACTTTGAAACCCTTGGAGACAGTGGAAAAAGGTTCAAATATCAAGGTCGAAATGAAAGCCGGGGATTTGGAAAAGGAAACTTTCCTTTTCGCTGACGAAATCGCGAAACCCGAAAAATTCATCGGTAAAAAAGTAGGTGATCATATCAGCATCCAACCCAAGGATTTATATGAAGACAGTGCTAATTTGGAAACGCTTTTGGACAAATCCCCTGAAGAAATCCAAGATTTTGACTCCGAATTGGAATTCACCATCCGGGAAATAACGAAAACTGAAAGTGCCGAAATAAACCAAGAATTATTTGACAAAATTTATGGCGAAGGTTCGGTAAGCTCTGAAGAAGAGTTTCGTCAAAAAATCAAAGAGGAAGCCGAAAAAATGTACGTTCGCGAAACCGATAAACAACTGATGAATGACGTGGTGGAGGAATTGATCGAACATACCCAATTCGATTTGCCAACTGAATTCCTTTCGCGCTGGCTGCATTTCTCGAACGAAGAAATCGGGAGTCTGGAACAAGCCAGTCAGGAAGTAAAAAAAATGGAGGACAGCTTGCGTTACCAGTTAATCGAGTCCAAAATCGCACAAAAATATGAACTGAAGGTTGCCCACGAAGACGTGCAGGAAGCGACCCGCAGAATCATCAAAGAACAGTTTGCCATGTACGGGCAGAACAATGTGCCGGATGAAGACATGGACAAAATCGTCCAAAGTTCGCTGAGCAACCAACAGGAATATCAACGAATGGCAGACCAGGTTTTTGCGGACAAGATGTTGAACCTGTTTAAGGACAATGTGTCAGTAAAAGAAAAAGGCCTTACTTTTGATGAATTCATCGAAGTGGTTACGGAAAAAGCAAAAAAGCACAACCACGATCATGACCACACCCATGACCACGATCACGAACATTAATTAAACATTATGAATCACGGAGAAGAATTTAAAAAATATGCTGTAAAGCACGAAGGAATCAACAGCCTTCATATAGACGGTTACATCCAAAGCATGACCCCGTACATCGTCGAGGAACGTAAACTCAATGTAGCCCAAATGGACGTCTTTTCAAGGTTGATGATGGACCGTATCATCTTTTTGGGAACACCTATAAACGATGAAATCGCGAACATCATCCAAGCCCAATTGTTGTTTTTAGAAAGTGTAGATGCAGCCAAAGACATCCAGATTTACATCAATTCGCCGGGCGGCGGCGTTCATGCCGGTTTGGGCATTTACGACACCATGCAGTTGGTGAAACCGGAAGTAGCGACTATCTGTACCGGAATGGCAGCTTCGATGGGCGCAGTTTTGCTTTGTGCCGGTGCCAAAGGCAAACGTTCCGCTTTGAAACATTCCAGGGTGATGATCCACCAACCTCTGGGCGGTGCGCAAGGTCAGGCAAGCGATATGGAAATCACCTTGAAACAAATCTTGATGTTGAAAGACGAGCTGTACCAAATCATCGCCCACCATTCAGGCCAACCTTTTGAACGGATTCAGAAAGACGGCGAAAGAGACTATTGGATGACTTCTACCCAAGCCAAAGAATACGGAATGGTAGATGAGGTTTTATTGCCCAGACAATAAAAAGGTTCCTGTTTGTTATTCTAGGGGTTTTGCAATTCACTCATTTTCAGTTTTAATTTGAAATGTAACGCTTTTGTAACAGCGATTTTGCCGCTGGGTTCAAATAAAAAGGATTCTTTTGTAATTACAAATTATGGATTTCACAAAGACGAGAAAGATTCTGTTTGTGGAATGAACCCAAAGCATTAATCAAATTAAGTAGTTTTAGAGGATTTTAATTTTGAAACAGTGACACGGTATTGTGTTGCTGTTTTTTTTATGCTATTAATTTTGGCTTAAATTCGTAACTTTGCCACCCTTTGATAAATGAAAAATAAATTGGAAGAAAATAAATGTTCCTTTTGCGGGAGGAGTAAAAGCGAAGTGAATCTTTTGGTGGCGGGAATCGATGGTCATATCTGCGACCAATGTATCGAACAAGCGCATGGAATCGTCCAAGAAGAGGTGGCCTTTAAAAATTTAGAAAATTTTGACCCGCTTCCTTTGAAGTCCCCGAAAGAAATCAAAGTTTTTCTCGACCAATACATCATCGGACAAGAATTTGCCAAAAAAATCCTTTCCGTAGCCGTTTACAACCATTACAAAAGGATTCTTAATCCGAAATCGGGCGAAGATGAAGTGGAAATAGACAAATCCAATGTAATCCTCGTTGGTGAAACGGGTAGCGGGAAAACCTTGTTGGCAAAAACAATTGCAAGGATGCTCAATGTTCCGTTTGCGATTGTGGACGCCACCGTCCTGACCGAAGCGGGTTATGTGGGTGAAGATGTGGAAAGCATTCTGACACGGCTGCTCCAAGACGCCAATTACGATGTCAGCTTGGCGGAAAAAGGGATTGTTTTCATTGATGAAATCGATAAAATTGCGCGTAAAAGTGACAATCCTTCCATCACCCGCGATGTTTCCGGGGAAGGTGTCCAACAAGCCATGTTGAAAATTCTGGAAGGAACCGTCGTGAACGTTCCGCCCAAAGGAGGCCGAAAACACCCCGACCAGAAATTTGTTGAAGTCAATACCAAAGATATTTTATTCATTGCCGGAGGTGCGTTTTCTGGAATTGAAAAACTGATTGCAAACCGACTGAATACCCACGTAATTGGCTACCGCAGTGATGATGATAAAAAGCAAGCGGAAGATTTATTAAATGAAATCAATGCCATGGATTTGAAAGCTTTCGGATTGATTCCTGAACTCATAGGCAGGCTGCCGGTCATCGCGAATTTGACGGCACTCGATAAGACGGCGATGAAACGCATTTTGACCGAGCCGAAAAACGCATTGATCAAGCAATACGAAAAATTATTCGAATTGGATGGCGTCAAACTGGAAGTAAAAGAAGACGCTTTGGATTACATCGTTCAGCGGGCGGACGAATTGGGGCTGGGCGCACGGGGCTTGCGTTCCGTCACCGAAGAGATTTTCACAGACCTCATGTATCAGGTAGATGAGCTTCCGGAAGAATTCACATTGACACGGGAGAACATCGCGAAAGCAGTCTGAATACTGGAAAAGCTGATTTTTTATCGATTCCTGCTAAATTCTTTTAAAATTTCATAAAACAGATTGAATTTTTTCTATATTTGTACCTCACTTAATTGGGTGAAACCGAAAGAGTGAAAACCGACCTATATTGAAAATTTATGATTAAGTGCTTTTTACCGCTTTTCTTTGCGGTAGCTATGTCAGGTGCCTTACTTTCCCAAAGTACCTACATTACGGGTAACGAGCCCGTGGTCATCAAATCCAACACCCTATTTTATACAGCGCAGGATTTTGTTTTGGTTGCACAAGCAGATCAACCGGGCGTTTTAAACAATGCCGGGAAAATCAGAATCAACGGTAATTTCGAAAACGCCAATACCACGGACGGATCTAACTTCATCAATACCTGGACAGCTGCGGACAATTACGGCCAAGTGAGTATCAATGATGAGAAAACTTCCACCGGTAAACTTACCATGCAGAAGCAAACCATTGACCCGGAAACTTTTACATGGGGGCAGTTTGCGATACCGTATCAGTTTTCGACAGTATCAGAAGCATTCCTGACTTTATTTGACCTACAATATAAAACCAGTGGCGGGAGATACGGCCATTCCATTATGACTTGGGATAACCAAACCCGCCCCGAATACGACCATATTGCCGCTTCCACGCCCATCAACCCGACTGATTATGTATTATTGAATTTGGTGAATCATCCGGATTTAATTTCTCATATGGGAGATGGAACGGATGTTTTGAATTATGTCGGCACACCGGCAAACGGCACCCATTTCCCTATTTACCGGCCTGCAATGTACCGTGATATAAATGTTCCATGGAGTACTTGGAAGTCACAAAAAAACTGGTACAATGAACGTTATGACAGCTACATAGAAGAACATATACGTGTGCAGAATTCTACACATCATGGCAGGTATTATTTCCAGTTTGGGAATCCTTATACTTCTAATATTGATTTGTCTTACATCGGTGTAGCAGATTATGTGCAAGGATTGCTGGGCGTGGTGAAAATTACCGGTACCGGTTGGAACCCGACTTCAGGGATCCAAAGCCCTCAGGCAATAAGGGCGATTTGGGATGGAACCCAATGGGGAGGAGACGCAGAAGCTTTGATTGTAAAACCTTTTGAAGGCTTTTACATCGGGCTTAAATCAGATAGCAGTACGACAAGAGGAGACCGTACCTTCGAATTCAACGACGGGCTGAAAACTTTTTCAATGACGGCCGCGGACCATGAAAATGTTGTTAATCAGGAAGGGCCGGTATCGTCCGGAAGGTATTTCAGCGGTTCGGATTTTCAGGAAACCAACTCGGAAGACAAATTGGTTTTCAACCCTTCGTTGACGAATGTTTACGGAAGCCGCTCTTCTTTTTACCAATTGAAACTAAGCTTGGTAACCGAAGATGGAATCAATACCGGGAACGACGTATTTATCATTGTCGACTCAAAATCACAAACCGGGATTGCGCAACCTCTGGAAGCCGAATACACGGATTTCAACTGGGGCTTCTTCCTTTCCCAAGAAAACGCAGACGGAACAGAAGTGATGGCCAACCGTGTTATGCAAATCAATGTCGTGAATCCAAGGTATGTAGCCAAACCCATCCAACTATTCTTCAAAAAAATTACGAATGATGTCAACGGCTATTATTTAAAAGGTGAATTGTTTTACAAAAACATATTCAGTAAGCTAAAACCGGAGGACGTAAATTTCATTGACGGCAATTCCTATTTCTTTTACGACAAGGAAATGGATGTTTTGCTCCCCGTGACGGCTGATTTTTCGTACTACATTGAAAGAGCCGACCAACCGCAAACTGACCGTTATGTGGTGTACTGGAACGGTGGTCCCGATTCAAATTCCGGCAGGATGGATGTTTCGGAAGAACAGGTTTCGCTTACGCAAATCTACAAAGACGGCGACGTACACAAAATCCGTTTTGACAAATCCTGGAACTCGGCCGACATTGCCGTTTATGACATGGCCGGGCGCGCAATCTTCAAAGAATCAGGCGTAAAGACCCAATTGGATTATACAATAGAACTTCCTAAAACAATGGTATATGTAATTAAAATCCAATCCGATACAGGGAAAACCTTGACTCGGAAAATCGTCAAATAAGTTTTTTGACACAGAAATAGAAATCCTAAACCCAAATTATATGAAAATTTTATTAATTTTATCCATGTTCCTGTCGTCGGCAGCAGCGCTTTTTGCGCAAGTCCCGCCTCCGCCGAATTACCATGGCAATGGAACTCCCGGGGCACCGAGTGCCTTACCGGTTGACCAGTATTTGTTGTATCTCTTGGCATTTGCATGCATTGCCGGAATTTATTTCCTCCGCAAAAAACCTGCTTTGTACAACCGATGATTTCGGAAAGAAACTGAATAATAATTTTAAAAAGCCCTTCAAATCAGAAAGGGCTTTTTATATTTGGCTAAATTTTTAATGAAATGAAAAATAAACTTCTAATCCCGGTAACGATGTTGTTGGCTTTTGCTGTAAATGCGCAATTTACAATCAAAGGGCAAATTGAAAATTATCCGGGCAAACACATAACCATCCGTATTTTCAAAGGCCCGCATGACCAATTGGTCAACAAAGTCCTTACTGACGATAAAGGTGGGTTCTCGGTGAATATACCTGAGAAATACAGCGGGGTTGTACGTGTTCAATCCCTTTCCGACAACGCCATACTTGATTTTCTTTCCGATAACGAAGCAGTTGAATTTACGGCCAAATACCTCCAAGGCCAATTTTCCGATATGCAATTTACAAAAGGAAAAACCGCAAAAGGTTTTCTAGATTACCAAAATTTTGAAAATTTCATCCAATTGAAAACTGAGATTTTCCCGACGGTAAAAGCCCTTTATTCCGAAAACGATGAATTCTACAAAGCCATTTTAAAAGAAGAACAAAGAATTGAAAAGCTCAGCCCTGTGACGGAATTACCGCTCCTCAAATACTATGTCCAAACCAATGATTTGGCTAACGCCCAAGTAGAGGCGGTTCCCGCAGCGGAAATCCACCGCAATAAAATCCTTTCAAAATTAATGAATGACAACAATTATTTGGAAGGAAGCGGCCTGATGTCAAAACTGGTTTTGGATTACCTTCGCTACGCGATCATGGGCGCGACCACTCAAGAACAGATAAATTCCATCATCGAAAAAGAAGTGGATATGTTATTGGAAAAAACGGATTTGGAAACTTTCCGTGGCCAAAACGTCTTATCTGCGGTATTAATGGTTTTGCCGGAAGAACAGTTTAAATCGCTTTTGGATAAGTACTATGGCCTTGCTAATGCGCTGACTTGTGAAATCACCGATGAACTCAAATCCACGCTTACCGCGCATAACAATGTGGCTCCGGGGAAAAAAGTGCCCAATATCACTTTCAAACAACCTGTGAAAGGTTTTAATTCTTTGTATGACGTAAAATCCGAAAAGAAAATTCTTATTTTCTGGGCTTCTTGGTGCCCCGCCTGTAACGATGAAATGCCTTTTATCAAAGAATATTACCGGAATTTTAAAGCCGAAGGCGGTGAAATCATTTCCATTTCACTGGATTTTGACAAAACTTCCTTTGAAAATGCAACCCGGGATTTCGAATGGTTAAATTATACCGAACTCATGCGCTGGGACACCACCGGGGTAAAGGAATTTGGGATTACTTCCACGCCGACACTGTTTCTGCTCGATAAAGACAATAAACTCATCAAAAAGGCAACCCATATTTCGGAGTTGGTAGAATTTTAGGGTTTTGATTTGGGGAATTGAATCAAATCATTCCTTTTAATTTGATCTCCAGGTATTTGTTGATTGAATTTGCATTGAGCTCTTCCGGCCGGGTCAACAGCGTTTGAATCCCGTATTTGTTGAGCTCCCGGACAATCTGGTGTTTTTCATAAATGAATTTTTCAACGATTGTATTTTCGTAAATATTCTCTTTACCTGCAGAAGAATCCATGAAATCTTCCAGTTCTGTATTGCGGAAAAATACGACCAATAAAAGATGGCTCTTATTGATTCCCAACAGGTAGGGCAACTGTCGGTGGAGCGCGTCCATGCTTTCAAAATTGGTGAAAAGGACAACCAAGCTGCGTTGGGTCACTTTATGTTTGAGCGCATTGTACAATTTACCGAAATCACTTTCACTGAAATTGGTTTGAATGGCATATAGATTTTCCATTATTTTTGCCAATTGATTGGCCCGACGCTCCGCTTTCACTAAGTTCTCCAATTGATGCGAGAAACTGAAAACTCCTGCACGGTCTTGGTTTTGAAGCACAGCGTTGCTCAGAATCAAACTTGCATTTACGGCATAATCCAGTAAACTCATTCCGTGGAAAGGCATTTTCATGGTGCGCCCTTTGTCAATGGCGCAATAAACCTGTTGCGATTTCTCATCCACAAACTGATTGACCATCAACTTTTGGTGTTTGGCTGTCGATTTCCAGTTTACTGTTCGGATGTCGTCACCGCGTACATAATTTTTGATTTGTTCGAATTCCATACTGTGTCCGATTCTTCGGATTTTTTTATCGCCAGCATCTTCAATATGCGTACGGAAGTTTTTCAAATGGTATTGGTTTAATTTTAAAAAAGAAGGATAAACGCTGACATTTTTTTCCGTGGGCAAAATGATTTTCCGCTCCAACAGCCCCAAAGGGGAGCGCACCACTACATTTGTCCGCCCGAATCCATAAATGCCTCTTTCGGTTGGCGTTAATTCATAATTGATTTCCGTCTGTTTCCGGGCCGTTAATTTCCCTTTTATTTTAAAATCAAACAACTGAAATTGTTCCGGGATTTCATCCAAAATTTCAAAATGAATCCGAAACGGAAAATGATTGGTGAGTTTCAGCAAGACCTTATTTTTATCGGAATTCGATAGTTTGTCATTCAAGATTCTTTCACCGGAAACGGTTTTTTGAGCGGAGAAAAGCAACAGGAAATCGATGAGTGTAAAAACCAAAACTCCAAACAAAGCGAGTTGGGAAATTTGGAACCAGGCCGGAAAGAAAAATCCGAGGCAAAAACCGAAAGCCACGACGGAAAAAGCGTAGAAAAAGGATTTGTGGAGAAATATTTCTTTCCAAAATTTCATCAGCGTGGGATTTCAATCGATTCAATAATTTGTTGGATAATTTGCTCGGCGGTGATTCCTTCCATTTCTTTTTCGGGCGAAACAATAATCCGGTGGCGCAGTGCGGGTCCGGCAACGAATTTAATGTCTTCCGGAATGAGAAAATCACGGCCGCGGATAGCTGCAACGGCTTTGGACGCATGTAGGATGGAAAGCGAAGCCCGGGGAGAAGCACCCAAAAATAAGTTAGGATTGTTTCGCGTAGTGTGGACGATGGAAGCAATGTAATGGAAAAGCTTCGGCTCAACCTGTACTCCCTGAATGATTCTTTGGAATTCCGAAATTTCAGCTGCCGTAAAAACAGGTGAAATTAGATTCGAAGGGTCTTCATTTTTTCGGGAATTATTGCCCTTGAGAATCGAAATTTCATCTTCCAAATTTGGGTAATCCACTTCGATTTTGAATAAAAACCGGTCCAATTGTGCTTCCGGCAAGCGGTAAGTACCCTCTTGTTCCACAGGGTTTTGGGTGGCAAAAACCAAGAACGGCAGTTCCATCGGATACAAAACGCAGTCCATGGTGATTTGCCTTTCGGCCATCACTTCAAAAAGCGCAGCTTGGGTTTTTGCCGGTGCACGGTTGATTTCGTCAATCAATATGATATTGGAGAAAATGGGTCCCTTTTTGAATTCAAATTCATTGTTTTTCATGTCGAAAACAGAAGTCCCCAGAATATCGGACGGCATCATGTCGGGTGTGAACTGCAATCGGCTGAATCCCGTGTCCATCGTTCGGGCGAGTAATTTGGCCGTAACGGTTTTGGCCACGCCCGGTACCCCTTCAATCAGCGAATGCCCGTTGGCGAAAATGCTTACAATCAGCAATTCGATGAATTCTTCCTGGCCGACGATTACTTTGTTTAATTGCCTGCGGATTTCTTCTACACCGTTTTTGATTTTCGATAAATCGATGCGGCTTTGGAATTGCAAATCGTTTTCAGGCCGGTGTTCGTGGGTTTGAATATTTTCATCCGGATTCGGGGTAATTTCCTGGGGGTTATTTTCTGCCGGCTGTCCTTCCATAGTGTCCTGATTTTAATTTGAATGAATGAATTAAGGATTCTAATTTAAAGAAATCTTCCTTATCTAAATAATCTTTGGTTCTGAATATATCGATTTGCAAAGCAAGTTTTTTGCAGAGTTTGATATCTACACCCGATTTGGTACTGAGCAATTCCGCAAAATCATTTTGGGTGTCTTTGGCCGAAATATGGTAATGGACACGGATTTGATCCAAAAAGTAATTGATTTTGTATTTGACCAAAGCAGTATGGTTTGAATGGTTTTTGTACAGTTCGGAAAGGGTACGGGCAAAACCGAGCGAATAATTCGGGTAAGGTTCTATGATTCGTACAGCCTTTTGTTTTCTTTTGGAGTTGAATAACAAAAACAAGCTGCCCATGGCGAGGAGTATGAAAAAAGCCCACCGCAAAGATTTGTGTTTCAGTATGAATCCCAGCGCATTGAAAAAACCGCCGTCATTTTCCCGATTCTCTCTTTGGTTGATCCGGTGATTGTCCCAAAGGATATTTGCATCCGGTAAATAAGAAAGCACTTCCGCGACATACTGCTCATTTGGGCTTCGCAATAAATGGTAATTGGTAAAAACATAAGGTTCCGAATGCAAGAGGAAAAATCCGTTTCCATGGTAAATTTTCAAAAAATTTGGTTCCTTTTTTCCTTCGAAATGAATGTATCCCAACACCTCGGTGATTTCCGGGTCAAATGCAGCGAAATACTTGGCCGTTACGGGTTCCTGATAATTATAGGTCGTTTCATGTTGTGAATTGCGGACAGAGAAACCTGCAACTATTTCATCATTTAAATGATTTTGACCGAAGAATCCATACTCAAATCCAAGCGCATTGGAAAGTGTAGCGTTGGGTGCGCCCGAAATAAATGCCGTTCCGCCTTGGTTCACATATTGCAGCAATTTTTCCCAAGTCCCGTCAGTAAACAAATCATTGGGATAAATCAACATATAAGTGTCGGTCCGAGATTCATAGTGCATTTGCTCCAAAAATTCGTAAGTATTATAGGATATATCATTGCGTTGGGAATCCGGAAACAATGTTTCCATTTCCTGGTGTAAGACATAGGTTCCGTAAGGAATGGTGTGGGCGGAATCAAAGGTCGGACTCCAATTCACAGGTGGGCCGGAACATCCCGCCAAAAAGGAAGCCAAAATCAACAGCAGGTATTTCTGTATCTTTTTTTTCAACTGATCTTTTTTAAAGTCCGTCGGAACAGTTTCTCGGCCAATTCAAATTCACGGTCATCCAACCTAAAATGTCCGTACCAAGTATAATCATAGACATAAGTGGTGGATGAAAAATCCGGGCGTATCGGGTGGTTTTTTAATTCTTGGAGGTAATCAAAATCGGTTTTGTCCTTGTCCCAATGAATCAAATTCCTTTCGCTGAGTTTTTGCAAAACCCAAAGATGGTAATATCGAACCGCCTTCCGGTAGTCGCTTTCCGATTTGGCTTTTTGGATGAGCCGTTCAAAATCATTGTTTTGGATTTCCTCCAAGTTTTCTGCTTCGGACTCGCCCGAATCTTGGTAATTAATTTTTCTTTTTTCTTTTCCAAATGAAATCCCGCCGGCATTGCGCAGGATGAAGTAAATAATTATAAGCAGAATCGTACCCAAAACCACATACATCAAAACCTGTAACAGACCGGCCGGCAGCTGAAATAGGGGCGGGGTATATTTTATTTCCTTTTCTTCATAATCAAATTTTTTCCCTTTGTAATTTTCTTTGAAACCTTCTTTCCATTGTCTGTTTTCAAACCTTGTTTGCAACCTTTCCTGAGGTGGTAAAGTTTCATATTCCGGTTGGTAATCTGCGGTGTAAACCGTTTGAGCTTCCATCTGAACAGGTTCCACGGCAACCGAATCTTGGGGAAACACTAAGATTCCCGATAGTAGCAAAAAGAAAAGTTTAATCTTTTTCATCGGAAACTTCTTTGAATAAATAAGAAAGATCTTTTTGATTTCTCCGGAAAACCCGGTGCGGGTAAACCAAGTAATACCAACAGATGAATGAAAAGGTGCCCAATACAATGAAGCCCGCCAAGGCGATGGGCATGTCATTGGCATATTGGGTGAGGTAACCTTCTATCAGTGCCGCACACAACGTAAAAGGAATCGTACTGATTACGATTTTGAGGGCTGCTTTTCCTTTCAAAAAGAACGCTTGTTTCCGGGTCAAGATTCCCGGGAAAAGGTAGCTGGTGCCCATCAAAACCCCGGCTCCGATTTCAATGCACATCGCAAACATTTCCATTGCGCCATGCATCCAAATAGTCCGAAGCGATAAAAAGAAATGGCCTTTTTCGTAAAACATGTATTGGAAACTTCCTACCATTACACCGTTTACCAGCATAAAATAAAGGGAACCGATACCGCCGAAAATCCCATACAGAAAAGACATCAGTCCGACCCTGAGGTTGTTGAATGCAATCTGGAAAAAACTGTTGAAATCTCCGAAGGTAGATGTGTTATTGTAAACAGCAAGCGGGTCACCATTGCGGATGTTGTCCTCTGTCATATTGACATATTGGTCACCCAAAATGGAACGGACGAATTCAGGTTCATAAATCGAAGAAAAAACCCCGATGAGCACCATCAGAAAGAAAACTCCAAAGGAGAAATAAAAATATTTCCGGTAATGGTACATCAGGAGCGGGATTTCAAACCGCCAAAATCCGGCCATCCCTTTTTGGGATTGGCGTTGTCCGTAAATTTTATGGTAAGCCGTTGCAGTTAAGGCATTCAGGTACCTGATGACATTGCTTTTCGGGTAATAAGTTTGGGCATAAGCCAAATCATTGTTGACTTGAACAAATAAATTCGCCAGCCGTTCCGGTTTTTTTTGGCCGGGGCTATACAATGATTTTTCAAATTCCAACCATTTTTCTTTATTTTGTTTTATGAAAGCCGCTTCCCGCAATTACCGATAGTTTGATTTCAAATGGACAATTCAGAATTCAATTCGTAAATATATAAAAAGAACAAGGAATAAAAATGCAGCATGTAGAGATTAAAACCCCACTCAATGTCAAGGTGGCCATCCGGCATGCCGGGGTGGGTTTGCGACTGTTGGCATTCCTGATTGATATGGCCATAATCTGGCTATATATTTGGGCACTTTCATACGGTTTCTTTTCATGGATTGGGCTGAATGCCGATACTTGGTCATCCTATTCCGATAAAGCTTTCGATTTATATGCGTTTTTGGAAATCCTCTATGTCATCCTCCTGTTTCCGGCTTTGTTTTACTCACTTTGGACGGAAACCCTTTTCAATGGACAGACTTTCGGTAAGATGCTTTGCCGGATCCGGGTCGTGAAACTGAATGGTTACCGTGCAGGATTTACGGAATACTTCACTCGATGGGCGTTCCGACTGATCGATTTTTGGACAGGGCTTTTCCTTATTTTGTTCATGATTCCGGTTTTCGGTGAGGAAACGGCGGCGGTTTTGGGAGGAATGTTACTTTTTATGAGTGGGTTCGTCGCTTTCTTTTCCATCATCCGTTCCCCTAAATCCCAAAGAATCGGCGACACAATCGCGGGCACTACCGTATTGAAACTTCGCGAAAAGCATTCCATCGACATTACCATCCTCGAAGAACTCCACGAGTCTTATACTCCGGTTTACAGCCAAGTAAGCCGATTGACAGACAACGATGCCCGCATCATCAAAGATACATTTCTCGTTGCACGAAAGAACAAGGATTATGCAACGCTAAAAAGACTTCGCAACAAATTGGAAACGGTCATGGAAGTGAAAGGGAAGGGCGAGGACGTGGAATTCATCGATACAGTGATGAAAGATTTTAATTATTATACGCAAAAGCACTGACGAACAGATTTTTTACTTCGTGGGAATTGGGTTAATTTTGCTTCAAATTTTTCCATTTGTACTTAGAAAATCTCAGGGAAAGCATTGAATCTTATTCCTCGGAATTGCCCGGTTTTGAAGCGCAGAAACAATTGTCGCCTCCTTATCGTTTGGATTATGATTTGGAAGAAATCAAGAAAACAAATCCACGGATTGCGGCTGTAATGATTTTGCTCTATGAAAACGAATGGGGCGATACGGAATTTCCGGTGATTCTCCGCCATACTTATAACGGTGTTCATTCCAACCAGTATGCATTGCCGGGCGGGTCATTTGAACCGGAAGACATCAACCTCCAATACACGGCATTGCGCGAAACAGTCGAGGAACTTGGATTGGAGGAAGAAAACATCGAAATCATTCGGCAATTGACCGAATTGTATATTCCGCCGAGCAATTTTTTGGTTTATCCCTACATCGGTGTTTTCCACGGCACACCGGAATTCTTTCCGGACCAAATGGAAGTAGCCGAAGTGGTTCCAATTGACTTGGAAGCGTTTTTAGGGGCGGAACCATTTACTTTCGAGAAAAAATTTTCGGAGCATATTGTCGATATACCGGGTTATGAAATTGGCGAAGGCGAATTTATATGGGGTGCCACGGCAATGATTCTAAGTGAATTCAAAACATTGCTGGAAAAGCTTTAAATTTGTAGCTTAAAAATTCAGGAAGAGAATAATGGGGAAGCAGAAAGCAGTAAAGAAAAACGTTTACAGGGACGCCTTCGGGCATTTGTACTTTTTAAAAAGAAGTTTGATTTTCCTTTTCGGATCCTTTACTTATAACCGTTACAACGGTTTCAACAAACTCAAGGTTTCGGGTACGGAACACTTAATGGATTTGCCGAACAACAATGTGTTGTTCGTGTCAAACCACCAAACCTATTTCGCGGACGTATTTGCGATGTACCACGTTTTCTGCAGTGTCAAAAACGGATTCAAGGATACCATCAAAAACCCGGTTTACCTTTTGAATCCCAAGACTGATTTTTACTACATTGCGGCCGAGGAAACCATGAAAAATAACTTTTTGACCAAGCTGTTTGCATATACGGGAGCCATTATGGTCAAAAGAACTTGGCGCGAAGCCGGGAAAGACATCAACCGTAAAGTAGATGTTTCGGAAATTTCCAATATCGAGAAGGCTTTACAGAACGGTTGGGTGGTGACTTTTCCACAAGGTACGACTACGGCTTTTGCACCGGGGAGAAGGGGAACGGCCTTGTTGGTGAAAAAAACCAACCCTATTGTCATTCCTGTCGTGATTGACGGTTTTCGCCGTGCCTTCGATAAAAAAGGGCTCAAAATGAAAAAAAGAGGAGTCAAAGCCACGATGAAATTCAAGGAACCTATCCAATTTGATTTAGACGGTGAAAATGCGAATCAGATCATGGAAAAAATAATGGATGCCATCGAACAATCCCCAAAGTTTCTCAAAGTAAAACCATTGGAAGAAATCCTTCAGGACAGGGAACCCCAAGATTTTTTTAGTTGATGAAAAAAGTACATTTCATTGCCATTGGCGGGAGTGCCATGCACAATCTGGCCATCGCGCTCCACGAAAAGGGCTATCAAGTTACAGGCTCCGACGATGCCATTTTCGAACCATCGGCCACAAGGCTGAAAAATAGAGGCTTGTTACCCGAACCAACCGGTTGGTTCCCCGACAAAATCACAGCAGATTTGGATGCGATCATCTTAGGGATGCACGCCCATGCCGATAACCCTGAAATGCTCAAAGCCCAAGAGTTGGGGCTGAAAATATATTCCTATCCCGAATACCTATACGAGCAATCCAAGGATAAAACCCGAGTTGTTATTGCCGGTTCGCACGGCAAAACCACCATTACTTCGATGGTATTGCATGTCCTGCATTTCCACGGAAAGGATGTGGATTACATGGTCGGTGCACAGTTGGAAGGTTTTGAGGTAATGGTGAAACTGACTGAAACCAATGACTTTATGGTCATGGAAGGCGACGAATACCTCTCATCCGCTTTAGACCCAAGGCCCAAAATTTTATTGTATCAACCCAACATCGCACTGATCAGCGGGATTGCCTGGGATCATGTGAATGTTTTCCCTAGTTTTGAGAATTATTTGGAACAATTCAGGTTGTTTGTTGACAGCATCACCTATGGCGGTGCGCTGATTTACAATTCAGAAGATGAAAACGTGGAATCCATTGCAGCATCGTCTGAACGGGCATTGAAAAAATTCGCCTATCAAACTCCGGCGCATTTTATCCAAAATGGGATTACTTATCTCGAAACGGGCGAAGGCCCGGTTCCATTAGAAATTTTCGGGAAGCATAATTTGAACAACTTGGAAGGAGCTCGTCTGGTTTGCAACCAATTGGGGGTAATGGACGAAGATTTTTACGAAGCGATTCAATCTTTTAAAGGAGCCTCAAAGCGTTTGGAATTGATAAAGCGTACACATGATTTCGTTGCATTTAAGGATTTCGCACACGCGCCGAGCAAAGTCATTTCAACCACGGATGCGGTCAAAGAACAGTATCCGTCCCGTGAGTTGGTCGCCTGCCTCGAACTCCATACGTACAGCAGTTTGAATCCGGAGTTTCTCGGTCAATACCAAGGCGCATTGGCACAAGCAGACCAAAAAATCGTTTATTATAACCCGGAAGCGTTGAAAATCAAGAGAATGGAGTCTATTTCTCCTGCGGATATCCATCAGGCATTTGGCGATGACTCAATCTTGGTTTTTACTTCATCCGATGAATTGGCCCGACACTTGGATGCTATGGGCAAGTCTGGGAAAGTATTCCTGATGATGAGTTCCGCGCATTTCGGAGGGATTAATTTGAATGAAATCTTCGGTAAGAACGGAACTATGTAAAGTCAATTAGTTGGAACTTTATTGAATTGTACTTAATTTTAACCCCAATGATTTCAGCAAAAAATATTTACAAGAAATACGGAAACTTGGAAGTGCTCAAAGGCGTTTCTCTGGATGTCAGTGAGGGTGAGGTGGTTTCAATCGTCGGAGCTTCCGGTGCAGGAAAAACGACATTGCTTCAAATTTTGAGCAGCTTAGAGAAAAGTACCGAGCCGGAGTTGCATTACACCAAAATATTTATCAAAAAAGCAGACATCACCCAATTACCGGACCGGAAATTGTCGGAATTCCGCAATGCAAACATCGGGTTCATTTTCCAGTTCCATCAATTGTTACCCGAATTCAATGCCTTTGAAAATGTCTGTATCCCCGGTTACATAAGCAATGCGAAAAAAACAGCTGTCCAAGCGAAAGCCAAAGAACTCTTGGCGTTTTTGGGATTGGAGGGAAGGCTACACCACAAACCTTCACAACTTTCGGGAGGAGAACAGCAGCGGGTGGCCGTGGCCCGGGCATTGGTCAACCAACCGACGGTGGTTTTTGCAGACGAACCTTCGGGAAATCTGGATTCAAAAAACGCAGAAGAACTTCACCAATTATTTTTCAGGCTGCGCGACGAGTTCGGCCAAACCTTTGTAATCGTTACCCACAACCAAGAACTTGCTAATATGGCCGACCGCAAACTGGTGATGGCCGACGGGAAATTTGCCCTATGACCGACGGCGAATTAAAGGGTTTTTTAGACGAAAAAGCCCGAAAATACAATCATCCGGATTTTATCGGTACGGATCCGATTCAGATTCCACATAAATTTTTCCTGAAAGAAGACATCGAAATTTCTGCTTTTCTTGCTGCCACAATGGCTTGGGGAAACCGAAAAATGATTATCAGCAAAGCTTCAGATTTAATGAATAGAATGGGCAATTCTCCCTTTGATTTTGTGATGAATTATTCCAATAAGGAATTTGAAAAAATCGAATCTTTTCGGCACAGAACCATGAATGCCATCGATCTGGATTTTTATATGTATTCGCTTCAAAATATTTACAGAAATCATGGCGGTTTGGAATATACTTTTCGATTTGATTCGTCTGAAACAGACAGTTGGAAAGCGATTGAAAGGTTTCGTGAATTATTCCTAGAAATTCCACATGAAATTCGTTCCGAGAAACATTTATCGGATCCGGCCAAAGGTTCGGCAGCGAAAAGGCTGAATATGTTTTTGCGTTGGATGGTTCGTTCCGATAATCAGGGCGTAGATTTAGGGATTTGGAAGCGCATCAGCCCGTCACAATTGGTTTGTCCGCTCGATATACATTCGGGGAATGTGGCGCGAAGCCTCGGGATTTTGCAACGCAAACAAAATGACCGAAAAGCTGCCGTTGAACTCAATTCCAAATTAAAAGAATTAGACCCGCAGGATCCGGTAAAATATGATTTCGCTTTGTTTGGATTGGGTGTTTTCGAAAAGTTTAAATAGGACTTCTTACTGCAAACAAAGTAAGTTTAATTAGATTTGCAAGCGGAATTTTGATTTATGAAAACAATTGCAGGCATCCAATATCTGGAAAGAAAACCCAAAAAAAATTTAGATAAAAATCCACTTTTGTTGCTCATTCACGGTTACGGGAGCAATGAAGAAGATTTGTTCAGTTTTGCGGAAGACCTCCCGGATGAATTTCATGTGGTAAGTGTACGCGGAATCCACAATTTGAATCCGGGAATGTATGCCTGGTACGAAATCGATTTTGTCAATATGCAAAAGTTCAACAATGTTCCGCAGGCCATTGAATCAAGGGAAAATCTGGTAAAATTTATTGATGAAATTACTGCGTTAGAAAATCTCGATAAAGAAAATGTAACGGTAATCGGTTTTAGTCAGGGGGCGATCCTTGCCTACTCCATGGCTTTAAATTATCCCGAAAAACTGAAAAACATTGCTTGCTTAAGCGGTTATCCTGAATTGGATTTCATCGGGGAAATTGATTCTGCGAAAGATTTTTCTAAACTGAATTTCTACATTTCGCACGGAATCGACGACATGGTCATTCCGGTCGAATGGGCGCAAAAAGGAAAACCTTTTCTGGATAAATTAAACATCAGAAATGAGTACCACGAATATCGAAGCGGTCACGGTTTGGTTCCCCAGAATTATTTTGATTTGATGAAATGGCTGGTTTCTTCAATCTAAATGTAATTCCAATTTAGATTGTTTAAATTATAGATTTCTCCTTTGTCGGAATGACATGAGAACTTTCAAGATTTATGGAATTGTTGAAGCTGTGTGTTTGATGTTATTGCTCTAAACTTAGAACCTCAAACTCAATCAATTCTCCTTCCTCGCAACGCACGGTAATTTCCAACGGATTGCAACATACTTCACAGTCCTCTACATATTTCTGATACGGAACAGAAACATCGACTAACATCGAAATTTCTTCCCAGCAATTCGGACAAGTGAAAAACTGCTCGTACATATCTTATAATGATTCTGTTTCCTTTATCTAAAATCCCCTCCTTTGGAGGGTTAGGGGAGGCTAAAACACCATCTCCGGAATTTCTCCTTCGATAATTAAATTTCCTTCGGTTGACTTCTGGATGTGTTCCACGGAAACGCCGGGAGCACGCTCCAGCAAAATGAAACTTCCGTTTTCAATGCTCATCACGCAAAGGTCAGTTACCACTTTTTTAACGCAGTTTACACCGGTCAATGGGAGCGTACATTTTTTCAGGATTTTGGATTCTCCTGCTTTGTTGGTGTGCATCATAGCTACAATGATATTTTCGGCTGAAGCTACCAAATCCATCGCACCGCCCATACCTTTTACCATTTTTCCGGGAATTTTCCAGTTGGCAATATCACCGTTCTGATCCACTTCCATGGCTCCGAGAACCGTTAAGTCCACGTGTTTCCCGCGAATCATCCCAAAACTCATGGCAGAATCAAAAAAAGCGGCACCGGGCATGGTAGTTATGGTTTGCTTTCCGGCATTGATCAAATCCGGGTCTTCTTCGCCTTCAAAAGGGAAAGGCCCCATTCCGAGCACCCCGTTTTCACTTTGGAATTCCACTTCAATCCCTTGGGGAATATAATTTGCCACCAAAGTCGGAATTCCGATTCCGAGGTTGACATAATATTTATCTTTCAGCTCTCTGGCTATTCTTTGTGCGATTTGTTCTTTATTTAATGCCATTTTTTTCGTTTTATCATGAATTATTCTCTTCCCGAATTTTCTTTTTGGAGTTTTCGGTATTCTTTTTTTGGAATTTTTATTGTAGGTCGTATTACATCATGAGTTACTTCTTCGAGTTCAATCCAGATATTCAAATTTCTCCTCTCACCATTTTTAATTTCAAACTTCCCAATATTCAATATACGACTGTGGTTTCCTTTTTCATTTATACAATCAAGTTCCATAAAAACCTCATAGTTGCCAGCATCAATTTGTTTTGTTTTACGATTATTATCTTCAAAATCAGAACAAATTAATGAATAGGTATATTCTTTTTTATTTGATTTTTTTAATATTAATTGAGATCCGAAAATTTTATCACAAAACTCACATATATAAGTATATTGATTGCTAATCATATATCCTTGCTCAGAAAAATAAATTATTTCAGCGATACTATCATTTCTGTTTTCTATTAATTTATTAGAAAATCCAGATGAAAAATAATAATTTGTTTCACCAAACATTCCCCCCGGAACGGTCACATATTTTGTACATCCTTGAAGAAGGAAAATAATTATAATAAAGCAAAGCAATTTATATGATTTCATTTTCAAATCAACACATTTCCAAAAATTATCGTTGACGTACGGTTCTTTGCTCAATCCTCTTTTCATACTTTTCTCCTTGGAAAATCCTTTGGACAAAAATTCCCGGAATATGGATTTGATTCGGGTCGAGCTCACCTGCAGGAACGAGTTCTTCTACTTCGGCCACCGTAATTTTTCCGGCACCTGTCATCGGCGCATTGAAATTTCGGGCAGTTCCTTTGAAAATCAGATTTCCTGCTTCATCCCCCTTCCAGGCTTTGACAAAGGAAAAGTCAGCTTTATAAGCCATTTCCAATACATACATTTTCCCGTCAAATTCACGAGTTTCTTTTCCTTCGGCTACTTCCGTTCCAAATCCGGCCGGAGTCCAGACCGCCGGGAATCCGTGTTGGGCAGCGCGACATTTTTCAGCGAGACTTCCTTGGGGCGTCAATTCTACTTCCATTTCACCACTAAGCATTTGCCGTTCAAATTCGGCGTTTTCTCCTACATAAGAAGCAATCATTTTTTTGATTTGCTTTTGTTTCAACAACAATCCCAAGCCAAAATCGTCCACGCCTGCATTATTGGAAATACAGGTGATGTCTTTTACTTCCAGCCGAACCAATTCAGCTATTATATTTTCCGGTATCCCACAAAGCCCGAATCCGCCAACAATGAACGTCATCCCGTCTTTCACGCCTTCCAGGGCAAGTTGCACATTTTCTACTTTTTTGTTGATCATTTCTTTTATTTTGAACGCGGATAAAAATACGATAATTTAACGAAAAGTGTATTTTTGTAGGCATTAAAAGCATAAGAATGGAATTTTTACCCACGGAACTGGAGAATTATTTAAAGGTTCACACCACGCCCGAATCAGATTTACTAAAACGATTGGAGAAGGAAACTTTTCAAAAAACCACCCAACCGCAAATGCTGTCCGGAGGATACCAAGGGCGTTTTTTGAGCCTGATATCCAAAATAATCCGGCCGAAAACCATTCTCGAAATCGGGACTTTTACCGGGTATGCGACTTTGTGTCTGGCAGAAGGATTGCAGAAAGACGGGAAAATCATTACTATTGACCGAAATGAAGAACTGATGTATCTTCCTGAAAAATATTTTGCCGAATCAGAATTCTCCGGTCAAATTGAAATCAGAATCGGCAATGCACTGGATGTTTTGGAAGAGTTAAATGAAAGATTTGATTTGGTTTTCATCGATGCCGACAAATCCAATTATATTCATTATTTCGAAAAAGTTTTGGAGAAAATGAATCCGGGCGGGGTGATTCTGGCAGACAATGTGCTCTGGTACGGAAAAGTCTTGGAGGAAGCCCAAGCCAATGACAAGGACACCACCGTTTTAAAGGAATTCAATGAATTGGTTTCTAAAGATAAACGGGTAGAATCCATCATTTTGCCTATTCGCGACGGAATCAGTTTAATAAGAAAAATCTGATTTCTATGGAATTCTGACTTCTAAATTCTACTTTTGAATATGAAATATGCAATTTGCCAAGTAAGTGTATCGCCTTTGCGCGCCGAATCTTCCGACCGTTCGGAAATGGTAACTCAGCTTTTATTTGGCGAAAAAGCGGAAATACTGGAGTCACGAAAAAACTGGATTCGGGTCAAAGCCGATTTTGATGGCTACGAAGGCTGGGCAGACCCCAAACAGTTTCTGGAATTGAACGAAGCAGAATACCATTCAATCCGGAATGACCAATTCGCGTCCGAAAGTTTCAATCTCGCAGTGGAAAACGGAATGCCTCTCACACTTCCCATGGCGGCCATTTTGGTGAATTTAGCGGAAGGAAAAATCAGATTCGGTACTAAAGAAATTGAATACTTAGGAGAATCAAGGACAGGGAATTCCTCAAAATCCGATTTAGCGGATTTGGCGCAGATGTACCTGAACACGCCCTATTTATGGGGCGGAAAATCGGTTTTCGGTATAGATTGTTCGGGCTTGGTGCAACAAGTTTACAAATTCGCCGGCGCAAATTTACCCCGAGACGCTTACCAACAGGCAGAAATGGGTGAAGCCTTGAGTTTTATAGAAGAAGCGGAACCGGGCGATTTGGCGTTTTTTGACAATACGGAAGGCAAAATCATCCACGTGGGAATCATTCTGGGAGGAAACAAAATCATCCATGCACACGGCAAAGTCCGCATCGACCCTTTTGACACGAACGGAATTTTCAATACGGATTCACAAACCTATTCCCATAAATTAAGGGTGATTAAAAAAATCATATAAAATTGATTTTCAATTAATTAAATCCTTTTGCGCCATCCGGAAATTCAAAAAGGTCAAAATATTCAACTTTTTCAAAAAAAGGCAATTTTAACTTATATAAACTCGTTATAATTTACCTATTTTTGTAGCACCTTACGCAGATTAACGTTTTTTAAATTTTAAATGAAGTTATTTAATTTTTTCACGCAGGAAGTCGCCATTGATTTAGGGACGGCCAATACACTTATCATACACAACAACAAGGTGGTAGTCGACAGCCCTTCCATCGTAGCCATTGACCGGAGAACCAACAAAGTCATTGCCGTGGGTGAAAAAGCAAAACACATGCAGGGGAAAACCCATGATGACATCAAAACCGTGCGGCCGTTGAAAGACGGTGTAATCGCAGATTTCGAGGCGTCCGAATTCATGATCCGGGAGTTCATCAAACAGATACCCGGCATCAAGGGGACTTTTTTCTCACCATCCTTGCGGATTGTCATCTGTATTCCTTCCGGTATTACCGAGGTTGAAAAAAGGGCGGTAAAAGATTCCGCCGCACACGTAAACGCGAAGGACGTAAGGTTGATATATGAACCGATGGCAGCCGCAATCGGAGTTGGAATCGACGTTCAATTGCCCAAAGGAAATATGATTATCGACATCGGCGGCGGTACTTCAGAAATCGCGGTACTGGCTTTGGGCGGGATTGTTTGTGATAAATCCGTGAAAATTGCGGGCGACGTTTTCACCAATGACATCGCTTATTATTTGAGAAGCCACCACAATTTATACATTGGAGAAAGGACTGCGGAACGCGTGAAAATCGAAGTTGGAGCGGCCATCGAAGATTTGGAACACGAACCGGAAGACATGGCGGTTCAGGGGCGGGATTTGATTACGGGGAAACCCAAAGAAATCACCGTTAACTACAAGGAAATTGCAAGGGCTTTGGATAAATCCATCCTGCGGATTGAAGACGCGGTGATGGAAACCCTTTCCCAAACGCCGCCCGAATTGGCCGCAGATATTTACAACACCGGGATTTATATGGCCGGAGGCGGTTCCATGCTGAGAGGTTTGGACCAACGGATTTCCAAAAAAACCGGATTGCCTGTGTTTCTGGCAGATGACCCGTTGAGAGCCGTGGTGCGCGGAACCGGGATTGCTTTGAAAAATATTGACAAGTTTACGTTCTTAATGAAATAAAATCTAAGGTATGCAATTCATCCTGAATCCGATCATCAAGAATGGATTGTTCCTGTTTTTTGTCCTTCTGCTCATCGTTTCCTTGGTGCTGACATTCCGGCAAAAAGTTTACCACGAATCCGTTTTGGCCAAGACAAGCACCAACCTCAGTGGTTATTTTGACGAAAGGATTTCGCGTGCGACCAGTTTTTTCAATTTGAATCAGGATAACCGTGTTTTGCAACTGGAGAATGCTGAATTGCGCAAAGAATTGGAAATGCTCAAAGGCGAAATTTCGGAAGCCGATACCGCCAAGCGAAGCATCAGTAATTTGGAATTCCACCAAACCTATCAATTCATCCCCGCCGAAGTAATCAACAATTCCATCGTGAAATCCCACAATATGATTACCATCAACAAAGGGTCAAGGCATGGGATAGAAAAAGGAATGGGGATTATTTCCAGCCGCGGTGTGGTCGGATATGTATATAATACATCAGAAAATTATTCAAGGATTATGTCCACCTTGAATAAAAACACGCGCATCAATGCACGTATCAAAGGGAATGAATTTTTCGGGACGATCACTTGGGACGGCAAAGACGCAAGGTTCGTGCAGCTGACCGAAATCCCGAAATACATCAAAGTAGAAAAAGGCGATACCATCGAAACCGACGGGAAGTCACCGAAAATTCCGGGCGGAATCATGATTGGAACGGTTCAGAGTGCCCAAATTGATGAAATTTCCGGGGAATTGGACATTGAGGTCCGGTTGCGGGAAAACTTCGGGAAATTACGGTATGCGCAGGTGGTCGTCAATTTGGAAAAAGAGGAAATCATGAAAGTGGAACGCGATAGTATTATGCCCAATGCTCAACCTTAGATTCCTGATAAATATCGCCACGATCCTTTTCTTGGTACTTTTACAAGTATTCATCTTTGGCCGAATTACATTCGGAGGAACGATTACACCCTATATTTACATCCTTTTCATCTTGCTTTACCCACCTAACAAAAACCGTTATTTATTTTTGTTGCTCTGTTTCCTTTTGGGATTTGGGGTCGATATTTTTGAAGACACGGGCGGAATCAACGCATTTGCGAGTGTGAGCATTGGTTATTTAAGTAAATACATCATCAAATTGGTCTCAGGTACCAAGTTTTTTGAAATTGAAGAATTCCGGTTTTCCGATTTCAGCACTTCGCAATGGGTCATTTACACCATATTGATGGTTTTGATTCACCATATTTTATTGTTCTTTCTGGAGATTTTTTCATTTAATCATTTTACGGATACCTTATTAAAAGCCCTCTACAGTTCAGTTTTTACCATCCTTTTTATTTTTTTCTATTTAATCCTTTTTAGAAAAAGAGCGGAAAGATGAGAAAGATCCATTTGATTTATACCTTTATTTTATTGATTGTCGGTTTGTTTGTGTGGCGGCTTTATTACCTGCAACTTTCCACCGACCGCTATAAGTTGAACGCCATCAATACTTCCATCAAACAGGAAATCATCTACCCGAACCGAGGCGATATCCTGGACCGGAATGGGAAACTCTTGGTCAGCAATACTTATACGTATGAGTTGGATGTAATTCCAGCCATGATTGGAGCGGATTTCGATACGATTGAATTCTGCAACTTGGCGGGCATTTCACCCGAACAATTCCATATGCGATTGGAACAAATCCATCAGGAAAAACATTTCAGGGCGCTTTCGCCTTATCCATTGATTAAAAATATCCCGAGGGATTCCTATGCACGGATTCAGGAACAACTCTATCTCTATCCTTCGATGTCGATTGTGAAACGGCCCGAGCGAAGTTATTTGGTCAATACGGCGGGGAATATCTTGGGTTACATAAATGAAGCCGATGAGAATTACATCAAACGCGATTCAACTTATTACCAACCGGGCGATTTGGTAGGAATTGCGGGAGTAGAAAAATCTTATGAAAAAGAATTGCGCGGCGTAAAGGGCGTAAAGCACTACATCGCAGACCGAATGATGAAAGCCGTTGGGTCTTACAAGGACGGCCAGTATGACCAGCCCGCAAAAAGCGGAAAAACCCTGACGCTGACCATTGATTATGATTTACAACTCTATGCTGAAGAATTGCTCCAAAACAAACGGGGTTCCATCGTGGCAATCGACCCAAAGACCGGTGAAATTCTGGCGATGGCTTCTGCGCCTACCGTTGACCCGAACCGGTTCCTGACTTCCCGCGATAGGACGATATTATTGAGGGATTCGATTTCCCGGCCCAATTATGACCGTGCTTCACAAGGTACCTATCCGCCCGGTTCACCATTTAAATTGATGACCGGTTTGGCCGCCCTTGAAATGGGCGTGATTTCTGATTCCACCACTTATGTCTGCAAACACGGATTCCGCTACGGAAGGTTGCGGATTGCTTGCCATTGCGGGCAATATTACCGTCCCATCGCGCTGAGAACGGCTATTGCCAAATCTTGTAACAATTATTTTTCGGAAGCTTACCGAGACATTATCCTGAAATACCCGCGTAATTATTCCCGTGGGTTGGATGAATGGAAATCCATCATGAATAGTTTCGGATTGGGGGTTTACCTCAACAATGACTTGGCCGTGGGCAGTTCCGGATTGATTCCCTCTTCCAAATTTTATGATTCCCGTTTCGGAGTGGGGAAATGGACGCCTTACCAATTTATTTTTAATGCAATCGGTCAAGGAGACATTTCGCTGACTCCTTTGCAGATGGCGAATTTCACGGCGGTTATTGCCAATAAAGGTTATTTTTACACACCCCATATCGTGAAAGGGGTGGACGGGGAATTCATCAAGGATTCGAACTTCATCGTTCCTAAGAAAACTTTGGTTTCTCCCAAGCATTTCATTCCCGTCATGGAAGGAATGGAACAGGTATTTACGGCGGGAACGGCAAGAGGTTTCCGTTCGGAACATTTTACCCAAGCGGGAAAAACGGGAACGGCACAGAACCCGCAGGGCCAGGACCATTCATTATTTACTTTGATTGCGCCCGTTGAAGACCCGCAGATTGTGGTCGCAGTAATCGTTGAAAATGGTTATTGGGGGGCCAGGTGGGCAGGGCCGATGTCGAGCCTGATTGCCGAAAAATATTTAACGGATACCATCCGGCGGAAGCCACTGGAGACACGGATGAAACAAGGGAACTTGGAAGGAGAGTACCGAAAACAATGGATTGAATACCTGAAGAAAAAAGGTTGGTATGTAGAACCCGCAAATACAGACAGCATTGAGTCAATCTAGGACATTTAGGGGAATTGATTGGACGACCATCATCATGTGCCTGATCCTGATTGTTTTCGGGATTATGAATGTGTACAGCGTGGAAGAAGCCAAAGGAATCCGGCAAATGATTTTCTTCGGGTTGAGTTTTGTTTTGGTGTTCGGCCTCATTTCCATTTCCACTACGGCGGCGAACTTTTTTGAAGTATATAGCCCGATTTTTTACGGAGGTGCCATTTTACTCCTCATTGCGGTACTGATTTTCGGAAGGGAAATTAACGGTGCTAAAGCTTGGTTTGACTTCGGTTTCGTGAGTTTTCAGCCGGCGGAATTGGCGAAACTTGCGACGGGACTTATCTTGGCCAATTACATCAGTTCACCTTCGGTTGAAATCAAATCCAGAAAAACGGTTTTGACGTCATTCGCCATTCTGGCCATTCCCGTTGTGTTGATTCTTTTACAGCCCGACTTAGGGTCTGTATTGGTCTTCAGCGCGTTTCTGATTGCACTTTACCGCGAAGGTTTTTCGGTTTGGTACATCTTTATTCCGGTCATCGGCGGGGTTTTGTTTTTGTTGTCAATCACTTATCCGCCCTATTACATTTTGACTGCAACTGGATTCCTGACCGCCCTCATCGGGGCAATCATCATTGCATTCACCTACAACCGTACTTCATTGCGGACGGTCGCCGGTATGCAATTGGGCTTGGTTTTTTATTTCCTGTTATTGATGGCTTTGGTGTTTTTCTTCCCCGAATGGGGCATGGTGGAAGACATCCAGTCCAAACAATATGAGGCACCGGCCATCCTGCGTTTCAACGTTTACCTTTATTCGGCCATCGGTTTGTTGCTTGCTTTGCTGAGTGCTTTAGGCGTCGCTTATTTCATGATGTATGACAATGTGGATTCGCCCTTTAAACTTTCAGCTTCCGACATCAATTCCAACCTTACTTTAGGAACAGCCATCACAACCGGAGTGGTTTTGGTGCTGGTGGTTTTCGTCAGCCTTTTTTCTGTATCGGTTTACAAAGAATTGCCCAAACACCAACAAGAAAGGATTATGGTTTTGTTTGAGGGCGAAGGCAAATACCGCGACACTTCGGGTTACAACCTGCTTTATTCCAAAACCGCAATCGGTTCCGGAGACTTCTTTGGCAAAGGCTACCTGCAAGGCACTGTCAAAATCGGTAAGTTCGTTCCCGAACAATCCACCGACTATATATTTTGTACCATCGGCGAGGAATGGGGGTTTGTGGGTAGTGCGTTTTTGGTGATTTTCTATGCGTTATTCATCATGCGGATTTATTATTTGGCCGAACGGCAACGCAACAGCTTCTCCCGGTTTTTCGGTTATTCGGTCGCGACCATATTCCTGATTCATTATTTCATCAACATCGCGATGGTCATGGGACTTTTCCCCACGGTCGGGATACCGCTGCCATTCTTCAGTTATGGGGGGAGTTCACTCTGGGCTTTCATTACGTTGGTGACAATTTTCTTGATTTTGAATTACAAGGATAAACAGAGTTTGATTTGATGGGATAGGTTCAAAAGATAAGGTGCGCTGGTAAAGGCACAGATTTCAAATTCGATCCATCGACGTCAAAACGCTGATTTTCAACATGCCGCCCACCGGCGGGAAGGTTTCCTAAGGCATGATTTTACGTCCCTCTAGAAGAGGGGAGCTTTCCAGTATTTGGTTTTACGTCCCTCCCTCGTGGGGATGGTTGCCTAAGGCATGGTTTTTCGCCCTGTACTTCGTGGGAAACTCCCATGGCAGAAGAAAAGGAATTTATTTTGAATTTATTTTATTCCGTACCGCCTGACTCACCCAATACTCTGTTCGTTAAGTTTGTGCCTTGCCCGGCATGGATGGGTGCCCTGCCCCGCAGGTCGGGTAACCCAAAAGTCGTAGTCCCATTGCCTCCATAAGTGGTTCCGATGATACTAAAGAGCGCGGAATTTTGTGAGATAGGTATTTCCTGACCGTTGCAAAATTCCCAACCGGCAGGAGCAAAACTCCCTGCAAACAACTTGATTTCGCCCAACAAAGTCGTTCCGGGATCGGTTCCGCCGGTGGAAGGGAAATCACCTTGCATTGCAATGATGTAATTTACTGTCAAATAGGGCTGCATATTGTCGCCGGGCGCATGGTCGACGGTCTTGGCATGAAAGGCGTAGGGAACGCTCAGCAAGGGGCTGGTGCCTGTAATGCTGTAATTGGTACCGCCATCAGGGTCAATCTCATTCTGGATGGAAAAAAGTCCATTTCCCCAGTCAAGAGTTGAAAATACACCAGAAACAACCGTTCCCGCACCGACTTCAATACTAATCAAGCCGTTGGTGTTGGTGGTCGGCGTATGGGTTTCTACATAAACTTGGGTGCTGCCCATCCAAATGGTGATTTGCACACCCACTATTTGGTTGCTGAGCAGGGCTCCATTGGCATCTCTGATAACGGCCTGGTAGCTCATTTTTTCCGGCACGCCTGTATTTGAACCACCGTCAGGCATTGTTCCTTGTGCGTAGGCAAAATTCACCGAAGCTCCTATAATACAGAAGCAAAACACAAATAGATTTAAAAATTTTTTCATGATTTATTTTTTAATGATTTTAAATGTCTGGATAGTAGCATTCTTATCGGTTATTTTGAGAAAATAGGTACTGGGCGGAAGGCCTCCCATGCTGATGAGGGTTTCGGGTTGAACAATTTGTCGGATTTCCAATAACTTCCCTTCTAAATTGTAGAGGTAAAGGCTTAAATCCGTCAGTTCGGCATCGGCCACTTTCAAAGTCAGATAATCCACCACAGGATTGGGATAAACCCTTATTTCATTCTTATCAATGGAAACAATACCCAAGGGGTTGGAAATTTCATAGGGTTGTTGTACACCTTTTATAATAAAGGCATTGGATCCTGAATCAGCGGTATAGAATACCTGTCCTATGGAATAGCTCAATTCACCGCCCGTTCCGGAAACAGTACCGCCGGCAGGCATCGTTCCCTCTTGGGCAATAGCCCCAGTCCCTAAAAGGAGAAGGAACACTGCGCCTGCATTCGTCTTTCGGTTCATCATCGGTTTATGTTTAAGGGAAATTAATTTCTATGTCTATTTCTCTTTCTTTTCCCTTGCGATCCGTCCATTTATGGTTGAAATGAATCCTAATAAAGTTGGGTTCCGGGACATAAGGTCCGTTGCCAGAAGATGTTCTGGGGATTTTGAAAGGCTTCCAGATTCCTTCGATATATTCCACTAAACCTCGGAGCGCCGGCTCGTCGATGGTTTCGTTTTGCGTCTTGAACTGTCTTTGGATATTTTCACTAAGTGATTTTCCGATGTCCTTCCCTTTTAACTGGATTTTGATGGGTTTCTCGGTAGGCGCGTCGGCCTTTCTGGTTTCGGTTTTTTGGGTCTTTTCATTTATAGGTTTTTGCTGAGCAAAAGATTGTATGCCCCATAAGATAAAGACCAAACTGATGAATACTGTTTTCATAATGAATGATTTTATAATTGAATGATAAAGTTATCGGGCAAATTCCAAAAGGTCAATAACCAATGCGTTAGCTACTCCAATCAATGAGTGAAAGGTTTAAACAAATGAGTGAAGGGTACTGTCAAGGCCGGGCAGCCCGCCAAGAATCATAAAGGGAATGGGGAATCAATAAGCTAACTTGGTTTCCGGGATGGGTTTCGTTGTCAAACGCAGGTTCCATGATGATGGCAATCGGTTTATCTCCAAAATGGCTGAGTGCTTTGATTCTTTTGTAGATGAGTTCTGTGCCGCGGCTTTTGTGCGCATCAAAACCTTTCAGCACTTTACTGTTGGCAACGCCGATGCCGTTATCCGTTATCTGAATCAATAAGTCTTTTTCTTGTTCCCGGAACCGAATGGAAATTTCACCCGGTTGGGCAGAAGGCATAATGCCGTGCAGCAAAGCGTTTTCCAACAACGGCTGCAATACCATGGTCGGAACCATCCAGTCTTCCACATCCAAATCCTCGTCAATGGTTAATGTAAATTGAAAACGGTCGTCGAAACGCATCAATTCAAGGTTGAGGTAAATTTTGATGTTTTCGATTTCTTCTTCCAAAGGGACAAAGGATTCTTGAGCGGCTTCAAAATTTCGTCGTATCAACGAAGCAAAATCACTCAGGTAACGGTTGGCGTTTTTCCGATCCTGGAGGTTGATGTAATGCTGAATGCTGTTCAGCGCATTGAACATAAAATGCGGATTCATCAGCGAAGTAAATGCCTGCTGTTCGATGGCCGCGGTTTGGACGCTTGCTATTTTCCGGGCAAGTTTCTCTTCTCTTCTTTTTTTCAGGTGGCGATGGATAATGTAAAATAAAATGATTTGCACCAGAATCCCCGTTAATAACCAAAACCAAAGGGTTTCCCAAAATGGAATCCGAATATCGAATTCAATTTTAAGTATTTCCTTACCGATGCGTCCGTTCACATCTACCGCCCTTACTTTCAAAATATGATTTCCATGTGTT